>OOCS01000018.1_pt1 | contig 190934 bp, 143 predicted proteins | sample 1671411 | NCBI WGS metagenome assembly OOCS01 (sample SAMN06348154, study PRJEB24527) | human gut metagenome | biome: human gut; feature: ankylosing spondylitis patient; material: feces | host: Homo sapiens | place: China | collected 2015-10 | reverse complement strand
TACTTAACAATACAATGAACAAGCTCATTGTATTGCCAATTATCTTTTTATGGCTGAACTGTTACATAATATTCATATTATTTACCTTTCCTCCCTTGAAACATCTTGCGATAAACTATATAATGATGTTGGGGTCAAAATACCTTTTGACCCCAACATCATATAATATATTTAAGTAATTTATGAAAAATCATCTTATAATAATGGAGGTGTTAGTTTATGAGCAATACACAAAATTCAAGTTTTTCACTTTTAAACCAGAAAGAGATTGATTCCCTCATAGGTTTCCTCTCAGAGCAGAAAAATTCTTTAGACAGTGATGTATTAAGCCAGAAAAGCATAGATAAACTTATTAAACTTATTTCAAGTGACAGTGACAGGATTATCACGGATGTATTTGATCCATTTGCACATGTTGACAACTCTGTACTTGCAACTCTTGGTTTCCGAGAGGATGTTTCACAGTTATGCGAACTTAAGTTTTCTGTCAATGAAACTACAGATTACATCATCCTCACGGCTTACAACACTGTTACGAATAAGGAGCTTGTCATAACTCCAAATCTTATCAATGCAAATGATACTACTGACTGGGGCTGTTCTATTTCGCCTGTATTTTTCAATCGTATAGCAAAAGTATTTTCATTTAAATACACACAACAGACTCATGATGCCGTATGTAACTGTTTTGCTAAACACACATACGGTGATGCAAACCATAAGATTCCTGAGATTTATCTTCCGGTAAATGAAAAACTTTTAGAGTGCCTTATCTGATGATAAGTTGACGGTATTATGAGTCGTCAGCATAGCTGATTGCAAATATCTGCCTGATTTATCATGCATCAAAGCAAGCACAAAAAACTCAGGCGTATATTCTAAAATAACTTAGCATAAATATTATTTACTCTTTATGCTAAGTTATTTTTTGTCTTTATCTATCTTTCGATTTATTTCTACTCCCCTTCACTCAACATCCGACTTACTGTTTCATCTTTTTTTCTATAATATGATATGAGCCTGCAAACATAAGTAATTCCTACGGTCAATCCGACAGAAACAATTATTTGCCTGCTTGTCAATGTCCCATTTGTAAATGCATATTTTCCTAAAAACATATTTAAAGCACACGCAAACAAAATGCTACTGCTATATCTAAAAAATACTTTTCTCTGTAACTGAGCATAACTCATTCCAAAACTTCGCAATACCCCATATTCATATCTGTGTTTCTCCCAATCTATATAAATACTCAAATTAATATAGATACATATGATAATTGCACAAAACAGCAATATTGTATTACTTAGAACTGATGTATAAGCTGCCATCAGCTTATCATCACTTTCTCTGTTTTCTGAAGAATCTAACAAGCCTCCCTGTATTGATGCCATTGTAAACATAACATTTTTATCCACTTCTTTTTGTATAAATAACGGTGCGTCTTTTTTCATTTCTATTGTTATTGTGTTACATCCCAAAACCGTTCTGCTTTTTATAGCTGTTTTCTCATCCATAACTATTTCTATGCCATTGTACTCTTCACTACTTCCACTAAGCACAGCACCAACATTAAATTTTTCTGAATAAAACCTTACTTTTTTCTCATCACCTCTTATTCCCCCGAGCCGTATCATCCCATTTTCTTTAATTGACGGATTTGCTATCTCTTTATAGTCCGGCAAAATAACTATACAGGATTTTGATTTATTGTTTTCAAAACAGGGATTTTTAATTTCTTTCTTTTTCACAAAGTCTTTAAATTCTTTTTCTCTTAAAACTGTCACAAGCACATTATCTGATACCGGCTTGTACTTTTCTGTTTTAACCGAAACCTGTTTCCACAATCTATTATTTTTTTCTTTAGTTTCGGCATCACTTTCATCTAAAGAATACAATCTGTTTTCTTTTATATAATTTTTAAAATACTCATCTACATTATTTTTATCCAATAATATTGAACATTGCTTTGTTTCCGCTTCGATGGACATACTTATTTTATCCTTATACTTATCAAATACATTTAAAACATCAAACCCAAAATACTCTTCTCCATCTGTCCCTATATAATACCCCCTCAACGGATATGCACTTGCATCACTTTTGCTGCACAAATAATACTCAATATTTTCTGATTTGCAACTAAAAGTATTCATAAAATAAAATGAAGCAATCGCAAAAAAAATACATACTGTCTGAACAACAATAATACTTATGTCTATTTTTCTAAATTTGTATTTTCTGTGTTTTCTAAAATTATTATTAGAAAATAACCTGGAATGCTGCTCTGTTCCCATAAGTATAAAATAACTATATATTGAAATTACTGCAAATACTATCATCATTATCAAAACATTATTATTTAATGAGCTTAGATAATATCTGCCATATTCCCCAAAAACATTACTTATATATGTGTTGCCAATAATCACTGATAATATATATCCTGTCAGCACTCCAAACCATATAAATATCTGCATTATATAAAAGAAAAGTCTTTTTATTTCTTTTGTTGTCATTCCTAATACCTGAAATAAATGAAATGTATTTTGATTGCGAATAACAAATGCTCTTATCACTACAGCCTGCTCTAATAATAGCATTATTCCCAGTAAGATAGGATACCAAATATTTATATTTATCATATCTTCATTATCACTATATCCATGCCAATGTAGTTTTTCATTAGCACATATAACTTCTTCGGAAATGTTTTGAAATAAGACATTTTCTATATCACTCTTTGCTTTTTTAAAATCAAGTTTTTTCTGCAAAATAACTAAAGAGTTTTTTACATCTTTATCATTTTTCTGTCCACATATAATTGACGGATATACTTTTGTTTCCAACTCTTTGTCATATGATGTTGATATAACTGATGAATAATTTGAAATAACTCCAGTAACCTTATAATTTATAAATCTGCCATCCTTTTTTAATTTTATATCAAAAGGTAATTGTGTATTTTCTTTTCCAAATAACTTAAGTAAATATTCTTCGACAACAATCTGATCAGATCCTTTTACCCATTTTCCTTTAATCAATTTAAAAGCAAGTGTCGCACCCATATCTTCTGTCATCGTTCCAATAGTTATTTTTTTGTTTGCATATTCTACATTTCCAACCACTCCAAAATGTTCATATTTAAAATCACCACATTTTTGCTTTATTTCCTTTTCACTTTCATTATCAATATCCGGTAAAACCATAAGAAATTTTCCATATTTGTTTACTGTATTATCCTGCTTTGTCTTTATAATAGTTCCACTAAGCGAACTAACCATAAACATAAATGTAAATCCTACAATAACAGAAACAAAACTACAAAGCATCAGCTTTTTTTCATTGCCAATAAGCACCCCTATTAACTTAATTTGTTTTTTTATTTTTTTATTCAACTGTAATCTCACCATCCTTTATGCGAATTGTCTGAGTACAATTCTCCATGAGATTTTCTTCATGTGTAACTATTATATAAGTGGTTTTATATTCTTTGTTTAGTTTACTAAATAATTCCGTTATTATCATGGTATTTTCAGAATCAAGATTTCCGGTCGGCTCATCTGCAAACACAATCTTTGGTTTTAAAAGCATCGCTCGGGCTATTGCTACACGCTGTTGTTCCCCACCAGATAATTGATATGATGTTTTCTTTGTTAATTTATTTATTCCTAATTCCTGTAACAGATACGCATAATATTCCCTGTCATATTTCTTTCCATTAATATAAGCAGGACACAAAATATTCTCTTCTACACTTATGCGTGGTATTAAATGATATCCCTGAAACACAAAACCAAAATTATTTCCTCTCAGCTTTGCCAATTTACTCTCTCCCATAGAGCCATATCTTTTCCCACAATAATAAACATTTCCCTGAGACGCCTTATCAATACCGGCAAGAATATTTAGAAGTGTTGTTTTTCCACTACCACTCTTTCCATATATCAAATTGACAGATTCATTTTTTATCTCAATACTTACATGCTTCAATACATTTGTTCTAGAATTTCCGTTTTCATATGATTTTGAAATATCATCACATGACAATATTATTTCATCCTTTTTTATCATTATTTCCCACCCGTATTATACTTTATTTTAAAGCTCCGGCTTTTGACCGGAACTAATATTAGATTTGCAAATTTTATGCTGTATATTTGTTTCATTCAAACTTTATCATACAAAACATTTTTTGTCAAATAGTTTTGTAATCAAAATATTATTTCAAGTAACAGTTCAGCCCAAAAAAGATAAGTCAATAATACATGAGCTTGCTCAATGTATTATTGACTTGTTTTTTGGGGCTGAATAGCCTTTCATTTATGAAATGAAGTAAACACAAGCTGCATAGCAGCGACTGACAGCTTGCTGGCAGGTTTACGAATGTAATAAATGAGAGGCTGAACTGTTACAGTTCAACAATATTTATTATATCCTTACATTGATATCAAAGCTTTACAAAGCACTCAGTTTCTTTTCTGAGTTTGTCAGATACATTCTGATTTGTATCCATTTCTTTGTTTACATCATTCATATCTGCAACTAATGAATCAACGCTCATGGCTGCACTTGTCACTCCATCAGCACTTTCCTCTACAGCCTTAGTAATTCCATTTATGGCATCGACCATAGATTTTATTGTCTTTTGCATATCATTAGACAATCCGGTAAACTCATCCATTATATTTTTTATATGAGTTGAATCATCATTATACTGCTTACCACTGGATACAAAATCATCATAATCAGGAAGTATCGTTTCATCTACATAATCAACAATCTTATTTGATGATGAAATAAGACCTTCAACTGCTGAGATAACCATCTCATTTATCTCCTGAATGTTGTTTGCCGTATTTCTGCTGGATTCTGCAAGCTCTCTTATCTCATCTGCAACAACCGCAAAGCCTTTTCCTGCCTCGCCCGCCCTTGCAGCCTCGATAGAGGCATTTAACGCAAGAAGATTTGTCTGACTTGATATACTTAAAATATCTGAGGTAAGCTGTGATATTTTTTCAACCTTTTTGCTTTCTTTCATTGCATTCTTAAGTTCTTCGATAATAGAGCCTACCATCTTAGTTGTCTCATCCTTGTTTGCCTGAGCAGTCTCCTGAAGCTTTATCGCTCTCTCATTCATCTCATTGGAATAATCTACTACATTGCCTGTCTCAACCGTCATCTTGTCAACCTTAGTATTTGCAACAGCAGTATTTTCATCTATATTTTTCACCGTTGCGGCAACCTCTTCCATTGTAGCAGAAAGTTCTTCCATAACAGCCGATATATCACAGGCACTTCCATTCGCCGTATTTACTTTACCTACAACATTACCTACCGTCTCATCAAGCTGTTTTGAATTTGATGTTATCTTTTGCATTATAGTCTGAAGTTTTTCTATAAATACATTGATATTTGTCGCAACTTTGCCGATTTCATCTTTTCTGTTAATGTTTATTCTCTTTGTGAGATCTCCTCTGTCCTGATTTATCTCATCTATAATAACACCAAGCTCTTTGTCTATCTTTTTTAACGGTTTTATGACAATAAGCTCAATACATAATACTACTGCTATTATAATTATAATAACCATGATAAATGCAGTTGTGATAACTAAATTTGCCTGTGAACTCTTAGCCGAAAAATCTCTTACCTGTGATTTTGTTATCTTATCATTTGACGCTATCATTTTATCTGCCATACTTTCAACAGCAGTACCATATTTGCCAAGTGTTCTGTTTGCATCCTCAAGTGCTGTCATAGCATCTGTCGAAGCAATCTCTCGTATCTCATCGACCTTTTTTTCATATGTCCGGTAATTAGCTTCTAATGTATCAAGCTGTTTTTCCAGTTCATCCGACTGGAGCATGGTATTCAATTTTTTAAGATATGATTCTGTATCATTCTTTAATCTGGTTATGTTCTTGACAACACTTTCACGCTGTGAATCCTGAGTGATAAGACAATATGACATTACTTCCTTTTGCATCTCGATAACATTTGATTTGACTGCATCAAGACAACTTACACTGTTTATCTGCTTTTGAGCTATATTTTTACTTACATTACTCACACTCCTTAGCGAAACACCTGTCATTGCAAGTGACACCATACTGCATATTCCAAGTATCAATACCGGAATCACAAGATAAATCCTTACACTCCTAAACTTCATACTCATAATATTACCTCTTTCTCTATAGTCTGTTCTTATCTATAGTCTTCTCTTAATAACTACTTATTTTTTCTGATTCATCATCACTCTTATCAATATTTCTGATAACAGCATAATAACCATCTGAATCATTTATTTTTATATACACTCTGTCTCCAACCTTGTGCTTCATAAGACTTCTTCCTATCGGGGACTCAATGCTTACCATATTGTTTATCGCATCAGATCTTATAGTCGTTACTATCTTAAAACATTCTTCCATATCATCTTCTTCTATATAAATAGTAACAGAATCATTTAATCCGACCTGACTTTCATCAGAATCATCTTCAATAATCTTTGCAGTTTTTATCATCTTTTCAAGATACCTGATACGACTCTCATTTCTGTTTTTGAACTGCTTTGCCGCCTTGTATTCAAAATTCTCACTCAAGTCTCCCTGTGCTCTTGCCTCTTTAACATCCTCAAGTGCCTGTTTTCTGACAACAAGTTTTCTTTCTTCCACCTCCTTCTTCATTTTTTCAACATCTTTTCTGGTCAATCTGTCATACACGAAAACATCTCCTTCAATCTTTTAATCATATACATATATTAACATTATTTTTTAGAAAAAACTATAGTATTTTATATATTGTTAAACTTTTTGGTAACAATTCATTGCCGGACAACAATGCAAATCTCAAATGCATTTCACCACATAACAAAATCAATCAATCAAAATCTGTTTTATGTAACACACAAAAAAATCATGAATATATTCTTATTAAAAGTAGAGTATTACAACTTTTTGCAATATATCTTCTTTAATTTTATTTATATACAGGAGGAAAATTTATGGCACTCTTTTTTAATCAGGCTACCCTTTCACACAATGGAACATCAACAGTTTCAAACATCACTACCGGAGAAATCATCGAAGCCTTAACAGCAACAAAAACAGCCGTTGTACCGACTTACAACGCCAACAGCACCATAACTTATGTCCTTAGTCTATTAAATTCAAGTCAGGCAGCAATATCAGGTCTTACAATCACTGATACACTTGGTTCTTACCCATTTGGTGCCCTCACTTTAAAACCGCTTGACTATATTGAGGGTTCAGTCAAATACTATATAAACGGTGTATTACAGGCGGCTCCTGCTGCCACAACCATTCCTGAACTTGCTTTTTCAAATATAACTGTTCCCGCAGGCGGCAATACCACTATCATATATGATGCAAAAATAAACAATTTCGCTCCTTTGTCAACAGACTCTACAATTACAAATACAGCATCAATATCAGGCAATGATATTGCAAATCCTGTTACGGCTGCTGAAACAATTTCTACTGAAAATGGAACAAACTTAAGTATAAACAAATCCCTCTCACCTACAACAATTACAGAAAACGGTCAGATAACTTATACTTTTGTAATAGAAAACTTTGGCAATACTGCCGCTGCTGCTGAGGATCTGCTTAGTATCTCGGATGTATTTACACCGGCTCTCAACAATATTTCCGTGACTTACAACTCTGCACCATGGGCTGAAACAGGCAACTACACATATGATGCCACTACAGGAAGTTTTGAAACTGTTGCCGGTAAAATAACAGTTCCCGCTGCCACATACACACAGGATCCTGCAACCGGAGCCTGGAGTATAGCACCGGGAACAACAACCATCACTATTACAGGACGAATCTAAGGATTCGTCCTAGAATCTAACGATTCGTCCCCAAATTTACTGTTTCATTCCGGAACTAATTTTCCTGAATATCGTCTATTGTTATCTTACTTTCGTGTGGTATTGGTTTCCACTCGACTTTCTTAAAGAGCGCTATGTATTTTACATAGCGTTCTATCACATCATAGAGAGGCCATGTAAGACAATATAATACTTTTTTCCAAAAACTTACTTTTTGGATTCGTTTTCTTTCTATTATAAATATGTATATTGCCATCCATATATTTGCAAGATACATCCCTATTCTGTAGAAAATTCTCATCCATATAACAAGCAAAACGCATATCGCATATGACTTCCATCCCGGTTCAAGATTTATGGTAACATTTCCCGTGAACTGTCTGACAAGCTTTGAAAGCCATGTACCGTTTCTGAATATATACATCTGTCCGCCTGCATTGTAAATGGTGAAAGGAAATAAAAATAAATTCCAGAAAAGCCACTTAAATGCGGTAACTATCTGTTTTGGCAGAAGCTGTGCAAAAGTATCAAACGACATAAATCTGTGTCTTATGGTACGCCATAAAAATCTGTACCATGTATCATCTTTTTCCCACTTTGTATTTTTGTCTATAAAAATATTTTTAAATAATCCCCAGCCACTTTCCCCAAATGCCTGAAGATGTCCCTTAGCCCATCTTAAACGCTGGCGCAAAGCAACTTTTAAGCTTGTAGGCTGCTCATCATAAAATATCGCATCGTTGTTATATGAAATCTCATAGCCATTTACCACGCAGTCGGCTGTCAGTGATCTATCCTCTGTAAGTGATGTATATTTCCAGCCGTCCTTTACTATCTCATTTGCAAACAAAAATCCAGTACCCTGAATATTCGTAGCAAGATGAAGAAATGATCTTGTGCGGTGACGCTGTCTTATCGAACGGAGCCAATGAATTGCATAAAGTGATGCTATCCATCCCTCAGTAAGATTTTTTGTACTTCTATATGATGTGATTATCTTCTCCCCTGCATCAAATGAATCGTTCATTCTTGATATGTAATCTCTTTTTAAAAGATTATCAGAGTCAAATATAAAATACCCCTCAAATGACTGTATTCCATAATCTTTTTCAATCTGCTCAAAAAGATATTTAAGACCAAATCCCTTTGTCCTCTCATCAGGATTATTATGCTCATAACAGATTGCACCAAGCTCTTGTGCTATCTTTGCCGTATTATCCGTACAGTTGTCAGCAACGACAAAAATCGTTAAGAGTTCCTGCGGATAATCCTGCTTTTTTATGCTGTTTATAAGATTTCCTATAACAGGCTCCTCATTTCTAGCCGGAATAAGCACCGCATATTTGTGATTATTCTTAGCCGGTTTAAACTTTCTTGTACAGAAAAGCCCTATTATCATATATGGAACATTATGTATGCTCAATATTTTCATAAACATCCCGATAGCCGTAAACAAAAACAGGCTGGGAGTATAAATATTGCCTAAAAAATGTCCTATATCGTCTATAATTCCAACACTTAACAACACATTTGTAATATTCATTATTCTCTCCACTCCATAATACTTTTGTATCTTTTTTATTTATAATCTTTCAAAAAGTCATATTTTAATGTAAGATCATTCTTCTTAATAAGTTCACTCACAATACTGCTCTTTTTCTCAATCTGAGTTTTAGATATTCCTACACCATTAGTCACCTTGCCATCAGCTACATACGCATTTCCATCATACCAGCTTGAATCTGCGAAAAAAGCCAACGAACTATAGTCATTTGAAAGAATATCCTTACCTATATAATAGTTACTATTGTAATCAATACCAAAAAGATTTAGTACAGTAGGCAAAATATTCATCTGCATATTTGTCCTGTCAATCTTTTCTGCTTTCATGTCACTGCTCCATATAAAAAATGGTGTACGATTTATAAGATTATTATCAGTTTCTTTGTATTTATCAAGCACAGACTTGTCATTTATGGTATAAAGATAATGATCTGCATAAGCCACTATAACTGTATTATCATATAGATTATTATCCTTTAAAGCCTGCATCAGAAGTCCAACCATATAATCAGTTTCACCAACCATAAGATCTGCCACCTGCTCCTCAGAAAGTTTTGGAATTTTTCCTTTTCCATACTTCATCTCAGCTACAAGCTTTCCAACTTCCTTTTCAGTCGTAAATGGCGTATGTGGCGTATAGGATATAATATAGTCAACAAATCTTTCACTGCCTTTAAACATTTTATTATAGAAAGTTTTATTCTCAATAAGCTTTCTATCAAGCTCATAACTAAGGTCATTTTTATCTTTACTGTCAAGTATATCCTTAAGACCATAATAATTGTCATAACCCCAGCTCTTATAGTTTATTCCTCTGGAATAAAACTCACTGCTGTTCATATGAAAAGCATTGACTGCATATCCCTCTTTTTTAAACAGTTTCGCCATGGTATTATTGAATGTATTCTTATTAAATGTATATACATTTTCATTATATGAAATAGGTGTCGTAAAACCTGTATTCACAGCAAACTCTGAATTAAAAGTCGAACCACCTCCGGTATAAATAGAATAGTGATCCGTAAAATCAATGGACTCATTCTTGAGTTTATATAGATTTGGTGTGTTCTTCTTTGTCAGAAGCCATTCATCCATACCCTCCAGCTGCAAAAAAATCACATTCTTTCCTTTTAGCATACCGGTATATTTATTTGGCTTTTTCTCATCTTTCGCCTCATATATGTTTTTAAGGAATTTTCTGTCACTGTCACTTATCTTTTCCTTTGGCTTTAAAAAAGTTATATATAAATTTCTTAAAGTATATTCATAAAGTCCGGCAACTTTCATACTCTTATTTGTATCACTAAATTCATTATAAACATTTCTTGCTTTTTTAAAGCTGTTCCACTTAAGATTTTTGTTTCCGCTTCCCATTGTAACCGGGATAATCAGATGCAGACATATAAATATTACAACTGCAGCTAAAAGTTTTTTCCACTGAAAACACTCACCTTTTTTCATGTTTTTTACCGCCACAATCGCAAGTACAAATATAAAAATTGCAAGAATATATACATAAACCGGTGTATTTTTTATAGTATCAGCTATATAAGAACTTCCCTCACTTGCCAGCTCCAGCAGAGAAAAATTAAAATAAAAGTTCGTGAGAGAATAATATACAGCATTAGTCAGAAACATCACAAAACTTATAATAAACATAAGGAAGTAAAAAATCTTTCCTATAACCCCCTTAAGATATTTTGCTAATGCAATAAACAGCCCTGTCCATATTATTGTAAAAAGATTTGGCTGAATATAATATGCCGGATAAAAATCTATTTTGTATCCCATGATACGGATACTTAAATCCATGATAAAAAAAGGCAGAAACATCAGAATCTCAATTTTGTGTGATGCAATAAATCTCAAAAAACTGCTGCCTTTAGAACTGCTTCCCAAACCCGAAAAACTAAGTCCGTGTTTTCTTTTAAATCCATATAAACTCATAATGCTCCCCGTTTCTGCACTTATCTTTTGTGCATATTAGAATTTGTTTCAAGTGTACACCGACACAAATCCTGAGTGTAAAAAAATTTCCACACTCATATCTTAAAAAGTAAATTTTTTCAAACAGATTTTAATATAACACATTACAAGCATTATTTCAATCTTAATTGTTTTATCGTTTTTTTGCAAAGCAGTTCTTTTTTATTTTAATTATTTAATGTAATTGCTACTATTTAATTGATAATAAAGACCTCTTTTTTCCATAAGTTCTCTATGATTTCCTTCCTCGGCAATTCCCTTGTCAGCTATATAAAGTATCCTGTCCGCATTTCTTATCGTCGAAAGCCTATGTGCCACTATGAATGCTGTTTTTTCTGACAGTATAACATCAAGTGCTTTCTGTATCATATTTTCAGTTTCCGTATCTATCGAACTTGTCGCTTCGTCAAGTATTATCACTGACGGATTTTTAAGTATTATCCTCGCAAAGCTGATAAGCTGTTTTTCTCCTGCTGAAAGTCCCTCCCCTCTCTCTTCGAGTTCCTCGTCATATCCATGTGGCAGTCTCCCGATAAATTCATCGGCATAAATATATTTTGCGGCTGCTATGCACTCCTCGTCCGTCGCATCAAGTCTGCCGTATCTTATATTCTCCATAACAGTCCCTTTAAATATGAAAGGATCCTGCATAAGCACTCCTACTTCCTCTCTAAGTGACTCCAATGTTACTTTTCTTACATCATTTCCATCTATTTTTACTGAACCTCCGGTCACATCATAAAATCTTGTTATAAGATTTATAATTGTAGTCTTTCCTGCACCCGTCGGTCCTACAAGTGCTATCGTCTCTCCGGGCTTTACATGGAGGTTCATATTCTCAAGAATATTTATATCATCCTCATATGAAAAAGTCATATTGTCAAAATCAACCTGACCTTTTACATTATCAAGCGATACATCGCCCTCCTCATCTTTTATCTGCACTTCATAATCAATCGTATCAAACACCTGCTCAAGATTTGAGCTTACCTGTGCCATCTGCTGAATTATTATCGCTATCTGTGTGAGTGGTCCGCTGAAAAGTCCCATATAGCTTATAAACGCAACAACCGTACCTGCATCTACCTGGCTGCTTCCATTTAATATAAGATAAAGTGCAACTCCGTAAAGACAAAGTGTCCCGATATTCCAGAATATTTCAACAATCGGCGTATTTAAGTTATTTAATTTGACAATTCCCCACCATACATTGACACTCTGATTATGCAAATCCTCATAAATCGACTTATTTTTCTCAACTCTGTTATAATTCTTTACTATCTTTTCGCCCATGATAGTCTCGATAAGAAAAGCTGAACGGTTTGAAAGCTTCGCCCTGTGCCATGCAAATCTCCTTCTTATCTTATATCTCAACAAGAACACAAGAGCCATCATAGGAACTACCGTACACACGACAATAATCGTAAGCTCCGGACTGAGTGAGAGCATAAATATCGTAACAATGACAATCTTTACAAGATAGACAAGAAACATCACGACATAATTCGTAAAGAAATTTGCAAGGTCATTTATATAATCAGTGACACGCACAACAATCTTTCCGTCAGGTCTGTTGTCAAAATACTCAAAAGGAAGTTCCTGCAATTTATAAAAAATATCCTTTCTCATATCCGCAATAACACTGTGCCCCATCTGTCCCATCATACGCTGCTGTGCATAAGTAAGCCCTATATCCGTCGCAGCCAGAAAAACAAGACCACACACAACATAAAAAAGCTTAGCCATACTTTTTTCAACAACAACATCATTTATAACATATCTAAGCAGCATCGGCGGCAGCAATGCAGTACACGCTGAAACAAGCATAAGCACACAAACAATGATAAATATATGCTTATACGGCATTATATATTTTAAAATCCTGCCAAACTGCTTAATATCAATTTTTTTATGAACAACCTCATCCTCAAAATATGTATTCCTCTTAGCCATTAAATTCCTCCGTTATAATCAAATCCCAACTAATTTCTCAAAAATATTTGCGAAACTTTCAATATACTAACTTCTTAGCAAATCATAAGTTTCGCATATCATTTATGCCACCGTCTGCTTTGCCATCTGCGTCTTATACACACCAGCAAAATGTCCGTCAAGCTCCATCAGTTCATCAAAGGTGCCCCTCTCAACAATTTTTCCATTGCTGAGATAAATTATCTCGTCACAATCGACAACGGATGACATTTTGTGTGCCGCTATAAGAATAGTTCTTTCCTTATAATATGTCCTCAAATTTTCAAGAAGTTTTCTTTCTGTCTCTGCATCAAGTGCACTTGTTGAATCATCAAATACAAATACCGGTGCATCCTTTAGCATTGCCCTGGCAATAGAAACCCTCTGTTTCTGACCTCCTGAAAGACCAAATCCTTTTTCACCTACTATCGTCTGATAGCCGTCAGAAAGTTCATTTATAAAATCATCTGCCATTGCTCTTTTTGCACATTCCCTCACCCTGCTCTCATCAACATCAGGGTTTGCAAATGCAATATTACTGTCAATGGTATTTGAAAATAAGAATGCATCCTGAAAAACATATGAGATTTTTTCCCTAAGCTCCGCTGTTTTATACTCCTTGACATTTGTTCCGTTCATTTTTATCTGACCGTCATTTACATCATTTATCCTTACTATTGATTTTAATAAAATACTCTTTCCGCTTCCCGTTGCTCCGACAATACCGACCTTTTTGCCATAAGGAATCGAAAGATTTATATTGTCAAGAACCTTTTTCCCGCCAAGTTCCAATGTAACATTTTCAAACTCTATATCAGGCTTATCTATATCTTTTGCAGTTTTTTTGCCATCCTTAATCTTTGTCTTACAATCCATAAACCTCATTATCTTATCCCCTGCAACAATCTGCTGCTGCATCTGAAAGAGAAGATTGTTTATCTGTGATACATGATCCATTATTTTCATGACATAACCTGACGCTGCAACCAAAAATCCTACAAGCATCTCACCCTTTATAACAAGCAATGCACATAATGCGATAGTTCCAATATAAGCAACCTGTTTTATCGAACTAAATATAACCTCAAAACCTGCCGAAAGTTTAACCTGATTTATATATGACTGTTTCATGTTCATATTTGATTTATCAAACTTCTCTTTTTCCCTTCCCTCATTTGTAAATGACCTTACAAGACGGACAGCCTCTATATTTTCCTGAACTGTAAGATTCATATTACTGTTGCTGGTTCTTATGGCTCTGTAATTTTTCTGAGCCTTTTTCCTAAATTTCAAAAGTGCCACAACAAAAAATGGTGCAAGTATAACCGGAATTATAAGCAGTGTGATATTTATCGATGTAAGCAATATTATACACGCACCAAACACAAACATACTGTCAAACATTCCCGGAATAATTCTTCCAAACAGGTCTTTCATCATAATCGTGTCAGTATGAAGCGTAGTTAAAAGTTCACCCGTGTTGTACTCAGATACAGTCTGGCTGTCAAGTTCCATCAGCTTATCAAAAGTTACAATTCGTAAATCCGTCTCAAACTTCAACGCATACTTTTCAAACATTGTGTTTTTGATATATATAAAAACAAGTCTGAAAACAAGAAGTCCGACAAACACCATCGCAATATTAAAAAACAATTCAAAACTGTGCCTTTTTCCGTAATCTCCATCAATCAAAAATGCAAAAACTCCACTCGCCTTATTGTCGTTATCCATAATAACAAAATCAACAAAAAGCTCCGACACAAACGGAATCAGCAAATCCGCAATAATTGCAAGAAAACTCACAAATTGCAGGACAACCGCCGCCACTATGTACTTTTTCCAGTATTTAAAACCAAATTTTATCGCATCCATTCTTAATCCTTTCCTTATTTCATTTCTATTTAATGATAAGATAAATTTTTATATTTTTTTTCGTGTGCGTACACGATTTTAATCTTATATAAAGAGGGTAAATCACTACCCTCCTTATATTCTTAATTATATTTAGGTATTTGCGAAACTATCATAAATCTTGATTAAATTGTGCAGATATAACAAATAGTGTTAGTCGGCATTTTTGTCGTCGTCAGCACTTAATCAGCGTTTTTTGCTGATTTATGTACTGCTACGAACGACAACATAGCGAAAGCGTGCCGACGATATTATTTGTTATATCTGTGCAATTGATACAACATATAGTTAGTTTCGCAAATCCCAACATCCTTAAAGTGTTTCACCCTCAACAATATTGTAACCAACAACGCAGTCCTTTATATCTTTCTCACCATTTATCATCCTGATAAGATTCATTGTCGCCTTTCGTCCCGTTGTCTTTATATTACAGTCAACCGATGTAAGTCTCGGTGAAATATTGTCAAGTATTGCAATATTATCAAAACCTATAATACCAACATCCTCCGGCACTCTGATATTATTTTCCCTAAACATCGTCATAAGTCTGACCGCCGGGGTGTCATTACGGCAAATGAAGACCTTTTTCATACCGTCTTTTCTTTTTGCTATCCCAACAAGCTGTCTTTCATCCATATCTTCAAGGATTTCACCATCGCCGAGCATCTCCTCTTTCAGTCCCTCAAGATAACCAATACGACGCTGTTCAATAGAAAAAACATTGATGCCGCCTGATTTCATCTTTTCAAAATGCGGGTCGATATATATCATTTCGTTATATCCTTTTTGTGCAAGAAAAGAAACTACATTTCTCATAATCTGACGGCAGTCAACATCAACATGGACAAAATCACACTCTATCCTGTTATATATGGTAACTATAGGAATCCCAAGTTTCTTTAAAAAAGAACTAAACTCCACGCCCTTGCCAAGTGGAAAAAGTATGATACCGTCAACACGGCGTTCTGCCATATACTTTATAGCTTCCATCTCTTTTTCAGGGTCATTGTGAGACAATGCAAGATTTACAAAATAACCATGCTCCCTCGCCGTCTGCTCTATGCTTTCAACAAGAAGTGCAAAAAAGTTGTTGCTAAGGTCAACCGAAACAATCCCTATGGTTTTTGTACTTCCGATTGCAAGACTTTTAGCAAGATGATTTGGTCTGTAATCCATCTGCTCTGCCATTTCAAGTATGTGCTGCTTAGTGCTCTCCCTGATGCCGCTCCTGTTATTGACCGCCCTGTCAACCGTTCCCTCGGAAACACCGCAGGCCTTTGCAAGTTCCTTAATTGTACATGAAATATATATCACCTCTTTTAATTGCTTATCGAAGTATTTGCGAAACTACTGTTATGTTGTGTTAATTGCTATGATATAACAAATAATTTAATTACAGCTAAAGGTCGTTTCGCAAATATAACTTTCTATCCATAAACAATATAATTTCAAATTTCCGTGTGCGTACACGATTTTTAGATATAATACCACCTTTGTTTTATCTTTTCAAGTCATTTTTTAGCTTCTTTTTTCTAAAGTGTGATGCCGTTTTACAGAATACTACCGCCACCAGTGTGCTTATTCCCGTAGCTATCAGTCCCGGTACAACAATACCTACAGGATTTACGCTTCCGTACTGACTCCTGTAGGCTATTATGTTTACGGGTATTAACTGTAGTGATGATATGTTTATTACAAGAAATGTACACATTTCATTGCTGGCACGCATCTTTATCTTACTTATATCTTTATGAGCTTTTTTTATTCTTGCTCTCTCAATCTCTGCCATCTCTTTGATTGCCTTAAGTCCCATTGGTGTTGCCGCCCAGCCTAGTCCAAGCATATTTGCAACCATATTGGCAGTTATGTATTCATTGACAACATGGTTTCTGTCAATATCAGGAAACAGAAAATGAACGACAGGTGATAAAAATTTTGTCATTCTATCCATAAGACCTGCCTGCCTTGCAACTTCCATAATCCCACACCACATTGCCATTACCCCAAGCATTGTTATTGATAATGAAACTGCTTCGCCCGCACTCTCTATTATAACATCAGACAAAGCCTGTGCTTTTCCGTTTGCAAGACCGTATGATATTCCCCCAAGAATCATAAATGCCCATATATAATTAAGCATACTTTTCCTCCAAGATTTTTTTCATTATCCCATAGTTTTGATGTTGGGGTCAAAAGGTATTTTGCCCCTTGCATCATAATTTTATAATTACATGAATTTCAACATTGCTGTACAAACTTGAATTTCGCAGCATTTTCTCCTGGCTGTTAAGCAGATATTCGCAATTTTCGCTGCCACCTGCTCATAACACCGTGCTTTTATTTCATATAAATAATATTCATTTTTCAGCTATATATGCACATTTTTATGATTTTCTGCCCGGCTTTATAACATTTTCTCTTATAATCTCACAATTACGGCTTTCCTGCATATAAATAATATTTTGCATTTTCGCAATGGTGAGTTTTCTTTCCCTGCCAAAATAACTTTTATTCTTTTAGATTTTCACTACTTTCCCACTTACTGCCAACCGCTTACTTATTCTTCTTTATCCTGTGCGGACACACAACAAAGCATCTGCCACAGCTTATACATTCTCCGTCCCTTATATCTGCTTCATCATATTTCAAATGAACGGGGCATCTGTTTGTACAGGCACTACAACGTTCAAAGCACTGCTGCCCTTTCTTCTTTACATGAAATATCGGAAGTTTTGGAAGTAGTGAAAACACTGCTCCAAGAGGGCAGAGAAACTGACAGAAAAATCTTTCCTTAAGCATCATTCCGACTACTATCAGTAATAACAGCACAACTCCGGTAATGTATGCACCAAGTTTAAAGTTTCTGCTCGTTATAAGAGAAAATACCGTCCACGGACTGTATTTTGTAACATATTCCCCTTTTCCCAAAAAGCAAAATCCAATGACACAAATCAGCACGATATATTTTAATTTTTGCAAGTAAACCTGCCATTTTGACGGTATGACAGGTAATTTTCTCCCCGTCTTTTTCTGAATAAATTCTGAGAGCATATAAAACCAGTCTCCAACAGCACCGAATGAACAGACAAATCCACAAAATATCCTCCCAAATATAATCGTGACAGCACATAATATCAACAGTTTTATCACGAAATCAGATAATATGAGATTTTCGCCTTTTCCTATCAGTGCCACCGCTTCTTTCACACCTGCAAATGCCTGTGAGAAAAGTGACGGCATAAATATAAAAAATATTATCTGGACTATCACCCTGAAAATCTTTAAAGTCCTTATTTTTTCTTTAACATTCATTATTTCTAAACTTTTACCTTTCCGTAAATTTTTCTTTTTGTAACATTTCAGTTCTAATTAAGCTTTAATTCGTGAATATAAAGTTTAAAAAGCTGAATCATTACTTTTTTTCTTTCCGTTTTTTATAGCATCTTTCATCGCACTTATTATCCCATTTGACGACAATGTTGCTCCCGATACCGTATCAACATCAACCAACTGTTTATCAATGACATCATCAAGTATTTTTTTTGCCGACTCAAGATAATCTTTCGTCTCGTTTTCAGCCGATAATATCTCTACTTTTTCAAGCTTATTATCCTTTACGGTAAGACGGACTTTTATCTCTCCGCCAAATCCGTCACCGCTGCCCTCATAAATACCGTCATCAGCAAAATAAATGTTATTACCACTATCACTTACAACTTCTTTTTTATCTGTTTTTTCGGCTATTGCTTTTTTCTCCTCACCGACTTTGTGCACATTGATGCAGTATAAAGCTAGTATTCCTGCAACAATCAACAGATTAACGCTTTTTATAATAAAAACTCTCATCAGTTTACCGCCTTTTTATTTATCAAACTTTTTCTAAATATCCGTCTTTTTACCTTTCCGCCCAATCTATACCTGTATTGCTATTGCATTTTTACAACAGTTATTTTATAACAGCTTCATCAAGTGCCTCACGATACATACCTATAAGAGTTTTTGATGTACAGGTCGCACCTGACACCGCATCAAACTCACCATTTAATGCCGCATTTATCTGAGTCAGAAGTCCCGGAATTTTCTTTGTTCCGTTTACCGATTTATTATAGTAAAATCGATTTGTCTCATCTGAGAGAACCACATTTGAAAATCCTGCAAAGTGATTGTCATTAAATAACAAATCTGCCGAAATCGTATATTCCTCAAATGCTTTTGACTCATCAGGATATACCGTTGCCACTTTAGAATATGTACCGCTTCTAAGCAGAATTGACGGTTCAGGCAAAGCCGTCTCCTGCGGTGTACTGCTTATCATAGGTTCAGAAGATGTTAGAGGCTTTGAAGAAGCCGGCACATCTGTCTGTAAAGGATTTACTGTATTTGCTGGTACTGCCGTATCTGCCGGTGCAGGTACTTCAACCGGAATTTTTGAAGGAGCAGGAGTTTTTTGTGGTTTTATTCCTCCTTTTTTTGCTGCCTTATTAAGTGCTTTCAGATACAGGTTCACTATTGTTTTTGAGGAACAGGTAGCTCCCGATACCGCACTTATCCCATCTGACGACTGCCTGTTTACTATCTGTCCGACAACACCCTTTTCTCCTGATGCTCCATTCGCCGCTCTCATGTAATAAGTCTTGTTCGCTTCGGCTGTTGATAAAAAATCAGCTATCTTTACGCATTTTCCTTTTGAAAATTTCACAACCGCACTAAGTAAATATTTTTCAAAATCTTCATTTTCATCAGGCTCACATACCGCACTGACTTTATAATTTCCGTCTGCTATACTGCTTTTTGGCACTTTTTTCTTTTTATCAACTTTTATTGCCACAGGCTTTTTTGTCGAAACAGGCATGGTAGTCTTTTTTAATGCAGTTTTTATCGTCTTTCCGTCTGCCTTTGCAACTGCCTTATTATAGGCATCCATATACGCATTTATAATAGCTTTTGACGAATATGTAGCCCCCGATACAGCATCTGCATCAGACGCATTTTTTCCTACAAGCCGGTTTACCATGCCGCTCCATGCCTTATTCATAAATGCATTATTTGCACTGTCCGTATTGCCTGACATTTTCATTCCATAAACCGCAACTGCCTCTCCATTTTTAAACCTCGCCTTCAGACTTACCGTATAGCCGAATTTTTCACAGATACTCTCACCGCTAAATTCTCCGTCAGCAGGTTTCCCGCTCTTTTTCTTTGTATCAGCAACAGCCGTTACTTTTGTCTTTGTATCTGTATCGCTTAACTTTGTATCTGTTTTATCAGTATCCGCCTTATCCTCTGATTTCTGCTTAGTATCATCATTTCCGCCAGATGTATCCGCTGAAATATTTTTCTCAATTTTCCTGTAATGCGCAAGGTCATTATTTGCAACATATATTCCACGAAGTGAAAATCCGGCTATCACTATTGATGGAATAATAAAAATCAGCATTTTAAGATTTTTGATAAGATTTTTTGGTATATTTATCTTTTCAAAAACCTTATCTTCTCCTGCTGTATTTTTTGCAGCAACATTTCCCGTATCCTCAATATTATTCTTTCCCACAGCCTTATCTTCAATGTTATTTTTTTCTATATTTTTATCTGTATCCTCAATATTATTCTTTTCCGCAACCTTATCTTTCAAATCTCTTCCTCACTTCCAAACAACCTCTATTTTATAATCCACAAATACATCATATTCACACACATTTTCACCAATCAAATCCCCAGCCAACAATTATCGCTCTATGTAATAGTATTTATTTTCTTTCTATCCATATTTATTTTTTCTGGTATTATTTTCCATAACCCCGTATAACGCACAAAACGGAAGGCTCACCATGATGCGACACTATCGCACCATGTATAACACCTTCCTTTTTATTTTGCCTATACATATTTACAAACATATCATAATATGTACTTAAAATTAGTTAAAAACTATTTAACTTTCACATTCTTTACGGCAGACCATTTACTTGCTGTTTTTCCACTTCCTACAGCTTTTACTCTTACAAAGTATTTTTTACCTGATTTTAATCCGCTTACTGTCAATGTTGTTTTCTTTGTAGTCTTTGTTGTTGACTTTTTAAAGTTTTTTGTAAGTGAATACTGCACCTGATAACTTGCTGCATTAGCTGATTTTTTCCAGCTTACTACCGCTTTTGTTTTTTTAGCTTTTACCTTTACGCCTGTTGGTGTTTTCGGTGTCTTTACAGCTTTTACAAGATTTTTCATTGCGTCGCTTAAATGATTGTAAGCTTCATCTACAACCGCCTGATAATGAGCTGTTTTTGCAAGTTCTTCCTCTGCTTCTTCAAGCTCTCCTGCAAAATTCTTCCAACTGTCCGCTGTGTAATCAGCTTCTTTTAATGTCTTAGCATCTTTAACAAGTGCTTCAAGCTTGCTTATGTCGGCATTTTCAGTAGTTGTAACCGTGTCAACGATATTGTCCTCTGTCACTTCAAAATCAACTGTTGTGTCCTCAAAACCAAGTGCATAGACTGTAATACTCCAATAGCCTGTTCCGTCTGTTCCACCCGGAAGTGCTGCTCTATATGAATCTGTAAGACCAAGCTGAATACCCATTGCTTTGTGCATCCAGTTGTCTGCCGCAAATTTTGTACCAAATGCTGCAAGTGCATTTTTGCGTGTAGAGTCATTTCCATAATATGTCCACTTTACAGCCTGCATCTTTGCACCGAGTGCACCGTAACCCTCGCCTTTTGATGTATCTGCATCATCTGCATTGTTTAAGTCTACTCTTAAAAATTCACCATAACTTCCATTTGCTTTCTGAACCTGAGTTTTCAGCTTTGAAGCTTTTGCAAGTGTCTCATCCTTTATACCAGAATCATTTCCCGTCTTTCTTGCACTAAACTTAAATGTTCCATCTTTCTGCTCTGCCGCAGTCTTAAGACCGTTTGTATTTGCAGTAACATCTGCTTTAAGGTAATAAGCTGAAAGATTCATCTCACTGTAACCACCTGCAAGTTCACCGTCATTTTCAACAACTTTATAGATTTTCTTAAAATCAGAAAGTTCAGATGTCTTTACGGCAACAGGAACATATTTAAGACCTGTAACTTTGTATTCTTTTAATTTTGTCTGTGAACCATCAGCCTTTGTGATAGTTCCTTTGCTATATGATACACTTGTTCCGTCTGTGAGATAAAGTGTTTTTCCATCTGCTGACCAATGAGATACATTAAACTCACTTCCATCTTCACCATAGATAACAGTATCACACTGATAACTTCCTCTATGAAGTCCATGATTTGTAGTTGCTCTTGAAACAGCATCAAAAGCACCTTTATCCAACTCTCCTCTTGCATCAGCCTCAGTGTTTGCATCAGTCATACTCTTTGTACTCTGCAGGTAAATATCCTCTGCATCCCAATACTGATCCCATGTAAGTCCGGCATAAAGATATGTATAATCATCTGCTGCCTTTGTTTTAATGTCTGCTGCATATCCCAGTGTGACAACCATTGCCGTTGACAATGCGACTGCAATGCTTTTCTTAATAATTTTCCTCATCGTTGCTGTCTCCTATCATGTGTATTTGTATAATAAATGTTTTGTCCGTTCATGATAAATATCTTTAAAGTTAATTGTATATAACTTTAGTAAGATACCACTTACTTAGACATCAACCATTATATTTCCCATATAACATGAAGTCAAACACTTTCTTGCTTAATAAACAAAACTTATCAAATAAAACACTTAAATATTATTTTACAACAAAATAGAGAGCCGGCATAACCGACTCTCTATTTTGGATAATAAATGAGAAAATTTATGTTACAAATATAAACTTATAACCTATTTAACCTTTACTGTCTTTGTTACTGTCTTATAACCAGACTTTGTAACCTTTACAGTAATCTTTGTGTTCTTCTTAAGTTTAGAAGAAACCTTCAATGTGAAATTCTTTCCACTTACTTTAGCTGTTTTAGCTTTATCTTTTCCAACTGTAACTTTTACTTTTGCTTTTGCAACTGAAACAGATCCTTTAACAACCTTTGTTCCTGCCTTTGCTGTAACTTTCTTTACAGACATTGACTTCTTCTTAGAAGATGATGAGCTGTTTGACTTGTTTGATGCTGATACCTTTTTATACTCTGTAGTTATACCAGAAAGTCCAACTTTTTCACCTGTAATATGAACCTTAAGTGCATCTGCTGCATTAGGAACATCACAATTTGCTACAAATTTATAAGATTTTGATGAATCTGCATTGCTTACAATCTTGTTTGTGATAGTAATTTTTGAGCCAACTCTCTTTACTGTTACTGTAACCGAAGCATCTTTCATTACTTCAAGGTATGTATTCCAATCAGCAGCACCATCGCCCCACTCCATAGTAGAGCCATCATCAACCCATGTTCCTGCAAACCATCCAAAGTTATCTGCACGAGTTGAAATGTACTGTCCTGCTCCGTCAAAAATTTCTACAATGTAATTGTCCCAGTTGTTTGTTCCAACTGATTTGTTTGTAAATTTATATACAAGCTGGAAGTTTCCGCTAACATCTTCATCACCTGTATTTGCTGTAAATGCATCTCCAATATCAAGATCCTTAACTGTTGCATCACCAACTGCCGCTTCTGCTACATTCTTGTTTGCTGGTACAGCAACTACTGCTGTTGAAAATGCCATTGTTGTTGCAAGTGCGATTGCTAAAATTTTCTTTCTCATGTCTAATTCTCCTCTCGATTTCAATTTATTAAAGTTTTCGTAAACTATTTTAGTTTTTATTATAATAACATAGATATTACAAAAAGTCAACATAAAAATAAAATATTTCATATATTTTTTTTCATATTTTGCACAATTTTTATTAACACAGCAAAAATGCGTAGTGAAATTTTTACAATTTCACTACGCATATGTAACTGTTTTATATACAGTTTATACTAAACTATCTGTAATCAAACTTTGATTTAATTATTTAGCGATAGCTTTAACCTGCTTTGGAGAAAGTGCTTTGTTCCAAAGTTTAACATCATCGATGTATCCCTTGAATCCTGTATCCCAAGCATTAAGTCCGAGGAAGAACTTGTTAGAGTTTGACATAGTTCCCTTTGCAACTGTTCCGTTTCCGAAAAGTTTTCCGTTTACATATGTCCAAGCATGGTAAGATTTAACATATGTCTTTTCACCCTTTTTACCATACTCACAATAACCCTTCTTATCCCAAGAAGTTTTCTTTGTATTTACAACGAGTGTGATGTGTGTCCATTTTCCTTTTGATACTGCAAGGTCTGCTGTCCACTTACCTTTTTTATCCTGGTGACCATACCATGGGAACTGATCATTCTTTCCGTTTGATACACTGTGTGACCAGATTGTAGGAGAGTTAGACTTGTTATCAAGCCATGAATCCTTTGTAATTGAAAGCCACTTTGTGTTCTTAGGATCTGTAATATGGCTTCCTGTGAAGAACATAGCCATGAAGTTTGAAAGATCTGTCTCAGGTTTAACCCAGAATGAAACTGTCCAAGAACCGTTTCCAAGCTTAACACCTTTAAGCTCAGCACCCATAGAAGCTGCCTTTCCACCTACTGTTCTTGAGATGTAAAGAGCCTTTCCATGTTTACCTTTCTTATACTGAAGCTTTGCTTTCTTGTTTGCTGTAGGTAAAACACCTGTCTTTGTCTTTCCTGTTCCACCACTTGCTGTATCACCTTTACGAGCAACTCCTACTACTTTTTTGCTTGCACCATTCATGCTGAATGTGTACTTTGGCTTTGGAGCTGATGCTGCATCTGCTGCTGTCTGTGGCTGTGCTGCATAAGCTGCTCCTCCAACAACCATAGCTGCTGCTAAAACTCCGCTTAATAATTTCTTATACATTGTTTTATTCCTCCTTTTAATAAAAGAATATGTTTTATTGATTTGTAAATTATTTTAGCATTAGTTACCTATTTTGTCAACAGTTTATGACTAAATTATTAACAATTCGTAAATATAACTTTTTTTGTATATTTATTCATAAAGTATTTTACGAATAAATGATTTTTCATATACAAGACAAATCATGCTTAAAACCACCGCATTATCAGGCAGCTTATGCTAAAACAAAATATCTGCTTTATCTTTTTTTATTTCTTAATCTTTATTTTGATTGATTTGACAGGTCCAGTAAGTGTCTTTCCGTTATACTCTCTGTAGGCTTTGACAGCTACCCAGTAAGTCTTTCCTGCCTTAAATGTTGTCTCTTCTGATACAGTGCACTTCTTGCCTGTTACTTCCGTAGCATATTTAAACTTACCGTTTTTGCTTGTCTTATAATATACTTCATATCCTGTTACTTTTGATGAATAGTTCCATGAAAGTACGACTTTCGCCTTTTTAGCTTTTTTCTTCTTTGTTACTTTTGCTTTAAGACTTGTAACAGCTTTAAGTTTTGGCATTACTGTCACACCCACTGAAACAGTCTTTGTGATGTCACCCTCTGTGTAGGATACTGCTGCATACTGCGTTCCTGTTTTATTTACATTTATATTTGAATAATCAACCTTGTAATCAGATGCAGCCAATGTTTTCTGCGTCTCATCAGAGTAGATTGCCTTTACATTAGAGAAATTAATTTTCTTAATCTTTTCTCCCTGTGTTATGACATTTGTTCCTGCCGAAAGACTGATACCGCGAAGTACAGTTGTCTCACTGTTCTCACCTACAATAAATGTTGCGGCTGCCTTGTCTGTGCCGTCTGTTATCTTAAGTGTATTATTTACTATTGTAAGATACTGTCCCGGCTTATAAACACTCTCAAATGAAACTCCATCCTCAGAGCCGTCAAGTGCCTTTACACTTCTGAATGTCTGTCTTTTTGCCATCTCATCAGTACCGGTTGAATCCTGGTTAAGTGTAACCTTGCCATTATCATTTACAGTAAGATAAAGTCCTGATTTATTTTCAGACTGGATTGACACATATGCAGGTTTTGTCTTGTCAGACTTACCGTCTGTGAGTACCCACTGTGCGTCTTTTACATCAGAATATCCCATAGCACCTACATAAACATTTTCATAAGGATAATCTGCATCATCAAACGAATTAAGGAAATTTTCATGTGCAAGAACGCCAGCACCCGCCTTTGTGTAAATTTTTGTAGTGCTTCCTGCTATGCCTGCTGTTGTCTCAGGTACTTCATCAATACTTCCGTCTTCATTAAACTTAAGTTCAGTTATGTTTGCAACTCTGCGGTATCCGTTTCCACCTGCAAGTGCACCATTGTGATAGATAAAATATGTCTTTCCTTTAAAATCTATAACTGCCATATGGTTTGTGTTTGATGTGACATTTGGTCTTGCGATTTCTTTTCCCTCTGACCACTCGCCATTTAATAAATCATCGGTGGTTGCATATGACATTCCCTCTCTCCATCCTGAAGCATAGAAGAGATAATACTTTCCATAGTAATTGCCATTTGCATCCTGTCTTCTGTAAAGCCATGGTGCTTCAGTATATGAAGTAACTGATGTTTTCTGGATAACATCAGCAGTCTTTGTTGATGTGCCGCCTGTAATCTTTCCATCACCATTCTGGTCTTTTACCGAAATCATATCATCATTTAACTCACAGATATAATAATTTCCATTTCCCCATGCAAGATAACGGTGCTCCTCGCCCTTGTCATCTTTTTCAATCCATACTGTAGGATCGATGTCATTCCATGTGCTTGACTCAGTACCAAAATCAGTAACCTTACCGCTCACAACAGGCTTTCCTAAATCCTTAAACGGTCCTGTAGGACTGTCTGATACGGCAACACCGATAGACTGCTGTCCATTACCTGATGTCGCATCCCATGTGCAATAGTAGAAATAATATTTTCCATTGTGCTTAATAGTCTGAGCTGCCCAAGCCGATGTGCTTCCTGTTGCCCATGAAATATCTTTGGCACTCATTATCTCGCCCTCATATTTCCAATTAACAAGATCCTTTGTAGAATAGCAGATCCAGCCGTCAATATCATATACTTTATCGTTTACTTCCTGATCTGTTGACACATCATGTCCCGTATAAAGATAGACCGTATCTCCGTCTACCATAGCTGACGGGTCACCGCCATATGTAAGTTTGCCATTGTTGTCATATCCGCCTATAGGATTTGTGTACTGGCTCTTTGCCACTTCAACTTCACCCTCTCCGAGCGGTTCTTTAACTATACTGCTGCCTGATGTTACAGACACTTCCGTCTCAGATGCTTCTGCTTTGTCTGAACCTGAAAAACTGTTTACCGCAGGAACAGATGTAGCAACAAGGCTGAGTGCAAGTATGCTTGCAAATAATTTTGTCTTTCTCATACTGTGTTCTCCTCCCAAGAAATTTGTTATTTTATAATTTTTAGCAAAACAAAAATTATTTTATAATTTGTTTAATATTATATACAATTTATGCAAAACTTGCAATATAAAAGATGGATTTTTTTAGGTTTTTTATGCATTTTACATATTTTTGACACAATTATTTTAGTTTTTTTCAAAATAAAATAGTATTTTTGTTGTAAATTGGTACATAATATGTTATTCTTTTATATGAAATAACTATAAACAAAAAACAAATTTTCGGAGGTAACACTATGAAGAAAAACTTTAAGCGGGCTGGTGCCATCGTACTTTCGACAGCACTTGCTTTGTCAACTGCAACGACTTCATTACCAAGTCTTTCCTTATTTAATAATGAATCTGTTGCAAAAGCTGCAAGCGTAACTCATGTAACGACTTCTCCTACGAGAGTTTCCGTGCATGACCCATCTATCACAAAATCAAGTGACGGTACATATTATGTATATGGTTCACACACTGCTGCAGCAAAATCAACTGACCTTGTAAACTGGACAAAGCTTTCAAACGATCTTAATGCAGGTGATTCAACCAGTGCAACAAACAACTTTGTTTTCGGAAATATGCCTGAAAATCTTAAAAAGCCATTTAAGTGGGCAGGTGACCATGATGAAGATGCTTCTTTTTATAATGTATGGGCTCCTGATGTTTTCTGGAATCCTGATTATATAAACACTGACGGTACAAAAGGTGCATATATGATCTACTTCTGCACAAGTTCAACAGCAGTGCGTTCAGTCATTGCTTTTGGTGTCTCACAGAGCATTGAAGGACCTTTCACTTGTGTCGATACTCTTATCTACTCAGGTTTCACAAAGAATAAACCGGCTTTCGAGGGTTCTAAAGATACAAGTTATACAAACACAAATATTCCGGACCTTATAAAGAGCGGTCAGATTGAAAAATATGATACAACCTGGTCATCAGGAGACTCTTATAACAATTCTTATGCTCCTAATGCAATCGATCCGGAAATCTACTATGATAAATCCGGAAAGATGTGGATGACTTACGGTTCATGGTCAGGCGGTATATTCACACTTGAGATTGACCCTGCTACCGGCAAGGCAAAATATCCCGGCAAGACATATACAAGAGATGACGGACTTCAGGTAGACCAGTATTTCGGTACAAGAATCGCCGGAGGTAAGGCAACTTCAGGTGAGGGTCCTTTCATACTCTACGATGAAAAAACGGATTACTTCTATTTATATATGTCATATGACTGGCTTGGTGTTGACGGCGGATATAACATGAGACTTTTCCGCTCAAAAAATCCTGACGGACCTTTCGTCGATGCAGCAGGCAATAACGCAAATATGTATGTATCAAACGGCAAAGACCACAATGATGTAGGTATAAAAGTTATGGGAACATACAAGTTCTCATGCCTTGATAAGTATTACAAAGCCGAGGGGCACAACTCAGCAATGATAGATGATGACGGTCAGATGTATCTTATCTACCACACAAGATTTTCTGACAGCGATGATTATCACGAAGTAAGAGTTCACCAGCAGTTCCAGAATGAAGAAGGCTGGCCTGTTACTGCTCCTTTTGAAAACAAAGGTGATAAGATTTCAAAGACAGGTTATGCCAAAGATGATATAGTCGGCGAATACGAATTTGTAAACCACGGTAAATCGGGTGTTGCAACTGCTAAGACCCAGTCGATAAAGTTAAATGCAGACGGTACCATTTCAGGTGATGTAACAGGTACATGGACAGCAAAAGACGGCACATATTATATGAACGCTGTTATAAACAAAGTAACTTACAGCGGTGTATTCTTCCTTCAGCATGATGAATCATCTGATTGCAAAAAAGTTATGACATTTACGGCAATCGGAACAAATAACCAGTCTGTCTGGGGTGTAAAAAAAGATGCTTATAAGTACACGGACAAAGAAATCCTTGAAAGAGCAGCAGGAAACCTTGATGCAGACCGTCCTGTAATATCAAAGACAACTTCTGACATCACACTTCCTACAGAAGGATTTAATAGCTCAACTATCACATGGTCTTCAAGCAACGCTGACATTATCGCAAATGACGGAAAAGTTACAAGACCTGAAAATGATACAGAAGTTACACTCACTGCCACTATAAAATCAGGAAATGAAACTGTTACAAAAACATACAAAACAACAGTTCTTGCTTCATCACTTATACCTGATTATAAATATGACTTTGAATCCGTAAGTGAAAAATCAGTAGCAAACAGCGGAAAAAATAGTGCTGCCGCAACACTTATCGGCAATGCAAAAGTAAGCAAAGATAACTGGTACGGTAATGTTCTTACTATAAAAAATACAAAGAGTAATGAAAACTATTTATCACTTCCTTCCGACCTATTTAAAAACATTGATGAATCAGGTTTTACTGTTGGAATGTGGGTAAAAGTTAATTCAGAAACTACAGATGCAACTGCATTATTTGAAGCAAAATCATCAAAGAACCGTAACTGCTATCCATACACGGCACTCCATTCAAGCGTTTACGCAGACTTTGCAAGCTTGGAAGGAACAGCAAAAGGAAGTTACCAGACATCATTTATCTCAGGCAGATGGAGTCATGTTGTTTATACAGTCTCTAAAGATGGTGTTAAAACATATATTGACGGTGATTTAAGTGCAAATCAGGAAGTTTCTCTTTCAGAAGCACTTTCAGATAACAAATTATCCGATATTGATGATGTCCGTATAGGAAGCGGTATTATGTCGTACCTTGAAGATGTACAGAATGCACAGTTTGACAATATTGAATTTTATTCAACTGCACTTTCTGATAAAAATGTAAAAGAAAAATATAAAGAAGAATCTGCTGCATATCCGACATTGAAGTTTAATGCATCAGCAACTACTCTCTATGCAGGCGGAAATACCGGTAAAACAGCTAAGCTTTCTGTTTCAGCATCACCAAGCATTACAAAAGAAGTTACATACACTTCTTCAAATCCGGGTGTTGCTGAAACATCAAATGGTATTCTCACAGCTAAAAAAGCCGGTACTACTACTGTTACTGCAACAATAACTTCAGGTGACAAGACAAAGACACTCACAAAAACATTTACAGTCAAGAAAGCTTATATCAAGTTCACAAGCAAAAAGGCTTCTCTTAAAGTAAAGAAAACAGCTAAATTCAAAGTAAAAGGCTATGGTGTTAAGTTATCAAATGTGAAATGGTCATCAAACAAACCTGCCGTACTTGCAGTTAATAATTCAGGTAAAGTTATTGCAAAGAAGAAAGGTAAAGCTGTTATAACAGCAAAGATGGGCAAATACAAGGTTACATATAAAGTAACAGTTAAGTAATCAGCTATCAAAGCTCAACCATTAAAAAATAGCAAAACCAGTGCTTTGCTATACAATAAAAATAAATATTGTCCGACCGGACAAACTGCCATATTAATATGATTTAATCCCACGGAATTTTAGAAACAGTAAAATTCCGTGGGATTTTTATTGCAGCAAAAAACAAATAAAACAGAACTGTTAAACAGTTCTGTTTTACATTTATATTATATTTAAATCTCATCCTCTGTCATAGGTGTATAGCTGATGGCTACATTAATATCCTGACCATAATTTCCAAATGACTTTCCAAACAATGTAAGACCACCCTTATGCGTGGCATTTTCATCCACACCGAGTTTAAATCTTATATTGCTTCTGTAATCAAAATTAAAATCATTTATCGTAACATCCGAAATCTTAAGACCATCTATAAATGTGCCTTTTCTGTTTATAACAAGAAGTTTTAAAAGTCCGTACTGATTCCAGTTTTCAGGCCACCATGTCGGTGTGAAAAGCCCTTTAACATCACCAAAATCTCCAGGTGATGTCCAGCATCCCAGCGGTTTATCATTAAGATAAAACTCTATGTCAGACGGCCAGTCACTGTTTACTCCCGGTGCTTCTGAACTAAGCTCCATTGTGATTGATATCTGTGTAATCTTCTGAAATCCAGGAATAAAATTTGGAATAACATACTCTACAAAACCATTTGTAAACCAGAGTATCTCAGCATTGTATCTGTCAGGATGCTCAAAGTACCTTGCATCATCAACCTCGCCGATAAGTGCCTTGCTTGATGCAAGACCACATGTAGGTGTAATATCATAGTTTGAATAATGACCTATCTTTACTTCCGTATTATAAACATTCTCATCCCCAACCTGTTTTTCAAGGTCAATTATTATCCTGTCCCAGTGAACTGAGCATATCTTCTGATTGCCATGCACTACCGACTCTGCCGATGTTGTAATAAGTCCACAGCTCTCAAGTTTTTTGATATGTCCCGTAAGTGCTCCATTTGTTATATTCAGCCTTGCTGCCAGATCTTTCATACTCATATTGCTGTTTTCGAGCAATATATTTAATATCTGTATTCTGACATCGGAGCCAAGTGCTTTGAATATTTCTATTCCGTCGTCCAATGATGTTATATGTAACAATTTTTCAACCTCTTTTCCCTTAGATATCTTTTATAAAATTAAATTAGAGGCAAAAAATATTTTACCACTAACTTACGCATCTCAAAATAACAAAACAACTCTTTTTATATGATTCTCTTACATTTTTATTTTATATACGCCTAAAATAGTCAATGTATTATATGACTATTTTTTAATGTTTTTAACAAAAAAATTCAATTTTTTACATAAATTATATAACATTTTTCATAAACATTATACATAATAAACTGAAATTAGTCAAACAAAAACTAAAATGTTTTAGATTTTCAGTAACAGTTCAGCACAAAAAAGATAATTGGCAATAAAGAAGCTTGCTTATTTTATTGTTTATTATCTTTTTTGGGTAGAATAGCCTTTCATTTATAAATGAAATAAACTTAAGCTGCATAGCAGCGGCTGACAGCTCGCTGGCAGGTTTATGAATTTATTAAATGCAAGGCTGAACTGTTACGATTTTTACATTTTCACAAAAAAGTACACTTATCAACATTTTTCGTCAAGGTGAAATAAATACACTAAATATAACATTTTACACTTGTCTTTCAATCTATTTTTAGATATAATTAAATTACTTTAATGTATATTAAAATATGTAGCATTTTTATGTTTTACACATCTTTTTAATATTAAGCACAATATTTACATATGCCGACTGAACCATAGCTGTCAGCATATGTCATTAACGATTTATGGAGCTTATATGCTCCGGAAACGAGGAATAGTATGAGAACAAAAAAATTAAACTTACTGCCATTAAAAGCACTTAATGTTGATGATTTTTTCTGGAACAAATACACCGGACTTGTCACTAAAGAAATCATCCCTTACCAGTGGAAAGCACTCAACGATGAAGTAGCTGACGCAGAGCCAAGCTACTGTATCGACAACTTTAAAGTTGCTGCAGGACTTAAAGAAGGTACATTTCACGGCTGGGTATTTCAGGATACCGACCTTGCCAAATGGCTTGAAGCCGTTGCCTACTCCCTCTCCTATGAACCTAATGAGGTACTTGAAAAACTTGCTGATGACGCAATAGACCTTGTAGGAAAAGCACAGCAGGAAAATGGTTATATCAATACCCACTTTTCTATCCTGCATCCGGGCAAGCAGTATTGTAACCTCAAAGAGGGACATGAACTTTACACCACAGGACATTTTATAGAAGCTGCGATAGCTTATTATGAGGTAACCGGAAAAGATAAATTTTTAAACATAATGAAGAAAAACGCAGACCTTATCTGCGAAGTATTCCACACTGAAAAATATAAAAATGCAGTTCCGGGGCACGAAGAAATAGAACTTGCACTTATGAAACTCGCCGATGTCACGGGGGATGATAAATACTCAGACATGGCAAAAGATTTTGTAGACAGACGCGGTACAGAACCTAATTATCTGTTTAATGAAAGCAAAAACGAGGATTTCATAGATGTATGGCACGACCCAAATCCTTACATTAACGAATATGGTCAGAACCATCTTCCTGTAAGAAAACAGAAAACGGCAGAAGGACACGCCGTAAGAGCCACATATCTCTACTGTGCAATGGCTGATATAGCACAGAAATATCAGGATGAGTCACTCTTTGAAGCCTGCGAAAACCTCTACAACAATATTATCAACAAGAGAATGTATATAACAGGCGGCATCGGAAGTTCAGGAGTAATGGAACGCTTTACTACGGATTATGACCTTCCAAACGATACAAACTATTCGGAAAGCTGTGCTTCAATAGGACTTGCTCTCTTCTGCCGCCGCATGGCTCAGATAACCGGAGACAGTAAATATATAGACACAATGGAACTTGCACTTATGAATACCGTACTTGCAGGTATCGCAATGGACGGAAAGAGTTTCTTCTATGTTAATCCGCTTGAAGTATGGCCTGATAACTGTATTCCGGCAACTGATAAAAACCATGTAAAACCTGTACGACAGAAATGGTTCGGCTGTGCGTGCTGCCCTCCTAATATCGCAAGAACATTGAGTTCTCTAGGCGAATATCTTTTCATGCAGAGTGATGACGGACTCTTTATAAATATGTTTGCAGGCGGTGAATATAAGACAACAGCACTCGGTGGCTTTAAAAAGCTTGATATACATACAAAATTCCCATTTGACGGAAAAATCTCCATATCAATATCAGATATTCCTGATGCAGTCGTAACAACCGAGAACTCCGAGGCCAACAAAAAACTCTATATCAGAATACCTTCATATGCACATAATTTCACAATAAAAATTAACGGCAGTGACATAACTGATTACCGCACTGAAAACGGTTATGCAGTCCTCTCAAAAGCTGACATAGCATCAGCATGGCGTGGAACTGATATAGAGATAAACTTTGAAATGCCGGCACACTTTGTATATGCAAATCCAAAAGTTCGTGCAGATGCAGGCAAGGCAGCCATCAAAAAAGGTCCTCTTGTTTACTGTGCAGAACAGGTAGACAACGGAGAAAACATTTCATCAATCATGGTAGATATAACAAAACCGATAAGCGAATATTGGGATGAGAATACACTTGGTGGAATAACAGTCATCAAAGCACACGGAAAGACCATCAAAAATCCTGAACAGTACGACGACGAAGCACTCTACTCAGATACACCTGCAGAGCTTGGCTATAAAGAGATAACATATGTTCCTTATGCAAACTGGGGCAACAGAGGTGCCGGAGAAATGTACACATGGCTCAGGAGATTTTGCTAAACCTTTGAATAATATATAAATGTTTGGGCGTAATATCAAAAAAATAATATAGCTTTATATCAATATACAAAAGCCGTTTTGGAGAATGATTTTTAATAATTCTCCAAAACGGCTTTGCTGTAATAATTATAATTTGGAATTTTATAAAAGTATCTGCTGCAACATATCATCAAAAATATTTTATATGCATCTTTTAAAAAATTTAAGAAATTATTTCCACAATCTTTTCTATATCACTTCCCGTTATTTCTGCTATCTGCTCTATAGTAAGATTAGCTTTATACATATTTTTGATAATTTCCTTTTCCTTTTCGTTCTGTTTCTTTTGAAAAGCAAGCACTTTGTTGCTAAGTTCAGTATTCTCTACTCTCAGTTCCTCATTCTCACCTTTGAGTTCATCCACCATATACTTTACAGTATTTTCATCCAATATTCTTAAAGCTTCTGAATACATATTAAACACCTCCTCCGGTTTTACAAGATATTCTACCATCTCAATATATATTTCTTCGAGCCACGGATATTTTTCAATATTTCTATCTATCTTTTCTATATCATCCGTCACAAAAAGTGACAGCCACGCATTTACATTTTTTCTTGTATTATTTCCTATATCATTACTTAAATAATATTCGCTTTTCTTAAACTCGTCAAGTGCAATTATATAACATTCCTGATACATTTCCATATCAAGTCCGGTATCAAATTTCATCTTTCCCTTATGCAGATATGCACCTTTTAAATTCTCCGATTTACAGATTGTGGGTGAATTTTCGTATATTACTATCGTTATTACTTTGTTGAGGTCTTTATATGTAAAATAATTACCTTTTTCTGATTTTTTCTTTTACATACCTCGATGTACAGATAAACAGGACTTATATATGTTTGGCAAGCGGCATTTCAAACTCGCCGGCACTTGCGCACCGTATTTAGGTGCGTTAGCTGCGTGTTTGTTATAGCGCAAGCGTGCCGCCTAAAAACATATATAAGTCCTGTTTGTCGTCACTCCCCCAAGAAAAAGTCCCCTACCAAAATTTATGCGGACATCTCCCCACTTTCGCCGCAGCCCTAAGCTCTACATAACATCCGCAAGCACCACAAGTCCCAGCATTAAGCAGATCACATTCTTTGCAGACTGCCAGCCTCTCCTCGTATTTTTTATCTGATACACGGTCTATCTCTTTTATACCTTTTTTATATTTTTCTATCATTTTTGCATCTTCTTCTGCCATTTCACGAAGAAAACATTTTTTACATATATGTGCCATAATAACCCTCATTATATAAGTCAAGTCATGCCCCACAGTTTACTGCGAGGCATGACCTGATTTCGTTTATTTTTAATTTATTTCTGTACTCTTATCTCTACTACCGAATTTGCCGGAAGCTTTGCTACGATATTTCCGTTTTTAACTTCATAATCAGCAAAGTCTTTTTCTACTACTTCCTCAGGTGCTTCAAATGTATTGTGAGCGTGCATATCACTGTTTGTTACTATGCGTGACTCTGCCACTTTGTACTCACCGTTTGAAAGCTGTATCTCCACTTCCTCTGCCGCTTCTATTGAGAGGTTGTTGAGTGTGATAGTGATAACTCCGTCTTTATCTTTTGATACTGACTCTGTTACTTTTGGCACCTTCCACTCATCAGGACCAATCTCGTCTATTCCTGTCACACTGCTCTCAAGGAGTTTTGCTCCCTGATGATGTCTATACATATGCATTACATGATATGTAGGTGTCTTTATCATCTTGTCGCCCTCTGTAAGAAGCACTGACTGGAGTACATTTACCATCTGTGCAAGTGCTGCTATCTTTACCCTGTCACTGTGCTTATTAAATATATTAAGCGTAATTCCTGCGATAAGGGCATCCCTTACAGTGTTCTGCTGATACAAAAATCCCGGATTTGTTCCAGGCTCACAAGTGTACCATGCCCCCCACTCATCAACACACATTCCTACTTTTTTCTCAGGGTCATACTTATCCATGATAGTTCCATGTCTTGTTATAAGCTCATCCATATGAAGTGCCTTGTTAAGCGTCTTATACCATACATCACCGTCAAAGTCCGTTGAACTTCCCTTTATCTCCCATCCTTCCGGATGCACATAATAATGAAGTGAGAGATAATCCATAAATCCATGTGCCCACTCTGCATGGCTGAAACAGGTCTTCATAACACCCTCAGTCCAGAAATAATCATCGACATTTGCACCACAGCAGACTTTCTTTATAGGTTTTTCAGGGTCATAGTTTCTAACATATGTCTGATAACGGCGGTACTCATTTGCATAAAACTCAGGAGTCATATTTCCGCCACAGCCCCAGTTTTCATTGCCGACACCAAAGAAATCAACATTCCACGGCTCCTCATGTCCATTCTCTTTTCTGAGATCTGCCATAGGTGATATACCGTTAAATGTCATATATTCAACCCATTCTGACATTTCCTGTACCGTTCCGCTTCCGAGATTTCCATTTACATAAGTCTTGCAGCCTAACTGACGGCAAAGTTCCATAAACTCATGTGTTCCGAAGCTGTTGTCCTCGACAACCCCGCCCCAGTGGGTATTTATCATTTTCTTTCTCGTCTCTTTTGGTCCGATACCATCTTTCCAATGATACTCATCCGCAAAGCATCCGCCGGGCCAGCGAAGCATTGGCACTTTAAGTTCCTTTAATGCCTCAACTACATCTGTACGCATACCGTTTACATTAGGTATGTCAGAATTTTCTCCTACATAAATTCCCTCATAGATACATCTTCCGAGGTGCTCTGAAAAATGACCGTAAATTTCAGGTTCGATCGTGCTTAATTCTTTGTTTTCATTAATTATAAGTTTTGCCATACTATTCCTCCATCAGTCTTTATAAGAAAATACCGGTCTTCCATCCTCGTTCCAGCGAAGCTTCATAAGCATTGCGTGTCTGTTAGGATTGTAAAGAGGATCTCCCTCTATCTCAGCTTCTTTTCTTGCATGATATACCATAACATCATTTCCGTCTTCATCTACTGTAAATGAGTTATGTCCCGGTCCGTATATCTCAAGTTCTTCATTGGTCTTGAGAACCGGGTATCTCTCTTTCTTCCATGATAATGGATCGAGTACATCTGAATTTTCATCAGCCGTAAGCATACCCATACAATAATTTACACCTGTGTCACTTGCCGAATATGTAAGGAAAATCTTTCCGTCATGTTTGATAACTGCCGGTCCCTCATTTACCCAGAAACCATGACGCTCCCAGTCATAATCCGGTGTTGTGAGAAGTACCTGAACCGTCTTAAGCTTATATCCCGACTCCATCTCAGCAATGTAAAGATTAGAAATCTGTGGACCTACACTTACTTTTTCAGCCCATACATAATAATATTTTCCTTTGTTTTCAAAGATAGTAGCATCAAGTGAAAATGCTTCAAATGAGAATATATCATCATCTGCTCTTTGCATTTTTCCTCTCTCTATCCATTCATCATTTATAGGATCATCACCCTGACACTCAAGCACATATGGACGAATATTCCAAATATTTTCTGCTTCTCCTGCCGCAAAATAGATATACCACTTTCCGAAAAGATAATGAAGCTCCGGAGCCCATATATGTTTGCTCATAATTCCACTCTCATGCTTTTTCCATACTACAACTTCCTCCGCATCTTTAAGACCGTCAAGAGTTTTTGAGCGTCTGAGTGCGATACAGTCATAACTTGGAATAGATGCCGTAAAATAATACCAGCCATCCTTTTTGCATACAAATGGATCTGCTCTCTGCAATATCCACGGTTCATTGTACTTAAGTTCTTTGTTTTCTGCCATTTGTTTTCTCCTTTTCCTTTATTGATTTTATTTTAAATTTTACTAAAGTATTTTAATATCAATTAAATTATACCTTAAATTATACGATTTGACAACCATTTTTGTTATTTTTTTAATAAATTTGTAACAGTTCAGCCATAAAAAATAATTGACAATACTTGAGCTTGCTCATTGTATTGTTGATTATCTTTTTATGGTAGAATAGCCTTTCATTTCTGAAATGAAATAAACCAAAGCTGCGAAGCAGCGACTGACAGCTTGCTGGCAGGTTTATGAATTGAGGAAATAAAAGGCTGAACTGTTACATAAATTTATGTCTTTATATATACAAATATTTTATTATTTTTATATAGAAAAGAGCAAAAACAGCATTTTGCTCCTGGTGCCCCACTACTTTACGAACATTTTCCTATAACACAAAAAAGAGGAGAAACCTTTCGGAATCTCCTCTTTTTTATATTCGCTTTAAATTCAAAAACTTAATTATTTATTAGCTTTTTCCATCTTCTCATACTTAGCGATGTCAGCATCTGAAAGAACATTATAACCGCTCTTTCCGAAGTATTTAAGCATTGCTTTTGCATGATACCAGTTAGCTTTTCTTGTTGCTTCGTCTACATAATCAGCAGCTTTCTTTTCTCCGCTGTCAACTTTGTTATGAATATCAATCTTGTTGAAGTACTCATTACAATAGTTCCAGTATCCTGCAATACTTGTCCATCCGTATGGGATAGGCTGCATACAACTTGCAAAGTATTCTTTCCAAAGTTTAACATGCTCATCATCCATACCCTTGCAATACATCTTGATATAATCATTCCAGATGTCTGAATTTGTTGTGATAGGTGCAGGCATAACATCATATTTAAGTGCAAGACCCTTAGAGTTCTTCTGGCTCTCATCATTGTAAAGCTCAATTCTTGTCTTCCATCCATCCTGACCAAAACTCATGAACTTAAGAAGCTCATATGCTTCACGAGGATACTTACAAGATGTTGTAACACCACCAAAGTCGATAGTTGCGATTGAATGATGGTCTTTTGAAGCATCATCCTTACTTACTGCAGGAATTACATAAGGTACGATATCAAGGTTATATTTCTGGAATGCTTTTGTAGCCCATGTTCCCTGATATGTCCAGAATGCTTCTGTAAAGAGTGCTACATGGCTTGAAGCTCCACACCATGCATCGAAGTCACCCATCCAGCTTTCCATGTCAAGTGTCTGTGTCTGAGGTGCGATATATCCACCCTGTTTAAGTTCTGCAAACTGCTGCTCACCTTTAGCCCATGCTGTAAGGTCAAACTGTGTTCCGTCAAAACCGAACTCACCCTGAACTGTCTGCTTAGCAGCAATTCCATAGTATGAATCAAGTCTGTTGTAGTAACCACATCCATAATAAGCCATACCATCTGATGACTTCTTAACTGTAGTATCCTTGATAAGCTTAATCATGTCATCCCATGTCCAGTTTCTTGAAGGTGTTTTAACATTAAGTGTTGATAATACATTTCTGTCAACATACATAACACCAGGGAAGAATTTAACAGGTACTGCATATCTCTTTTCTGTTCCGTAACATCCAAGTCCGCAGTCATTAACTGTTGATGCAACTTCCTTTGTCTCAGGATCAGAATTCCAATATGATGAAATATCCATCACAAGTCTGTTATTAAGTGCAAAATCTGCATCTGAGAACATAATTACATCAGGTGCTTCCTTATTTGATACCATTGTAAGTAATGAATCATTGTACTTAGCAACATTCTGATATTTAACATTTACCTTAATATTTGGATAAATCTTCATGAAACGCTTTGCAAGATACTTAACTGTTTCATCCTGATCAAAGTGATAATATGTAAGCTCAATCTTATCACTTGTAATATCCTTTGCTTTCTTATACTTGATTCCATCAATAGTTGTTTCATCATATTTTCCGGAAACATCCTTTGCACTATTTTTTGAAACGGAACCGCCATTACTTCCACAAGCTGTCATACCTACTACCATAGATGCGGCGAGCAGAAGTGCCATAAGTTTTTTCCTCATAGTTTTCCTCCTTAATATTTAGATAACTTTGTAGTTCATTTTATGTTGTATATTATATCACACTTTTTTCACAAATGCTATAGTTTTTTGTGAAATATTTTAACTTTTTATGAAGTCATTTACAATTTATACATTTTTATTCACAAAAAACACAAAAAATCACCAATGCAAAACTTACCATTAATGATTTTTTGTTTTAAAGTAACAGTTCATCCATAAAAAGATAATTGACAAAACAGCCTTTCATTTCAAAAATGAAAGGCTGAACTGTTACTCTCTACTTAATCCGAGCAAATTCGTGTAACTACTCCTGTGCGAAGTTAAATCATGTTACTTCTTGCTTAATCCGAGCAAAAAAACTTGCATATATGGTTTTTTTGCAGAGCTAAATTGTTATACAATTTAACTCTTTATTCTCCCGTAATACCTGTTCTATCAATACTCTCTACGAAGTATCTCTGGAGAACGAAATACATTACAAGCAATGGGAGTATGCTGAGCATTGTACCCGCCATGTTTATCGACTCATTTATACTTGTTACGGCTGTTGTTGCAGTCTGTGCATAATCTGAGTAGTTTGATGCGAAGTCACCGAGCTTGATAACAAGTGATGACCAGCCCGATTTTGTCGTAACACCTGATACATACATCTGTGTAAGGTATGACTCATTCCAGTACCATACAAATGAGAAAAGTGATACTGTAATGATAGCAGGTGATGCAGATGGAAGTGATATTTTAAAGAATGACTTAAGATATCCTGCTCCATCAATCTGTGCAGCTTCGATAAGTACCTTTGGCACCTGTCTGAAGAACTGCCAGAATATCAATATAAATATCGGTGCATTTATACCCATTCCGAGGAGTGCCGGAAGTACAAATGACCAAATTGTTCCAAGAATACCCATGTTAGAATAAAGTACATATGTCGGTATCATTGTAATCTGACTTGGAAGAATAAATGTAAAGAGGATAATTCCAAGTACAACTTTCTTTCCAGGGAACTCGAAACGGGCAAGTCCGTATCCGATTACGGAACACGAAAGAAGATTACAAAGTGTAGGTGCACCGGCAATTATTATACTCTGTCCGAAAGACTTCCAGAAATCCATACTCTGAGCTGCCTGTTTATAGTTGTCTAAATTTAACTTTGACGGTATCCAGTTGATTGAAGAATCAAGCAGGTCATCAAGTGTCATGAAACTCTGGCTCACCATATAAAGAATAGGATAAATATATATAAATCCGATACAGATGAGGAGTGCATATATAACAAATACCTTTAAGAATCCTTCTTTCTCTTTGGAGCCTAAAAGGAATTTGTGTAACTTTTCTTTTGTAAATTTTGGCTGTGTTGATACAACTGCCGTACTAGGCTGCTGCTTTTGCGTTCTTCTTGGCATTTCTTGCGCTCCTCCTTTCTATCTTCTTAAGCTGACGCTGTTCTTTCTTGTGGGCTTTCTTCGCTCTCTTAACCTGTTTCTCATATACATCTTTCTTAGCTAAGAATACAAGTGAGAACAGACCTACAATAAGGAGAACTACCACTGAATACAACCACGCCATCGCTGATGCATATCCATAACCCTTTTCTTCTGTTCCAGAGAACATTGCTGTCTTTATCAGTCCTATAATCGAGTTCTGATCGTTGTTTGAAATAAATACTATGGTATATACAATATTTAAAAGTATCATTGGCTTGATATTTGGAAGTGTTATCTTCCAGAAACATTCCCATCCTGAACCACCATCGATCTTTGCAGCTTCATACATTGATCTGTCAATCTTCTGTAATGCTGAGAGGAATATAAGTATCTGCACACCTGAATACCAGAGTATTGTTACCATATTCTCAAAAAGTTTTGAAATAGGTGTTGCAAGTGCAGCAGGCATAAATCCTTTTATTGCCTCTGTTATTGCCTGTGTATCAATAGATGTGATACTTCCTGCTCCCTGGGCATTTAACATTCCAAGGATAGGACCACTTACGATGATAACCGGAAGGAAAAAGATAAGTCTGAAGAATCCCTTACCTTTTATCTTCTGATTAAGCATCATAGATATAATAAGTGCAAACACGACTATAATAGGTACTGATATAACAGTTGATACCACATAGTCTATAAGATTTGTAACAAAATCCGACTCTGATAAGAGTATCTGTGTAAAGTTCCCGTAACCTACAAAGTTAAAATTCATACCAAGTGGTGTGATGCTGATATTATTTAATGCATACCTGAACGATGTGATCAATGGGTAAGCTAAGAATAAAATCGCACCGACTATCCATGGCGATATAAACAGTACACCGGTAATCGCATCTCTCTTCGCAAGTTTTCCGGGTTTAGCACTTTTCTTTAACTGCTTTAACTGCTCTTTCTCTTCTTTTGTCATTTTCTTTTTCTTCTTCATTTCTTCACTCATTCAGTCTCACCTGCCTTATACGAATATGACATAGCCCCGACCTTTACACCATCTACCGTTCTTGAAACGCTTGTATAGTTTACATAGATCTTTGTGCCATTGTCGTAAGTTACTACTGTAACTCCATTGTTAAGTTTCTCGTGTTTCTTAATAACCGAACCCTTTGTAACCTCATTAAGTTTTCTTAAATCCTTGTCATACTTAACGATAGTGTCCTTATATGTCTTGTACTCCGTACTGTAAAGATCTGACGAGTTCGTATATATAAGGTCTGATGAATTTTCATATGTCACATAGAATGACGGATAAACACCGGCTTCAACCATCTGTAAAAGGAATTCCTGTTTATTTGCTTCAAAGTTTACATAATTTGAATACATTGGGATAATTCCCTTAAGTACCATTGAAAGGAAAGGTATCTCCTCATCAACATACATATAATCTGATGAGCCAAGAGGCATATCAAGAAATGCATTTGTATCTTTCCAAAGGTAAGATACAGGCTGTTCAAGTACAAGATTTGTTTTCTTTGCTACATCGCCGATAAGCTTTGTATTGTCATTTGCAGTGTCATTTCTTGTATAGAACTTTCCTTTAAGGCTATAAGAAAAGATTGTATTACTAAGTCCTGCTATTGCAAGGTTCTTCACTCCGTCATCTGTATATGAAGCAACTAACTCACTAAGGTCTTCGTTGGCTTTTGATGGAGTAAGATAATAGAAAGTATCATATACTTCTTTCTTTTCTTCCTCTTTAAATGTTCTCTTGTTGACCTGCTTTATCATATCATATGTAAGCTTGTTTGTTGACGGGTTAAGTCTTAATGCATCATTGTAAAGATACAACTGATAATTGTCTTTTGCGGAATCTTTTATAAGTTTTGTAAGCTTACCTGTTCCGCCAATATGTCTGTCAGCTTTATACTTTGTGACAGGCACATTATAAAGACCGCCTTTCTGCCATCCCTTATACATTGATATAAGACTTGCAACTCCGTTTTTCTTTAACTCTCCAAATATGTCAGAGATATTTTCTGTTGTTGTCATTGTGACAGCTCTTGTCCCTACAAGGAATTCTTCTCTGTCTGTTCCAAGGAAATCAACTCTTGTGTTGTATGAGTCGTCTTTCTTTGTGACAAGACCATTGTCGAGAAGATAATTGCGGTACTTTGCTGCCATTGCAGAATAGTTTGCGTCATCACCTGAAAGCATCATATATCTTACTGTCATATCCATGTGAGTGCGTTTTTCTTCTGCTTTTGTAACCGTACCTGAATTTGAATTGTTAAGAGGCTGAACATAAATATCTCTCAACTTAAATTTTGCAAAACAACGGTTATAATTTACCATAACTCCGTTTGGATGAGCCTCAATGCTCGCACGCTTGTCACCGCTTTCTACTACTGCGATATATCCAAGCTGCTGTTTTGTATGAGCCATACCAAAGATTGGTGCGATGACTTCATTTGCATCTTCTACCATATCAATCTTATCCCAGAGATAAGTCTTTACTTCAGAATCATCAAATCCGGCATCACTTCCGTAAATGTTCTGGGAAAATCCCGTTGTATATCTTCCCTCTTTATTATCAAGATTGATAAGTGCTCCGTTTCCATCAGGAATAAGCATATATCCTTCTTCGTCATCAAGATATGTATATCCCATGAGAGGGAAGAGACTTATTGTTGAAATATAGATACCATCTGCATCTTCTTTGATAGATTTATCAGGAACAGATACTACTACATCTTCACCGTCAAGTTTTACATTTACTGAAAGCCCAAACTGATATTCATCAAAATAAATATCTGCCGTAAATCCGTCTGACTCTTTGTTTACATTTATCGTATTCTGGTTATTTATAAGATCAACCTGGTATGTATTCTTTGCATCTTTGATGGCATTGATAACAATACCTGATTTCATATAACCGTTCCATACGCTGTTACTGTTTCCATCATCCTTCTCATCACTAAGTGTAGACTCCATGATTTTTCCTGTCTTCTTATTTTGAAGCATTATTGAAAGACGAGGCTCATATAAAAACATTTTGTATGTGTCGTTCTCGGCTACAAGTTTGTAATCTTTAAGTGTTATCCATTTTGACTTGTCAACCTTACCTACGGCACCATCCTGAACAACTTCACCGTCACTTTTAATCTTGTTTTTATTCTCCTCTTCTTTCTTTTGTGAAGAGGCATCCGTTGAACTTGTCGCATCTGATGTGCTTGTTGCATCATTGTCAGAATCAACACCGGTCGCATGTGACATAACCGGTACCGCTGCGACTAAAAGTGCCAATGCACTAACTATTGCTATGATTTTTTTCTTATTCTTAGCCAAATCGGTACACCACCTCTCCAAATACGGCACTAATAAACTCAAATACCTGAGCCCATAATACATAAATTATGAATATGAGGAGTGCCATAATCAAAATTGTAAATATTGTTATACAGATAACCTTGGCTGTTTCCTTTGCCGTGTAATTATTTACTTCCTTTATGCCAAGTATCACAAGTACAATTACCCATCCGTAAATTACATACTGAAGAAGTGTGATAAGGAACTGCTCATTAGTTGTAAGTATATGTGTCAATATGAAACTAAATGGTATATATACTACATATGGAAGAAGTGAATAGCAGAAGTATGTATAAATCTTCTTTATCGTACCTTCACCTTCATTTATAGTACATACAAGATAGTTACATAATGTAATGGCTGCCATTACAATGACAATCTTTCCAATATCTGAGAAAATCTCATATCTTCCTTCTCTTACTGTTTTCTGCAAGAAACCGCAGAGATATTTGTTGATTATATACTCTATCATAAATACAAGAAGTATAAATGACGGTGCAGACCATGATGCCCTGCCCTCTCTTGCGATTCCGTATGAACCATCAATAGGATGTTTCATAAAATATTTTGAATAGCATACATTAGCGACAAATGTCTTTTGCTTGAAGTTTGCAATAGCTGCTTTAGGTTTTGCGAGAATACCCTTCTTTTTATCAAGAGATTTCACAATCTTAAATGCTGCCCACAATGCAACTATTATCACAAGTGCTGCTACAATATTATCTTTAAGCCACTCATTTCGTATTTCCCAGAAAGCATCTGAATATCCTTCATAATCTTTTGCAAGTCTTGCATATTTAAGTGCCATGTCGTAGTTTTCTTCCTGGAAGTATGCACGACCCATAGCCTTATTTGCATAATCAAACATACTGTTCATCTGAAGAACCTGCTGCAATGGTTTCTTACTTTCCGTATAATGACCTTTTGAATAAAGGTAAAGTGCCTTATGCAAAAGCTGTGTAAATTCTGATGGCTCATAAACCTGAATCTGCTTTTTATCAGAGTCGAGTACATATATATTGTCCTTAGAATCTACCTGAATACTTGTAACCTGCGTTGAAAGACCAACTCTCTGCGTACCATCATCAGTACCACCGAATACATAGAGAAGTTCACCCTGTTTGTTGTACTCGTAGATGTAACCCTGTGATGATGCAACATAGATGTTATCATGGTTACCTGTTGTAACTGCCGCCGGTGATTCATCATAATCACTCACACCGCCTTTTATAAGGTTTGTACCTGCGATGTTAAGTCTTTTAAGAGACATATTCTCATCACCACGCGTTACCGTGTAGATAAGTCCTTTCGTATCTATCGAAAGGTTATCAGGTGTTGATGGCATATTACTTACCATCTTTGCTCTCTGCTCATCAGTAAGGATAGCACGATAGATAATAGTCTGAAGACTCACTGATGCATAGTTTGTACCAAAGTATCCAAGGAATGTTCCGCCTTCTTCCGGCGAAATCTCGACGATACCGTTTGTATTTGACTGACATACGATATACATAACACCTGCATCATTTACAACTATCTTCTGCGGCAGGAAGTCAAGTCCCTCACCATAAAGCGGACTATCCGGCTTTGTGTACTTGTTTAAAACTTTTCCGTTCTGATCAAAAACAAAAACCGCTTTTCCATCTTTATCAGCCACATAAATCTTTTTGTCGGAAGTTACAAATACACCCATTGGTGTTTTTAACTTTCCTTTACCGATAATGTTTAATAACTTTCCGTCTGCTGTACCAACCAGGATACGCCCATGACCTGTGTCAGCAACATATATCGTGCCGTCAGAAGTTATGTACATATCACTTGGATTGCTCATAAATTCATTGCCGAATTTTATAAGTGTCTTTTGTGCAAGGTACGCTGTCTGTGTTTCCATCGTCCGTCCATAACCGTCATTTGTAAATGTACGATATGGTGTGTTTGCAGAAACACTTACGGAATTTAATCCTGTTGACAGCGTTATTACGAATGCCAAGAGCAATACAGAAACAATCTTAAATAAATTTTTATTCTTTTTCATAATGTCTGTTCCTTCTCCTCCTCTAGCTTCATTTACTTGATACCTGAATGTGCCATTGTATTCATGACATTGTTCTGAAGTATGATAAATAACACGAGGTTAGGAACAAACAATATAAGTGAGGCTGCCGCCGCCATACCCTGACCGGAGACTGTGTTATTTACATTGACAAGTGAGTTCATATAGAAAGTCAATGTTTTCATACTGTCATCATTTACATAGTAGTTTGATGTTTCCATGTTTACCCACACCTGCTGGAAAACAAGGATTGCTGCTGTTGCAATAGCCGGTTTTATCATCGGAATAATGATTTTTCTGTAAACCGTCCAGTCTGTTGCACCATCAATGTAAGCTGCTTCGATAAGTGAGTCAGGAACCTGCTCCACGAACTGCTTAACAAGGAAAAGTGCTACCGGATAAGCAAGCAATGGTAAGATATGTGCCCATATGCTGTCGATAAGTCCTACTTTACAGATAACAAGGTATCTTGGAATAAGAACTGCTGTTGCAACAAACATAAGAGCAAGCTGGTTTATATCCATCATAAGCTGTCTGCCCTTGAATTTTAACTTTGCAAGAGCAAATGCCGCAAATGTTGTAAACAGAAGTGACAATCCTACTGTCAGTCCCGTAACCAGTAAACTGTTAAATACATAACGGCTGAGTGGAACACCTGCCGTACGGCTGAACTTTATCAGCTTTGTGAAGTTTTCAAGTGTTGCATTTCTTACAAAGAATGTAGGCGGGAATGCAAACAACTCATCCATCGGCTTAAACGCATGGTTTGCAATAAACACGATTGGTAGTGCCATGAATATTACGAGAGGTAATAATATGGCGATAATCTTAATCTGTCCTCTTTCAAACTTTTGAGGATTAATTCTCTTGCCTTTATATGCCATTTCTTTTTTCCTCCTCTTTTAAAAATCGTCTTTTTCCGTCAAAAGTGCATTTGCCGCTTTCGAGAATATCTGAACGATTAATAACAATACAACTGAAACTGCTGCCGCATAACCCATCTCGTATCTTAAGAAACCGTAATCTTCTATATGGTTTACAATAAGCTGTGCCGCATATCCGGGTGACGGATTACCGGTAAGCTGTGTAGATATAAGACCATTCTGGAACGCATTTACGATTGCCATAACCGCTGCGAACAACATCTGAGGTTTCATCTGAGGAATTGTTATGTATATCATTTCCTGGAAACGATTCTTGATTCCATCAATAGCTGCTGCTTCATAAAGTTCTTCATTTGAGTTTAAGATACCTGCTATCATTGAGAGGAAACCTACACCCATTGAAGACCAAAGACCTATGATAATAACTATAGGTAAAAGGTATTTTGTATTTACAAGCCATATGATAGGTTCGTCTATAAGACCGAGGTTCATAAGCCATGCATTCAAAAGACCTGTCTGGTCACCTGAGAAGATAACCTTCCAGAGAACTGTCATCGCAACACCTGCTGTCATACTCGGTGAGTATAAGATAAGGGCAAATATAGTTCTTGGAACTTTTGTAAGGTTACAAAGTGCCCATGCAAGCACGAAGGATAAAATATATCCTCCGATACCTACAACAACCGCATACAATACGGTATTTGGCAATACATACTGCATAAATACTTCATCACTTGTAATAAGTGTAATGTAATTCAAAAATCCTACAAATTTTGGGAACTGAATCGCATTAAAGTTTGTGAATGAAAGTACAACCGCTAATACTGTCGGAAGTAATATGAATACCACAAACATAAGAGCATATGGCAGCATAAAGAGATAACCGTTTGTGTTTGAATTTTCTCTTTTTCTAATGCCGGTTTTCTTCTTACCGGGCTTTCTAACTAATTTTTCTTTATTTTCGTTAGCCATATTCTTTCTCATCCCTCCGATTATATTATTCGTCATCATCTGTTCTGCCAAGCAGTTTCTTTACAGATTCATAAGTCGGAATTTTATAATCTTTTATTACTTTGCCATCACTGTCACTATATCCGAATTCCTCAAGTTTTCTTTCAAACTCGTGGTTTACGGTCTTAACCGCTTTGTCTATACGCGTCTGCTCGTTATCACCGTTTACGGCAATATCATTAAATGTATTACTCATCTCTCGTTCGAGGAGATATGTACCCGGAACTCTCGCAACGTCCTTAACATTCTTTGCTGTCTCTTCAACAATCTTCTTTGTATCAGAATTTATAGGAAGCTGTGCAAACGCTTTTGTATTTGCCGTAGGCCAGATATATTCACCACCATATGTAATCTGAATAGTCTGTCCAAACTCTGCCTGTGTCTCTGTTGAAGACCACCATTTAACAAATTCCCATGCCTTTTTCTGTCTCTCAGAATTGCTCTTAAAGATAACACTGCTCTCAGCACATCCACAGACTGAACGGTCAATAGTTCCGTCTGATTTCTGAGTACCTGGGATAAGTGCAACTTTCCAAGAACTTGAAAGTTCAGGAGCTGCATTTGTAAGCATATTAAATGTTGCATAATCCGCAATTCCGATAGGCATATCACCATTTCTGAAATGCTGATAGAAGTTATCAACATTGACAGGCATATTATAAACAGTAAACAAATCCGTAAGTTTTGTAAATCCGTTTACCGACTTCTCATTTCCGATTGCCGTGCCGTTGGCTGCCGTCTTAGCATAGAGTGAACCACCATTCTGCACGATAAGAGGTGTAGTACCATGGAAGTTTCTCATGAGCGTCATACCTGCTGTCGGATAATAGAAATTTAAACCTCTCATCTGAAGTTTTGGAAGCATATCTATTACATCATCCATAGTCTTCGGAATTTCAAGATTAAGTTTTTCAAGAACATCTGTCCTGTAGAACAATACCCAGAAGTTCATTGTCTCCGGCATTGAATAAATACCATCATTTATTGAACCTGTCATAAAGAATCCCGGCTCATAACCATCTGTCGATTCTTTAAAATCATCATACTGTGCCATATTGACAAGTGCACCTCTGATACCAAGCTCATAAGGAATCGTGTAGTTGATACCTGTCGCAACATCAGGTGCATTTCCCGATGAATTTGAAAGTACAAGTTTGTACTGGTCAGGCATGATACTTATATCAACATTGATTCCCGTCTTTGGTGTGAACTTTTCATCAATCATTTTCTGCATAATCTGCACATACTGGCTTGAACGGTTTACCCAGACCTGTATATGATCGCTGTTTGTATTCTTTGTTGAGTAAGCCTGGTCAGTAAATGATGCCACAAATCTTGAAATATTCATCGCACAAGACTTAAAAAATCCCGGCTTCGATGGAAGTTTTGCTCCATCCTGATAAATGTAAATCCTGTCTATTGCAAGATCGTTTGCAATAAGGTTATCAATCGTTGTTGCAAGATAATGGTTTACTGAGTTTGAGCTTGTTGACAACTCGTCTATACGATATGGAATCGAATCAGGACTGTCTGCAAGACTCTTCAACTGCTTTGCTGCGATAATGAGTGACGACATAACAGCTACATTCTTGTCACTGTCGCTCCACTTAACAGCACTCTTTTCAAGCTTTGTAAGTCTGTCTGAATAACTGTAAAGTGTCTTTTCCAGATTTGGAATATACTTTGAAAGCTTGAGGTCACGATACTTATCAGCATTTGTACCGGCAACCTTTGTAATCTCAAGTGCAAGGTCATTTACATCTGACATTACTTCATCAATCTCTTCCATAATATATGAAATAGGATTCATGCTTATGGTATAAGAAATCGTATGTTTTCCTGCTTCGAGATGTACACTTAAATCCTCACCTTTTGAATCCTGCATGGTAGCTGTTTTATACTTTGTAGTATAAGCCATGCTGTAATCTTTAAATGCACTGTTTGGAACTTTTCCATCGATTGCGACATCACAAAATACAGGGAAGTCTGTTTTTTCTGACTGACGATAGTTTGCTGCAATCTTATAATTTCCGGCTGTCTTAACTTCAAATTCATATGTTACTTTCCGACCTGCCGTACTGAATGAATCAGAATCAAGCGTATTTAACACCGTATCTTTAGCCTGATATGGATCAACACTTGTATCATACTCGGCAACGCCGTGAATAGCTGAATCATTTGTTGTCGTATAATCTTCACCCTGAATCGTAATAAGTTCTTTTCCATCTGCTTTGTCAGAAGAACCTTTATATTCTTCAACAGCTACAGGTGCCTCAAGGGAGATATTTCCTAAAAGGAAGTTTCCTTCGTCAACACTAAGTTCAATGGAATGTTTTCCTTTTGTAAGCTGAACTTTAAGCGGATCTGAATGGCGATAACTTGAATCCATCAGATATTTGCTTTCCCACTGTATCTGCTTATTTGGAATTGTAACCGCTTCATTATCATATCTGTCATATGACGGTTCATCACTTAATTTCCAGGTTGTCTCAAACTCAAGACTTCGACATTCGTAAAACGGATAATCTCCGTCTACTTTCATCTTCATTGAAACCGGAAGTATTGATTCATCATATGAAAGATAATCAAAATTCATATAATAAAGACCGTCCTCCGGAACCTCAAAATCAAGTGTTACTTTTTTACCACTTGTCAAATCAAGAACTTTATTATTTTTTTCATAGCCTTTAACTTTAGTAGTAAGATAACTTTTGCTGTTTCCCGTAACAGAACTGTCTACCGGTATCGAAACCGCTTCACCGGTATAATCAGACAATTTATATTTTTTGCTGATATTTGTATAAATCGTTGATATTCTCTCACTGGAATACTCTTCAGATGTCACTGATGACTTACTGTCTGAATCCGAACTTTCAGTTTTTGAGCCTGATGTACTATCGTCACTTACATCTTTCGCAAAACTTCTGAGAGTTGCAGACCCAAGTGCCATTGACACGATAAGTCCGACAGCAACTGTCTTTTTAAACTTACCTCCAATTTTTTTGTGCCGCATAACTTCCTCCTTAAATTGTTTCTTGCTTAAGTATTTTTATATTTTCATAAATTACTTTAGTTTATTTTATAATACTATGATTTTGAACAAAAGTCAATGCCAATTATAGTCAAATTGTTGTATATTTCTTTCACCTTGATAACAAATTTCAGCCACTTTTTAGCAATATGCACATAAAACCCACTTGGCAACAGTACCATTCTTAATACACCTTGCACAATACAATTTCTAAATTTGTCCTAAAACAAAACATTTAGAAACAACTAAACAAAATTTGTTTTATTTTACAATTATCTCAATCATAAAATTTCAATAAACTTTTTTATACTAAAAATAATTTTTATTATAAAAAATCATGAAAAAAGATATATATATTCTGATATTTCAAAACGCATTTTCATTATATGCCAAATTTGTTTACCGACAAAAAAATTCCGGATATATCTCATCCGGAATTTTAAATTCATTAATTGTAACAGTTCAGCCATAACATAAGCCCTCTACGGTCAGCTCACCCATTTCTTAATCTGAAATCCGAGATAAACCACCGAAGTTATTATCATAAGTACAAATGAATATTTTAGTATGGAGTCAAATGTAACATGCCATACATTGAGAAGCACAAGCGAAGCAATCAGAAGCACCACCAGCCAATAGCCAAAAGATGCCGCTGTCACAAACACCCACGCAGCCACGCTCTTACTCACATCTATTATCTGTCGTTTCAACTTTGCATCAATTTTCTTTGCCATCTGCCTTTCCTCCGTTGCTTCTATTTATAATACTTTACTCCCCAAAGGCTCTTATTCTTACCTACCGCTGAGAATGTCATACACTTTGTGCCTGCCTCATCTTTCATATCACAGAACACGCCCTTAAACTCTTCGTCGTCATACTTTATCGTAACATAGTATGTACCATCCTTAACAGTCCATATCCCTTTTATGTCTTTTCCAAACACACTGCCCTTATCAGTAAAGATAAGTTTAAACGGCTTTGCTATCTCACCGTCTACCGTTGTGTCCTGGTCTACAACATAATAATCTCCGATAATCTTTTCATTATCATAACCTTTTTCAGAAACCGTCTCGCCGTCTGTCGCATAAGGCAGCATACATGGCCAGCCGTCTTCATTAAGAAGATACTGATGCACTCTCGGCTCATGAGCCTCTGTTCCATCATCAAATCTTGTATGGTTTACGATATATCTCTTTCCATCACTATCTATAAGTGCTGAGTTATGCCCCGTTGCCTTATATGCCTTTTCAAGACTAGGGAGCATATAGTTTCCTGAAAGTTTAAGACCAAAAAATGATTCATCACCTGAGTCCGGCTTTGGTGTATTTCCTTTCATATCCACATAAGGTCCGTCAACTTTCTTTGAGCGGAAAGCTCTTATCTGATAACCGCCGTCACTTGTAAGTGAACCATACGATACAAACAGATAATAATAACCGGCTTCTTTATCATACTCAATCCACGGTCCCTCTATCGCTACATGACCGCCGCCGATAAGTCTCTTTCCAAAATATGCGTCAACATTATTTTTCTCATCAGCTTTAGGATGAATGACTTTCCCCGTATTCTCATCAATCTCAAGCAGGAAGATACCGCCTGACCATGAGCCGTAGACCATCCACATCTTTCCGTCCTCATCATAAAATGTAGTAGGGTCGATGGCATTAGGACACTCATTATAATTGTATTCCTCAAAGTCGCCACCGTTACTTGTTATGTAATGTTTCTTTGCATAATCTTCAGTCACATAATCACAGACATCCGTATCCTTAAGAGTATCCGAAGTAAATCCCGAATAGATAAGAGCACCTTTCCACTCAAACGGTCCCTCCGGAGAATCAGAAGTTCCATAGCACAGATTTGATGCATTCCATGTTGATGATGTGCAATAATACATGAAATATTTCTTTAACTTCTTATTATATACAACATCAGGTGCCCATACATGAGTTCCATTGTCATCAGTAGGAATAGCACTGAACGCTCCACCTGAATACTTAAACGCTTTCTCATTTGCCAACAGGTTTTTATATACCGGATTATCCATTGTGTATCCGTCACCGATACTTGTCCAGTTTCTAAGATCAGTTGACTTTGCAGTAGACATATGCGAGCCATAAATATAATATGTATCATCAACCTTTAATATAGAAGGATCATGGACACTTACACCTGCATCTATGGATGCCTTTTTTATGCCGTCATATTTCACCGTATAATCAGGCTTTAATTCTTTTTCCTCTTTTTCAAGTGCTTTCATATCAATCTTTCCTCCGTTTGATGTCGATGAATTTTTTGAACTGCTGCAGCCACCTGCCAATATTGCGGTACTGCATATAGCTATGCAAGTACCTAAGCTCACAAGCTTTTTACTTAAATTTCTCATACTTACCTCCGATAAAAAATCTCCAAAATCGTGTACCTTTTCTGCATATTTTAATTTTTCATCTTTTTCTTTCCCACTTCTGTTCTGTCATCCATGGATAGTTGTTATATTTGACAAAAACTTAAAATAATTTACACTTTTATATAGTTAAATATAACAAACATCTGACTGAAAAGCAAGTGAAAAATATAAATAAACACAACAAAATGTAACATTCAAGCCCTCCATTTATTACATTCATAAACCTGCCGGTAAACTGTAAGCCGCTGCTGTACAGCAGACTTATCACTCTTCTTTCATTTTTTCAATAGTGATAACATCATCAAGAATATAGCTAAAAGACGGTGAAGATGAATTTGCATTTTCTTTATACGGAGTATTAAGATTTATCTTATCATTCCGGTCAAATACACTTACACCGGTAAAAGGACCTGAAAACACTTCGAGTTTTCCCTTTTCAATTTTTTCTATAGTGTCCTCCACCATCTCCTTTGTTCCTTTTGGCACTATTGCTTCGTTTATATCAAGTATCCTTACCCAGCCTTTATCAATCCCTGCCATGGCATCCTGCTTATAGGTACGGCCGTCAATACATTCTTCTATCTTTTTATCATGCAATAAAGCATATACCGACTGCTCAAAATAGCTTGAATAATCCACACAGCAGCTTACAAGCGATCTTGTCGGTGCAATATCTGTCATACTCTGATTGTACCCTACATGATATACCGGTATATCCCTCTGAGCATTTTCACATATAGCTGCCGGTCCGACCGTATCTGAATGTTGTGATATAACAACACAATCCTCATCAACCAGCTCTTTTGCCGCCTGTTTTTCCGTAGAATAGCTCGACCAGGTATTTGTGTACTTCACTGTCATGACAGCTTCCGGTACTACTGACCTGACACCGAGATAAAATGATGTATATCCCGATATTACTTCCGGCAGCGGAAATGCCGCCACATAACCGACTTTTGCCTGCTCCTTTGTAATAATATTTTCATCTATCATCTGCTTTATCTTCATTCCGGCTACTTTTCCACACACATATCTGCCCTGATATATCTCTCCAAAACAGTTATGATAATTTGACAAAACCGGCTTTTCATTTGCATTATCTCCTGTAGGTACGCAGAATTGTATATTCGTATATTTTTTTGCCACTGCCTTGACATCCGGTCCATAACCATAGCTAGCCGCAATTATATAATCACACCCACCGTCGATAAGCTCCTGCAAAGGTTTTTGAATCTGCCCTTCTGTCACATTGTATGTCGTAACACATTCTATCCGGTCACCATACACCTCCTTGATATGATTTCTTGCCTTTATAAAATTGTTTGTATAAGGTGTAATCTCATCACCTACAAAAATAAAACCAACCTTAATATGTTTTTCTTCCGTTTTTGTAAGATTATGTATTCCAAACAAACATAAAGTCATGACAATACAGGTTATCAGGCATAATGCGTATCTTTTTTTCATTCTTCCGTTTCTCCTTTTGATCTTGCGTATAAACTTTCCACATCAATGATACCTTCATCCATAAGTGACAACATTATCTTAACCAGTTTCGGGTCAAACTGTGTACCACTGCAGCGTTTTAATTCGTTTGTCACATAATCAATGTCAAGCTGCTTTCGATATACACGGTTTGCCGTCATCGCATCAAACGCATCCGCAATACCGATAATGCGTGCTTCAATAGGAATATCCTCACCTTTTAGTCCGTAACAGTAACCTGTCCCGTCATACTTTTCATGATGATACAATGCTCCTATATTTACATTATCTATCAGCGTGAAATCCTTTAATATATCAGCACCCAGCGTTACATGAGTTTTCATTATCTTATACTCTTCATCTGTGAGTTTCGCCGGCTTATTTAATATCGCATCAGGTATTCCAATCTTTCCTATATCATGAAGTAACGCCATCTTGCGGAGATTTTCACATTTTTCATCAGAAAAACCAAGTCTTTTTGCTATCGCAACCGAATACTCTGATACCCTGTATGAATGTTGACTTGTATTGGAGTCTTTTGCATCAACAGTGCGTGCGATTGAAAGAATCGTTTCATTACTCATCTTAATCTGTTTCTTTGCATATTCGAGTTCGAGCTTCTGTTTAAGCATTGTCCTCTGCATACAGGTTCTCGTAATAAACCATGTAAGCCATATAAGCACAAGCCCTGCTATGATACAGATATAAAGCCTGAACCACCAATATTGATACATTTCATTCTCTTTATCAATAATATAACTTCCTGATTCTATAACATTTCCATCATAGCCGTCTAAAATTGATATTTTAAACACATATCTTCCGGTTTTTAAATCAGTATATGTTATCTTATTAAACTCACTTAACAGACAGGTTCGCCTCTTTGTGTCATGCCCTTCTAACATAATACTTATATACGGATCTTTCACAGAATAATTTAATATCTCAGGTGCAAATGTAATCTGTCTTGAATCTGCCGACATCTTTAATGTATCTATACGGTCTATTGCCACCTTTTCGCCATCAATCTCAACATAATTCATAATCATACGGTATGAATCATCACCCTTACTGCCGTCTGACATATTTACCTTTACCACACCTGTATCACAGCAAAGATACAAAGCACCACTTTCCCTGCATGGCCATGAATTTGCAACCAGTGATGCTCTAAGACCATGTTTTGAATTTATCAGCAGATAATCACTTCTCACATTTTTAATCAGTTCCTTTATCTTTGCCTCATAGATTCCCGCACTGCCAAGCACCCAGCAGATTCCATTCTTATTGCATACTATATCATAATTATTGCTGTACGGAAATTTATCAAGACTCTTTACCTTACCGTCTTTAGACATATAACAAAGACCATTGCTTGTAACAATAAACATTCCGCCATAGATCGTCTCACTAACCATACGCAAAACTACATCCGATGACAATCCGTCTTTTTTTGTTATCTGCGTTACTTTGCCGTTTTTGTCAATTTTAGTTATTCCGCCACCATCCGAACCAACATAACACGCATCTTTATGCTCCAGCAGACATAAAGACTTTTCATTGAGCATACCATCCTTTGAGTCAAGAACATTTACAACTCTGTCCCCCGACATAATTGCAACGCCGTAATCTCCTGCAATCATAATCCTGCCATCACTACATTCGATTATATTTCTAAACCGCATCCCCGGTATTCCCTGTTTATCAGTGAAATTTTTAATGTCATACCCGCCATTTTTATTTATTGTGACTTTATATATTCCCATTTCTGTTGTGGCTATCCACAATGTATTTTTGCTGTCTGCTTTCAAACATCTTACCCTGACATTTTGAAGCCTTTTTGTAAGCTGATTACTTACTTTTTTTCTTCCCTTAACAGCGACCAGACCGTCATCGGTACCGCAAAAAAGTATGCCGTCCCACTTTTCCGTAGAATTTACAACCGCCGTCATACCAATATTTTGAAATACCTCCTCAAACGAGGACTTACACATTTCAAGAAGTCCTAGTCTTGACGAACTAAACCATAAATTTCCCTGATAATCAACAAGCATACTGTCAATCGAACTGTTAAAATTGTTTGTATTTATCTTGTGATAACTGCCGTTTTTACCCAGAACTGCCACACCGGTATCTGAGCACACAAACATCTTATCATTATCCGCCTGATAAAAGTAATTTATAGATTCAAAGCCACTTATCCTGATTTTATCTTTAAGTTTAAGCTTTTTTGATTCCATATCAAATATGTATATCGAATTTCCGGTCGTACCAATATATAACTGACCGGCTTTTGAAAAATAAACTTCATTGCAATCCTTAAATTTGCTGACAGCTTTCGGAGTATTTATAAGTTTGCCATCACTTATCCAAAACATTTCTCCCCTCTCAGTTACACCGGCAACATTTCCATTATCATCAGCAGTCATTGACACCACATTTTTTATGTTTTTAAATGTTTTTGTCACCTTGACTCCTCCGCTAAGAGATACTACCGATAATGCCTCTGAAGTTCCAATATAATAATTTCCATGTGAATCACATACTATCTTCTTTACTAAATTTGAAAGAAGTCCGTTTTGGTCATCCACCACATTAACAGCATCCTCATTGATAAAAATAGTAACACCATTATCATTGGTTCCAACCCACAATCTTCCCTCTTCATCAACATACAGACAATTTACACTTTTGACCGAACTAATATCCTGAAAACAGACAAATTTCACTCCATCATACTTAAAAAGCCCCGCATAAGTACCTATCCAAAGCTTTCCATCCTTTGTCTGGGCTATATCATTAGCCTCACCTGATAAAAGACCTTCATCCTTTGAATACTGCTTCTGTATATAGGAATACAATTCCGAATTGTATTCCGAATACAATTCCGATTTATATTCCGAATTATTATTTTCTGAATTTGCTTTTGATACTTTCCCTGCTTTTGTCTCTGATGTATATCCTGCTTTTGAAGTCTGCACTGACTTATTTTGTGCCGCCGCTGTCTTGTCTGTTTTTCCGCAGCAAACTCCTGCCATGACTACAGCTAAAATGATTATTTGTGTTATTGTTTTAAATCTTTTGTTGAGTTTTTTTCTGATATAATGAGCAATTTTGAGTAATAAATACATTATCTCTACAGTCAGCATCTTATCCATAAATTCCACACAAAACTGACCTGCTATATAAGAAATAAATTTGGGCAGTCCCTTGTCAACACACAGCAGCATAACCTGATTTCCCCATACATTACTTATATTGCCACTATATAACAATGCGTTTACCATAACTGCCATAACAGTCGAAAACAATGCAAGCCCCATACCTAAAGTCATCGTCGTAAACTGTTTGTCAAAGACTCTCTTTTTTGAATAAATCCCCACAATAATCCCAAGCATACTTCCGACAACACAATATATCAATTCCTGTTCAACAAATATTCCATAAATAATATTGTTGGTAAATCCAACAAAAGCACCACAGACGGGACCGTATAAATATGCGACCAAAAAAGTTCCTATCGAGTCAGTCCACACCGGCAATACAAACTTTACGGCAAATTCCCTGCCTAAAATATCAATAAGCAATGCCGCTACAGTTACAAAAATTATCATGTATTCTTTTTTATTTTTCATTTACTATTCTCCTCAGATTAAATCACTGTTCCCCGTCGTTTCTTGCAAAAGAGATATCTTTTTTTCCTCTGCTTCTCTCGTAAGTTTTTCTTTCCATTGATACTCCCAGTTTTAATAATGATAATATATATGCAGAAAAGTTTCAAGTTTTTGACATATTTCGAGCTTTTATTTTGTAACAGTAAAACCTGCCATTTATTACATTTATAACCCTGCCGGTAAACTGTCAGCCGCTGCTACGCAGCTTATGTTTACCTCATGTAATAATATCTGAATGTGCGTTTGACATTATATATTTTTCTATATACCAAAAATCGCTGCAGAATATCTGATAATACTATGATATTCCACAGCGATTTTTTACTTTGCATGAAACAGCTTATTTTTATCTAAGCTTATGAAAATGATACCACGGATTGCCCCATTGCCAGGCAATTTTCGCAATCCCGCAAACACCTCATATCATTTCATTACTGAAGAAGTGAAAGTACACCCTGGTTAGACTGATTAGCCTGTGCAAGCATAGACTGACCTGCCTGTAAAAGAATGTTATTCTTGCTGTATGCAACCATTTCTTCAGCCATATCTGTATCACGGATACGAGACTCTGATGTCTGAGTATTCTCAGATGCTGTATCAAGGTTTGCTATTGTATGCTCAAGACGATTCTGAACAGCACCGAGTTTACTTCTCTGTGCAGATACTTTCTTGATAGCCGCATCAATAGTTGTAGTAGCCTTCTGTGCTCCTGACTGAGAAGCAATGTCAACTTTTCCACCATCAACACCAAGTGCTGCTGCACTCATGTCCTCAATGCCAAAGTTCATTGTCTGACCTTCATTTGCACCAATCTGAAGTGTCATTCCACCATTTGCTGCTGTCTTAGTAGCAGAAGCATCAAGACCGAGCTTTTTAGCTGCCTCACCTGTTCCAAAATCTTCAAATGAAACAGAACCACTCTCACTGCTCACTACAAGACGACCATCCTTTGAAACATCAACTGTCACTTTTTTCAACTGATCAGCATCAGCACGATCTTTATTGTATGCATCTATGGCCTTATTTATGTCTGTTGCAAGATTTGTTGCAACAGTTGACATATCATCTGCATTAGTTACTTCTGTTGGTGTTACTACCAATGACTGACCATTGATATTCATATAAAACTTCTCTGTAGCAGCTACACCATCACCACTATATTTTGTTGAACCTGTTTTAGCGGTAACTGTTCCTAAAGTCGCACCTATTACGGTATCTGTATTAGTAGCACTGTTAATATCAATTTTAGAGTCAGTTCCTTCTGAGCCTGATTTAATATTAAAGCTTGCTTTACCAGCTGCTACAGATGATTTTACAGTGACATGTGCTACTCCAAGTCCACTATTGTCAATAGCTTCATTGATCTTATCCTGCATGATTGTAGCAGCTTTGCTTGCTTTTGAGCTATCTGATGCAGCCCAGTTCTGCTTTAATGCAGCTTTTTCTTCACTTGTAAGAGTAGTCCAGTCTACAGTAATGTCTGCACCATCAATCTTTATAGTTTCTTTTTTAAAGAAATCAGTATCTGTAGCACCAGATGTATCTACACCTACTGTCATGCCTGTTTCTGCTGCTTTTAAGTTTGATATCTGACTTCCTATTGTCTGGTTGGAGCCCTTTGATACACCCTGTGGTCCAGCCAAAGAACCATCAAGAAGCTTCATTGTATTAAACTCTGTTGTGCTTGAAATTCTTGTAAGCTCATCCTGAAGCTGCTCGATTTCCTTCTGTACTGCCTCTCTATCGTCATCTGTCTCTGTACCGTTTGATGCCTGTACTGAAAGTTCTCTCATTCTCTGAAGGATTGAGTGAGACTCATTTAATGCACCTTCTGCTGTCTGTATAAGTGAGATACCATCCTGAGCATTGTCAGAAGCTTTGTTTAAGCCACGAATCTGGCTTCTCATCTTCTCTGAAATAGAAAGTCCTGCCGCATCATCTGCTGCACGGTTAATTCTATAACCTGAAGAAAGTTTCTCTGTAGATTTTGCGAGTGAGCTGTTTGTTATTCCTAACATTCTGTTAGCATTCATTGCTGACATATTATGCTGTACTATCATTGCCATAATAATTACCTCCGTGTTTTTCCTACGCTCCAAATCCGTTTGTGAGCGTATTGTGAAATTTGTTTTGTATTTTTATTTATAATAAAATCAATGCACGATGCCGCTGTATCATTTTCGATTAATAAAACTCTGAAAAATCCACACTGTCTTATCTGAAAAATATAAGACATTATCATCTGTTCACCGATTTATTACCAAAGTCATGCGGATATACGCAATCCGTTTTGCTGCTTGTCCATAAATACAGTCGCTTTGCGGACTGTCAGTGCAAAAACAGCTTCTAATTTTTTATTTTCTGCGATATTTTTCAGGATGCTCTTTTTCTTCATAGTAAGAAGGAAACTCACACTCTATTCCATTTTCTTTCATATGTTTTTTAAGAGCTTTGCTTCTGACTATATTCACATCCTTCGGTGCATCTATCATTATCCTGTGATGATTTCCTGAACCACCGAGAAAAATAATCTTTACATTATCTCCAACCATGAGATACTCTTTGTTTTCAACTGAAAGCCTTAACATTTGCATTACCTCCCTGTATTTTATTTACGGCAGTTTTTTTAGCTGCTATTTCATATCACATTTTTATTTCTCAGCCTGTCTTTTATTGATTTATACCAGTACGACAAAAAGTAAATCTTTAATATATTGAGCTTGAATGTACTTTTGAGAGTGCGTGCTTATTCAATGCATCAATTTTTTGTTGTCCTGACACTACATATGTAGTTTTTAGCAAACTGAATTAAAATAAATATTTAACGAAATACTATTTATAACCGAAAACTGCTATATCCTTGCCTTGTAATCGAAAATGTAACAGAATGGATAATGTGTTACATTTTTTTGCTTTTATGAAAACTTCATTTGAAAATATTTTTTATGAAATATGTGATTTTAGTTAGAACACATGATAAAAGCTGAAATTATTATTATAAAATGATGTGACTAAAAATATATTAGAAGAATTTTGATGATGCATTAAATCTGAATACAAGATTTTTACATTACAAACAGACACAAAACTTTTATGCACAATTACGGTTTACACCTGCAATACGGCAATAATGTTATTTGTGCCCGTATGAAATTTTTTGTTTTCTTTGCTGATAGTTTTATTAAGTATGCATTTGAGCATCTCTAAACATAACCTATAACCCAACTGCCACATTGATACAAATTTTAAGCCTGTTTATTGCACTATAGATTTACAAGGCAAAAGACTTCGTCCCTGTCATCCTGGTCTATCCCCAGATACCTTGTTGTTATTTTATATGACGAATGATTATAGATGCTGGTAAGCAATGCAGGTGACACTCCTTTTTTCCAGGCATGATACCCAAATGTTTTTCTGAGCGAATGGCAGCTCACCTTTTGACTGAGCAGACATTTTTTTGCCGCGGATGATATTATGCGAAATGCCTGAATCCTGCTGATAGGCTTATTTTCTGATTTCTGACCCAGAAAAATAAATTGTTCCATCACCTCACATAAATTTTCTTTCTTTTCAAAAATTTCTTTTAAATATGATGCCAATGCTTCTTTTAAATTATCATTTATAAAAATAGTCGTTTTCTTTCCTGTTTTCTTCTCTTTTACATCAATATGAGATTTGAAAGACAGCAGACTTTCATTATATACATCTTTCCAACGAAGTTTTAAAATATCAGAAATACGCAAAGCGGTATTAAGTCCGCATACAATAAGAAGATAATTTCTTTTATTTGGCTTAATATCGCAATAATATTTCTTAATCTTATCTAATTCCACAACATTACGAATAGGCTGAGTAAGTTTCATTTCAATAATCCATCCTTTCAATTATTTTTTATAGCTAGGCTATTAACAATTTTCAAAAATTTTTAAAAAAAGCTAAAGTATCCAATCTGACTGCCGATAAATATTATGTAAGCAAAAATGTAACACACTATCCATTGTGTTACATTTTTTATTTTCAATATTCATACACAGTTCTCTACTTTTTAAATTATAGCACACTTACAGATAATCCCAGTAACAAAAAAAGCCACATTGCAAATATAAAAATTATATTTACAATATGGCTTTTTTCTGTTTCTTTACTTTACACATTCCATGCTGCTATGCTTCTGCACAACACAAAACAAGAGTGTAATAAATATTTTTTTAGAAACCAGTTGTTTTACTCAAAATTGCATAACTGCATAATCATATTTACTGTCTTACTTTTATATGCACTTCTCTAAGCTGCTGCTCGCTTACTTCGTTTGGTGCACCACACATAAGATCCTGTGCATTTCCGTTCATCGGGAATGGTATTATCTCACGGATGTTTTCCTCGTTGCGAAGAAGCATTATCATACGGTCTACTCCCGGTGCCATTCCTGCGTGTGGTGGTGCTCCAAACTGGAATGCATTGTAGAGTGCTCCGAATTTTTCCTTTAAGTCTTCCTCTGTATAGCCTGCGATTTCAAATGCCTTAACCATTATGTCGAGGTCATGGTTGCGGACTGCTCCTGATGAAAGCTCGATACCGTTACATACAATGTCATACTGGTATGCAAGGATTTCTGACGGCTCTTTTGTGTTTAATGCTTCAAGTCCGCCCTGTGGCATTGAGAATGGATTGTGAGTAAAGATATATTTCTTCTCCTCATTGTCATACTCATACATTGGGAAGTCGTTTATATAGCAAAATCTGTAGCTGTTCTTCTCGATAAGGTCAAGTCTGTTTCCAAGCTCTGTACGAATCTGTCCTGCATAAAGAGCTGCCTGTGCTTCTCTGTCTGCGATAAAGAAGATTGTATCTCCCGGTGTAAGTCCTGCTATATCAGCAATTTCCTGTTTCATGTCATCAGGAATAAATTTGTCGATAGGTCCCTTATATGACTTATCTTCAAGAACTTCAAGATAACCAAGTCCGCCCATTCCGATAGACTGTGCAAATTTGAGAAGTTTCTCATGCTGTCCCTTTGAAAGTTTTGCATGGACATTTATCGCACGGACTGTCTTTCCATGGAACGGCTTAAATGTGCATCTCTGGAAGAAATCTGTAACATCGACAATGCGAAGCGGATTTCTAAGGTCAGGCTTGTCTGAACCAAACTCAAGCATTGCCTGTTTGTAGCTGATGATAGGATATGGTGCCTGTGTAACTTCATATCCCTCAGGTGCAAATTTCTCAAATGCTGCCGTGAGGACTTCCTCACCAACCTTAAATACATCTTCCTGTGTTGCAAAGCTCATCTCAAAATCGAGCTGGTAGAACTCTCCCGGTGAACGGTCTGCTCTCGCATCCTCATCTCTGAAACAAGGTGCTATCTGGAAATACTTGTCAAAACCTGACACCATAAGAAGCTGCTTGTACTGCTGTGGTGCCTGTGGCAATGCATAAAATTTACCTTTGAATTTGCGTGATGGCACGATATAATCTCTTGCACCCTCAGGTGATGAAGCACAAAGGATAGGTGTCTGAATTTCTAAAAATCCCATGTCTGTCATCTTCTGACGAAGAAAACTTATAACATTTGATCTAAAAATCATATTGTCACGAACCTTTGCATTTCTAAGGTCAAGATAACGGTATTTAAGACGAACATCCTCTCTTGTCTCTTTTGATGTCATAATCTCAAAAGGAAGCTGTCTGTAAACTCTGCCAAGAACTTCTACCTTGTGTGCTTCAAGCTCGATAGTTCCTGTAGGTATCTTTGGATTGTATGTCTCCTCATCTCTGTGCTCTACGACACCCTCAACTGAGATACAGTCCTCTTTGCTTATACCATCGAGAAGTTTTGTGTCACGCATAACAACCTGCATAACACCGTACATATCCCTAAGGTCAACAAATGATACACCGCCGTGGTCACGAATATTTTCTACCCATCCGGCAAGTCTTAATGTTTCACCGACATTGCTCTCGCCAATGTCGTTTAATGTTTTGTCACGATAAATGTTTCCTACGTTCATTTTTACCTCCTAAAAAACAGGTCTTTGCAAAACTTACTTTACTCTTTGATGCCTGTACAGATACAATATATAATACCGCCGGCACACTCCCGCTATATTGTCACCGGTAGCAGTACATAAGTCAGCCAAAAACGCTGACTAAGTGCTGACGGCGACAAAATGCCGTCTAACATTATTTATTGTATCTGTACAGGCAGATTAAATTTAAAAAATAGTTTTGCAAATAACTAAATAGTTCAGACAGTATATAAATCAGACAGGGATAAAGAGCCGCTTGCGACTCTTTCGTACTTGAGCGGAATGCACATCCTCACGGAGTGTTTTTTATGTTATAGGAAACGAAAAGTTTCCTATAACATAAAAAAGTCCGCCCCAAACTAAAAAGTTCAGGACGAACATATTATTGTCCGCGGTACCACCCGAATTACTGTCTTGTCAGTCACTCATATGCTGTCTGTCGTGCAGCTTACGGCTCCCCTACTGACAAACTTTATATACAGTATGAAACCTTATCAATACAATACTTATGTCCGATAATGATTTCAATCTGCTGCATACGGCAGGCTGTGTTCAGTTCGCTGCTGATAGAGTGTTATTCACATGAATTCACTTTGCGAAGCTCTCACCGTCCTTCACTCGCTTTGAACGATAAATCATGCTACTTCTCTCCGTCGTCGCATTTGCATAACTAAGTTGATTATATAATGGTGGCTGGGGGATTGTCAATGATTTTTTCGTTTATACCATTTCCTATCGTAACAGTTCAGCCCCGAAAAACAAGTCAATAATACATTGAGCAAGCTCATGTATTATTGACTTATCTTTTTTGGGGCTGAACTGTTACTTCCTATCTTTCATCTTATATCCCAAACTGTCCCCTGACCTCATCAAAAGTTTTTACAGACTCCATATTTTCATGTGGCTCACACAACATCTTATCCATAGTTACCGTATCAAACCACCTGCCAAATTTATAACCACTGTATGTGAGTCTGCCCGAAAGTTTATATCCCATATTTTCATGAAAATGCACACTTCTGTAAACATCGTTGTCCGCTTCTGTCATAGGCGGTGTGATAAGTGCGATTGCTTTTACAAACCCCTGTGCCTTTAAGATTTCCTCAAGATATGAATACAGTTTTCTGCCAACACCGTTTCCCCTAAAATTATTGTCAAGATATATAGTCGTCTCCGCATCCCAGCTATATGCAGCTCTCGGATGGTACTTGCCTGCATAAGCATATCCGATGATTTCTCCATCTGACTCAGCAACAATATAGGGATGTGTTTCAAGCGTGTGCGAAATTCTTTGTTTAAATTCATCAAGCAACGGCACTTCATACTCATAAGTGATTGCTGTTTCTTTTACATAATAACTGTATATCTCAAGTAATCTTGCAGCATCTTCTATCTTAGCTGCTCTTATATTTATCTGTGAGTTCATTTTTCTTTTCTCCATATGCCCATCACCCTATAAGCACTTTTTTCCCCTCAAATGCAAATCCATAATGCCTTATTCTTTCTTTTTCTATACCAAGTGCTAAGATTTCTTCATCATATCTTTTTTCTTCTATCTGCTTATGTGCTACCGCAACAGTATCTGCAAGACTTTTTTCTTCATCACTGTCATGCACTTTAAATTCAATAACAATTGCCGGCAATCTTTTATTCTCAATATTGCATGGCAGCATTATTATGTCATATCTTCCAAATCCACTTTCCCTGTTTGATTTTATCGCATAATCCTCTCTCTGACCGACCATCAGCCCTAATACAAAGCCATGGTAAAATCTTTCCGGCTCGATATATTCTGACGGTTTATTTCCAACATCAAAATAACTAAATGTCGCCAAAGCGATTTTATTCATATAATAATTCATTGCTTTTATATCACCATTCAATAAAGCATCAACAAATTCATCTGATGCCCCATTCGTTCTTCCAAACCAGCCTTTTATCAATTTCTGAAACATAACACGGACTTCTAAGTTTGTAAGACTCAGTTCATATTTCTGCTCTCCTGTGCTTACACAAATGTCCATGCTGTCTACTTTCAGATAACCACTTGCCAATAAAAGACTCCATATCGCATCCTCGTCGTTATCTAATTGGTCAAACACTATCTGTTCATCAATTCCAACTGTTATATATTCTCCATTTAAAAGTTTTTCCATGGCTTTCTTTATTTTCGGTGAACCTCTTTGAATAAGTTTGCCGACAAGACTATTAGAACTTGTGTCCGCCCAATATGTCTTAAACTCTTTCTTGTCAAGATAATTTGTAATCGACCACGGATTATATATATCCTTGTGCTTTCCAAATGTAAAACCGTCATACCACAGCTTCACATCATCCTTTTTCTCCGACAAACCTGCCTCATCCAATGCCGCAAAAACTTCATTTTCCGTAAAGCCAAAACTTGTATTATATTCGTCATTTGTAGTTGTAATCACATTAAGATTGTTTAAGTCTGAAAAAATACTCTCCTTGGATACCCTTGTAATTCCTGTCATTATTGCCCTGTCAAGATACGGATTTGTTTTAAAAGTTGAGTTAAAAAAACTTCGTATAAATCCAACCATATCATTCCAATATCCACCAACATACGCTTCTTGTAAAGGCGTATCATATTCATCTATAAGAATGATAACTTTTTTTCCATAGTATCTTTCCATATATCCAGCTAAAAGTTTTATGGCATCCACAACTCCTATAGAGTTCATATTTGCTTTCACATTGACAAATTGCTCTTTCTCATTGTCACTAAGCAAATCTCCTTTAAGAAGATAACGATTAGCCTCATATATTTCTGAAACAAGACTACATATACGATATTTTGCATTTTCTAATTTTGTTTCTTTTACAGATGCAAAGCTAATAAATATCACCGGATATGTCCCCTGAAGCTGCCTGTATTTTTCATCATTCCATATTGATAATCCTTCAAACAAATCACTTCTGCCTGCATATTTGTTTGAGAAAAAACATTCTAACATACTCATATTCAATGTTTTTCCAAATCTTCTCGGACGGGTGATAAGTGTTACATCATCCTGTGACTCCCACCATTCTTTTATAAAATATGTTTTGTCTACATAAAAACAGCCTGATTTTATTAACGATTCATAATCCTGTTTTCCTATACTTACTTTGCGCATAAACTTTCCCCCTCAATATAATAAAAAACAAACACCCAATACGATGCGTCGAATTTTTAACTGTAACTATATTCCATTATAAACGCCAACAGAGAGTTCCGCAAGCGGAACTCTCTGTTAGTTTTATCTTCGACCTCACATACACTATGCCATTGCAATCAATTATTGTGCTTTTTCCCTTATCTTCTTCGCCGCACAAACCATATTTCTAAGGCTTGCGTCCGACTCTTTCATTCCTCTTGTCTTTAATCCGCAGTCAGGATTTACCCAGAGTTTATCACTGTCTATTTTTGTAAGCATTATCTTTAATACATTGGTTATCTCCTCAACTGACGGAACTCTCGGTGAATGAATGTCATATACTCCCGGTCCTACTTCCGTCTCAAAATTGTTTTCTCTGAGCGAGTCGAGTATCAAAAGGTCTGAGCGTGATGCCTCAAATGTTATAACATCCGCATCCATATCGTCAATTGCCGGGATTATGTCCGTAAACTCACTATAACACATATGAGTATGTATCTGTGTTTCAGGCTTTACACCACTGTGGGTAAGACGGAATGCAGGTATCGCAAAATCGAGATATTCCTTATACCAGTCAGTTTTTCTAAGCGGAAGTTTTTCTCTTAAAGCTGCTTCATCTATCTGTATAACTTTGATGCCATTTGCTTCAAGGTCGAGCACTTCATCTCTTATTGCTAATGCAATCTGTGATATTGAGTCTTTTATTGAAATATCTTCTCTTGGGAATGACCAGTTAAGTATCGTAACAGGTCCCGTGAGCATACCTTTCATAATCTTCTTTGTGAGTGACTGTGCATAAACCGACCATTCTACTGTTATAGGTTTATTTCTATATACATCTCCCCATATGATAGGTGGTTTCACGCATCTTGTACCATAGGACTGCACCCACGCTTTCTGTGTGAACAAAAATCCGCCGAGTGACTCACCAAAATATTCTACCATGTCATTTCGCTCATACTCACCGTGAACAAGTACATCAATGCCTATTTCTTCCTGCCATTTTACACATTCGGCAATTTTTTTCTTATTAAAATCAACATATTCCTGCTCTGTCTTTTCCCCTCTCTTAAATGCTGAACGGTTTGCTTTCACATCTTTTGTCTGAGGAAATGATCCTATCGTGGTTGTCGGGAACTTCGGAAGTTTAAATTCTTCTTTCTGAATTTTCTGACGCTCACTTCTCTTTGGAAGTCTTACATAATCGGACTCACATACTTTAGAAAGACGGTTTCTTACATCTTTATTTGTGCAATCCCTGCTGCCACTGAAAAGCTTATGATTTTTCTTAAATATCTCATATTCAGCATAATTTTTACTGTCAGCAAGTTTTCCAAGTTCACTAAGTTCAACAAGTTTCTCCTTTGCAAATGAAAAATAAGCCGTATATTCTTTTGAAAGTTTTTCTTCATTTTCCAATGTATATGGCACATGAAGAAGTGAACATGATGTTGATATTATCGTATCGATACCCTTTTCTCTCAGCCCACTTAACACTTTCAATGTCTTATCATAATGATTTTTCCAGATATTCTTGCCGTTTACAACTCCGGCAAAAAGTACCTTATCCTTTGGAAAACCGTATTTAGAAACAAGGTCACAAGTCTGCTTTCCCTCAATGAAATCAAGACCTATTCCCGCAAACGGCATCTTTATGACTTCCTCATAAATATCACGAATATCCCCAAAATAAGTTTGTAATAAAACTTTCGTATCTGTTTCAACAGCAAGCAGTTCATCATAAATCTGATGGAATAATGCCTTGTCACTATCATTCATATCAAGTACAAGTGCCGGCTCGTCAAACTGTACCCATGCTATCTGCTTTTTACCGCAAGTCTGTAACAGTTCTTTATATGCCGCTATGATGTCACCTACATAATCTTTTTCAGATTTATTTCCCGTATATCTGCAAAGTTTTAACATTGTGTACGCACCTGTGAGCATCGGCTTTGTTTTGATGCCAAGTTCATCTGCCTCTGCATACTCATTCCAAAGTTTGTCACCCGACAATTTTATCTTCGTGTCATCCTCTGTCTCAGGCACTATATAATGATAGTTTGTGTTAAACCATTTTTTCATCGCAAGTGCTTTTACATCACCGTGTTCTCCCTGATAACCTCTTGCCATTGCAAAATATGTATCAATTTCCGACAAATCAAGTTCTTTGTATCTTTTAGGAATTATATTTAACAATACTGCCGTGTCAAGCACGGTGTCATAAAACGAAAAATCATTGCTTGAAATAAAATCAATTCCTGCATTTTTCTGCATATTCCAATGTGTTTTTCTAAGTTCTTTTGCTGTTTCTTTAAGCTGCTCCTCACTAATCTCTTTTCTAAAATATTTTTCCGAAGCAAATTTAAGTTCTCTTAATGCTCCGATTCTCGGGAAACCTATAACTGATGTTTTCATCTCAACCCTCCATTTTTGTATTAATGTTTTTTGCTTTTCAACTTTTCCTAATTTTAATAAAGACTAATTTTTACTATTTCTTATTTCAAAAACAAATTCATTATAATTAAATTTCCGCCAATCGTATAATACATAAAAAAACAGGTTAGCCATAGTTTAAAACTATATCAAAAAAATCTTACTCCATTCCACTAAAATTTTTAAATATCAATATAAATAACATTTTACAAACATAAACATGATAGATATAATCATATTTTTTTCAAATAGCTGCATCAAAAAAGCCCTACTCTATTTTCAAAAAAGAATAAAGCTCTTAATTTTAACAGCAAACAATAGTCATAATCCGTTGTACTACTTTCCTGACATTGTTAAGTATTTCCCAAGCGACTCCAGATAAGTTTCCCCAAGTCTGCTTAACATCCCTTTCTTATGCATAATATAACCGATACGCATATCTCCCTCATCCGCAAGCGGAACAGCTATAATATCCTTACCATTTAGCTTCTTGTCTATCACGCCACTGCAAACGGTATATCCGTTTAGTCCTATCAGCAGGTTAAAAAGCGTTGCCCGGTCTCTTACCCGTATATTTTTCTTTCTCTCCGATGCTGAAAAGATTTCCTCTGAAAAATAAAATGAATTGTGCTCACCCTGTTCAAATGAGAGATACGGATACATCTCAAGCTCATCATTTGTTATTATCGTTTTTTCTGCGAGCGGATGCTTTCTGCTTATAAATACATGAGGCTTTGCAATAAACAACTGCGTAAATTTAAGTTCATTCGATTTCAGTATCTTATTTATGACCGTTTCATTAAAGTCATTTAAAAATAAAATTCCAAGCTCACTCCTCATTTTGGCAACATCCTCGATTATCTCATAGGTCTGTGTCTCCCTCAATGAAAAATCATACTCATCCTGACCATACTTTTTGATAAGGTCTACGAATGCATTTACTGCAAATGAATAATGCTGGGTTGATACACAGAACTGTTTTTTACCGCCTGCATTTTTCTTATATTTATCCTCAAGTATTGCCGCCTGCTCCAATACCTGTCTGGCATATCCCAAAAAGTCCCCGCCCTCTTTTGTGATATTTATGCCTTTATTAGTTCTGTTAAAGATAACAATGTTCATTTCTTTTTCAAGTTCATGTATCGCACTTGTGAGACTTGGCTGCGAGATATACAATCTGTTTGCTGCCTCGGTAATCGTACCGGTCTCGGCCACTATTGTCACATATTTTAACTGCTGTAATGTCAATTTTTTCCCTCTCTCAATTTAAAGGTACTCTCGGTATCTTATCTATTCTGCTATTGGTCGCACTTTAACTATAAACAATAATTATGTTCTTTATTACACTATATCATAATTGTATCAGAAAAATATACGCAAGACCATAATAAGTTACAACTGCCACAAGATCATTTACCGTTGTGATAAGTGGTCCTGATGCTACTGCCGGGTCAATCTTTATTTTATGGAAGAACATCGGAATCACCGTTCCGACCATGCTTGATATTACCATCGCAGCCAAAAGTGAAATTCCGACACAGCCTGAGATTGCAAATGCTCCAATCCAGCCATATCCTTTGAAGAAATGGATGTATGCACCAAGCAGCGTGAGTGCCATTATGCCAAGTATTCCGCCGTTTACAAGTCCTACTTTCATTTCTTTTACAAGTAAAAACAATTTCTGTCTGCCCGTAAGATTTTCATCCATCAATACACGGATTGTAACGGCTAGTGACTGTGTTCCAACATTTCCTGCCATATCAAGCACAAGTGACTGGAAACATATAACTATCGGAAGTACCGCTACCACGCTTTCAAACATCCCAACGACCGATGATACTAAAACACCCAAAAACAAAAGTATAACAAGCCACGGCAGTCTCTTTTTCATACTCTGCACAGTTGTTTCTTTTAAGTCCTCCTCAGCGGTAAGACCTGCCAGCTTAGCATAATCTTCACCCATCTCATCGTCTACAATATCTACTATATCTTCTGATGTTATTACACCTAGCAGCCTTTTATCCTCCGACAATACCGGGATAGAATCCTCCGAATAATCGACAATATTTTCTATACAGTTATCGAGCAGTTCGTGGTCTGTCACATACGGATAAGAATGTATAACTATCTCTTCAAGGTCATCATTTTCTCTCGCTATGATAAGGTCTTTTAAATCTATTGCTCCGGCAAACCTCTCTGACTCATCCTCAACATATATAGTCATGATATTATCGTTATCACCTGCCTGACGGACAAGCTCTCTCATTGCCTGTCTTACGGAAAGACCTTTCTTTATACAAACATAATTTGTCGTCATATATCTGCCGATTTCTTCCTCATCATAGGAAAGAAGCATTTTTACATCAGCAACGGCATCTGCATCAAGCCTTTTTACAATCTCACTCTTTTTCTTCGTGTCAAGTTTTTCAAGAATTTCGACTGCATCATCCGAATCCATAAAAGAAATTATGCTTGCTGCATTTTCTATAGAAATTTCATCCAGATACTTTTCCGGTTCTTCAAAATACGCAAATACTTCAGCAACCTTCTGAAATCCGAACAGCTTATATATTTTCTTTCGTTCCTCTGTTGTAAGCAATGATATTATATCTGCTATATCATTTTCATGGTAATTTGACAATAATTCTAAAATATCATTGTCATTTTTGTGATCTCTTATAAGTTTTATTATATCTGAATATCTTCTTTTCATGTCTGTTACCTCCGTTTGCTATACAAAAAAAGCACCTCTAAACAGTGCTTTTAACGGAACAGACTATTTTAATAATAATATTAAATGCATCATTTATAAACATGGCTGAATTTTTCATGTAACAGCCATGCCACTTGTTCACGATATAAAACACTGTTGTTACTACTTCGTCCAAAACTGTCATTACTGTCCATGAAACTCACCTCCATATATTTTCTTAAAATCATTTTTCTCAAATTTTCCAACACACTATAACACCATAAAATTATTTTTGCAACCCTTTTATTTCAAAAAAGACATTTTTTACAATAATTTTACATTTATGTATATGTAAATTATTATACAAAAACAGAACTTGTATCCGCTATTTAAAATCATATATTTATAATCTTATCATAAACATAAAATTTATATCGAAACACAAGTCCTGCTTTTATCTGTTATTTAATTTTTAATTAAAACCTGCCGTATATTACAATGGCTTGCATTATTCTATTTAAGGATAAATTTACCGATAAGTCCTTTCAATGTATCAGCCTGTGCAGAAAGCTCCTCGCTTGTTGCAGATGTTTCCTCTGCTGCCGCTGAGTTAGACTGTACAACCTCTGATATTTGGTTTACACCAAGCTCTGCCTGTTCCATAGCTTCTGCCTGCATTTTAGAATCCTCACTAAGCTGCTTTGAAGTTTCTGCTATACTCTCGATACCATCTATAACAATCTTAAGTGTCTCTTCTGCATTTTTGCTTGCTGTATTACCTTCATCAATTTCTTTCAATGCTCCCTCAATAAGCTCACGCGTACTTACCGCTGATGCCGCACTCTGCTCTGCAAGTGTTCTTATCTCATCAGCCACTACTGCAAAACCTTTACCTGCCTCACCTGCTCTTGCAGCTTCAATAGATGCATTCAATGAAAGAAGGTTTGTCTGTGATGCAATATCCTCTATCTGTGCTGTAATATTTTCAATCTGTTTTGATGTATCTGTGATGCGTTTCATTGCAACTGCAAGGTCTTTCATCTGCTGACGACCTTCATCTGCCTGTCTTGCATATTCCTTTGCCTGCTGATGTGACTCATCAAGATTCTTTGAACTCTGCTCTGCACTTGCTGTGATATTGGCAATAGTTGATGTAAGCTCCTCAACTGCTCCTGCCTGATCTGTAGCACCTTCTGCAAGTGCCTGTGCCGACTGTGCAAGGTTGTCTGAACCTGCTGATACCTGTATTGATGCATCATCAACATTTTGAAGTGTATCTATCATCTGGTCACGAAGATCTCTCATGGCTACAAGGATATCATTAAATGTTCCCTGATAAAGCTCTCTGCATCCTGACTGAACCATAAAGTTTCCTCTTGACATACTTCCAAGAATATTTTCTATATCTTTTATTATCTTTTTAAGGTCTTCTGACATTCCTTCAGAATCATTTATCATCTGATTAAATTCATCATCATAATCACTCTTTGGAAATGGTGAATCAAAATCTCCTTCAGTAAACTTTGTAAGACGCTCAGATGTTGAACGAAGAATTACCTGCATACCCTCGGCAAACTTCTCGCTTCTTCTTGTTGACTGGATTCTTGCAACTACCATAACGATGATAACAATAACCACTGAAGCTATCTCAAGAAAAGTAAGCATTACCTTTGTGCTGTTTCCCTGTGTAACCTCATGATCCATGAGAGATACCATTTCTTTGTATATCTCATCATACTTAGGTGAAAGTTCATTTATTTCACGCTTCTGTGCATCTGCTGAAAGCTTTGAATCCGTCGTAGCACCCTCTGAAACTATCTTATCTGCCAATGTCCAATACTCCTGTGAAAGAGATGACGCTGACTCATACAGACTTTTTTCCTTATTTGTGTGAAGATTACTCTCGATTGATTTAAAGTATGTATCAAATTTTTCTTTTCTCTGCTTATACATATCCTGCTGATCTTTAATAGCACTCTCATCCAGATAACCGATAGTTGCCCTTACCGAGCTTTGTGAACCTGCAAGTACCGTCAGGGCTTTTCCTATATCACCCTGTATAAAACCATAACTTTGTAATGCATTGCTATACTGTGTACCTACTATCAGTAAAGCAATTATTGCAACAATCGCTGCAATGCTTGTTAGGTTAGTTGCGTAAGTTACATTTTTCTTTAACCTGTACTTTACACTCTGTTTTTCCTTAATTTCATTTGTGTTCTGACTGTTTTTTTCTTCCATAAATATTCACTCCTTGTATTTTATTTTGCTCTTTAATCATAAAAAGTGCAACGCCCGTGCTACTATACGAGTATTTTTCTGTGTAGGAAAAAGCTGTTACTTAAGTTGTTTCCTTAACACTTAAGTAACAGCTTTTTTGATATTTTTATTATACCACCCAGAACAAAAATATCAATCCTGCTAATCTCCCGAATACCGTTAATTTACAGCATATGACTATAAAATTGATTAAAAATCAATTTAGCAGAAGAAAATTTACAAGGTATTCAAGTCACTGCACTATATACTGATATATCTGTTAATAACGCAAAAAAATATTATAACCGGATCTTCTTTATAAGCCCCGCACCTATCGCATAAGGGCCTGTGTGTACACATATCGTAGCTCCTATGTGGGCGATATCTGTTTCTCCTTTATAGCCAAGCCCTCGCATAACCTCGTCAAACTCTTTTTTATATTCAAGTCCTTCCTCTCTGTCATATCCATATCCCACCCTATAAACATAGTTATTAGGATCTTCACCATTTTCAGCAAAATAATTTTTTAACAGCTCATAAGTTTTTGCTATTGATTTTTTACGGCTTCTGGCAATTCCTGATGCATCTATCGAGCCGTCTTTAAGCGTTATTATCGGTTTTAAGTTAAGTGCACTCGAAGCAACGCTTGCCACTTTTCCTATTCTTCCACCATGTTTAAGATAATCTGTATTTCCCACAGTAAAGAATATCCGTCCTGTTGAAAGATACTCCATTGATGTAAGTTTTTCTACTGCTTCATCATAAGTAGCTCCGGACTGTTTCAGCTTTGCTGCCTGAATTACATAAAGTCCCTGAAGTACGGTTGCCCCAAGTGAATTGATAACGGTTATCTTTGCATCAGGATACTCTTCGCAGACAATTTCTTTTGCATTGCAAGCTGAATTGTACGAGCCGCTTAATGAAGTAGTAATGCATATACAGATAACCGCTCTGCCCTCCCTTGCATGAGGAGTAAATGCATCCACATAATTCTGAACCGAAGGAAGTGATGTTTTAGGATACTGCTTAGGGAAATCCACCATTTTCCTGTAAACATCATCTATCGCTATCTCCTCAACTTCTTTCTGATAATTTTCCTCATCAAATGATATATAAAAAGGTACTACCTCTATGTCATATTTTTCTCTTAAACTCTGCTCAAGATCACATGAGCTGTCGCTGATTAACTGATAATCCATGGCAAATCCTCCGTCTTTTAATCTGCTGCTGTTTAAATTCAGACTCGAACAGTAACAAATATATCTTTCTATGATACCGGTCGGTATTTTCTATTTCTAAATATCTTTGTGCCAACCTCTATCTTATGTAGTTTTCATTACTACATTGTACCATATTCATGACGATTGTCAACCGATTGCAGGCTTTTTTACCTATTTACCGATACAACTCATTTCCCGTCCTGCCGACTGAAAACTTACCCTATGTTATTTAGCTTTAAGCCGGCAGGTAAGTACACTAGCTGTTAAAGCTGCTGCCGCATTTTGGACAAATATTTCCATCCCTAAATACATGACCACAGCGATAGCAGCACTTTACCTTGTGTTCCTGTTTTGACATATACTTAATACTTCTTGACTCCGGCTTTAATTTAAGATAATCAACAAATGATGTCAGCACTTCCGCCAGGTTTTTTTCATCATTTTTACTGAGAGTGCACGGCATCTTTATACAGCCTTTCTCCATATGTAACATCACAAGTCCATTTTTTTGAGAAAATATGCCGTTTATTTTTTTTACATCTACTGAGCCTGATTTTATAAAACCCTTGTAGAATATATGATCAGGTGTGACTATAAAGCCCTCTTTTCCACTGCCAAACAGCGAAGAATCACATATTATGATGGGATACTCATATTTTTCTGCCGCATATGCGTATGTACTTATTGCAACTTTAACAAATGAAGATTCTTTGTCATTACTTTCTCCATCTCTCATTTTTCTTATATCATAAAAATGAATTTTTGATGTATTGGATATTTTTCCGTCAAGTTCACGCTTCAGTTTTCTTACAAGAAGTTCACATTCCTCCGTCTTTAATGCTGTAAGTTTCTTGTCTATAAGCTGCAGCATATTTGATTTAAGTTCAGGCAGAAAAATTCCCTCCTCTATCTCTTTTATCGCCTTGAGTCCCTCGTCAAATGTTATGTACTCAGGATTTGGACATATACCTCTGAGTTTTGCCTCATCCATAGCATATACACGCTTTCTCAGTCCCTCGACAAATCTGTCCGAATTTCGTTTCTCATACTCTCCGTTCTTTATCTTTTCCATCACATCGAGCAATTCATTTCTGTTATTTCTGTCAACACCCTCTACAAGCTTATTTAATTCATCAAACTCAACTTTATCACGCTTTGTATCAACAATCTTGATATACGGACTAACATCTATCTCCATGTAAGTCATCAGTTTTTCTTTTGTTCTTTTATATCTGTCAAAGTTTATATTTTCCGGAAGATGAGATACTATATACTCTACCTCTTTTTTTGCCGCCGTTTTACACATTTTTGTAAGTACATCCAAACAATGAAGTTTTTTCTGCTCCTCACCTTCTGACCTTTTAACCTTTTTTATATACTCAATTATCTCTGAATATTTTGCCGTCCTGCCCATATCTATAAGCACATCATAGAGTGACGGACACCTTATCACCTTGTCAGTGCCACCCTCATTATATCTTTGTTCTACAGTTCCTGTATTATCCCCTGCTTTTTCTTTTTCAATACCGTTTTCTGAATTTGCAGCATAATTAGCTTTTTCTCCGTCACTATTAGAAACTACCCTGTCCTCTCCACTTTCAATACTATTTTCCAAACCGCCGTTTAATATGTCTTTTTTTGTGCCATCACTTATATTCTCATTGTAATAACCATCTCCCGCAGTAATATTTTCGCCGGCTATATCGTTTTTGCCTAAATTACTTCCATCTTTTTTATTATCTGCTTCTGCCTTATTTTTCTGTAATCCGTCTTCTAAATTTAAACCACTATTTGTATTATCTTCGACTCCATAATCTCTTTCGGATACTTTATTTTTCTCCTCCTGTTCGTTTACTGCCGCCTCCAAAAAATTGTAATATTCACTGATGTTTTGGTAAACCTGTAACACATCTTTAATATTATCACTAATATTGTCATCTCCATCATATTTATTATTTCCTGCCTCTTTGGCTCGTAAACTCGCTTCCAGTTTTCTTCTTTCTTCTGCTTCTTTCCTAATCTCGTTAATTTTCTTTTTTCTTATCTTCTCACGATATTCAAGTTCCTGCTCTATTGTCGCATAAAATTTCTCTTTCTCATAGTCAGAAAAGAACCCCTCATCCATCTTTGTGATTAGCGTCTCAAGTTCATAATTAGCGAGATGTTCAATATCTTGGCATACCTCACTAAGTCTTTTCTCACCCCTGGAAAGCTCCCTTTTATAATCAGATTGATACACATTGAAGTGGCAATTTGCCGTCTTTGCACCTTTTCTTCCTAAAAGCAGTGCATAATCTCTCGCCGCATACTCATCGTTATCAAAATCAAGTATGTATATATCCCCCTCTTTAAGAAGTCTGTCCGGGCTTGGCGTATAAAATGTTTTGCAATTATCACAGGTATATGCTCTCGCAATATAGACCTTTCCCTCTTCAGTATCTATAACATACTCTTTTCCGCTAGGGAAAACAACCATATGAAGAAATTCCCCACATTTCGGACACTTATATGGAACCATGTAAAAATTATTTCCTATCCTGTGCGAATTTGCATATTCTTCATCAAATTTTTCCTTTTTAAAATCGTAACTTCCGATAATCCATCTAATACTGTGCCAAAGACCTGCTTTTGTCCTTATACCTCTTTCCGGATTTATATTAACTATACGCCCATCCTTCGTATACCCCTTATATATTTCTGCACCTCCGTCATCTTGCAAAATATTTTTCCCCGTGTCTTTATCTTCAATACTTCCTTCTAACTTTTCCAAAAACTCTCTATCTTCACGCTGTTCTTCAATATGTTCAATACATTTTTCCATCGCATCTTCAAAAGTAATCTGAATTTCGTCGTTGAAAAATTTCATGCTCGTCTTAGTAAAATATGTTTGAACATCTATCTCCTTAAAAATCTGCGAAAACAAAGCAGCGAGCACCATATAGTCCTTCTCAACATTAATTCCCTTTATTGCTCCCCATTTTACGAAAGGATATAACATCATATTTATTATGTTTGTGAGAAGTATATTATCTTTTATCTCAAATGCTTTGGCAGAGTCAAGAGAAAATTCCTCAATATCTGAATAAACCCTCCTTGAGCTGAGTTCAAAATACATAGAACGAAGTCTGCCGACAAGTATCATCGCATTTTTTCTTATTACAATATCACCATTCCACTCCACACGCTCTTTCTTAGATGTTATCACGCTCTGATAAACCTTTATTATCTCATTATTTGCTTTAATGTAAACCATATCTATACCCCTTTCTCTTCCATCCTGCAATCTATATATTTATACTATTTAAAATTTCGGTTTTTTTCTCAAATTCCTTTACATCTAATTAACATTATTTATTATTTCCTTAAGTGTCTTTGCAAGCCCGTCCTCGTCATTGCTGTCTGTTGTGATAATATCCGCAACTGCTTTTACATCATCTGTTCCATTGCACATACACACACCGGTTCCACAATCTCTCACCATTTCAAGGTCATTTGTTGTATCACCAAAAGCCACAACCTGTGATATATCATATCCGTATTTTTCACAATAATATCTGATACCGTAAACTTTTGACAGCTTAGGGTGGACAAATTCAAACATATCAGCCTGCGATTTAAATGCACGGTATTTTTCAGATTTATGCTCCTCATAAAACTTTTCAACTGACTCCATTTTTTCAGGTGGAGTGCTTAACACTAATTTACTCTGAGGTGTCGTAACTTCTTTTTTCATATCACATAAATGTATGCCAAGATGATTGTTTCTTGCGGCTCTCTCTATTGTCGAGTCATTTCTTGCCGCATAACAGTCCTCCCCCTGATACACATACGGATTTAAGTCAAACTGCTCATACTCATCGATTATCTCAAATATCGTATCAACATCAAGTTTATAAAAATCCTTTTTCTCTTTGTCCTCCACATCAAAAAGTTCTGCACCGTTTGATGCAATCATAAACTGAATTATGTCAGAAATACCGAGGTTTTCAACTGTTCTCTTTACACCTATTATCGGCCGGCCCGACGCAATCCCGATACGCATACCTCTCTTTTTCATATCACGCAAAACATTTTTTGTATATTCGGTCACTTTCTTATCATCATTTAAAAGTGTCCCGTCCATATCCATAACTATAACTTTCATTTTATCCTCCGTTTTTTAACAATGTGCTCTCTAAATCTTCTGAACGAAGAATTTCGAGATGGATTTTTGATATACAATGACATTTTCGCAATACATACAAAGTATGTATGCGTACACGGTGTTACAATGAGAAAATGGAAACAGTATATCGGAAATCCAGCCGAAATGACTCGTTTTGAGGAGATACCGAGAGTACATACCAGCTCACAAAAATAAGAGCTGCAATATCAATATCAAGCTGTCCAATATTATAATATAATATCACGACTTTAATATCAATATGCAGCTCTTACCACTATTCACTCACAAACCTGACATCTGCCGCCATGCCTGTTAGTAAATTTAAGATTATATTTTATAAGGTTTTGCTATCTTGTATTTTCGAGATTTTCTACTGCTGCCCTCTCGATTGCAAGACACTTTGTATATTTCTCGATAAATTCATCAAATCCTTTTACATCCTCAGGGTCAGGTTCTACAACCTCACCGTGCTGGTTTGCAAATACTTCATTGCTTAAATAATCCTGAAGTGACTGTCCGTCTTTCTTGTTTACCATATATGATGCAAGAATTGCAATTCCCCATGCTCCACCTTCGCCTGCTGTCTCCATTACAGATACAGGAGTGTTGATGGCACCTGCAAGAATTTTCTGACCTACACCTTTTATAGTAAAGTATCCGCCATGACCAAAGATGGAGTCAACCTCAACTTTTTCCTCTTTAAAGAGAATGTCAAGACCTGTCTTTAATGCACCGAGTGCCGTGTAGAGCTGAACTCTCATAAGGTTTGGAAGATTGAATTTTGCATTTGTCTCTCTTACGAGTAACGGACGACCTTCTTCAAATCCTGTTACATGCTCACCTGAGAAGTAGTTATAAGCAACGATTCCACCGCCGTCTTTTTCTGCAAGTAATGCCTGTTTAAATAACTTATCAAAGATTTCCTCAGGAGCTACTTCTATTCCCATGAGTTTTGAATACTCGCTAAAGAGGTCAACCCATGCGTTTATCTCTGATGTACAGTTGTTACAATGTACCATTGCTACTGCATCTCCTACAGGAGTTGTAACCATATCAATCTGTCTGTAAGCTTTTTTAAGTCTGTTTTCAAGAACTATCATTGCAAATACTGATGTTCCTGCTGAAACATTACCTGTTCTTACCTCAATACTATTTGTTGCCACCATTCCTGTTCCGGCATCACCTTCCGGAGGGCAAACTCTTGTACCAGCCTGAAGTTTTCCTGAAACATCAAGTTTCTTTGCTCCCTCTTCCGTAAGGACACCTGCATCTTCACCGGCTGAGAGAACACCCGGAAGAATATCTTTAATTTTCCATGCAAATCCTTCCGGAGCAACAAGTTCATCAAACTGACCAAGCATCTTCTCGTCATAATCACCTGTTGTGCTGTCGATAGGGAACATTCCTGATGCATCACCTACACCGAGGACTTTCTTTCCTGTAAGCTGCCAGTGGATATATCCTGCCAGCGTTGTAAAGAAATTTACATCTTTAACATGAGCTTCTTTATTTAAGACTGCCTGATAAAGATGTGCAATACTCCATCTCTGTGGAATATTGAAATCAAATACCTCAGTAAGCTTGTCACTAGCTTCAGAAGTGATAGTATTTCTCCATGTTCTAAATGGTACTAAAAGAGTATCATCTTTATCAAATGCCATATATCCGTGCATCATTGCACTAAATCCCATAGCACCGATTTTTGTTATCTCTGCGTCATATTTTTCTTTAACTGTTGCGGCAAGTTTGCTGTAGCAGTCCTGAAGTCCTGACCAGATGTCATCAAGGCTGTATGTCCATACACCGTTCTCATATTTGTTTTCCCATTTGTGTCCGCTTGTAGCAATGAGATTGTTGTTTTCGTCGATAAGAACTGCCTTTATCTTTGTTGAACCAAACTCAATACCAAGAGCTGTCTTTCCACTTTCAATTATATCTTTCATTAACTTTTCTCCTCCTGCTTTTATGATGTTTTATTTGTCTGTTTGTCATAATTTATATGGTATTTACCTACTGATGCTGCGTATTGCTTTTTTTGTACTGCAGCACATTATTTTTACTTCTGCACACATTTTATGTGCATAGCGTGCATTATAATATATTTCACACTATCTGCTCTCTAACGGTAAACAATATCACCGAGCATAAGATCTCTCTTGAAATCTCTGATATTTGTATCTTTATTTATAACGACTGCTTCTATTCCCATCATTGCTGCCCAGTCACACATCTGCTCAGCAGTAAGGTCATATGTAAATGCCGTGTGATGTGCACCACCTGCAAGTATCCATGCTTCTGCTCCTGTATAAAGGTCCGGTTCAGGTGTCCAGAAGTTTGTTGCAGTAGGAAGCTTAGGCATAGGCTTCTCTGTCTGCTTGCACTCTACATCGTTTATGATAAGTCTGAAACGGTTTCCGAGGTCGATAAGTGATGTTGCGATACCGTGGCCGTTCTTCGATGTAAATACAAGTCTTGCCGGATCTTCTCTGTCGCCCATTGAAAGAGGCTGGCACTTAATCTGGATAGGACCCTCTGAGATTGACGGACAAATCTCAAGCATATGAGCTTCAAGTATTCCCTCTTTACCCGGTACGAGATTATATGTATAATCTTCAAGCATCGATGTTCCTTTTGCATCTTTCATGCCTGCTGTCATGACTTTCATAAGGCGAACCATTGCTGCAACTTTCCAGTCACCCTCTGCTCCAAATCCGTAACCTTTTTCCATAAGTCTCTGGATAGCAAGTCCCGGAAGCTGCTTAAGTGCACCGAGGTCTCCAAAATGTGTTACGATTGCCTGATAATTTTTTTCTTTTAAAAATCTCTCAAAACCGATTTCTATCTGAGCCTGTACTGCCACATGTTTTCTAAATTCTGCAGGATCTCTGCCCTCAAGAAGAATATCATACTTATCATAATATTCATCGACGAGTGCATTTGTATCTGACTCTGAAACTGCTGCTACCGCATCTGCGATCTCATTTACCGGATAAGCATCTACTTCCCAGCCAAATTTAAGCTGAGCCTCTACCTTGTCACCCTCTGTAACAGCAACATTTCTCATGTTGTCAGCTACACGCATAACTCTGATATGGCTGCTCTCAACAACACCGACTGCCGTTCTCATCCATGAACCAATCTTTTCCTGTACTTTCTCATCTGACCAATGTCCGACAACAACCTTACGCTCAATCTTCATGCGTGATACGATATGACCGTACTCTCTATCACCATGTGCTGCCTGATTTTCATTCATGAAATCCATGTCTATCGTGTCATATGGGATTTCCATATTGAACTGTGTATGCAGATGAAGTAAAGGTTTTCTGTACTCCTGAAGTCCTAATATCCATGATTTTGCAGGTGAGAATGTGTGCATCCATGTGATAACACCTGCACAATCAGGGTCATTATTTGCATCGTTAAATGTTTTTCTTATAAGTTCATTTGTAATAAGAGTTGGTTTTAACACAACCTCAAAAGGAAGTTTTCCTGAAGCATTTAAAGCCTCCACAATCTGTTTTGAGTGAGCTGCTACATTTGCGAGACACTCATCACCATATAAATCCTGTGAACCGGTACAAAACCAAAATTTATAATTTCTTACTTCCATTCTACTTCTCCTTTTCCTCTCGATATTTTTTAATTTGTTTTAATGCAACAACATCTGATGTTTCTGGCTGTTAAGTCTGCCAAAAACATCAGATGATATTTTTTCCTAAAATAATTTAGTTTTTTCTTAACACCATACTAATAATACCTTAAAATAAACATTTAATCAAGTAAAATATGGTTTTTTAGTAACAGTTCAGCTATAAAAAGACTATTCTGTTACTGTTTGTAAATTCATCACTCTTTCTTTTTCTCTTTAACAAGTGCAAATACAGCCTGAAGAACTATGAAGAAGCAAAGCAGTGCTGATATTGCGATACTTGACCATGATGAAAGAAGTTTTCCGTTTGTATTTACAAGTGTATCAATAGTACCTTTGATAAGTACACCGAACAATGTACCGATAACATTTCCGACACCACCTGTAAGAAGCGTTCCACCGATTACTGATGAAGCGATGGCATCCATCTCCATGAATTTTGCCTGTGCAACGAATCCACACATACTGTTCAGACAATATAATATTCCACCGATAGAGCAAAGCAATGAAGATAACATATACGCTTTCATCTTTGTCTTTTTAACATTTAATCCCATAAGTTTTGCTGATGATTCACTTCCACCTACAGCGTAAAGAGAACGGCCAAACTTTGTGAATTTAAGGATTATGAATGTTATGACAACTACAAGCAGTGCGATGATAACAGGCATTCTGATGAAAGGGTTCATCATGACACCGTGTCTGTTAGTGTAACCGCCAAATGGAAGCTGAAGTTTCCAGTCTGCCCATTTTGCAAATGTTTCATTATTAATGTTTACCATATCAGTTGTGATAACGGCTATCATACCTCTTGCAAAGAACATACCTGCCATTGTTATAATAAATGGCTGGATGCCAAGCACACCGATAAGAAATCCCTGAACGGCACCAAACACAAGACCGATTATCAATACAACCGCTATAGCAACAGCCGGACTCCATTTAAGATTTGTCATGCCGTATGCCATTACCATACAGTCAAGTCCAACAAGTGAACCTACCGAAATGTCGATACCTCCGGTAAGCATTACACAGGTCATACCGCAGGCTACACATATAAGACCTGCATTTGTTATAAGAAGATTTAACAATGTCTGGAAATGTCCGAAACCTTTATCTTCATATATAACACAACCTATTCCGTACATAACAATAAAAAGAACTATCGTAATGAGCAATAAAAGATTATTGCCTCCAATTTTTAATTTATTTTTCATTTCGCAACAGCCTCCCCTCCGGTAGCACCAGCTTTGCGTGCTTTTCTATTCTTCATATAACTCTGGATTGCAGGAGCCTGTATAACAACGATTATAACAATAACAATAGCTTTAATAACAGGAGCCTGCTCAGTCTTTACACCGAAAGCAAGAAGCGTTGTAGAAAGTGCCTGTATCGTATATGCTCCGATGATAGAACCGGCAAGTGAGAATTTACCACCCGCAAGACTGTTACCACCAAGTGCTACGGCAAGAATAGCATCCATTTCAAAATTAAGACCTATGTTGTTTGAGTCAGCCGAATAAATTCTCGATGATGCAACAGTTCCGGCAATACCTGCACCAAGACCACATATTACATAACATAAGAAAATGATAAGTCCTGAATTTATACCCATAATCCTTGCAGCCTTTGGATTTATACCAACAGCCTGTATATACATTCCCAGTGCCGTCTTTTTAAGAAGAAGCGTTGCAAGTATAACACATATAACCGCTACAAATATAGGTGTAGGTATCGGGCACTCCCAGCCTCCTATATGCCAGAAGTTTCCAAGATATTTATACTGTTTTACATGTACATATGTATTCTGGTTGTTGCTTACAACAAGACCTATGGCTCTTGCAGCCGTATAGAGTACAAGCGTCGCTACCATCGGCTGAACCTTAAGATTTGAAACCATAAAACCGTTGAAGCATCCGCAGACACCACCGATAAAGATTCCAAACAGTACACCGAAGATGATAGGCATCTTAACAGATGAAGCTGAGTTTACTCCATATCCTACAAGCGATGTACAACAGCAGGATGCAACAAGTGCCATTACCGAACCTACCGATATATCAGTACCCGCTGAAACAGCAATGGTAAGTGTCATTCCTATTGCAAGTATCGCAATCTCACTACCTCTGTTTGCAATATCTATAAGTCTTCCATACAATACTCCGTTGTTTATTGAAATCTGTAAAAAACTTGGTGATTTGATAACATTCACAAGTATCACCACCAGCAGACACACGGCAGGAAAAAACAATTTACTTCCCGTGCATTTTTTCCAAAACGAGTTCTTCTCCTTACTCATCCTTGTCACCTCCCGCAATAGCTTTCATGATAGAATTCTGTGTCATTTCATCATCAATCTCTCCAACTTTGACACCGTCTCTTAAAACGACCATTCTATCACATGTTCTAAGCATTTCTTCAATCTCAGATGAGATAAATATTACAGCCTTGCCTTCTTTGGCAAGTTTGATTATAAGTTTCTGTATCTCTGTTTTTGTTCCTATATCAATACCTCTTGTAGGCTCATCGAGAATAAGAAAATCAGGATTTGTGGCAAGCCATCTACCGAGGATTACTTTCTGCTGGTTACCACCTGACAACTGGCTTATAGGAACTTCCATACTAGGTGTTTTAACCTGTATTTCCTTTATATATTTGTCAGCAATCTTTTCCTGCTCTGATCTTGGCAGAAGTCTGAACATTCCACGCTTTGCCTGAACTGCAAGTATCATATTTTCCCTAATTGAAAGATCTGCAATAACACCTTCAGCCTTTCTGTCATCCGGCAAAAATCCCATGCCAAGCTTCATGGCATCTATAGGTGAATTTATTTTAGCTTCTTTTCCTTTTACTTTAAGAGTACCACTCTGCGATTTGTCGGCACCATAGATAACTCTGGCAAGTTCGCTTCGTCCTGAACCTAAAAGTCCGGTAAGACCGATAACTTCTCCTTTGTGTATCACAAGATCGAAAGGTTTTATCTTTCCTTTGTGTCCAAGTCCTTTTGCATCAATGATAATCTCATCCTGTACCGAACTCTCCGCCTCTTTAATAGAAGCTAAATCATCAAAGTTCTTACCCATCATCTTTGCAACAAGTTCTACTCTTGGAAGCTCTGCAACCGGATATTCTCCGACCAGCTCACCATTTCTAAGAACGGTTATCATGTCACATACTGCATAAACCTGTTCAAGGAAATGTGTTACAAAGACAATTCCTACACCTTCTTTTTTCAACCTAAGCATCATCTTGAACAGCTTCTCAACCTCGCTGTCATCAAGCGAAGATGTAGGCTCATCAAGAATAAGAACCTTTGAATCCATATCCACGGCTCTCGCAATGGCTACCATCTGTTGCAATGCAACCGAATAATTTTCAAGAGCAACAGTAACATCAATGTCTATATTAAGATCATCTACTATCTTCTGTGCCATCTTGTTCATCTTTTTCCATTGGATAAGTCCAAGAGCATTTCTTGGCTCTCTTCCTATAAAAAGATTTTCTGCAACCGTAAGGTTAGGACAGAGGTTTACTTCCTGATAAACTGTTGCGATTCCTTTTTCCTGTGCCTCCTGCGTTGAATGATTTACGACAGGTCCATCTATCCCGTCAACTCGTATCTCACCGGCTTCAAAGTCATATACACCTGTAAGTACCTTTATCAATGTCGATTTACCTGCACCATTCTCACCCATAAGGGCGTGTATCTCTCCTTTTCTAAGTGTAAAATCAACACCGTTTAAAGCTTTTACTCCGGGAAATGTCTTGTTTATGCCACGCATGGTTAAAACTTCATTTTCCTTCATCTACACCGTCTCCTTTCATGTCTTTTTTGAGAACATATGAAAATTTCAATATTCATATCTTCTTAAAAATTTTCATATATTTTCAAAATAATAAGAGAATCCGGTTTTAGCACCTTAATTTTGTCTAAACTGGTAATATTATACCGTCATGAATGCTGTTCGGATTCTCTTACATTTTGTTTTATATGCTTAAATCAGTTCCTATACCTGCACCGTATTGTTCAAGCATCTGTTTACATAGTCAACACATTCAAATCGCAAACATATTTTAATATGCACGCTCTTTGAGAACTTTATCATCAACAACCGTCATAGTAATGTCTTTTCCTTCATCTGTCTTGAATGATGAAACTGTGTCATCACAAGCGAAGCATGCTTCATCAACATATACTTTCTGGCTGTCAGGTTTTCCACCGTCCTTAATCTTTTTGATGATGTCCTCTACATATGGAGCTGCAAGTGGGTTACACTCAAAGTCTGCATTGATAGAGCCTTCTTTTACATCCTTAAGACCTGCGTTTGTAGCATCAAATGAGATAATGATGATGTCTCCATCCTTGCCATATGTCTTACCTGCTGCCTTTAATGCATCGATAGCACCGAATGCTTCGTTATCATTCTGGCATACAACTACATCAATATCTTTGTATGACTTAAGATAAGACTCCATGATCTTCTGACCACCATCCTGTGTGAAGTCACCGTCCTGCTCATCAAGAAGATTCCAGCCGTTTGCCTTAACATATTTGTTGAAACCTTTTGTACGACCAATCTGTGCTGAAGAACCATTTGTACCTGCGATAGTTACAATGTTTACTTTGTCTGTCTTCTTCTTAGCTTCAAGATATGCTTTAAGCCAAGCACCTGCTGACTCACCCTCTGCTGTGAAGTCTGAACCTACCCAAGCCGTGTAAAGACTTTCATCAGCTTTGATGTTACGGTCAATAACGAGTACCGGGATACCTGCATCTTTTGCTTCTTTTAATACCGTATCCCAACCGGTCTCAACAATAGGATCAATGATTATGTAGTCAACTTCCTGCTCAACGAAGTTTCTGACTGCCTCAAGCTGGTCTGCTGATTTGTTGTCACAATCAACAAATGAAAGATCATATCCATTTTCTTTAGAAAATGTTGAACGACAAGACTCTGTACTTGCTGTACGCCAGTCTGACTCATGACCAACCTGTGCAAAACCGATAGAGATAAGGTCGTCTGATTTTGATGAACTTGAACTTGCATCTTTTGATCCTGAACTTGAACCTCCTGCTGACTCTCCTGATGATCCGCACGCTGTAAGTGAAAATACCATTGCTGCTGTAAGTGTTGCTACTAAAACTTTCTTCATTCTCATAGCTTACTCCTCCTTTATTTCGATCGTTTTTATCAACGATTTATTTTATATATCATATATTAGTCAATATTAACATAAAAGTCAACCTTTTTTTACTTTTTTGTACACTTTTGTGCATTTTTTTGATAACAAATTATTTTTGGCATTGTTTTTTAAGATACATATTCACTATTTTGCACATATTTTCACTTTTATTTTGTGCACTTTTAAATTTTATCTGATTTTCATTTTTCGTTTTCGTTATAACCTATTTATGCATTTTGAATAAATAATATATTTTTTTACACTCATTTTATATGAATTTCTCACACTTTTTCTAACATAATACAATCTCGATTATTAAATCTTAAAATTCAAATTTTATATATCATATTTTGTTATTTATTTGTATTCTTCTTTCCACATAAAAAATACAAATAAATTGCAAAACTCTATAATATGTAGTACAATGATGTCAGGGTCAAAAGCAGATAGCAATGCATGTTTATATGCAAATTGCTATCTACCGGCTTGCCCCACCAAACATCGACAATAAGAATGGAGGTGTTTGCAGGATCGCGAAAATTGCGTAGCAATGAAGCAATCCGGAGCATCAAGCACTAAACAGGAGGAGGCAGATATGCCAGCCAAATATTTAAAAATAGCAAACAAACTTCAGGAAGATATTTTTCAGGGTCTTTACAATGAAACCGGTTTTCTTCCTACCGAACTGGAAATTGCAGCAAGTAATAATGTCAGCAGACAGACTGCCAGAAACGCTCTTGCCGTCCTTGTATCCAATGGTCTTATAGAGCGTCGTCAGGGCAGTGGTTCACGCATAGTAAAGCAAAAGAAAAATCCAAAAAGCAACAGCGTTGCCGTCGTTACTACTTATATAAATGATTATATCTTTCCAAATGTGTTAAAAGATATACAGCACAGTCTAAGCAAAAAAAATTATGCTGTTTATGTGTATGCGACACAAAACAGAGTTGACGAGGAACGAAAGATTTTACAAAAACTTTTACAATTAAACATTGACGGTCTTATCATGGAAGGGTCAAAGACCGCTCTGCCATCGCCAAATCTTGATCTTTATCAGCAATTTGAACAGCGTGACATTCCCATCATATTTATATATGGAAACTACCCTGCATTATCAGACCATGTTTCCATAACAGATGATAATATCGGCGGCGGATACCAGCTTACCAATTATCTCATAAATAAAGGCCATACAGACATTGCGGGAATTTTTAAAATTGATGACCTTCAGGGACACGGCAGATACAGCGGCTATTTAAAAGCTCTTACCGAAGCAAATCTTCGTTTTTCCGATGACAATATCCTATGGTTTGACACTGTTTCGAGAGAACGGCTTTTAAGAAATGAAAATAATTTTCTTGAGGGATTTGTAAAAACCGTAGTTCCAAAATGCAGTGCTGTTGTGTGCTACAATGACGAGATAGCTTATTATCTCATACAACTGCTTATGCAAAATGGTATAAATGTCCCAAATGATATTGCCGTAGTCAGTTTTGATAACAGCCAGTTAAGCGACCTGTCACCGATAAAGATAACCTCTCTTGCACACGGTACAAGAAGAGTCGGACAGAAAGCGGCAATGCAGCTTCTAAATCTTATAGACAAAAAGGAAGTCCTCTCCGAAAGCGTCTCATGGACACTGGTTGAAAAAGAAACAAGTTAAAACCCAAAAAAGCAAATACTACTACAGAAATGGAGAACACTTATTATGATAAAAAATAATATTATAAAGAAAATCACGGCACTTTCTGTTTCCTGTACCCTGTCTGTTGCATTACTCGCAGGATGCGGCAATTCAGATAACTCTCAAAAAGATACAACGGCAAAAGTTTCAGATAAAAAATCTGAGACAGCCACTCCCGCACCAGACACTTCTTCACCGGTATCAGATGTACCCGCAAAGAAAGTTTATACAGTAAAAAGTTATAATGTATATAATGAAAAAAATACACTCGACCATTATTATAATTTTGATTACGAAAACAACAAGTTAAAAAAAATTGAAGGCTATGATAAAGAGGGACTCGGCATCACATACAAAGCCGAAATTGATGCTAACGACAATCTCACTTCTTTTTCAAGTTTTAATGCAAAAGGTGCAAAATCAGATTATTATAAAATGATACTTTTTGACAACGGTATGTTAAAATGCGAACACCATTATTCTCCAACTGATGAAGAATTGTATAAATACGATTATACTTACAATGACAATAAACAAATCGATACAAAAACCGGATATTCAAACGGAACAAAAGAGTCGGGCAAATCCGGATATACATATGACCAAAAAGGTAATCTTATCCAGCAGACTAACTATTCAGTAAAAGGAAATGCATCATCATATGTAAGATACAAATATCACAAAGGCAGGATTATATTTGAAAAATATTCTTCAAAAGAAGGTAAGATATATTATATATATAAATACGGTTACAATAAAAAAGGACAGCTCATTTCAATTACAAACTACGACAATAAAAAATGTAAAAAACCTGTTTCAATCACAAAATATAAATACAACAAAAAAGGTCTAAAAACTGACGAATATCGTTATGACCCCAAAAACAAACTTGAAAAACATATAAATATCAAATATACTTCCATAAAAGTACATAATGATAATTTCTGGTACGGTGACTGGGTTTTAAACCATATTTCTGAATAAAAAATGGCAAAACCAGCGTTTTGCTCTGACATCCCACTACTTTACGGGCATTTTCCTATACTTTAAACAAAATAACGGTTCACACTTAAAATCAAGATGTGAACCGTTATTTTTATTATGTGTTTTAAAGAATCTTCTGATATACTTATTTATCAAACTCTTTTCCGGTAAGAAGAAGATATGCTTCTTTGTACTTGTCAACAGTCTTTTCAACAACCTCGTCAGGAAGCTTATAATCGCTGTCAGGATTTTTCTTAAGCCAGTCCCTTACAAACTGCTTGTCAAATGATGGCTGTCCCTGTCCCGGCTTATAGCCCTCTACCGGCCAGAATCTTGAACTATCGGGTGTGAGCATCTCATCACCAAGAACTACATTTCCGTTCTCATCAAGGCCAAACTCAAATTTTGTATCAGCTATGATGATACCTTTTTCTGCCGCATAATCTGCACATTTCTTATAAAGGCTGATAGTGCAATCCTTAATCTGTTTTGCATAATCTGCACCTTTTCCGGGATGAAGCTTTTCAAGTATTTCTACCGACTGCTCAAATGTAATGTGCTCATCATGGTCTCCAAGGTCTGCCTTTGTTGTCGGTGTATAGATAGGCTCAGGAAGTTTATCCGACTCTACAAGTCCCTCAGGAAGCTTAATACCGCATACCGTACCATTTTCTTTGTAACTCTCCCAGCCACTTCCCGTAATATATCCACGAACAATACACTCTATAGGAAGCATATCGAGTTTCTTGCACATCATGCTGTTTCCGTCATATTTTTCATTCTGGAAAAACTCAGGCATATCTTTTACATCAACTGAAATCATATGGTTTGGAAGAATGTCCTTTGTGAAATCAAACCAAAACTTTGACATCTGTGTAAGTATTGCGCCCTTTTTTGTCACTTTATTCTTCAAGATAACATCAAATGCTGATATTCTATCTGTAGCAACAATAATAAGGCTGTCGCCATTGTCATAAACCTCGCGTACTTTACCTTCTTTGATCGGTGAAAATTCCTTCATTGTGTATGTCCTCCATTTGCTTTGTGATTGTTTGTAAAAATTGTTTTTCAACGATTTGATTATTCTTAACAACCTGTTATCAAATATAAGTTTTTGCAACAACAGCTTATGTTTAAAAACATTTTGTCATTAGAAATAACTTATTTCTATTTTAGAATACAAACTCCACTTTGTAAAGAGACAAAATCGCAACAATAAACATATCTAAAAAACTGTCTTTCATTTTCTTATTTCAAAAATCATCAAACAAGCTGTCAGCTATTATCACGCATAACTGAAAAATCTTTCTAAAATTTTCTCCAGATATACTTGGTCATATATTCCCATAGTTTCCCTTGAGGAGTGCATCGCAAGAACAGGTACACCCACATCAAGCATCCTCATAGGAATATTGGCAACCGTTATTGTACCTAATGTACTTCCTCCCGGAATGTCTGAACGGTTCACAAACCTCTGGCACTTTATATCATATCTGTCACACAAGCCTTTAACAATTCCTATGACAACCGGATCACTTGCATAGCGTTCTCCTGCCGAGGTCTTTATTCCAAATCCATGATTTAGCAAAAGTTTGTTGGTAGGGTCATTCTTTTCCGGCATATTCGGATGTATTCCATGTGCTACATCTACCGACAATCCTACGGCATCTGCCAGTGCACACTCTGCAGTTTCCTCATCATATCCGAATTTTCTAAATATCCTGTCTATAATATTCCTTATTATGACAGAACCTGCCCCCTGTTTTGTACCACTGCCAACTTCTTCGCTGTCATATATCACAGCCATGTTTAACCCATTATCCGGCACATTGCTTTTTATGCCCTTCACACAAGCCTGAACTGATGTCATATTATCAAGTCTTCCTGCTGAAAATAACTCTCCGTTTAAGCCGAGAACACATGGTGTCTCAACAGGATATAAAAACATATCATAGTCAAGAATATTTTCTGCTCCAACTCCAGTCTTATCCGCAAGATATGTCTCCCAGATATTTTTTGTATCTTTTATATCTGTCGTTTCAGACAAAGCCATAACCGGAATCATGTCTTTCTGTCTGTTTAACTCCACTCCTTTGTTTATCTCACGGTTCATATGAATGGCAAGATTTGGAATAATAAACAATGGTTGTTTAAAATCTACGAATCTGACTTCCGGCTTCATAATGTCATCCGTCTTTATTATAACCCTGCCCGCCGCAGATAACGGTCTGTCAAGCCAGGTATTTAAAATTGCACCTCCATAAACTTCAACATTCATCTTTATGTAACCATTTGATTCCATCTGACAGTCAGGCTTTACTTTAAGACATGGAAAATCTGAATGTGCCGCCGCAAATCTGAAATTTTCACCCTGCCAGTTTTCTCCGACACAAAAAGAGGCAATAGTAGAATCATAGACATTTACATAATACTTTCCGCCCTTTTTAAGTTTCCATTTTCTATCAAGAAAAAGTCTTTCAAAGCCTGCTTCGTCAAGTTCTTTCATAACATACAATACTGTATGAAACGGTGATACCGATGACTCAATGCGTCTTTTTAGCTCATCCGCTGTTTTATTATACACTGTGCTTTCCTCCTAAAGCCTGACAAAAATCTCAGTTTCTTTTTTCAGATCTTCAGCTATCGCCTGATTTTCATTCATTTCATTTGAAATAATCTCTATATCGGCAGCAAGATCCTGAACACTGTCTGCTGTTCCATTTACTCCCTGTGCACCTTCGTCAATAGCATTACTTATTGAATCAATAGCTGTTGCTATCTGTTCCACCGTATCTTTAAGCGTCTCCGTTTTTTTGTTAAATTCGCCCATAGCTTCTTCGATATATGTAGCATTATCACGATATTCCGTACCTGCTTTAACAAATGTCGAAAAATCTTCCATGATAGACTCATTCAGATACTCTATAAGATCCTGCGAATGTCCCGCAAGGCTGTGTACAGCTTCAACTATAACAGTATTTATTTCCTGAATATGACTTGCGGTGTTTCTGCTCGCATCAGCAAGATCACCTATCTCGTGTGCAACCACTGCAAATCCTCTTCCGACTTCTCCTGCTCTGGCTGCCTCTATCGATGCATTGAGTGCAAGCAGATTTGTCTGCTGAGCAATATTCAAAATATCTCCCGTCAAATCATTTATCTTGTCAATACTCTTGCTGTCTTCTATAGCTTTATTAAGTTCTGACAATATAAGTTCTACTTTTTCTTTTGTCACATCCATATTTGTCTGAGCCATTTTTTCCATTTTTTCAGCGTGCTCTTTCATTTCAACTGAATAGTTGTTTATCTCTGAAGATCTGTCAGCAATAACAATAACATCCTGATTTACTGATGCTGCATTATCATTAATCCTTGCTGTGTCACTTCCTATCTGTGTCATCGTTGCAGCAAGTTCTTCCGTAAGTGATGAAAGGTCTGACACACTATTATTAGAACGGTGTACTCTCTCTGAAACCTCACCTGCAATCTTATCCATATTTTTTGAACTTCCCGAAACCATACCAAGTATGCCCTGCAATCTCTCTATAAAAGTATTGATACCCATTCCAAGAGCTGAAATCTCATCATCAGACTGTACTGTAATCCTCTTTGTAAGGTCACCTTTTCTTTCATCTATATCATTGATAATATCATCAATTTCTTTTTTACTCTTAACAATAGGTGATATTATCTTCCTCTGTACAACAACTGCTGCAAACAAAAATGCAACAACACATATTGTAATACTGACAATACTTGTCACCAATGCTGACATATAACCTTTTTGCAATGTAGTTTTAGCTTCCTGAGATGACTTCTTTGCATTTTCTATCATCCTGTTTATCCCGGAATACATTGCCTCTGAAGAATCTTTTAGTTTGCCGTTTGCTATAGCAAAAGCGGCTTCATTTTTAGTGTCTGCACTAAGTGCTATCATTGTAGATATCGAATCCTTAAATACAGTATATTTTTTAACTATATTATTATATACACTTTCCTGACCTGTTGAATATTTTTTCAATTCATTTATCTTCTTATCAAGCTGTGTTTTTTTTGTATTTATAATTTTAACATAGTTTATCATAGAATTTGAATCCGTTGCAACAATGTGCGACAATCCGGCTGCATGAATATCCTTTGCAATCGCCTCAATATCGGATAGTTCTGTAATACCTACAAGATATGTATCCGATATAACTGTTGCTTTTTTATTAACCTGTCTTATATTGTGTTCAGATGCAATATTTGATATAACTGCTATCAATCCCAGTATTATAATAGGAAGATATACCCAGAATCTGATACTTGACCTAATTTTACTTTTCATAAAACAATTCCTCCTTTTTTCCACGCTGCAAAACGCATCCATATTTGCTTATTGTACAGTCGATGCATTTATCTGTTTTACAATCTTATCAAGATAATTTTGAAGATTTCCACTTATTGAATTGTTTGCTAATGCTTTTCCAAGATTTGAGGAAGGCGTCCAGAAATTTCCCCCAAGTCTTTGCAATTCTGAATATGTCTGCTGTGCAAGTATCGCCTGAACTGCCTGGGATTTTTTTATCTCATCCGCCTTACCTGCCTTTATATTTGAAGGTCCCTGTCCTCTCATCTCAAATCTCAGCTTCTGATTATCCTCATTTGATATGTATTGTGCAAGCTTATGTGCCCACTCTTTATTTTTTGAATATGGATTTACACCAAGCATCTTATACCCAAAATATGTAGACATCTGTACTTTTTTTCCGTTACAGTTGTATGCAGGAAGCATTGCCGCTGCATAATTTTTACCATACATCTTCTTTATAGCCGCTTCATCCCAGATACCGCTGACACACGCAATAACTTTGCCTTTCTTTATACCGGTAAGCCAGTCGGTTGTATTTTCAAATCCCTTGTTTTTTCCAATTCTTATAAGTGAATTAGCAACATCCGTTCCTTTAATTTGATTTTGCGTTGAATTCCAGTTACATGAATTTGTAACTCCATCTTTATTTAATTTAACCTTAAGTCCGGTCTGACCATAAAACGCATAAAGATACCAGCCTGATGTCCAATCCATTGCAAATTTTTTATTATTTTTTGCCGCAATAGACAATATCCTGTCAAGACTTTTTACATCAGAGGCTTTTAAATATTTCTTATTATAATACAAAAAATATCCATTATCTGCAGTTATAGGATATCCATATATGGTATTATTGACTGTAACTGCCTTTACTGCTGATGCAAGATTTTCATTTTTTACAGTATCTGCATTTTTAACCGGGTCAGCGGCTCCGCCTGCTGCTATCGCACTTATATCACCATCCGTAGTTGTATATACATCTGCACCTTTAAGTACATTTCCAAGAAGATTTGATCTGCACTCACCCTCGACCATATCTTTATGTATAATGGAAATATCCGCTTCTGAACTGTGTTCTTTTATAAAGTTGTCTGCTACTTTCTTTAAGTACTCCCTGTCCTCTGCTCCTGCCCATACAGTTAATTCAACCTTTTCAGTTTTTTTCTTACTGTCATCTGCTGCACTATTGTTCTTTGCATTGTCCGGTCTGCCCGAACATCCTGTAAGCATACTAACAGCCATCAATGCTGCAAGCATTCCAGCTAATATTTTTTTTCTCATAAAATATTTCCTCCTGCTAAATCTTATTATTTATTTCAAGCTGCCTGATGAATTGTTTAATCTTTTCCGGATCTTTGCCGCTGCCACTGTCATATTCAACACCTGAAGATACATCAACCACATCCGGATTAACCAGTTTTACAGCTTCTCTAACATTTGAATCATTTAAACCTCCGGCAAGTATAAAAGTTTTGGCATCACGCTTTATGTCATTAAGAATACTCCAGTCAAAAACTTTTCCACTTCCGGGAACTGCTGCATCGAACACATAACCCACTATTTTGGCATTATTTTGATATTTGTGTATATTTTTTATGTCCTTTATATTAAATGCCTTAAAAACCGGTTTGCTTATTTGTTCCAACAGCCTTTCTTTAATCTCACCATGTATCTGGACATAGTCAAATCCTGACCCATTTATCTGCTGTATCTCGCTTTCATCCGGTGATACAATAACAGCTACCTTTTTTATATTTTCATCAAGTTCTGCCATTATCTGTTCCGCTTTTTCTATACTTATATTTCTTTTGCTCTTTGGAAAAAACAAAACAAATCCGGCAAAATCAACCTTGTTTTTATTTAGATAGTCTGCTTCTACTGTATCTGTAAGGCCACAAACTTTTACCAAAACAGCTCTATTATCTTTCAAAACAATACTCCCCCTAAAAACTCATATTTATCTATATTATATAGATAATTTAAAGTGAACGATATGTTAATTTAATAAAATTATACCCGATTTTACCAATAAAAGCAATTTTTATTAACAAAAACAGTATATTTATAATTAAACAGTTCAGCCTTTCATTTATAATTCAACTTGATAATTTTCTTTAGAGAACAGTTTTGATTTTATGAAGATTACAATCAATGCATTAACTATTACTATAGATAATCTGATATTTTTATTTTTTTTAAATCTGACCCTTTAGAAACCACAAAAATTATATTATGATTTTTTAGGTTTTAGATTCGCAATGCTAATCTTAAATCTCTACTACACAAAAGCTTAAAGCATTGCAGAAAAGAGGAAAAAATGAATAAATCGCTTAAAAATCTGGTTATGGCAGCTTTATTTGCCGCCTTATCATGCGTTGCAACATCAATAATCCGTATTCCCACACCAGGAACAGGTGGATATATTCACCCCGGTGATGCAATCGTAATCTTATCCGGAGTATTCTTAGGACCTGTCTACGGACTTTTCGCAGGCGGTATTGGTTCAGCACTCTCTGATTTCATCGGAGGTTATTTCGTATATGTACCTATAACTTTTGTTATAAAAGGACTCATTGCATTTATAGCCGGATATATTTTCCAGAAAGCTGCAGCAAACAATCATTCAAAACATTTAGCCGTAGCATTCGGTGGTGTTGCTGATATCATTTTAGTAGCAGGCGGATATTTCATCTGTGAACTGCCAATGTACGGAATAGGAGCCGCTGCAAGCATACCGTCAAACATCATTCAGGGTGTAAGCGGTCTTATAATCGCAAGTATTCTCTATCCGTTACTTAACCCTGCACTCAAGCCACTCTTATATAACGAGCGTTAAGAATATAACAGAAATTTAATACAATCAAAAACATCATTTACGATTACCATTACGGTATGTTGTAAATGATGTTTTTTAATAAGAAATTTATCTTCTAAGATGAACTCGTCTGAAACTTCGATAGTGAAGTTTGTGCGAAGCACAAATCTTCTAAGATGAACTCGTCAGAGTTCATCATATGATGCGTCTTGCACAATATGCTCTGGAATAATTAAGGTTTGATTTTACGATTCCCCACTTCTTACCCATAGCCTCAACTGCCTTTCCGTCACCTATATACATAACGACATGACCTATTCTGCTGCCATGACGATAAAATACAAGGTCACCGGGCTGAAGATCTTTTATATCAACTTTCTTTCCACAATTTGCCTGACTTGCCGAACTGTGTGGCAGACTATATCCAAACTTCTGATATACGCTCATAACAAATCCTGAGCAGTCTGCACCCTTTGTAAGACTTGTGCCTCCCCAAACATATGGGTTTCCAACAAATTTAAGTGCATAGTTTACTATCTGATTTCCAAGCTTTTCGTCTGATTTTGAAAAACTTAATGTCTCCTCTGCCGCATCCTCTGAAGCCGCCTGTTTTTTCTTTGTATCTAATATTGTCGCTGTGTCAAACTTACGGTAAGTGTCGGTATATTTCCTGGCAACATAGCCTTTGCGTCCATTTACCCTTACTTTAAGCCACTTTTCACCTTCTTTTATAACGGTGCATACATCGTCATCTTTAAGCTGTGTTACGATAGATGCTGATAAACTTTTCTTTTTTCTCAGGTTAAGAACATCAACGCTATCTTTTAACTCCGCATAAGTTGTCGCATATTTATCCGCTAGTTTTTCAACTTTTACACCACCCTTAATGAGTGACTTTTTCCACACATAACCCTTTGCTTTGCCTGACTTAACCTTAACCCAGTTGCCGTCTTTAGAATTTCCGATAATATTAACGGCATCTCCATTTTCCATTTTCGCAATCTTTTTACCGTTTCCTGATGGAGACTTTCTTATATTTATAACATCATCCTTTGAAACTGCCACGGCTGTATTCTTCCACTTTTTATCAAGTGCCTTTTTCTTCTTTTCAGCCTTTTCTTTATTAGCAGCTTTTTTTGCCAAAGCATCTTCTTTTGAATACTTTTCTGTACCAGACTGCATTGTCACTGCCTGAGATGTACTTACTGCTGTGCCTGTGCTTATCGCTGCCTGCGTGCCGACTGCTGCACCCGTACTTACCGCTGCCTGCGTGCTCACTGCCGCACCCGTGCTTATCGCTGCTTGTGTAGCCGCTGTCACATTTACCTGTGCATTATCTACACCTGCCATATCTAATACCGTACTGTCAGATGATGTACCCGCACCAACTGACACACCGGCATCATAATAATTATCTAAAACACCGGCATTTGTCATAGCCGATGCATCTGTTCCCGAAAAACCCATACCTATTGTAATAAAACAGGCTGCCCCTAAACCAGCCGCTGTTTTTACCCAATGTGTTCTGTTCATTTTAATTCTAAAACCTCTCTTCACTTTTATTACAAAACTATTACAATATGTTAAAAAGTATAGCACCGTAATCTTTGTATGTCAACAAAACAATTGTGTATTTTTTATGTTTTTCTAAATTATTTTTGTTATTTTTTGTCAAAATTGTGTTTTTTTACATTTACTTTGATTATATTATTTTCAATCATTATAAAAATTATACAACTTTAATTCCAAAGAAAAAACAATTTTAATCTACAGCAGTCGTAAAAGTTTTTCTTTATGTGATGCAGAAGTAAAAGCTGCCATTATGGCATTTCTCTCAAAATCTATTATATCATCTTCATCAAATCCAAAAGTATCTGCAAGCATGGTAAGTTCTTTTTTTATATCTGTTCCGGATACCATCATATTGTCCGTATTTATCGTAACTTTAACACCTGCATCCATAAGCTTTTTAATAGGATATTCATTGATATTTTCATATATGTTTGTATTGAGATTGCTGGTCGGACATAGTTCTAAAGTGATACCACCGTATGAAAGTTTCTTCAATGTATCCGCATTTTCCACTGAACGCACACCATGACCTATCCTTTTTGCTCCAAATTCAAGGGCATATTCTACACTTGTAGGATTATCTGCTTCTCCTGCGTGTATTGTAAATGGAATATGTTTTTCACGAGCAAGTTCAAATATATCCCTAAAATCTTTTGTAGGAAAAAGTCCCTCTGCTCCTGCCAGGTCTATCGCAACAACCCCTTTGCCAAGATATTTTTCGGCTGTCTCAACAGTTTCCATATTTTCAGCATGATTATCATTTCCACGCATACAGCACAAAATAAGACCTGCATCCAAAGATGACCGGTTTAGTCCACGGACAGCGGCTTCAACTGCCATTTTCTGTGACAACCCTTTCTTCGTATGAAGCTGCGGTGCAAATCTTATCTCTGCATATATAATTCCTTCACTTTTAAGTTCCTCGATAAGTTTATATACGGCAAAACTCAGAGCCTCTCCAGTCTGTAAAAGCGTCAGCGGATATTCAAATTTTTCAAGATATTCATTGAGATCTTTGCACTCATGTGACACCTGCAGCCTTTTTAAAAGTTCTTTATCCGTATGCTCATTTTCAATTCCCTGCATACACATGAGCTCTTTAACCGTCTCAAGAGATAATGAGCCATCCAGATGAAGATGAAGGTCAACAAGTCCTATATTATCTAAGTTTACATTTTTCACACTACTTTTTCTCCTTTCCTTTACACTGCTGCCCTGCTAAGCGTAACCACAACTTTAAACAAATCCCCATCTACAAACACCTCAAGATTTCCATTTTGAAGCTGCATGAGATTTTGTGCTATTGAAAGTCCAAGTCCACTTCCCTCCGTATTTCTTGACTTATCACCTCTCACAAATCTCTCCATAAGTTCATCACCTGAGAGGTTAAGCGGCGTTTCAGACATATTTTTTACGGTTATAAGCACTTTATCTGACAATATTTTTGTTTCGCTGTCCTGCTCTTTTTCTGATAGCTCCACATCAATATAAACCCTTGTATCAGGCATTGCATATTTGTTTATATTTTGGAATATATTATCAAAAACCCTCGACAGATGCCTACCATCCGCATTTATCTCAAGCTCGTTTTTAACCTCATCATCCATTCTGAAATTAACTATAGGCATGAGATTTTTCTTTTCAAATTTAGATATATATTCTCCGAGACTTTGCTCAATAAATACCGCAATCCCAAGTTTTTCCATATTCACCTCGACATTACCTGTTGATGATTTTGACAAATCAAGCAGGTCATATATAAGATTTTTAAGTCTCAATGACTGCCTGTCTAACACATCTATATATCCTGCCGCTGTTTTGTTTTGCAAATCCTCTTTCTTTAAAAGGTCTACATAACTTATTATCGCCGTAACAGGAGTTTTTATATCGTGTGAAACATTTGTTATAAGCTCCGTTTTCATTCTCTCACTTTTCATCTGCGACTCTACAGCTTTTTTCATTCCATCGCTGATACTATTTAGAGAATCTGCCTCCATTTTAATTGGAAGCATCATTCCCTTTGTATTTATCTTTCCATCAACACCGCCGGTTGACATTTGTTCTATACCCATATGTAATTTAGAAATATCCCTAATTACCCTCGCTATAATAATGGTTCCTAATATTTTTGATATAAGTACCGTAAAAAATGCAATCTCTGAACCACTGACAACAGCAAGAACACATTCTGTAATACCAGCCACCCAATATACTCCAAATACTATAACACTCAATTTTACCATTGATAAGACTGCTTTTATTATCTTTGCAAAACTAAGTATCACCCTCGTTATAAACATATTATCAATAAGTATGCCTGCCTTTACCTGGGCACAAAAAACAGTATAAAACAAAGTGATAAAGATTCCTGCAATAGTGCCTGCGATTAGACCTCCGATTATAATATTTGAAATGCCATATTTTAAAATACTCTTTATTTTTTCTATGTCTATTTCACTGCTTACAAATAAACTATAACCTGCCGCTATGGCTGCAATAAGTACGACGACTAAGATGTCTGCAGGCATTCTGTAAAATCTCCTTACCTTACCCTCTTTATTTTGTTCAGCATTTGCAAAAAATGCGATAAATATTGACGATATAATAAGCAGAATCCCCGAAAAATATGTCATGAATGAAATAAAATGCTCATGCTCTTTATACCAAAAAATATAATAAAAACTATCCCCTGTCTTTAATTGACTGCGTATATTTCCCTCAATACTATAATCACTTGTTCCTACATGATACTGTGTTGCTTTTACATAATAAAATCTATTTTTTCTATAGACACTACAGGAACCTATTTTGAATTTTCCATTCGCTATCTCATATGCATTTACACTTCTGCCATCACATCCATACAACACTGCTTCCCTAAATTCTCCTATAAAAATATCCTCACTGTTTTTTCCAAAATATGTTGCAAAATCTGTTCCTTTCCAATCATTTTCAACCTCAGCCCCCTCAACATCATTTTTCACTTCTCCACGATCACAAACATCCTCTGCATAAACACTGTCATACAAAACTCTGCATATAAGATTTCCATTGTAAATTTGAAACTTTATGCTTATTCTGTCATATGGGTATAACTTTTTTAATTTATTTATTATTGTATTCTTGTACTTAGGTATATACTCTCCGCCTGACACCCCCAATTCATAAGTATATTTAATTGCATCATTATAAAGTTTTTTGCCGTCAAATTTAAATTTAAAATCCCCATAATCATTTATTATATATCTATTTGTCTGTTCAGACATATCAACACAATATCCGTTCATAACTTCTTTTGTCATATTGTATTTGATGCTTCCTACATATCCGTCATATAAAAACATAAAATTTGAATTTTTATCACTAAAATACTTTTTCTTTAATCTTGACATCTCACTTAATTTATTAACATAATTCATCTTTTTTAAAGCTTCTTTATTTTGCATAAGTGCAGCATATCGCCCGGCTATCTTTGTCATACTGTTCACCCTGCTTTTTATCTCACTTTTTATGCTGCTTTGTCCAAAACCATATTGTCCGATGCCTACAAGATAAACTGTCCCCATCACAATAAAAACAGCCAGCGATACAGCTTGAACTACATTAAAAAATGCCCTTAAAATTCTTCTGTTGTTTTTCCTCTTAGCAAAAATATCTTTCTTCATAAAGATTCCCGCCCTCCCTTATCTTCCCATACAACATCTTATAAGACTTTTTACACATAACCCGCCAATCCATAAGCAGCCTTATAATCAAACTATATCTCTAAATCTCACATTTATATCCCTGTCCCCACACTACTTTTAAATATCGTGGCTCTGACGGATTTATCTCTATTTTTTCCCTTAAATGTCTGATATGTACCGCAACCGTACCTTCACTCCCGATAGGTGCGTCATTCCATACTTTTCTGTATATTTCCTTTGGTGGGATAACTTTCCCCGGCTGTTTTAAAAATAGTTTAAGTATCTCAAATTCAGTCGGAGTAAGTTCTTTTTCCTCACCGTCCACAAAGACTTTCTTTGACGAGTCATTAAGTTCTATCCCACCCAGAACAAACTCAGACTCATCATTTTTACTTTCTACCTCTCCGCCACCTAATGTCATATAACGCCTAAGCTGAGCCTTCACCCTTGCTATAAGCTCTACCGGATTAAAAGGTTTTGTAACATAGTCATCTGCTCCGACATTAAGTCCAAGTATCTTGTCCGTATCCTCACTCTTTGCCGTCAGTAAAATAACAGGGACATTTGAATTTTCCCTAATCTTGCTCATAGCTGAAATACCATCCATGACAGGCATCATAATGTCCATCACAACCAGGTGAACTTTCATACTCCCTACAAGCTCGACTGCTTCTTTCCCATTATACGCTTTAAAAATATTATAACCCTGACTTGTAAGATAAATTGCTATGGCATCCACTATATCCTTTTCATCATCGCAAATAACTATATTATACATTTCTTTATACGCTCCTGTTTTTTATTTTGCAAAATATCAATTACTGCTTATCCAAATTGTGCAGCAACAACAAACATCAAAAACATTTATCTCCGGTACATTCATATTATCTCAAAAAAATTATTAAGAAAAAAGCTGGAAAATGTTTAAGATTTGTTTAAAATATTATTTATAAAAACCTCTATTCTTTTGCACTTATTATTTTATCCCTATGATAATTATTTAGCAACCTTTTTGTTCATCTTGTAAATCCATTAACCACTTTAAGATAACAAAAAGACAGCAAACCTATTAAAAGCCTGCTGCCCCGGCACTAAACCGTCAATGATTATTATTTAATTATCAAATTTTACCTTTTTTCATCTTTTATACATCCATCAACCATATGTATTTTTACATCTGACAGAAGTTCAATATCTTCTTTGTTATGACTCGCTATTATAATTAATACTCCTTTTTCTTTTAACTCCAATAACAGTTTTCTTACATTCCCTATACTTTCTTCATCCAGTGCATTTGTCGGCTCATCAAGAAGTAAAAGTTTTGGATGCTCAAATATTGCCTGTGCTATGGCAAGTTTTTGTTTCATTCCTAATGAATATGTTTTCACTTTCTTCTTTCTGACATCATGAAGTCCTACTTTTTCAAGTGCCTCGTTTATATCTTCGTCCGTTGCCGTCTTTCTTACCTTTGATAAGATTTTCAGATTATCAAAAGCATCATATTGTGGCATAAGCTCCATGTTTTCTATTATTACCCCCATATCATTTGGAAAACTTATTTCTTTATGTAATACCTTACCATCTATCACCACACTGCCCTCTGTAGGAAATATAAGTCCTGCTATGGCACGCATGAGCATTGTCTTTCCTGAACCATTCCTGCCATAAAGACCATATATATTACCACCTTCAAACTTATATGAAACACCATCAAGAACATTTCTGCCCTTTAATTTTTTTGTATAATTTCTTACATCGACTACCATCTGCTTTTCCTCTCTTTCATCTGCTTACTTTCAGACAATATCTCTCTTTTCATAAACGACATCTGCAAGCATATATATACCTGTTGTTATCGCAATATCTCTCACCCTTTTTAAGAACCATATCACAGCTTGTACGCTTCCTCCAAGTGACATTGTATCTATCACCGTTAATCCAAAATACAGATTGTCAATCTTAAGATAATTAACCATATACAGATTGACAGCCACCGCCATTAACAATGATACTATCTTTAACCTTGTGATAACATAAAACAACAGATAACAGACTCCCCCAAAGCTAAAAATAATAAATACCGCGATATAATAAAATATCATGTTCTGATAAAAATGCTTACTTATAAGAATATCCATATCTACAAAAACACTTACTCCGACAAGCTGTACCAAAACATATATAAATGTAAAACCTGCACTTAATGCAAGCATATTTAAAAAACATCTTTTCATAGCGGCTCGCCGACCTATCCGTGATACCGATGATGTCAAAAAAGGATCAACCTCTTTAAAAACAAACATCAGAAATAATGCCATGTATATAAATGCAATATACACATAATGTCCATAACCGCCCTGAGTTCCGACTATCATCTTAAATAATTCTTCTTTTTTCTCTGTATGTATCAGATAGTTTTCCTGTTCATACCAAAATCCCGCAAATACTATCAATACACCCAGATATCCATACGCAACACTTCTATAATTCATCCTGTCTCACCTTAAATATAAATGTAATTAAACTTATTCCCAAACCTACACCGACATAAAGCATTACTGATTTAATAAAATCCTCAAAACCATACTCTATAAACGGCTGTGTGGCATATGTAAGATTATACGGTGTTGTCTGAAGCCACATCCATATAAAAAATCCCAAAATATATGTGATAGTATATCTTTTGCTTATAAATGCTAATGACTGAGTTATCATTCCACACATTCCGGCTAAAACTGATGTAACAAAGATATATAACAAATACATCTGATTAGGGTATTTTCCCTCTAACCTAAACCACAACTCATTTTTATCCTCAAATAATGTTTCTATTCCTAAAAAGCTGTATCCTCCCCTAAAAACAATTTGACTTAAAATAAAATTCACCAGCAAACTGATTGCCAACACACAAAACGGTATTAAAAATGATGAAATATATTTTGTCATATAATATTTCTTTTTTGATCCCCTAGACAATAAAATATTTACATATCCTCTTTTTTCCTCCGAAATATATCTGTCACTTATCATATTTAATACAAAAAACGGAAGTAACCATAATAACAGCATCTGTGATGCATGCCCTTGTGTATTTCTCGCTAAAAATGATGCATTTGCCGGATGACTTATCCAATTAGTAAAATATTTTGACCCATCTTTTTCACATTCTTTTTTCATCATTAAATCTCTGGCAATTATTTCTTTTTCATGTTTTCTTGCATATGCAACATTCATCTGTTTATATTCTACAGACAAGTCAATTATTGGTATTATTAAAACAAGCAAGATAATCAAAAATGTACGCTTATCTTTCAAAATTCCTATTATCTCTTTCTTTAACACTTTTATATTTCCTCCATCTTTCTTTTAGTAAATATATACTAACACAAAATTTTCACATTTTTCGACTTATGTACAAAATAGTAGTGCTTTTGTCGAAATTTAAAGGTACATCATTATTTTCACAAAAAAATCCGTATCATTGTGCTCTATATCCACTGTCTCAGTATGCTTTTCTACTGTTGCCTTCACACTCCTTAAACCGATACCACGCATACCCTTATCCTGTTTCTTTGTAATTATCCTGCCATTTTTATAATTCAATTCTCCATTATAAGAATTTTTTATATTCTTTAATGTCTGCTCTTACCATTACTCCCATTTTCTTTGGCTCATTTTTTCATATTTGACTTGACATTATTTCCATATACCTTTTCCTTATTTCTTTTCTCCTAGATTGACTTATCGAGAACTCTGTCCCATCTGTCATTGTAACACTGTCATATCTAATAGTTTCAATGTATCTGTAATTTATTAGATATGATTTGTGTATAAATAAGAAACCATATTGTTTTACTCTTTCATACACCTTTTCCAGTGATTCATAAAATGTATCTTTTTCCTCTGAAGTAACCACTGTTACTTTTCTGTTATCTCTTATAAAATACATTATCTTGTACAATTCTACTTTTTTATGTGAATAACTCTTCCTATACTCAAAAAAATTCTTCATTCCTCCCATTATGTCTATATAAATATCTATTGCTCTTTCTAATTGCTTGTCTTCTAAAGGTTTTACTATAAAGTCAATAGGTCTTACCTGGAACAGTTCCATTGCATACTCTTTTCTTCCCGATACATATACTATCTGTGTAATATTATCTTTTTTTATTTTCCTTATGTATTTACCTATTTCTATCCCATCCATTTTAGGAAACTCAATATCCAAAAATATAAGGTCATACCTTATTTCATCAAGCTTACGGCATAGTTCTTCTCCTGAATTAAAAATGTCAATTTCATATCCTATGCTTTTATTTTTTAAAATACCATCAACTTTATTTTCAATACAAACACACATTTCATTTATATCATCACATATTGCAATTTTTATATCCATTTTTATCCTCATTTCTACACAATGACTCATATACACATCTTATACTAACGCATAAAGCATTTCGGTTGTCTGCTTTATCTACAACACTTGAATATATGTATAGTGTAATTTTTCTTGAATGTCAATATTATACTATATTAATTCTATATTATCCAATAAAAACTGGGATAATGTTTTTATTAATCGAGTAGGCAGGAATATCAAAAGCCTGCTACCCCGGCACTAAACCATATTTCTTCCTGCATTGCTTGACACCCCTGATTAGTCAAATTATAATAGCACTGTAAAGGAAATCGTACAGCTGTCTAACTCTGTCCGGCTGCATATTCGATTTGCAGATGATGAGAAAAAAACGATTAGAAATGACTGCTGTGCTCTAGTGTACTGACCTGTTGATATTTTACCGCTAGATTCCATGCAGACATCGTTGCTGTTGTATTTAGCAAGCCAGTTACACAACTCGTTCAACCCTTTCGTAAAGGAAGAAAAGCGAAAATCAGCCAAGGTATTTCATGACGCATTGGTGGCTTTCGCAGAAAGGCGGATTATAACTATGAAAAAAAATTATCATCTACACTGGCAGATTCACCTCTGTCTCATCATTTTACTGCTTCTTTTTTGCAGTTCAAGCCAGGTATCTGCTGCTACAAAAATAAATTTAAAAAATACCAGGATTAAATTATCAGCCATAAAGCTTACCTATAATAAAAAGGTACAGCGTCCTAAAATAAGAGTAACTTATAATAGAAAAGTCTTAAAGGAAAAGAAAAACTATATTATAAATTACTCTAAAGGCTGCAAAAAAGTAGGAACTTACACGGTTCAGATTATTGGAAAAGGCATTTATACCGGTACTGCCCAAAAACAGTTTATCATTTTACCACCAAAAGCCCAGATAATGAATATATATGCCAAAATATCAACTGCAACTGTAATAATAAAAAGGCAAACTACCCAAACCAGAGGTTATCAGCTGTGCTATGCCACTAATTCCAAACTAAAAAATGCAAAAACTATAACAGTCAAAGGTAACAAAAACAACACAATTTTTCTTAATGATCTCTGTGCCAGAACTACATATTATCTGAAAATCCGCACTTATATGACCGTTAAAGGAAAAAAATACTATTCTAAATGGTCTTCTACAGGCCATTGCACAACAAACAGCACCCACCAAGGTGCAACGCCTACGCCCACATCCGTACCGATTCCGAAATTAACATTCAAATATGGTGCCGAAAATGTTACATTGGAAAATGGGAATCCCTATAATATCCAGGTATCCAACAATATCAAAAATATTGATATTTCTAATCCAACAGTAGCATATTCTACAGATGAATCTATTAATGGCAACAACTGTTTTTTTAAAACACTTGAACCTGGAGAATGTGTGATCACTATCACAGACATTTATGGACAAAAATTAACATCCACAGTTTCAGTAACTCAAAAACTTGATGATCCACATACCCAGACATCTTATACAGCTACATCTGAAACTGTTGACAGTGCTCTTCCGGTCCCAACGATTAAATCGATAGATTATGGGGATGGATGGATTGATGTACACTGCCGTGGAACTCTTTCTCAATCTGATTCATATATTGGTTATGAAGGTTATCTATCCTACAACAACCAATTTAAGTATAGCATTCAGGTTTCACAAGCTGTTAATGTGGTTGATGGTGCAGGAAATGTGTGTTTCTCTTCTTTAGATACAGGTTACAGCTATTATATTAAAGTTCGTTCATACACCATCCACAACAATGTAAAAATAGTTGGACCATGGAGTGAAATCCGTAAAGCTGATCTGCCTACATACGACAAAAAAGGAACTACACCAGCTAAATATACATATGAAATTTATGGTCTTGACAAACAGAAGGCAGATATTTACACCGATTGTTCCAAACCTCTTTTTATAAAGACAGACAATCCGGATCCTAACTCTTTTTCCTGGATTTTTAATGGAAATGACTCTCGGATTAGTGCATACAGAAGTGGAATATCTCGTTTCTATAGAGATATTCCTTTAGAAGACAATGACTCAGAAACTACTTTATTTGATAAAGTAAAAGGTGGTTATATCGGATATATGCATTTTTCCGAAGCAGGAACCTACACTGTAGAATTCAGGGAATATTCATTATCAGGTTATACGGTTGCAAATACAGTGACATTAAATGTTCTGGATTATGAACAGGCAAAAAACGCATGGATGATTGACATTATTAACAGAACTACAACTGCTGATATGACTCCTTTTGAAAAGATGGACGCTATAAGTGCCTACCTCAAAGAACCAGGCCGTTTTAAATATTTAACCAGGTATAACGATGATGTAGTCTCTCTGGCAGCAGAGCCTATTCAACCATTTTTTGTAACTTACCGTTGGGACTCTAGCACATCACCGGCAATTCTCGGTGAGTTCGCTGAATTAGTAGGTGGATTTGATGATATTCATTATTGCTTTGGAGATTATCCGGTTGGCTCTCCATCATGGTCCATATGGCATTATGTGGTAAAGCTTACTATAGGAAATGAGACTCAAAACTATGCCGTTTGCCCAATGGGTTCAACCGGCGACATCGAAGAAATCAAAATGATTGATTTTTCTGATCTGAGCAATATGCGAAAGTTCGGATAATCTTAACTTAAGAAATATATTGACATTTTCATTCAATTATATATATTATATTAACAAAAAGCCTTATTTTATGGGCTTTTTGTTGTACTTCATACTTTGTCTAGTGTATCAACACATACCACATCATACTGATTAGCTATCCTCAGTAGCTTTTTTATTAAAAAAACAGCCTTGTCATGCAAAGCACAACAAGGCTGTTCTCTATATAAAACTCTAATTTGATGCTGTAATATAAGATTACTCTACGATTGTAGCAACCTTTCCAGAACCTACTGTACGTCCACCTTCACGGATAGCGAAGTTAAGACCCTGCTCCATAGCTACTGGATGGATGAGCTCGATTGTCATCTCTACATTATCACCAGGCATACACATTTCTGTACCTGCAGGTAACTCACAAACACCTGTTACGTCTGTTGTTCTGAAGTAGAACTGTGGACGATAGTTGTTGAAGAATGGAGTATGACGTCCACCTTCGTCCTTTGTAAGAACATAAACCTGAGCTGTAAATTTCTTATGGCAAGTTACTGTACCTGGCTTAGCAAGAACCTGTCCACGAACGATCTGATCTCTGTTGATACCACGAAGAAGTGCACCGATGTTATCACCAGCCTGTGCTTCGTCAAGCATCTTACGGAACATTTCGATACCTGTTACAACTGTCTTACCAACTTCTTCCTTAACACCAAGGATTTCAAGTTCGTCGTTGAGGTGAAGTGTACCACGCTCTACTCTACCTGTAGCAACTGTACCACGACCTGTAATTGTGAATACATCCTCTACTGGCATAAGGAATGGCTTATCTGTATCACGCTCTGGGTTAGGGATGTACTCATCAACTGTGTCCATGAGTTCCATAATCTTGTCTCCCCACTCGCTGTTAGGATCTTCAAGAGCTTTAAGAGCTGAACCTTTGATGATTGGACAATCTTCAAATCCGTACTCTTCAAGAGCTTCTGTTACTTCCATCTCTACTAACTCGATAAGTTCAGGATCGTCAACCATATCGCACTTGTTAAGGAATACTACGATATAAGGAACATTTACCTGACGAGAAAGTAAGATATGCTCTTTTGTCTGAGCCATAACACCGTCAGTAGCAGCAACAACAAGGATAGCACCGTCCATCTGAGCAGCACCTGTGATCATGTTCTTTACATAATCAGCATGACCTGGGCAGTCAACATGAGCGTAATGTCTCTTTTCTGTCTCATACTCAACATGAGCTGTAGAGATTGTGATACCTCTTTCTCTCTCTTCTGGAGCCTTATCAATGTTCTCGAAATCTACTGCTGCGTTACCAGCAACTCTAGCTGCAAGTGTCTTTGTGATAGCAGCAGTAAGTGTTGTCTTACCATGATCTACGTGACCGATAGTACCAATGTTACAATGAGGTTTAGTTCTTTCAAACTTTTCTTTAGCCATTTTTAATTGTCCTCCTTAAATTCATAGGCTTTGCCTAACTAATTTTCATTTTCGATTTTCGCGTTATTATAACACTATAAAAAGTATTATATTGCAAATCAATATATTTTTCAAGTCTTTTTGATGACTTTTACATGGAAAAGACTTTTAAAATCACCTTTTAAAAATCTTTTCCATAAGAATTTATATATAATGTTGTTGTCAACTATATTCTGACTTCAACTGTTAAGAATTATTCTGCATTCTTACCTGCAAGAACCTTGTCCTGAACATTCTTAGGACACTGCTGGTATCTCTCAAAGAACATTGAGTAGTTACCACGTCCCTGTGTTGCAGAACGAAGCTCTGTAGAATATCCGAACATTTCAGCAAGTGGAACGAAAGCTTTAACTATCTTTCCACCACCGATGTCATCCATTCCTTCAATCTGTCCACGCTTAGCGTTAAGACTTCCGATAACATCACCCATGTATTCCTCAGGCATAGTAACTTCAACCTTCATGATAGGCTCAAGTAATACTGCGTTACCTTTCTTCATAGCATCCTTGAATGCCATAGAACCTGCGATATGGAATGCCATTTCTGATGAATCGACTTCATGGTATGAACCATCCCATACAGTAGCATGAACACCGAGTACAGGGAATCCACCGAGGATACCAGCCTGAGCTGCTTCTTCGATACCTTCACCAACGGCTGGGATGTATTCCTTAGGAATAGCGCCACCTACTACTGTTGACTCAAACTTAAATGGTTCTTCACCGTTAGGATCCATAGGCTCAAACTTAACTTTACAATGTCCGTACTGACCACGTCCACCTGACTGCTTAGCATATTTGCTATCAATATCAACAGCAGTTGTAAATGTCTCTTTGTAAGCAACCTGTGGAGCACCTACATTAGCTTCTACATTGAACTCACGAAGAAGTCTGTCTACGATAACTTCAAGATGAAGCTCACCCATACCTGCGATGATTGTCTGACCAGTCTCCTGATCTGTATGAGCTTTGAATGTTGGATCTTCTTCAGCAAGTTTTGCTAAAGCTTCACCCATCTTACCCTGGTCATTCTTTGTCTTAGGCTCAATAGCGAGCTCGATAACAGGCTCAGGGAATTCCATAGATTCAAGAATAACAGGATGCTGCTCATCACAGATTGTATCACCTGTTGTTGTAATCTTAAATCCTACTGCCGCTGCGATATCACCAGAGTAAACTTTGTCGATTTCACTACGGCTGTTAGCATGCATCTGCACGATACGACCTACACGCTCTTTCTTCTGCTTTGTTGCATTAAGAACATATGAACCTGAGTTTAATGTTCCTGAATACACACGGAAGAATGCAAGCTTTCCAACGAATGGATCAGTCATAATCTTGAATGCAAGTGCTGCGAATGGCTCGTCATCAGAAGATTTACGAACTACTTCGTTTCCTTCTTCATCTGTACCTGTGATATCAGGGATATCTGTTGGTGCAGGCATGAATTCAACTACGCCATCAAGTAACTTCTGAACACCCTTGTTCTTATATGCAGAACCACAATATACAGGTACTGCTTCACAAGCGATTGTTCCTTTACGAAGTGCTTTCTTTAACTCATCGATAGTTGGCTCTTCACCTTCGAGATATTTCTCTAATAAGTCATCATCTAACTCACAGACTTTCTCGATAAGGTTGTTGTGCCACTCATCAGCGAGGTCTTTGAGGTCATCAGGAATATCTGTAATCTCGATATCTGTTCCCTCATCATTTTTATAGTAATATGCATCCATTTCAAAAAGGTCGATAAGTCCGATAAAGCTGTCTTCCTTACCGATTGGAATCTGAACAGGGATAGCATTTTTTCCAAGACGATCAATGATTGTCTGTACTGACATGAAGAAATCAGCACCCATTTTATCCATCTTGTTGATGAATGCCATACGAGGTACATTGTATGTGTCAGCCTGACGCCATACATTCTCTGACTGAGGCTCAACACCAGCCTTAGCATCAAATACACCTACAGCACCATCAAGTACACGGAGTGAACGCTCAACCTCAACTGTGAAGTCTACGTGACCCGGTGTATCAATGATGTTGATACGATGCTCTAAAGCACCTTTTTTCTTCTTATGATGATCTTCAAGTGTCCAATGGCATGTTGTAGCAGCAGAAGTGATTGTGATACCTCTTTCTTTTTCCTGCTCCATCCAGTCCATTGTTGAGGCACCGTCATGTGTCTCACCGATCTTATAGTTTACACCTGTGTAATATAAGATACGTTCTGTTAATGTAGTCTTACCGGCATCGATATGAGCCATGATACCGATATTTCTAGTTCTATCAAGTGGATATTCTCTTCCAGCCAAGACTCTTTACCTCCTTACCAACGATAATGTGCAAAAGCCTTATTAGCTTCAGCCATCTTATGCATGTCTTCTTTCTTCTTTACAGATGCACCTGTATTGTTAGAAGCATCTAAAATCTCGTTAGCAAGTCTTTCTTTCATTGTTTTCTCACTTCTCTTACGAGAGTAGAGTGTAAGCCAACGAAGAGCTAAAGCCTGTCTTCTGTCAGGTCTAACTTCGATAGGTACCTGATATGTTGCACCACCGATACGTCTAGCTTTAACTTCGAGCTGTGGCATGATATTGTTCATAGCCTCCTCGAATACTTCAATAGCGTCCTTACCAGACTTCTCTGCAACTTCATCAAATGCACCATAAACGATTTTCTGAGCAACACCCTTTTTACCATCTAACATGATGTTGTTTACAAGCTTAGTAACAACCTTGTTCTTGTAAACTGGATCTGCTAACACGTCTCTTTTCTGTATATGTCCTTTACGTGGCACGTTACTTCCCTCCTTAACATTATTTAGCGATACTAACAGCCGACACTGCATTCTCGTATCACTATCATTAATTCATCGGTACTCACAATTTTTAAGTGTCCGCACCAGGTTAATTATGTGAAATTAATCCGGCACTTCTCCAAATTAGTGAATCTTACTTCTTAGGTCTCTTTGCTCCATACTTAGAACGACCCTGCTTTCTGTTTGCAACACCTGCTGTATCAAGTGTACCACGAACGATATGGTATCTTGTACCAGGTAAATCCTTTACTCTACCACCACGGATAAGAACTACGCTATGCTCCTGAAGGTTGTGTCCTTCACCCGGAATGTAGCTAGTTACTTCGATACCGTTTGAGAGACGAACTCTGGCTGTTTTTCTAAGAGCTGAGTTAGGTTTCTTAGGTGTAGCAGTACGAACTGCAGTACAAACACCTCTCTTCTGTGGAGAGCTCTGTGCTACTGTTTTCTTGTTCAAAGAATTGTAAGTGTACTGAAGTGCAGGAGAATTAGACTTCTTTGTTGAGGCCTTTCTTCCTTTTCTTACTAACTGGTTAAATGTTGGCATTAATTTCACCTCCTATGTTTATAGTTAAAAAGTTCATGTATGCAAAAAACGCACACTCACTTAGTATAATAAGCAAGTATGCGCTTGTCAAGTGTTTTTTGGGATTTTTTATCTGTTTTTTTGTAACAGTTCAGCCATAAAAAGATAATTTGCAATACAATTAGCTTGTTTGCTAATTTATAAATATATGAAATTCAAGACGGAACTACTATATTTCTTCTTTCAGCTCAGATAAAACATCTTTTATGCTGCCTAATGAAAATCCTTTGCGGTAAAGCTTTGCAATAATCTTTTGACTTTCTTCATATGATAATGAAGCGAGCATATCTGCATCTATGCCGAGTTTTTCTATCTGTCTTCTAAGTGCCGTACTGTCATCATAATCTATATTTTCAAATGCAAGCTCTATATACTCGTCTGCTATATGCCTTTTATAAAGATCCTGTTTCATTCTCTTTATACTTCGGCTCTCATGATATATCTCAACAAATCTTTTCGCATAACGCTCATCATCTATATAATGAAAACTTCTGACATACTCAACCGCACTTTCCACGGCTTCTTCTGAAAAACCTGCCTTATTAAGTTTGTCAGTAAGCTCCCACTCTGTCCTGTCATTATGCTGTAATATAAGCATTGCTCTTTTTTTAGCCTTTAATATCTCATCACTTTTTTGTCTGTTGTCTTTATTATCTTCCATCATCGCCATGATATATCCTAAGCTTCTGTCTCACCGGCATTATTATCTGCTTCTGCCGTAACATCTGCCTGCTCATCAGCAAATACACTTTCCTCATCCTCTGTCTTGGTTTCTTTTGAGAATTTTTCTCTTACCTTTTCTTCTATCTCTGCCATAACATCAGGATGTTCTTTAAGGTATGTCTTGGCATTTTCCCTGCCCTGACCTATCTTGCTGCCGCCGTATGCATACCATGCACCGCTCTTGTTTACTATGTCTTCTTTTGCAGCAAGGTCAAGTATATCGCCCTCTCTTGATATACCCTCACCGTAGATAATGTCAACTTCTGCCTCACGGAATGGAGGTGCAACTTTATTTTTAACAACTTTTATGCGTGTACGGTTTCCGATGGCTTCACCATCTTTCTTTATCTGTTCACCGCGCCTTACCTCAAGCCTGATCGATGAATAATACTTAAGTGCACGGCCACCTGTAGTAGTCTCAGGATTTCCAAACATTACACCTACTTTTTCACGAAGCTGGTTTATAAATATAACCGTACAACTCGTCTTTCCTATGATAGCCGTAAGTTTTCTAAGTGCCTGTGACATAAGTCTTGCCTGAAGACCTACATGACTGTCTCCCATATCTCCCTCTATCTCAGCCTTTGGAACAAGTGCCGCAACTGAATCCACAATAACTATGTCTATCGCACCTGAACGAACCATAGTCTCCGTAATCTCAAGAGCCTGCTCACCTGTATCAGGCTGTGATATATATAAATTGTCAATATCGACACCTATCTTTTTTGCATATACCGGGTCAAGTGCGTGCTCTGCATCTATAAATCCTGCTATACCGCCTCTTTTTTGTACTTCTGCGACCATATGAAGTGCAACCGTAGTCTTACCACCTGACTCAGGTCCATATACCTCAACTACTCTGCCCTTTGGAACACCGCCTACTCCAAGAGCTATGTCAAGTGAAAGGGAACCTGACGGTACAGTTTCCACATTAAGATGTGCATTGTCTCCGAGCTTCATGACCGCACCCTTTCCGTAGTTTCTCTCTATCTGTGCCATAGCTGACTCTAACGCTTTTAACTTATTTTCATCAATATTTGGTTTTGCCATCTTCTAATCCTCCTTTTACGAACAGATGTTCCTAACATCTATATTATATTGTTTTTCAATACTTGTCAATCATTTTTTTCAGCAATGCTATAAGTGTAATGTATTATATTGTTTTTGCAAATACATTTCTATGTAATATTTTCACAAATCATTCCTAAGTTTTCTGTGCACTTCTTATAACAAAAATTGTGATTTAATGATTTTTCATAAGATTTCAAAAACATTCACAAAATATGGCTTTTTTTTAATTTATTTTTCGTTTCACCTGACATGATTTTTGTGATAAAATAAAAATTACATTCTATAGTTAATTATTTTGAAAGGTCGTGTTTAAAATGACAGATATAAATATACACGAAGGAGATTTCTACAGACACTTTAAAGGCCAGATATACCAGATACGCACCATTGCAACAAACAGTGAAGACGAAAGTCTTATGGTGGTTTATCAGGCAATGTACCCCCCTTTTAAAGTCTGGGTACGCCCACTGTCAATGTTTACCGAAAAACTTGACACTTCAAAATATCCTGATGCCGGGCAGACTTTCCGTTTTGAAAAGATAAATTTTGAGGACAGTCCTGATATTGACAGTAGCACATATAATAAGAACAAAACCGAAACTATCAAATCTGCGGACAACGATATAAAAAATACCACGACATTTTTACATAATAGTGAAAATGACATCAAAATATCTTCACCAAATGTCGTTTCAAACACAGATGCACCACAGGTAAGTGAGGACGATTTTATATCTGATGATATTTCCATATCAGATGAAGAAATGACTGATATTCTTTTATCCGGACAGGTTGAGCGAAAATTAACCGACAGACTTTCCGATAAACAGATAGCTGCCAAAGGCTTTATGATATTTCTTGATGCCGACAGCTACCATGACAAGCGGCTGATATTCCTTAGTCTCAGGCAATATTTAAACGATACCATGTTGAATAATATTGCAGTCACTCTCGACCTTGTTCTTGATGAAGGCAGTCCCGAACAGCATTTTGATACGATTTTAAACTGCCTCGAAACCCATGAACATTATGAATGTAACAGGCTTCGCTAAAAATGATAAAATGTACTCTCAGAATCTTGTGAACGAAGAATTTTGAAATGGATTTTTGATATATAATGACATTTTCGCAATACATACAAAGTATGTATGCGTACACGGTGTGTACGACGAGAAAATAGAAACAGTTTATCGGGAATACAGCCGAAACAACTCGTTTTGAGAAGATACTGCGAGTACATTAAATAAGAAATGAGGATAAATAAATGAAAGTAAATAAAGAAAGTATGCTTGTATATGCAATAACAGACAGACATTGGACAGGTGAAAAAACACTTGAACAGCAGGTTGATGAAGTTCTTAAAAACGGTGCCACTTTTTTGCAAATACGCGAGAAAAATATGCCACATGATGAACTTGTAAAAGAGGCTGTCCTTATTAAAGAGATTGCAAAAAAATATAATGTTCCCGTTGTGATAGACGATGACATTTATGCCGTTATCGAGTCAGGTGTTGACGGTGTGCATATCGGTCAGAAAGATATGGATTATATTGAAGCAAGAAAACTTCTCGGTGATGACAAGATAATAGGTATGACGGCACCAAGTGTTGAACTTGCAAAGAAAGCAGAAAAACTCGGTGCTGACTATATCGGTGCAGGAGCGGTCTTTAACACAAGCACAAAAAAAGACACCAGACCACTTGAACTTAGCACCCTCAAGGAAATATGCAGCAGCATTTCCATTCCAGTTGTCGCAATCGGTGGTATCGACCACTCTAATGTCAGAAAACTTAAGGGAACCGATATTGACGGAGTTGCCGTAATCTCCGCACTTTTTGGAGCAGATGACCCTGGCGAAGCCACTAGAGAACTTGTTTCAATTATGAAAGATGTAGTTAAATAAAAAAATTTTCGGAGGTAGCAATGAACACAACTCATAAGCTGCATATTTTTGATATGGACGGTACGATACTCGACTCAATGCCAATGTGGTCTACCATAGCATCGGATTATCTTGACTCATATGATATTCCACATGACGATGATGTAAATAAACTTATAGAGGCATACACACTTGAAAATGCCGCAAAATATTTTATAGAACTCGGACTTGATAAAGCTATAGACGATATAATCAAAGATATTTATGATTTTTCTTTTAATAAATATAAAAATGAAATACCGGCAAAACCGGATATGGCAGAACTTTTGAAAAAACTTCATGAAACCGGTGAGACAATTATCCTTTTATCGGCATCACCTGTACAATGTGCCGTGGCTGCCTTTAAACGGCTTAACATCCTGGAATATTTTGATAAACTTTTTTCATGTCAGGATTTTGAGACAGATAAGACTGTTCCTGAAACTTTTATAAATGTAGCTGCTTCTCTAGGCTTTAAACCCGAAGATGCAATCGTATATGAAGATGCACTATATTCAATACGCTCGGCAAAAGCCGCAGGCTGCAAAACAGTCGCAATATATGATGACTTCGCCAGAAATGAATGGGACGAAATTTTAAAAACGGCAGATGAGATATTTATAACACCTGATAAGCATAAAAATATAACAAAAATGTAAATAATATAATTGCGAAACTTTTGTAATCTTAGTAAAGCAGATATTCGCAATTTGTTTCACTACTTGCTCATATAAAATTATGAGGATATAACAACTGTTATATCCTCATAATCATTACAACTTAGATTAAGTTTCACAATCCCATAAAATTATTCATCAAATATAGAAACAATTTCTCCATCAAGAATCTTATTCATGTTCTTTACTGCACAGAAGTTTCCGCACATTGAGCAGGTATCTTCCTTTTCAGGCTTTGCTGATGCACGATAATTTCTTGCTTTTTCAGGGTCTATCGAATACTCAAATGTCTTTTCCCAGTCAAGTTCTTTTCTTGCCTGTCCCATATTGTCATCCCAGTCTCTTGCTCCCGGAACTCCTTTTGCTATATCGGCAGCATGGGCCGCTATCTTTGATGCGATTATTCCCTCTTTTACATCATTTACATCAGGAAGTCTAAGATGCTCAGCTGGTGTTACATAGCATAAGAATGATGCCCCATATGTAGCTGCTATCGCTCCACCTATCGCTGCTGTTATATGATCATATCCCGGTGCTATATCAGTGACAAGCGGTCCAAGTACATAGAATGGTGCTCCCTTGCACATTGCCTGCTGTACTTCCATATTTGCCTTAATCTGGTTAAGCGGCATATGTCCCGGTCCCTCTATCATTACCTGAACATCTTTTTCCCATGCTCTGTTTGTAAGCTCAGAAAGTGCTATAAGTTCCTCTATCTGTGCCGCATCAGTGGCATCCTTAAGACATCCCGGACGGCAGGCATCACCAAGACTCATTGTAACATCATACTGCCTGCATATATCGAGTACCTCATCATAATACTCATAGAACGGATTTTCATTTCCTGTCATCTCCATCCATGCATAAATGATAGAGCCACCTCTTGAAACTATATTCATGAGTCTTTTATTTCTCTTAAATTTTCTTGCGGTCTCTTTGTTTATTCCACAATGAATAGTCATAAAGTCAACACCGTCCTCAGCGTGCATTCTTACAACATCAATCCACTCTTTTGCAGTAATATCCTTAAGTGCTTTCTTATAATAAACAACAGCATCATAAATTGGAACAGTTCCGATAACGGCAGGACATTCACTTGTGAGTTTGCGTCTGAATACCTGTGTATCGCCGCATGAACTTAAATCCATAATAGCTTCTGCACCCATATCAACGGCACTCTTAACTTTTTCCATCTCCATATCAAGATCAGTCCAGTCTCTCGATGTTCCGAGATTGACATTTATCTTTGTTCTAAGTTTTGTTCCTATTCCACTCGGCTTTAAACACTTGTGGTTTTTATTGGCAGGAATAATAACCTGTCCCTTTGCAACAAGCTTTATAAGCTCATCCTTATCAATCTTTTCATCCTCAGCAACTGCAAGAAGTTCCTTTGTGTAAATACCTTTTCTAGCGGCATCCATCTGTGTAGCGTATTCCATTTTTACCTCATTTCTGCACACATCTTTTGTGCGTAATTATTTTTCTGTTGACCTAAAACATGGCAAAACCAGCGTTTTGCAACAAGAATTGTGAAACAATTCTTGTTGGCATCACGCTATGTTATGAGCATTTCCCTATACATAAAAAACTCCGGATAACTGATGTAATACACCAGTCTCCGGAGTGACCATGCAAAATATTTAAAACATATGTGAACCATTTAAACAGAAGTTTTAAATCTTTAATATTTATAACTGTCTATATATAAATATTAAAAATTTCAAACCGTAATCCACATAAACAATATCTGCCTACGACAGTACTAACTGTATCAGGTCATATGGGTCGGATAAAATCCCTCTCAGCATTAAGCTCCCCAGATGTATTTGATTATATTTACTTTCAATACTAATGTCAAGATATTTTTTACATTTTAACATACGAAACGTAACAGTTCAGCCATAAAAAGATAATTGGCAATACAATGAGCTTGTTCATTGTATTGTTAAGTACCTTTTTATGGTAGAATAGCCTTTCATTTCTGAAATGAAATAAACAAAAGCTGCAAAGCAGCGACTGACAGCTTGCTGGCAGGTTTATGAATGTAAGAAATGCAAGACTGAACTGTTACCACGAAACATAACAATTACTACGAAATTTCCTGCCCGATAACACCTTTATCACCAAATGTCAAGTATTGACTATCACCCACAAAAAAGCTACCATTATATTAAAACTTTTTATTAAGATTTTAAGGAAAAATCTGTCTTAAATTGTATTTTTCTAAAATATATTTGGAGGTTATTTATGATACTGGGGCTTTCCATTTACTTTATTCTGATGAATTTCTATGTTTTTAGCATTTTAGGCTGGGTTTATGAGAGCACTTTTGTTTCGATAAGAACCGGAAAGCCTGTCAACAGAGGTTTTCTCGTCGGTCCGATGCTTCCTTTGTACGGTACGGGTGCTACTCTTGTTTATGTACTTTTACGACCTGTTTCTAGTCACCCATCACTGCTTTACGCTCTCGGTATGCTTATTGCTACTGTTATAGAATATCTCACATCTTATGTGCTTGAAAAACTTTTTCATGCTAAATGGTGGGATTACTCAAAAGCCCCTTACAATTTAAACGGCAGGATTGCCATTATCCCCTCTATGTTCTGGGGATTTCTGACTTTATTTTTGTTTGATGTCCTTGAACCGTTTGCAATTTGGCTTATCGGTCTTATACCCGAGGCAACAGGGCTAAAAATACTTGCAGTTCTTATCTTGATTTCACTTGCCGATCTGACATACACAATTATTGAAACTGTTAATTTCAGAAAACAGTTGGAAACACTTTATACATTCAGACAGGAACTTGAACAGCAGTTTCAGGAATTACAGCTTAACTCATTGAAAGATGACCTCCTGGCAAAAATCGGTCTAAGTGAAAAAATAGAAAATATCCGTGAAAAACTTGCATCCTTAAAAGAAACTGTTATTGAAGAACCTAAGCTACGCCTTATTGAAGAAAAATTAAGTGATTATCGTGAAAAAAGCCGTTCTCTGTTAAAAAACAAACACTTTTTCATGGGAAACAGGCGTATTGTGGATGCATTCCCAACTATGCGATTTATTCCTAAAAATAAATCATCAATATCAGTAAAGGAGATGATTGGATATATAAATACAAAAGTCAAAAAAAATAATAAAGACTGACTGCCGGTTTGATTTTCACCGGTATATGTATTACATCATGTAACATTCAGAGCACATGAAATCCATTAAAGAAAGCAGGAATATTATGAAGATCATTAAAAGAAGCGGTTCAGAAAACGAGTTTGATGCAGATAAGATAATCGCTGCAATAAGCAAAGCAAATACAGAAGTTCCGACTATGGAACGCCTTTCAGAAGAACAGATAGCTGAAATAGCATCAAATGTTGAAAGTATATGCGAAGAAATGCACCGTGCCTTAAATGTTGAAGAGATACAGGATCTTGTCGAAGACCAGATAATGAACAAGCGTGCATTTGCCCTTGCCAGAAAGTATATAACCTACCGCTACAACAGGGCACTTGTAAGAAAATCAAATTCAACTGACAAACAGATCTTAAGTCTTATCGAATGTGACAATGAGGAAGTCATGCAGGAAAATTCCAACAAAAACCCTACTGTAAACAGCGTCCAGCGTGACTATATGGCTGGTGAAGTAAGCAAGGATATAACTAAAAGATTTTTACTTCCTGAGGATATTGTCAGAGCACACGAACAGGGAATAATCCACTTTCACGACTCAGATTATTTTGCACAGCATATGCACAACTGCTGCCTTGTAAACCTTGAGGATATGCTCCAGAACGGCACTGTCATAAGCGAGACTATGATAGACACACCAAAAAGTTTTGCCACTGCGTGCAATATCGCAACACAGAGTATCGCACAAATAGCAAGTTCACAGTATGGCGGTCAGAGTTTTTCACTTGCACATCTCGCTCCGTTTGTCGATGTGAGCCGCAAAAAATATTTTAAACAGGTAACTGCTGAATTTGAGACCGCAGGAATAAATTATACTCATGAACAGGTTGAAAAAGTTGTCGAGATAAGAGTTAAAGACGAGATAAAGCGTGGCGTACAGATGATACAATACCAGGTTATCACGCTTATGACTACAAACGGACAGGCTCCTTTTGTTACTATATTTATGTATCTCAATGAAGCAAAAGACGAGAGAACAAAGACAGACCTTGCAATGGTCATAGAGGAGATATTGAACCAGCGTATCCTCGGTGTGAAAAACGAAAAAGGCATCTACATCACACCCGCTTTTCCAAAACTTCTCTATGTGCTTGAAGAAGATAATATCACAGAGGGCTCAAAATACTGGTATCTGACAAAACTTGCCGCAAAATGTACCGCAAAAAGAATGGTTCCCGACTATATCTCTGAAAAAGTCATGCTTGACCTTAAAGACGGCAACTGTTATCCGTGTATGGGCTGCCGCTCTTTCCTTACGGTCTATCATGACAAGAACGGTAAACCTAAATTTTACGGCAGGTTCAATCAGGGTGTCGTTACCGTAAATCTTGTAGATATAGCCTGTTCATCAGAAAAAGATATGGATAAATTCTGGCAGATATTTGATAAACGCATGAAACTTTGCAAGAAAGCACTTATGTACCGCCACAACAGACTCAAAGGCACACTATCAGATGTTGCACCTATCCTTTGGCAAAACGGTGCCTTAGCAAGACTTAAAAAGGGCGAAAAAATAGACAAACTTTTATATAATGGCTATTCAACAATATCGCTTGGCTATGCCGGACTTTGCGAGTGCGTACGCTATATGACCGGAAAATCGCACACTTCGCCCGATGCAACCCCTTTTGCACTCGAAGTCATGCAGAAACTTAATGATTATTGCACTAAATGGAAAGCTGAGGAAAATATTGATTTCAGTATATACGGAACTCCGCTAGAATCGACAACATATAAATTTGCCAAATGTTTACAAAAAAGATTTGGCATAATTGAGGGTGTCACTGACAAAAATTATATCACAAACAGCTACCATGTTCATGTAACCGAACCTATAAACGCTTTTGATAAATTAAAATTTGAAGCCCGGTTCCAAAAACTCTCTCCGGGTGGAGCAGTAAGCTATGTTGAAGTTCCAAACCTTGAAAACAACATTGATGCCGTACTTGAAGTAGTCAAATATATTTACGACAATATTATGTATGCCGAACTTAACACTAAAAGTGATTACTGCCAGTGCTGTGGTTATAATGGTCAGATAGAAATCGTCGAAGATGAAAGCGGCAAACTTATATGGCAATGCCCTAATTGCGGCAATACCGACCAGAATAAGATGAATGTTGCAAGACGAACCTGTGGATATATCGGCACCCAATTCTGGAATCAGGGCAGAACACAGGAGATAAAAGAGCGTGTACTTCATCTTTAAACAGATATGAAGTCATAATAAACAAAACAATTCTGCCTCCGTAAATACCAAGCATATATTCGCAGACTTGTTTTACTATTTTCCTGATAGGCTCAAAAAGCTGTATATCATATATTTCTAATGATATACAGCTTTTATATATAATATATTTAATTTATAACAGTGTATCTAATATTGATTATATGATATTTTCAAAATCCTACTCACACTTTTTTATCGTATCACATAATTTTTGATACTTTTCTCTAAGTATCTCATATAATTCTTCAACACCGTCTAAAGAACCACTTCTTAAAATCTCAACAATCCGGACATCTTCCTCCAATAAATTGTCAAATCCTAAGTTTCCTGACAAGCCTTTTAAGGTATGAGCACATTTAAATGCCTCCCCAACATTTCCCGCCTTAATATTTTCTCCAAGTTTACTGAAATTTTCATCGTCAAGAAATTTTACAAGAAATCTCTCATACAAATCATCTTTTCCCATAAATCTCTCAAGTGCCGTATTATAATCTACTCCCTGAGAAATCAGTCCTTCTTTCATCTCTTTACTCATTTTTAACACTAATCCTCCCTCTTTGCAAGATCCATATTTATCTGTGTGAGATAATGAATATACACCTGATTTGTAATCTCTATCTCATATTCTTCTCTAAGTTCTTCCATTTTAAAACTCTTTCTGCCACCATTCCCTGCTCTGTCCCAAAATACTTTCATATCACGATACGGCACATAAAAGCACCTGTTCTCACCTGTAAACATAACAAGAAAAAAAGCAACTCCATCCTGCTTTTCAAACTTAGCCATAAATTCCATCTGATGACTATGTATATTTTGAAGCGGAAATGTTTTTGTCCTGCACTCTTTCGCATCAAAACACACCGGTATGCCCTGAACAGCACCTATATAATCGACTGTACTTTTCTGCTCAAAATACGCAAGTGTGATATGGCGGCTCTGCTTGTCTATCTCTATCGGTGTTATCGGAGTCGGTATTTTCTGCACAAGTGCAAGATTTTCCTGACTGTACTTTTCATTTGTGAAATTTACCGCCTCCTCCAGCATAGAACCTCTGAGTCCTCTCGAATTCCACGATCCCATTTATATTTCCTTTCTTAAATACCTTACCTTTTTACTTGCAAAAATCCCTGTTGTCTATCCCGATACCTTTAAGAATATTCAAAAATTCATCAGGCAGTGCCGCTTCAAAAACCTTATCCCTGTATTTTTCAGGTACTTTTTCATCATTTCCAAGCTTAAGTCTCCATGCGTGCAAAAGCTGGTGTCTAAGTCCAAACTCTTTTCTAAAAATCTTGTAAACATCCTTGTAGCCATATTTTGAGTCTCCAATAATAGGATGACCTATGCTCTTTAAATGTGCTCGTATCTGATGCGACTTTCCGGTCACAAGATGAACTTTAAGCAATGTGTAATATCCATCCTGAAACATACCTTGTCCTAGAGGCTCATACTCTGTTATAATGCGGTGTGCCCCCTCTGACATTTTATCTGAGATAGTAACCGTATTGTGATTTTCATTTTTTGTGAGATAACCGTCAATACGCTTAAACTTGGTAATTTTTCCTTTTACGATACAGAGATAATACTTTTTAAGTTTTCTCTCCCTGAAAAGTTCGTTCATGCTCTGAAGCCCTTTTATTGATTTTCCCGCAACGATAAGACCGCTCGTATTTCTGTCAAGGCGGTTGCAAATCCCAGGTTTAAAACCCTGAAATTCCTTATCTTCATTGTCTTTCTGACTTTCAAGATACCATGTGATGTGCTCTACAAGTGAAATATCATTCTTATCTGCTTTCTGTGACAGCATATCAACAGGCTTATTTACAACAAGAATATCCTCATCCTCAAAGATAATATCAAGCTTAACTCTCTGCTTCTTTGATGTAGTATCAGCCTTTGATATATACTGTTTTTCTGCACCGGCAATGCCCCTGAATTTATCAATCGTATCATCCGCAAGAAAAAGTTTCACAACATCACCTGCTGCAAGTTTCTCCATACCTGCCGCTTTCTTCCCGTTTAACACAATATTCTTCTTTCGCATCATCTTGTAAAAAAAACTTTTAGGAGCCTCCGGCATAAACTTTGCAAGATACTTATCAAGTCTTTGTCCCTCATCAACCGAAGTGATGCTAATCTCTCTCATATTTCTTTCCTCTCTTTTACACAATAAGTGAAACAATATAAGACTTCACATTATCTTCCTGTTCCTCATCCACATCAACACTCTTGACATTATCAAGCTCATTTATGAACAATTTCTCGCTCTCAACTATCTTGACTTTGTAATCATCGCCCCAGTTTGTAACACCGTCCGTAAGATATTTTCTTATATAGGAAATATCAACTTTTTTGTCACTTGTAATACCTATTACCTGCTTATTTCCAACAACCACAAAGTCAAGACTCATAACCTTTTCGGATGATGTTATGACAAGGTCTGTGTATAGTGTCATCCCCTCTGTAACATGAGCTTTTATCTTATCAAATCTCTCTTTTCCGACAGTGTGATACGGAAATGCAACTATATAAGCTACAAGAAATTTTGCAGCGGGAAGTGCAAAAAGTACAGCAACGACCGTAAATATGTTTTTATTTGACATTTTATTTAAAAACAATCCTATTATAAATATAGCAAGACCGATAACTGCCATTGCCACCGTTCCCAAAACCGCTTTCTTTTTTTTGTACTCTAAATATCCAAGTTCACCTCTTGAAATCTTCATCTTTTAATATCCTTTCCCTAAAATTTCAAGGCTCTGTGCCCTGTATGTCTCTGCTATTATATCAAGCTGCTTGTTGAAACGCTTCAACATTGTCATGTCATTTTGTTTATATATCTTATAAAATTCATCCTGAATTTTTTCGACTTCTCTCTTATTTGCGACATAATAAAGTTCTTCTATACTTCTGACTATATCCGCTATAATATTTGCTTTCTGCCTGTTGTGATTTTGTGCATCCATTATCTCCTCACGAACAGAAGCCATCTCATTATCAAGAACCTCAACTGCATTTGCCGCACTTAAAAGTCTTTTCCTTAATTCCTGTGGCATATGTTCTTTATATTTGTATTGGAGTGAATGTTCTATTGTAGACCAGAAATTCATCGCAAGCGTTCTTATCTGAATTTCCACTTCAAGCTTTTTAGGACCGTATATAGTCTGAACCGTATAATATGCGATAACATGATAACTCCTGTAACCGCTCGGTTTACTGTTTGTGATATAATCCTTTTCCTGTTTGACCTCAAGGTCACCACGCTTTTTTATTATTTTTACAACTGTATTTATATCTTCGACAAACTGGCATATTATCCTGATTCCCGCTATATCCTCTATCTTCTCCTCGATTTCTTCTATCTTAACATTCTTTCTCTGAGCTTTTTCCATAATACTCGATATGCTTTTTACTCGTCCTGAAACCGACTCTATCGGTGAATACATCCTTCCATTCTGATATTCTCTCTTTATATGATTAAACTTTACCACAAGCTCATCCACTGCCTGACCATATGGCTCTAATATTTCTTTCCAAAGCTGTATTTCCATCTTAATCTCCATTTCTGCACACATTTTTTGTGCATAGTGTGAAATATATTTCACAAATAAGATTTATATCCAGTGTGCACAGATAAAAATCCCATGTGTGAATAATATTTTGTATATGACTTTTCACACTATTATCACCGGCATTTCTCTAGTTTTTTTAACAGATAAAACGGATTTATGCTGCTTTCTCCTGTACCATCCTTTATATATATTCCAAAATGAAGATGCATCGGAAATTTTCCACTTGTCCCCTCATCTCCATATCCTGTATTTCCCATATATCCTATAAATTGACCGGCTTTCACCCTGTCCCCGCATTTTATGTTATCTGCATACGAAGCAAGATGTGCATAATAATAATATATCCCACTGTCACTTCTTATTCCCAGCCTGTAACCTCCAAGTTTAAGCCAGCCCTTTTTCTCTACGGTCCCATCTGAAACAGACCTTATCTTAAACAAACATTTTTTGTCTACTGAGGACATTATATCTATGCCTTCGTGTTTTCTTTTTCCGCCAAAGCTTCTGCCGTCACCATATCCGTTTTCATAATAACAATTCACTTTATCTTCTCTATTGACATTCTCATTCTTTGCCGCTGGAAAAACACTACATTCCTTTATAATGTCCGCTGCCACTTTTCTGCTCTTATTATTCTCAAATTGTGCCATAAATCTGCACTCTGTTTTCATTACACATTCCCACGTGCATATATAATGCAGACTTACGCACAATATGATACATAAAACTACCGCAAAAATTTCTTTTTTATATCTGAACCTGATATTTCTATTTTTTAATTTATCCACTGAAGTCCGTCTCCTGACATACCTATAGATAAATCATATGCTCAAACTTTATATCTATGACGCAATCACATATTTCTAGACTTGTCGGCACATGCACTCATCGCTTCGATAATGCTGCTTCTAAACCCTTTTTCTTCCAAAACTTTTACTGCTTCTATCGTCGTCCCTGACGGTGAGCATACCATATCCTTAAGCTCTCCGGGGTGCTTTCCTGTCTCGAGTACCATCTTCGCACTGCCAAGTACAGACTGTGCCGCAAACTGATATGCCTGTACTCTTGGCATCCCTTCTGCTACCGCCGCATCTGCCATTGCTTCGATAAACATAAATACATATGCCGGTGAACTTCCGCTTACGGCAATAACCGCATCCATTATCTTTTCACTCACTATCTGGGCAAGCCCGAATGAAGCTATAAGTTCTACTATTTCCTGTTTCTCACCATCTGTTATGTTCGCATTTGGGCATATAGCCGTCACCGCTTCTCCTACAAGTGCCGGAGTATTAGGCATTATCCTGACTATTTTTTTCTTTCCGCCAAATGCATTTTCAACCCATTCAACACTTTTTCCTGCCGCAACGCTTATTATAAGCTGTTTTTCATCTACAACATCTTTTATCCCGTCTATTACTTCCTCATAATAAAACGGTTTTACGGCAAGAAATACTATGTCAGCTTTTGCAACCTCTCTATTATCAAGTGTTACATTTATTCCAAATTCTTTTGCAACTTTATCGATAGTATTTTGTGTAGCGGCTGATGCGATAATATCCTCTTTTTTTACAATTTCCTTTGCAAGTATTCCTCCTATCATAGCCTGTGCCATGTTTCCTGCTCCAATAAATCCTAATCTCATGTTTGCCCTCCATTTCCCACAGCACTTTTTCAATATGCTGCCTTTCTTTATCTGTTTTATATTCATGCGATACAAGGACAAAATAGCTTTTGCCCCGCCATCTTTCATAGTAATATTTATTTCACTAATTATAATACCACTCTTTTAACTCCATTGCATTCATAAATTTTTTCTGAAAATCTTTTTCACCGGCAAGCTCAACATGATGAACCTTTTTAACCTGTTTTTCCATCTCATCAATAAATCCATCCTCGAACAGTGCCATTGCTGCCCCATCGCCTGCCGCATTTCCAACAATCTCAAGCTTTTCAGGATATTTTGGAAAAAGTCCGAAGTTCATCGCCTGCGATACATGGATATATTTTCCGAACACACCTGCTATCTTTATACTGTTTATATCATTTAAACCGATACCTGCCTTTTTTAGCAATATCTCGCAGCCTGCCTGTATCGCACCCTTAGCAAGCTGGACATTTCGTATATCTTTCTGTGTTATTACTATATTATTTTCTTCTGATAATATGAAACAGTTTCCATCCTTATCATCACTTTTTAAATGTTTACACAGATTTATATTAACATTCTGCCTTAAGGCTTCCTCTCTTGTCAACAAATATCCGTCTTTTTTAAGAAGTCTTGCTTTCATAAGCTCTGATATTGCATCTATGAGCCCCGAACCACATAGTCCTCTCGGATTTTCTGCTTTTCCATCATCAAGCATACCAAGTATGATATTTCCGTTTACCCTGCTTATCTTCACTGAATTTATTGCTCCCGGTGCTGCACGCATACCTGAGCGGATGCCTTTACCCTCAAATGCCGGGCCGGCCGCTGTCGAAGTTACAAATACTTTTTCTGAACAATTTAACAAAATCTCCGCATTTGTACCTATATCTATCGCAATTTCATTTATACCTGTTTTATACATTTTTTCTTTGCAAAGCACTGCCGCCGCATCTGCACCGACATGAGCCATAATATTAGGAAGCACGATAACCTCATCAATATCATATATCTTAAAACCTATATCGTATGAATTGGTCCTGTACACTCCCTCATATGCGACGCTAAATGGTGCACCTTTAAGACCTGTCACATCCTTATTTAAAAATATGTGGCACATTGTTGTATTTCCCACAACAACCATTTTCTTAATCACAATATCCGGTATTTTATCACTTTCCTTACTTACAATCTTACTGCTTATCTTAGAATGTATATTGCTTTTATGTCCGCTAATGTTGTTATCTAAGATACTCCCTGTCATATCCTCTATCTGCTCTATGAGAATATCATGTAACAACTGCTCTTTTCCGTTTATGCAATGCATTATCCTCATCATAACATCACTGCCGTACATTGTCTGACAGTTCGTCCGTGTCTGATTTCCTATAAGTGACCCACTCTTTATGTCAAATATTCCTATTGCGATACTCGTCGTTCCAATATCGACAGCTATTCCAAACTCCAAATTTATATCATTATTTAAAACATCTGTATCAGTACCCTCAGATACAACTTTTTTTTCTTCTGTCTGTTTATTCTTTACATACAGAACAGATTTCTCCGAAGTAAATTTTTCTTTTTTAATTATTACCATTCTATCTCCGTTTTTTGTTAGTTTGAAAAAGGAACCGTCCATAAGACGATTCCTTAATTTTACAGTCCACTGTGTCTATTTAGCATAATCTGTAACTCTGGATTCTCTGATTACATTAACCTTAATCTGACCCGGATATTTTAATTCTTCCTCAATCTGCTTTGAAATGTCTCTTGCAAGCAATACCATATCGTCATCACTGATCTTGTCAGGTACAACCATAACACGTACTTCCCTGCCTGCCTGGATTGCAAATGATTTTTCAACACCCTTAAAGCTGTTTGAAATATCTTCTAACTGTTTCAATCTGTTTGTATATGTTTCTAATGTCTCTCTTCTTGCACCCGGACGAGCTGCTGAAATAGTATCTGCGGCCTGTACGATACACGCAATTAGAGTTTCAGGCTCAACATCACCATGATGTGCCTCAACTGCATTTATTACAACCTGAGATTCTTTATACTTGCGACAAAGATCTGCACCTATCTGAACATGAGTACCCTCCATCTCCTGGTCAACACTCTTTCCAATATCATGTAATAAACCTGCTCTCTTTGCTGTACGGACATCCACACCAATCTCGCCTGCAAGAAGCCCTGCCAGATGAGCAACCTCTATCGAATGATTAAGTGCATTCTGTCCATAACTTGTCCTGAATTTCATCTTTCCTAAAAGACGGATAAGTTCAGGATGAATACCATGCACTCCAACTTCTAATGTAGCTGCTTCACCTTCTTCACGCATCATTGATTCGACTTCTTTCTTAGCCTTTTCGACCATCTCCTCAATGCGTGCCGGATGTATTCTTCCATCAACAATAAGTTTTTCAAGTGCAATTCTTGCTACTTCTCTCCTTGCACCATCAAAGCCTGATAATACTACTGCTTCCGGTGTATCATCTATAATAAGATTTACTCCGGTAAGAGTTTCGATAGTACGGATATTTCTTCCCTCTCGACCTATTATCCTGCCTTTCATTTCATCATTAGGAAGCTGTACGACTGATATAGTCGTCTCTGCAACATGGTCTGCGGCACATCTTTGTATAGCTGTAACCACATAATCTTTTGCTTTCTTGTCAGCTTCTTCCTTTGCCTTCTTGTTAAGTTCTTTAACAAGAACGGCAGTCTCATGTTTCACATCTTCTTCAACAGATTTTAACAGATATTCCTTAGCTTGTTCAGTAGTCAGTCCCGAAATTTTTTCAAGTTCCTGCAAATGACTTGCCTTGATTTCTTCAAGCTCTTTTTTCTGCCTGTCAAGGTCAGCATTTTTTGCATTCAGCTTATTTTCTTTCTTTTCAAGTGCATCTGACTTCTTATCCAGAGTTTCCTCCTTCGATAATACGCGTTTTTCATATCGTTGCAATTCTGCTCTTCTCTCTTTGGATTCACGCTCAATCTCATTTTTCGTCTTGATCGCTTCTTCCTTTGCTTCAAGAAGTGCTTCACGCTTTTTAGTCTCAGCAGTTTTCAAAGCATCATCTATGATTCCGCGTGCTTTTTCTTCCGCATTGCCAACTTTTACTTCTTCGCTCTTTTTATATTGTTCAATAGCGACATTTTTTGTAATAAGCGCTGTAACGATAATCCCAACCAATAGAAGCACAATGGCTATTATTATAATAACCACTTCCATCGAACAGGAGCCCTCCTTATAAATATTCATTGTGTTGTAAATAATATACATATAATCAAAAAAATCTTATCCATATTACATACCACAACAATATAATTTTATACTTTTTGCATTAAGCTGTCAAGATATGAACTACCAGAAAGTCATATAAAATGTAACAGTTCAGCCCCAAAAAAGATAAGTCAATAATACATGAGCTTGCTCAATGTATTATTGACTTGTTTTTTGGGGCTGAATAGCCTTTCATTTATGAAATGAAGTAAACACAAGCTGCATAGCAGCGACTGACAGCTTGCTGGCAGGTTTACGAATGTAATAAATGAGGGGCTGAACTGTTACTTCATCATCTCTCACCAATCTTTAAATTTGGAACGGCATTTAAGTCAAGACCACTTCTTGTACCTGCCATATATTCATAATAGCCCTGCACCGCTATCATAGCCGCATTGTCAGTACAGAATACCGGCGACGGATAATATAATGTAATATTATTTTTTTCACATCCATTTTTCATTGCTGCTCTTAGTGCTGAGTTTGATGCTACTCCTCCCGCAACGGCTATCTTATCCTCTCCGAGACGCTTTGCTGCATCTATCGCTCTCTCAACAAGCACATCAACCACTGCCTGCTGGAAAGACGCTGCCACATCTGCTCTGTTTACTTCTATGTTTTTCATCTCACATCCGTTAAGATAATTTAAAACGGCTGACTTTACTCCCGAAAAGCTGAAATCATATTTACTTCCATCTATCTTTGCTCTCGGAAATTCTATTGCATGAGGATTACCCTCTTTTGCAAGTTTATCTATCTTAGGGCCACCCGGATAACCAAGACCTATCGCCCTTGCGACTTTATCAAAGGCTTCCCCTGCTGCATCATCATGCGTGCATCCGATTATCTCAAATTTACCATATTCGAGTACACGCACAAGATGTGTATGTCCTCCTGATACCACAAGACAAAGAAATGGCGGCTCTAAGTCTTTGTGTTCTATGTAGTTTGCTGCTATATGTCCCTCTATATGATGAACACCGACAAGTGGTTTCTTTGCCGCATATGCGATAGCTTTCGCTGCACCGACACCGACAAGCAGAGCTCCGACAAGTCCCGGACCATATGTAACACTTATGGCATCTATATCATCAAGTGTTACATTTGCATCCTCAAGTGCCTGCTCTATAACCTGATTTATCTTTTCAATATGCTTTCTCGATGCAATTTCCGGTACAACACCGCCATACAGAGTATGTATCGCTATCTGAGAAGAAATCACATTTGAAAGAACCTCTCTGCCGTTTTTAACCACTGCTGCTGCAGTTTCATCACAGGAACTTTCTATTCCTAATATCAATATATCGTCTTTCATTTATTCCTCCGAATTGTCAAAATATTTTTTTCCTTCCTTTGCCGCATTACTCCATCCTAATATTTTCCAATTTCCTGATGAATCCTTACGACACATAAATTTCTCATAAAGTCTTACTCTGTCCGACCCTTTTTTTACAAGTGTATTCGTATAAAGTATGGCACACTCTTTTCCTTTTTCCTCTCCAAACTTTACATCATCATTGTCCTGTACTATATATGAGGAAATCTTTTGTTTGTTGCTCTTATATTTCTTTTTATCTAATTTAAAATTTTTAAGCATTTTATCCCATGAATTGTCTGAATGACTTAAAAATTCATCATCATAGAGCCTTCTAAGCTGTTTTAAAAGTCCCTCAAATTCACTGTTACTTAAATCATCCTCATTATACATACATTGATTAAAACGCCAGTACAATTTTACAACCTCTGTCGGTGTTTTTGGATAAGCAGTATCAAGATCCTTTGCGAGCAGCTTTCCGTACTCTGTATTTGGAAGTTTTACTTCATCTGCCGCATCCTGTGTTATCTTTTTGTTTATCACATAATATCCGGTAACAGCTAACACAACGATAATAAGCATAATAAAAAATGCACTCGTAATCTTTTTTTTATTTTTATCCATATTCTCCCTCTTTTCCGCACCTTTTTATACAATGTGCTGATGTATTTTGTTATCTTGCCATTTGTATTATAATTCTTGCACACTTATGCACTTTATATATAATATATTCGGATTATTTAGATAATTACATTAATTTTTGAGAATTTTACATTTTGCACATTTTGAATAACTTTTGTTTTATTCATCTTCAGGGTATGACAGTGTAACACTCTTTCCGTCCTTTCCCGGATAAGAATTTTTAAATATCTTTCTTACCGGTCCCATATAATTTTCCGGATGTATCAGTGAAGGACTGTAATGTGTAAGCCACATCTCATTAACTTTTGCTTCTCTCGCCACTTTTGCCGCTTCGCCAAACATCATATGCTTTTTCTCTATTGCTTTTTGTTTTTTGTCACTCTCGCCATACATTCCCTCACATATGAGTAGGTCTGCTTCTTTTGCATTTTCCACAAGACTTTTCACCGGTCTTGTATCAGTACAATATGTAACTTTTATTCCTTTTCGCTCAGGACCTATAACCATATCCGGTGTATAGACCTTTCCCTCAAACTCTATAATCTCACCTTTTTGAAGTCTGCTCCACAATTTCATCGGAACCTCATTTTCTTTTGCAAGCTCAGGGAAAAATCTTCCACCTCTTTTTATATCTATCGTATATCCATAACACGTTACATTATGGTTTACTTTAAATGCTGTAAGATGGTACCCGTTTATCTCTATCGTCTGGCAGTCCTCAGAAAGTTCAATAAAATTCAATTTAAACGGAAGTCCCGGAGCTATTATCCTCAAAGAATTTACAACTTTTTCAAGACCTTTTGGACCAATAAGCGTTACCGGCTCCTTTCTGTCTGAATTTCCCATAGACAGCAGAAGACCTGGCAGCCCGCTTATATGATCCCCATGATAATGTGTAAAACATATCGTATCAATGGGATTTGCACTCCATCCCACCTCTTTCATGGCTATCTGCGTTCCCTCTCCGCAGTCTATCAAAAGACTGCTCCCTGAAAATCTCACCATGAGTGCCGTAAGCCATCTTCCCGGCAGCGGCATCATCCCGCTTGTCCCAAGTAAACATAAATCTAACATTTTTCCTCACATTCCAGAGGACTTTTATATAACGATACAATTATTTGCAATGATTTTTTATAAAAAATCAATTTCTTTTTGAGAATGAACCGTCTTATCACTTTACAATTCATGAACCTCCGTAATCTCGGGCGGTATCACAAATTTCTCAATCATATCATCATAACATTTTTCACATATGACAAACGAGTGGAGCATACCATCTTTTTTTGAAAAATATCCCCACTGTTTTTTCGCTTCAAATGCGTCCTCTTTTAATATTCCTTTTTCTACAAATAATTTTTTTCCACATACATTACAATATATATCCTTCATGTTTCCTCCTGACATTTCATCTGATGCGTTATTTGTATCACTATATCTGCATTTATAATACGCCCGGAATTTTATAATGTACAGTGGTAATAGCTGGCAGACAGCGAAGCCTCGAACACCAGACCGTCTTCTGCCGGTTCACTATAATAATTTTTTCTTTTACCTATCTGTTCAAATCCATATTTTTTATAAAGAGTTATTGCGGCATTATTGCCCTCTCTGACTTCAAGAAGAACTCTCTTAACTCCATTTGTTTCAAGTTTTTCAAATGCCTTTTTTAACATTCTGTCTGCAAGATGATTTCTTCTGTAGTCATTAAGGACTGCTATCCTGCAAAGGTCGGCATCCTCGAATGATGTCGTAAAAATACAATAACCTGCCTGTATATTTTTTTCGCTGTCATATACCACAAGGCAGATATTATCTGATGACAACAATGTACTCTCTATGCTTTTTTTACTCCACGGATGAGAAAAAATAATCTCTTCTAAATGAACCGTCTCATCAATATCTTTAACAGACATTTCATCTATATTAAAACAATCTCTCAATTTTAACCCTGATTTTTTAACCTTTCTTCTCTTTCTCTCTCAGCCTGTGACTTTCTAAGATAAATAGGTTTGTGCTCGTCTGCACTTTCTGTCTTTCCCTGCTCAAAATATATGCTGCCAAGAACTGCTACTGCTGCCGCACTCTGTTTTGAAAGATGTACCGGTGCAAAAACAAACTCATTTTTTAACTCATTTTCTATTGTCTCCCTGTGAACCTCTACACCGTCACCTAAAAATATGACCTTTTCATCATATTCTTCAAGTTCTTTTAAAATATCATGTATATCAACGGCTTTCTGCTCTGACAGACAGGTAAGTCCGTCACCATCCGCTTTATAGATACCCGTGTAGACCTGACCTCGTCTTGCATCCATTATAGGGCATATAAGTCCGTCAAAAACACTTACCCTGTAGGCAAGTCCCTCCAATGTAGGCACTGAAACTATCGGTTTTTTAAGAGCAAGTCCTATCCCCTTTGCCGTTGCTGAACCTATACGGAGTCCCGTAAATGAACCGGGACCTGCTGCAATCGCTATGGCGTCTATCTGTTCAAGTTCAATACCTGACATATCAACAACTTTTTCTATCATCGGAAGAAGTGTCTGCGAATGTGTCTGTTTATTGTTTACGGTAAACTCCGCAATGATATTTTTCTCATCGGCAATAGCAGCCGAAGCCACAAGCCCTGAACTGTCAATTCCTAATATCTTCATCTCTATAATCTATCTCCACTTCTTTTTTATTATTTTATACATTTTTCACTTATTCTTCTATCGTGATACTTCTATAGTCAAATCCTTTTTCAAGATCTTTTTCTATGGTGACACTGATGTGCTCATCCGGTATTATCTCGCTTATAAGACCTGCCCACTCTATAAGGCATACTCCATTTCCGAAAAAGTAATCCTCATATCCTATCTCATCCATCTCACATACATCGGCAATACGGTAAACATCAAAATGATAAAGCGGAAGTCTTCCGCTCTCATATATCTGCATAATGGTAAAAGTCGGACTGCATATAGGTTCGTCTATACCAAGTCCTTTGCCAAAACCTTTTGTAAAAACGGTCTTTCCGACACCGAGGTCACCATTTAAAAGGATTATGTCCCCCGGTTTGCAATTTTCTCCAAGTTTTTTTCCAAGCTCAAATGTGTCTTTCTCACACTGGCTTACCACAACTTTTTTACTCATCAGTTCCTCCGTTTTCCTCTGTTTCTTCCGGTTCATAGTCTTTGTACTGTTTCACTTTTTCCTGTATAAAACCGACAAGTGAACCAAAATCATCACCACACTGTTTCTTTGTAAATATAAATGCCCTCACCGGTGACATATAAACATAGACAGCATCCTTTACAATAACCGTCTTTCTTATATCATACCACTTTACATCTGCTTCCTGTTCTCCCTGCGAAACAGTAATACCGTTATCACTTATATTATAGTGTAGTTTAGCATTTATACTCTTGTTCTTTTTCACCTGTGCATTTGCCTTACTCCAAAGCATGAGCGGCTGTATAACGGTAAATATAAGACCTATTATTATAAGAGCCATAATGGCAGTTTTGTCAAGGTATTTATATCTCACTGCACATATTATAAGACTTCCAAAACTAATAATAAGTCCAAAAATTCCTGACATACTCTTATAGGTGTGTCTCATCGAAAATGCGTAAAGCTCAGCCGCACTAAGTTTTGCATCAAAATTAAATTCAGTCATTAAAATCCTCCATATTAGTTTTATGTTCTCTCTGTATTTTCTGAATAAAGATTTCCGAGAGAACATTTTTTAGGCATACTGCCCCACTCTTATATCATTATAAGTTTTTTCGGTCAAAAAAACAATACACAAGCGTTTTTTTTGTGGTATAATATAATGAGCCTCATAGAAAAGCAAGCGGCTGCGAAGCAGGCATTTGGTTTTCCGGGCTCATTAGCGAGCAAATATAAGCTTGCAAAGCAAGCGTAGAAACTCTGAAAGAGTGTATTTGTGAGTTTATATGTAAGCATAATTTATGAATGTAATAAATTAAAGGCTGAACTGTTACAAATTATAACTATCTAGAGCAGGGGGAACATTTTATTGTCTGTAAACATGGAAAATTATAACAGCAAAGAAGAACTTGAAGCAATCATTGAACAGGAGATTGATTTTGAAAAATTAAACGAACTGTGTGAACATATCACAAATGCAATAACGGAAATCCTCACTTCATGTGGTCTGTATTTCCGCATATTTTCGCGTGTAAAATCGGTCGAGTCGATAGCTTCAAAACTGTACCGCGGCAAATATGGAACTTTAAACAACCCTAAGAAAATACAGGATCTTATCGGGCTTCGTGTAATTCTTTACTATTATGATGACCTTAGTATATGCCGCGATATTATGGAAAGAACTTTTCAGATGATAGATGAGTGGTCGCGTAACTTCTTTGAGTCCGATGAATTTCGTGCCACAAAGATAAACGGTGTTTTTAAATACCCTGCCGAATATTTTAATCTCTACACAAAAGAAATGTGGTCGCTGCCTATTGATACCACATTTGAAACGCAATTCAGAACAGTATTTTTCGAGGGATGGCACGAGATAGAACATGATATGCGTTATAAAAGCCGTATCAGTGATGACCAGTTCTGGAAAGGCAGCGAGGAACTCTCCCGTATGTTAAATTGCATACTTGCAAATCTTGAACTTAGTGACTGGTCTTTAGTCAAGCTTTTTGAAGAACTCTCTTACAATCACTATAAAAACATGAACTGGGAATTGATGCTTAAAAGCCATTTTCGCATAAAACTTGAGGACTCGGCTCATCTCCACCCTGACATAATTGCAATATTCAATCAGGACAAAGAGATTGCAAAACAGTTTTATAAATGTCCGAGGATAATCCTTATCCGTGAACTGTTAAAACTTGACAATCCGGTTATAGATTACAATCTTATAATCAAACTTGTTAATAATAAGCTTGTCAAAAATCAGCTTATAAGACTTGTATGTGACAAGATAGATGAGCCGCGTGACAGCCGCATATACAAAAAAGAAACCCTCGCAAGACTTGAGTCAAACATTTTGTTTCACCTTGAACTTCCTCTGCTCCACAAGGAATCAAGGACACTCGAAACTGAATTTATAAACTCCTGTGCAATCGTATATAAATGGGCACGTTTTAAAATGGATCCGGTATTTGAAGATATGCCCGAGGAAGTAATTTCATATAAAAACAAACTGCCCGGATATCAGTTAAAGATACAATATGATGTTGATGACCTTACTTTTCATATGAAGATTAGCTATATCGACAGTAAACACATCGGTACTCTCTGGCATATCCACACCTCAATAGCAAAGCTTGATGACGGCAGACTACATTTTTATCATATGACCTCAAAAGATCTGCCTCGAAGCATCAGCCAGAAAGAAACATTTTTAAAACCGTCTTTTCTGTCTGATCTTTCAAATAAAACCGGTATAGTAGATGTTATCCGTCTCGGCAATAAAGCCGTATTTGTAACTGACGATAATGATTATTCAGATTTTTACAGCCTTATAAAAAACCCGGAAAGAAAACTTCCTATCATAGCTATAGCACAGCAGCTATCTGAAGATGATACCAATACCGGGCAGAAAAAAAATGAAGAATATAAAGACGGCTATGACATGAACACCTTTACAATCAACGGAACAAGACTTGCAAAGGTTATAGGACAATATTCCCATGTATTTATGACAGACAGAGCCCTTGTTTCAAAATTTGCCAAAAGTTTCAATATTCCTGAGGCAAATGCTGACGGATGCATCTGTATATTCTGGCCGGCACATACCCAAAAACATTTTACTCTTTTTACAAGAAGAATGATTCTTGAAAGCCAGTTTGATTTTAACCGTTTTGCATTCCACGATGAAGATGTATATGAAAAAGCATTTCGTCATAAACTTGTCCAGATAATTAAAGAAGATAATATAAGCCGTTAAATATAAAGTGCAAAACAAAACATAAAAAACTAAAATGCTTAAACAGATTGCTTAAGACTAAACATAAAAACAAATTTTCAAAAACAAAAATGCTTTTACAAACATATCTTATTTGTAAAAGCATTTTCTTTAACTCAATGTAATACTCAATGTAATATTTTTTCTTTTATTTTTCACTTTGCGCGATACTTCCACCTTTATCTCATCTCCACTCTTATGCTTCATCAGCACATTATGTAATGCATATACTGTTTTTACTGATATGCCGTCAATTTTTTCGACCACATCGGCAACTCTCATACCGCCTGCATATGCCGGTGAACTTGAATAAACCGCCGTCACATATATCCCTCTGGATATGCTATGCTCAGCCGCAGCCGCAGAATCAACATCCTTTCCTTCCATGCCCATATATGCGACATTTTTTCCTCTCATCAGAAGCTCTATCATATCATTTATACTGTTTATCGATACAAAACTGATATTTTTTTCTCCTGTAAGATTTGTATAATGATTGTTTATGATGCCTATCACATTGCCATCTGTATTTAAAATAATACCGTTACTTATTGATGTGCTTACCATATCCGTTGAGTACATCGACAACTGATTATCAATAATCGACACTTCAATATCTGATTTGATAACTTTTCCAAGCATCACGGAATACATTATACCATTTGGCGCTCCCACCGCTATAACATTAGAGCCATTTATTGTACCTGACACACTTCCAACACTTATCGGAAAAGCTTTTCTTCTTGTTGCTATAGGAATATTTGTCTTATCTACACGCAATGCCGCAATATTGATATTACTGTCAATATTTATCACGGATGCCTTAACTTCCGTACCATCAAAAAATTCAACAGATACCTCGTCTGTGCCATTTACAGCACTTGAATCGGTAACTATGATATATTCATTTCTTGTAAAACTAAATATTGCCCCAAAAGTCACACCGCCATCATCACTGTTTACATCTTTCCAGTTGTTATCCGCCATGACACCTTTAACTTTTACAAGTGCATATTTATAACTGCTGCCTATCGCCGCCATTTTCTTTGAAACATGGTCATAATTTGTAATTGAATCAATATCTGACTGACTTACACTGCGTCTCACTATCTTACTTCCATCTATGTCATCATCCTGACCTGTTACCTCCGGTCTTACCGTTTCTACCAGGTAATCCCTAAAATCCATGTCCGCACCAAGTCTGCTTTGAACAAAATAAAATGCGGCTCCGGCTGCCGAACCAAAGATTAATGCAAGAACTATTACCGACACCGCTTTTTGAGCATATTTTATTGCATTTTTTTTCTGTTGCGGCCGTACCTGTTCTTTCATAAAACGGTACTTTTCAGAATCATGCTCCTTCTCCTCTACAGGCTTTTTATGAATTGTCATATATATACCTCTGTTATCATATAAGAATTTTGCATTTTAACCAAAAATAATCATTATTTTCAACTCATTATGTATAAATCTACCATATATTTATGAATACAATATTAACAAATCGTAAAAAATTACTGTGTACTTGATTACTTCCTATAATATGTTGTAAAATAAAGATGGATATTTTTGTCCGTAATTTTGAAACAGATGAACGGAGAACAAACATGAATATAAAAGCATTACATACTCTTGAGTATGATAAAATAATAGCGAAACTTGAGTCATATGCTGCATCACCACTTGGGAAGGAGTATTGTAAAAATCTTCTTCCGACTGATGATGAAGAATATATCCTCAAAGCACAGCGGGAAACAAGTGATGCTCTCACGCATATACTCACGCAGGGTGAGGTTTCTTTCGGCGGTGTAAAGGACATACGGGCAAGTCTTAAAAGACTTGAGATTGGTTCAATACTTGGCATTGGTGAATTGCTTAACATATCAAGTCTTTTATCCACAGCAGGAAGTGTTAAAAACTTTTTCAGGAAAAATCTTAATGAAAATAATGAGACAGGCGATTCATTAAATGAACGCTACCAGCTTATAGAACCTCTCTCCCCGTTGATGAAAGAAATACGACGCTGTATCATTGATGAAAACACGATTGCTGATGATGCAAGTGTTGGATTAAGCCATGTAAGGCGCAGCATGAAGATTGCAGGCGGTAAAATACATGACCAGCTTAACTCCATTGTAAACGGCAGCAGCAGAAGTATGCTCCAGGATGCCATCATAACCATGAGAAACGGCAGATACTGTCTGCCGGTAAAAGCTGAATACCGCTCTTCATTTAACGGTATGCTTCACGACCAGTCAGCCACCGGTTCAACACTTTTTATTGAACCGGCATCCGTTGTCAAATTAAATAATGAAATAAGACAGCTTGAACTCGACGAACAGGAAGAAATTGAAAAAATACTTGCTAATTTAAGCAACCAGACTGCTGAGCAGAGTTTTTTTATTGAGCAGGATTTCAGAATACTTTCTGAACTTGATTTCATTTTTGCCAAAGCAATGCTCTCAAAAAATATGAAAGGCACAAGACCTGTTTTTCCAAAAGAAAAATATATAGATATTAAGGATGGCAGACACCCTCTTATCGACCCCAAAAAAGTTGTCCCGATAAATCTGCATCTTGGACGCGACTTTTCACTTCTTGTCGTAACAGGACCAAATACCGGTGGTAAAACAGTTTCACTTAAGACGATAGGTCTGTTTACACTTATGGGACAGGCCGGACTTCATATCCCGGCATTTGACGGCTCAAGCCTTAGAATTTTTAACGAAGTCTACGCTGATATTGGAGATGAGCAAAGTATCGAGCAGAGTCTTAGTACATTTTCATCTCATATGGTAAACACCGTATCTATTCTTGAAAAAGCTGATGAAAACAGCCTTGTATTATTTGATGAGCTTGGTGCAGGAACTGACCCGGTCGAGGGAGCTGCTCTTGCAACGGCGATACTCTCAAATCTTCACAACAGGCATTCCACTGTCATGGCTACAACACATTACAGCGAATTAAAACTCTATGCACTTCAGACACCTGATGTTGAAAATGCCTGCTGTGAATTTGATGTAACTACTCTTAGACCTACCTACAAGCTTCTGATAGGTGTTCCGGGCAAGAGTAACGCATTTGCCATATCAAGCAAACTCGGTCTTACCGACGATATTATAGAAGATGCCAAAAATCATGTCGCATCCGATGCAAAGCATTTTGAGGATGTTCTCGCAGAACTTGAAAAGACAAGAGTAGAACTTGAAAAAGAACACGAAATGGTTTCAAAAAGCCGAAAAGAGATTTCTGAATTAAAGAAATCCCTCAAAGAAAAGAATGAAAAGATAGATAATTCTAAAGACAGAATTTTGCAACACGCAAACGAGGAAGCGAGCCGCATCCTTGCAGAAGCCAAAGACTATGCCGACGAGACCATCAGAAAATATACAAAGTGGGCATCAAGCGATAAACACATAAAGGAAATGGAAGCTCAAAGAGCTGCCTTGCGTGAAAAGATGGATTCAAAGCAGTCAAAGATAAAGGTAAAAAATAATAAGCCGAAATCAAAGCAGCTTAAACCGTCTGACCTGTTTATTGGTGCAGATATAAAGGTACTCTCACTTGGTGCAAACGGCACAGTGAGCACACTTCCTAATGAAAAAGGTGACCTTTTTGTTCAGGCAGGACTTTTAAGGACAAAGGTAAATATAAAAGATATTGAACTTCTTCCGCAGAAAAAGCCTGAAAATACAGGCAATCACAGTGGAAGTGGTAAAATCCGCATGAATAAGGCATCCGGTATCAAAGGTGAAATTAATCTTATCGGTATGACTGTAGACCAGGCAATGCCTGTACTTGAAAAATATCTTGATGATGCCTACCTTGCACATATGAGCCAGGTTACCATTATACACGGAAGAGGAACCGGAGCCTTAAGGACGGCTACACACAATCACCTCAAACGCACTAAATATGTCAAATCTTTCAGGCTCGGCGAATTTGGAGAGGGTGATATGGGTGTTACAATAGTTAATTTTAAATAAAAAGGAGAAAAAATATGGCACAGAAACAAAAAATACTTATAGTTGATGATGACGAAAATATAGCAGAACTTATCGGACTTTATCTCACAAAAGAATGTTTTGATACTCATATCGTAAACGACGGGGAATCTGCAATAAAAGCTGTTTCCGAGTACGCACCTAACCTTGTACTTTTGGACATAATGCTTCCCGGCATTGACGGTTATGAAGTTTTAAGGGAAATAAGAAAAGACTCTAAACTTCCTGTTATAATGCTCTCGGCTAAAGGCGAGACTTTTGACAAGGTACTCGGTCTTGAACTCGGTGCAGATGATTACATCATGAAACCGTTTGACTCAAAAGAAATGGTCGCAAGAGTCAAAGCCGTTTTAAGGCGCAGCATTGCTCCTGCCGTTTCAGAAACTTCAGATGACAGTCTTCCAAAAGAATGTGTAACTTATCCGGACCTTGTCATCAACCAGACTGATTACTCTGTAACTTACAAAAACAAACGTATTGAAATGCCGCCTAAGGAGCTTGAACTTTTGTACTTCCTCGCATCACATCCAAACCAGGTATTTACAAGAGAACAGCTTCTCGACCATATATGGAGTTATGATTACATTGGAGATACCCGCACTGTCGATGTCCATATCAAACGACTTCGTGAAAAATTTGAAGCTCATCCGAGTTGGGAATTAAAAACCGTATGGGGCATCGGCTACAAATTTGAATACAGGGAATGATAAATTACCGGCAGAATCTATGATGCAGCCGGCAATGATTAATGTACTCCCAAAATTCTTCGTTCAGAATATTTCAAGAGTACCTATTACATCCCGGGAGGAAATTTATGCAGTCTAAAATAAAAATATCACTTCGATTTAAATTTTTAATCTGTTATCTCTTGCTTGTAGTATTGACCGTTGGATTGTTAAATACCTACGGTCACAAACTTATGTACCAGAGATTACTTGATAATGCTGAGACAAGTATATACAACGAAGCAGAGGAGATAAAATCACAATATCTTGCCAATGCATATCTGGTTAAAAGTTCGATAACATCTATCAGAAAACAGCTCTGTGCAATACACAATGCAACCGGAATACGCATTTGGATAAGTGAAACTGACGGAAAAATAATCATTGATTCAGATATGCAAAAAAATAAAGAAGGCTATAATATCAATGAGTATGATTCCTCTCTGCTCTCAAAGCAGACGGTAAACAGCACTAATGCTGACAATCTGCTGTCAGACCAATCATTCTGTGTTGTATATCCCGTCACATCAGGACTTGACATCAGCTTTTATATCATATTGTCACTGCCGGTAAACACGCTGCATTCACAGGCAGTGCAGAATGTGGATGCGATACTTATATGCTATATCATAATATCGGCTCTGCTGTTTATCGCACTCCTCTTTCTTTATCTGCAGACTGTTATTCCTCTTAAGAGTATGCAGCAGGCAGCAAAGGAATATGCAGCCGGTCACTATGACTACCAAATGCCTGAATATGCAGGTCATGACCATACAGACCTTGCCGGAGCAATACAGTATCTTGCGACAAAAATGAAAGATACAAATGAATATCAGAAAAACTTTATTGCAAATGTGTCGCATGATTTCAGGTCACCACTCACATCCATCAAAGGTTATACACAGGCTATGGCAGATGGTACTATTCCTCCGGAAATGCAGGGAAAATATCTCGACATAATACTTTTTGAGGTTGAACGATTAACAAAACTTACAAACAATCTACTGTCACTCAGTGAATTTGAAAACAAGGGAGTTCCCCTTGAAATATCGACTTTTGATATAAACAAGGAATTAAAACGCTGTCTCGCAACCTTTGAACAACGCTGCACCCAAAAGCACATTTCTCTTGATATAACCTTTGATGCCAAGACTTCACTTGTAGATGCCGATCAAAGCAAAATCGAGCAGGTTATACAAAATCTCGTAGACAATGCAATAAAATTCAGCAATGACGATTCAACTATCGAGATACATACAAGAGAAAAAAATCAAAAAGTATTTGTATCAGTAAAAGACCACGGTATAGGCATTCCAAAAGAAAGTCTTGGAAAAGTATGGAAACGCTTTTACAAAACTGACCTTTCCCGCGGTAAAGATAAAAAAGGTACAGGACTCGGACTTCCCATTACTAAAGAAATCATTGAAAACCATGGTGAAAACATAAATGTTATAAGCACCGAAGGTGTAGGTACGGAATTTATCTTCTCCCTGCCTAAACATACCGAATAATAAAAATCCCTCATACTAAAAAGTTGATGCAACACTACAATATGCGATTTCCCTATCAAATAAAAACGACTGCCATGCTTAACAATAAGCACGACAGCCGTTTTTATTTATTTATATCGCAAATCTGTTTTATCATTATTTTTATTTTTTATTTACTGTGCACTTACACCAACCTGAAATATACCTTTTATTCTCTTAAACAAAACTTCCTGAAGCACTGATATAGTTACAAACTGTGCCACAAAAAGAATACACGCCTGCGTAAGTCTTACAGGTAATAATGATAAATATGGTGAACCATATAACACTGAGATCCAAAATGTTGTAATAAATAAACCTATTATAAACTGGTTTATTCCTGCGGCTATCGCTGCTTTTGGTATAGATGGCTTCTTATGTAAAAACAATCCCCATACAAGACCATTTAAGCATGAGTTAAGCGTAAATCCCGGAAAATATGGTCCTATAGGGAACATAAGTGTTCCGAGCACATCCGCAACTCCCGCAACAACAGCAGCCTGTGCCGGTCCCATCAGAATAGCAGCCGTAACCGGAGCTATAAATGCAAAACCAATCTTTACATTCCATGCCTGAATGGAACAAAACCTTGATAAAACAATCTCAATAGCTATAAGCATAGCCATAAGTGTAATGTCTCTTACTGAAATCCTAATTTTCTTTTCCTTCATTTTTTGCCCTTTCTAATGAACGGAGCACTCCTAATTCACACCACAGGTGTGAACAGTAATAACGGAGCCGAAACCAGTATAATTCACCCAAACAAATCTATTGTATTTTATTTTAAAGTAAGTTATACAAAGAAAAACACTCAAAGTAAACCATTATTCAGGTAATGAGTGTTTTTCATTCATTTCTGACAGTGGATGCGAAAGCCATACCGCAAGAACTCAGTTCCTGTCCGCACACTATAGTGCGTACAACAACAGATATTTTCTTTTCGCCCAAAGACAACTTCCCATCCTTTGGTACTTAACGCATGACTTCCTACTCTGTTCATATTTAAATATTTAATTTTTATGTTTACTGATATTCTTTATATGATATCAGATTTGCGATCTTATTTGTATTCGCATCTTGTTCCAAGAATACCTGCTACTTCATACTCATAATCATCAATACTCTTTGTCATCTGGAATGCTTCCTCAATGTCAACATCATAGACATGACCTTCTTTATAACCAATAAGTCTGTTCTTCTTGCCTTTTTCGATACAGTCAATGGCATATGCACCCATAACTGAAGCGTAAACTCTGTCTCTTGCTGTAGGACTTCCTCCACGCTGTAAATGTCCGAGGATAGTAGCGCGCGTCTCGATACCTGTTGCCTCTTCAATTTTCTTTGCAAGACCATATGAATGACCAATTCCCTCAGCATTTACAATAATCTGATGTGTCATACCGCTTGCACGGTTATTCTTTATCTCCTCGATAAGTTTATCATAGTTGTTGTCAAACTTCTCAGGTATAAGAATCTGTTCTGCACCGTTTGCAATACCACACCAGAGTGCAATATAACCGGCTGAACGTCCCATTACCTCAACTACACTGCAGCGCTCATGTGAATTTGATGTCTCACGAAGTCTGTCGATAGCTTCCATAGCTGTATTTACTGCCGTGTCAAATCCGATAGTATAATCTGTATATGCAATGTCAAGGTCTATAGTTCCAGGAAGACCGATAACATTAACACCATATTTTGAAAGGTTCTTAGCTCCTGTAAATGATCCGTCACCACCGATAACGATAAGTGTCTCTATACCAAGTTCCTTACAGATTGCTGCTGCCTTTTTCTTTCCCTCTTCCTCTCTGAACTCAGCACTTCTCGCTGTAAAAAGGAATGTACCACCATGCTGAAGTTTCTCTGAAACATCATGGAAAGTAAGAAGATCCATCTCTCTGTTAAGGATACCATTATATCCTCTTCTGACCCCATATACTTCATATCCTTTAGAAATACCTGTACGCACTACCGCACGAATTGCAGCATTCATTCCCGGAGCATCTCCTCCACTTGTCAATACCGCAATCTTACCCTTTGTCTCACTCATTTTATTATCCTCCATTCCATTTGCTATGTACTCTCTGTATCTTCTCAAGACGAAGAATTTTGAGTGCACATTTATTGTCACCATTTGCATATATAAACAGCAACGAATTATATTTATAATTTTACAATTCGGAACGTCTTACATGCACGCTTTGTATGTAAATACGAAATGTGCATTAATTTCTTTCATAATTCTCATTTCTATATCGTAAACCATTCTATTATGATTTGACTTTTTTTTCAATAACTTTTTTGTGTTTTTGTTTTTTTCTCCGATATTCACAAATTTTCAAGTAAACTTCTGTTAAAAATCACTATATTTATTCTTATTTTTACTAAACATTTACTATTATTCTTTCCAATGAAGCCTGTGAAGTTCTCCCTCAAGCTGCATATCAAAGAAATTATTCTGTCTCAGTGCCTCATACAACACTATCGCAACTGAATTTGACAGATTTAAAGACCTGATATTCTTGTTCATCGGTATTCTTATAGCCGTATCCTGCGACTCAACAAGAATTTCCTCAGGAATCCCTGCACTCTCCTTGCCAAACATGATATAAGCATCAGGTTCATATTGCACATCCGTATAATCCTGTTTTGACTTGGTGGTTGCCATATACATCTTTTTAACCGCATCGGGATTTTGTTCAAGGAAATCTTCATAACAGTCATAAACCGTCACATCCAGCTTGTCCCAATAGTCAAGACCTGCCCTTTTAAGCATCTTGTCATTTATCTTAAATCCCATAGGCTCTATAAGATGAAGCCTTGTGCCTGTCGCACAGCAGGTTCTTCCGATATTTCCCGTATTTGCAGGCATCTCAGGTTCAAGTAAAACTATATTTAACATATTTTCCTCCCCGTAAAACTAAAACTTATCTATAATCTTATCTGTCGTAACTGTTTCCATATTTGTTACTAGATAGTAAAAACTATAAAATTAAAGTTTTTCTATAAATCTCCCTATCCTTTCAAGTGCTGCTTTCAGGTCATCTATCGAATATGCATAAGAAATCCTCAAAAATCCTTCGCCGCAGTCACCAAAAGCCGTTCCCGGCACTACCGCTATCTTTTCTTCTTTGAGAAGTCTTGTCGCAAACTCGTCAGAACTCATCCCAAATTTCTTTATACTTGGAAACATATAAAATGCACCATATGGCTCGAAACACTCTATGCCCATCTCCTCAAACGCATTTAAGAGAAATCTTCTCCTCCGGTCATACTCATCTCTCATTTTCTCCACATCATCATCACCGTGGCGAAGTGCCTCTATAGCTGCATATTGACTTGTTGTCGGAGCACACATAATGGCAAACTGGTGTATCTTTAATATCTGCTTGAGTATTACTTGGGGTCCGCAGGCATAGCCGAGTCTCCAGCCAGTCATCGCATATGATTTTGAAAATCCGTTTATAACGATGGTTCTTTCTTTCATCCCCGGAAATGCACCGATAGACACATGATTTCCACTGTATGTAAGCTCAGAATATATCTCATCCGAAATCACAAAAAGGTCATGCTCTATGACAAAATCAACAATTGGCTGTAATTCCTCTTTTGTCATTATCGCACCTGTAGGATTATTTGGAAACGGCATGATAAGGATTTTAGTCTTGTCCGTCACGGCTTTTTCAAGCTGCTCTCTTGTAAGTTTAAAATCATTTTCCTCTTTTAATTCCACTATAACCGGAACTCCGTCGGCAAGTACGATACAGGGCTCATAAGAAACATAACTCGGCTGTGGAAGTATCACTTCATCACCTGCATCAAGCATGGCTCTGAGTGCTCCGTCAATAGCTTCACTTCCGCCGACCGTTATCATAATCTCATCTGACGGGTCATATTTTAAATCAAAACGCCTGTCAAGATATTTTGAAATTTCTATCTTTAACTCACTAAGACCCGCATTTGAAGTATAGAAAGTTCTGCCCTTTTCAAGAGAGTAAATTCCCTCCTCTCTTATATGCCATGGTGTATCAAAATCCGGCTCACCGACACCGAGTGAGATGGCATCATCCATCTCACTTACTATATCAAAAAATTTTCTTATGCCTGACGGCTTAATCTGTTTAACCTTACCTGATAGTGCATCTCTCATGGTATAATTAACATCCTTTCTGATTCATGGTGCTCACCTGTCATCTCGACACCATGTTCCTTATATTTTTTAAGCACAAAATATGTCGCTGTACTGTTTACATACTCAAGTGTTGACAGCTTCTCGGAAACAAATCTCGCAACTTCTTTCATACTCTTACCGGAAATCGTAACAGTAAGGTCAAAACCACCTGACATAAGATAGACACTCTCGACCTCGTCAAACTTGTAAATTCTCTCAGCAACCTTGTTAAATCCCATATCACGCTGAGGTGTGACCTTAACCTCGATAAGAGCCGTCACTTTCTCACAGTCAGTCTTATCCCAGTTTATAAGTGTAGGATAACCGCAAATGACATTCTCCTGCTCCATCTGCTTAAGCTCATTTGTAACCGCTGTCTCATCACTGCCAAGCATCGCCGCCAGCTCTTTAGTAGAATAACGGCTGTTCTTGCTAATCGTATTCAAAATCTTTTCTCTAAGCTCACTATTCATATACGCCCTCCATTTCTTATACTCAAACTCTATTAAGTAAAATTGCAATAAACTAAATTGGTATGTGCATCTAAATCTTATAAAGTTCATCACTTCCCGCAGGACCGATATACCTTGTCTCGTCCCTGCTCACAACTATCCTGTCGTTGCCCTCGGTTGCTCTTCCTATGACCGCCGCATTTATGCCTGCCTCCTCTAGTTTTTCAACCAGAAGATTGCCTTTTTTACAGCCTATCATCATACTTCCGCTCGATATCAGCATATACGGATTTATTTTAAACACCTCGCATACCTCGATAGTTTCCTGCTTTATCGGAATTTTATCAAGATGTGCCGTAATTCCGACCCCTGATGCCTCACCGAGCTCCCAAAGTGCTCCAAAAACACCACCCTCCGTAACATCATGCATTGCACTGACACCAACTTCCATCGCTATCTTTGACTCAGGTATTACAGAGAGATACTCTTTAAATCCCTTTGCCACATCGACAAGTTCCCGTGGCAATGTCTCAAGAAGCTTTTCCTCTTTTTCGGCAGCTATTATCGAAGTTCCCTCAAGTCCTGCCCACTTCGTCATAACTATCTCATCCCCCGGCTTTAATCCGCCTGTTGAAACAATTTTACCCTTTTTCACCTTGCCGACACCCGTAACATTTATTATCGGTCTGTTCACAGCATCCGAGATTTCAGTATGACCGCCCATCACCTCTATTTTAAGTTTAGAACAAGCTGTCTCAATCTCCTCCATTATCCGCCTTAACTTTATCTCTCTTGTGCCATCAGGAAGAATTATCGTCGTCATTATCCCTATGGGCTCTGCACCGCTTGATGCAAGGTCATTTGCCGTAATATGAACAGCGAGATTTCCTATTCCCTTGTCCGTTCCCGTTATCGGGTCTGTCGAAAATACAAGTGCTTCATCCTCGCCGACTGCTACAGCCGAACAGTCCTCACCTACTCCCGGATGCAATATAACTTCCTCTCTCCTGTGTCTTATCTGTTTAAATACCGCTCTCTTTAAAACATTCTCTGGTACTTTTCCTATTTCCATCTGTCTTTATATTCCTTTCTTCTTAATCTTCCTCTTTTTTTTCAGTATTTTTCTTAGTTTCTGTTTTCTTTTGTTCACTCTGTTTTTTATCAATTTTTGTGTTTTCTTCCTTTTTAACTTCCTGCTGCTTTCCGACCGTCACATGCGGCGGCTCTGCATTGTAGGAGCTTGTATTTACAAGAACTCTCTTTTTCTTAACACCTTTTATATAGATTATCTTCCATAATTTTGCATTATATCCCGTATGTGCTGACTGGGTTACCTCCCTGTATCCTGACGGCTTAGTCGCATCGACCGTTATAACTTCACCCTCAGGCTGTTTTTCCTCTACTATCTCCGACTCAAATGTAATCTTTCTGTCCTTTTCTCTCGTGTCCTCACCAAATATCTTAAACGAAAGCACACCACCTTTTGCCGAAGCTGCAATGTATATAAGGGATTTTGTATTGTTCTTAAATTTCAAATCCTTATAATTTCCTGATATTGCTGCATCCCTCGACACATTTACATAATGTACGACCATTGAATGTGGAGAACGCTCAACAACTTCAAGTTCTGCATTTATAACAGCATTATAAAGCGTTGTTGAAACCTGACATACACCTCCACCGACACCTGATACCACTTTTCCACCTGCATATTCCGGTGCGGCTTTATAACCATTTTCAACTGTTCTTTCTTTTATGACTTTCACTGTTGAAAAAGTCTGCCCCGGCTTTAGAATAGTTCCATTTATGCGTTCTGCTGCCGTCTGAACATTACTACACCTGTCTGCCGTTGATGAACTGTAATCCGTAGAATATTCACCGAGCAAATCCGTACATTTTGAATACATCTTTCTTGTATATTTAGGCTTCTTTATACTTACGACAGCATCCAATACAAGCTTTTTGTCATTAAAATCACTATTTAATTTTTCACTAAATCTATCTACAGTAGCATCAACATTAACCTTTAAACCGGTGCAGTCTTTTGTCGCCTTAAGCTTTCCTTTTACCATCTTTAATCTTGAATTCTTCATCTTTTTATTATGAATCTTGCTTTTTAATTTAATAAATTTTCTAAGCTTATCTTCATTCAGATTTGTTTTAAGCTTATATGTCACATCTTTTTTTGAACAGCTTACGATTTCTTTGAATTTTTTAAAGATACTTCCTTTTTTTCCTATCTGATAAGCCTTATCTACATAATCTTTATCTTCTACCTCAAATCCAAGTTTATCGATAGTAGTCTTTGATTCTTTTCCGGCATTGCCATATTTGATAATAACCTGTCTGTTTTTAAGTTCTTCGATATATTTATCAATTTTTTTCTGTGCTTTTACTTTTGTAAGTCCGCCAATATCAACACCATTTATATTTGCACCCTGTATTATAGTGTTTCCACCTGTTTTCTTTAGCATTACAATAAAAAGAACTGCAACAATAATTGCTGCAACAACCATCCCCGACAATATAATACATAATTTCTTTTCTCTTTTTTTCATAATTATCTATCAACCTTTTCATTTAATTTGACATTTTATTTTTTATTGATTATGCTTAATATAATGATGTTGGGTTCAAAAGGTCTTTTGACCCTGACTGATGCTCCGGATTGCTTCATTGCTACGCAATTTTCGCAATCCTGCAAACACCTCCATTCTCGCATGTTTGCAAGCAAATCTGCTTCATGTCGGTGCTTGGTGGGTCAAGCCAGTAGATAGCAATTTGCATATAAATATGCATTGCTATCTACTTTTGACCCTGACATCATATAATACTAAAGAGTCAAAATATTCGCATAAAGAATGTTTTCCTTAGCCCTTTTGACTCTTTTGTCTGTTTTTATTTACAGCTATATAACATGTAAATATTATTCCATTGCCATTGTTTTCTTTTTAAAATAAACAGAAAACATTTACTGTAAATACTGGAATACGATTGGCAGAACCATTGCTATAACCAATATTATACATATAACTGCTGCAATCTTCTGCTGGTTTTTTTTATTGAAAAAATTCATATAGACCCTCCATTCTGTATGATTTTCCATACACTATAATATGTTATTTTCCGCAACTGTTATGTGAACAGTGCCGATTTTTAATTTACCTGAAAGGAAAAAAATATGCCTGTATTTTTTATATGCTTTATTGTATTCTTATTGTGGCTTCGCGTCAAGTTAAAACAACAGGACAAAAACGAAACCTCAAACAAAGATTTCTGGCAGCGTGAACACGAAGCTGACTTTTCAAGAAACAAAGATATTTCAATGCTTGAATACATATCCGTTCCAAAAGAGGTACTGCCTTTTAATGAACAGACAAATGATATTGAGCTCATCCAGATACAGAAAGATATATCAGATGTTATGTCAAAAAAAATGATAAATCTTTCCGGTATGACAAACACTGATATAAAATTTGCATACGGACGCGGAAATTTTGAAATACTCTCCTTCTATGACCAGAACTATCTTAAATTTTTAAGTCTGTTAAATAAATGGGGCACATACCTGCTAAACCACGGTGACAAAAACCGTGCAAAACAGATATTTGAGTATGCCATAAACACACTTAACTGTGACATATCAGGCTGCTACATTGGACTTGCCAAAATATATCTTAAAAATGACGATATCGACAAAGTTCAAAAACTTATCGACAAGATTCAGTATTCCGATGCATATCTGAAAGAGTCTATCACAAATAAACTCAATCAGATGCTCCAAAACTATTAGTATATTACTAATATAGCATATCATTTATATTTTCTGCTGTCAGTGGCTAAAAGCAATTTTATATATCGATGCCTGATGGTCGAGCGGATTTCTGTTTTTATAATCAAATAGAAGTCTGCTTTTTTTATCATTTATGATTCCGGTTTTCAGATAATCCTGTATATCAATATCAAACTGTTCAAGATGCGTCATCCTGTGAAGCTGTTTCCAGTCATTTCCATCATATCCTTTAAGATACTTATGCTCTGACTCCTCTTTTTTGTAAAATGTCCTGACTTCATCTTTTGGTATCTCTGACTCATATCCCACAAATATGGGTCTGTTTTTAAGATTTTCCCTCGCATAAATATCATATATTATAAGCTGCCTTAACACTTCCTCTTTTCTTTTATCAGGCTTACATATATCAAGTACAAATTCTAACAATATCTCGTAATTTTGAAGTCTTGACTGGTGTATTCCTTCATATCCCATCTTTTTATAAAAATTTCCTATCTGCATAAAGAAATCAAACGGTGTATCAAAAAATGAAATAATATACGGCAGTGATGCCTCAAACTGCATACTGTTGTAATAACGCTCCGTCATATCCTCAACACGCTTTAATTTAAGTACATCCATATACGATACCCAGTCGGTAAAAAGAACTTCATACGGTGCTCTGTCCTGATATACTATAGCAAATTTTTCTCTGTCATAATATATCGGCGAACCCTTTAAGACCTTTAAAAATCCAAGCTGCAGCTGATCCGGTTTCATCTCATAAACAACATTGTATGAATTTTTAAAAGAATCATAATCCTCATACGGAAGACCTACTATAAGGTCTAAATGCTGGTGGATATTTCTCTGTTTTCTTATCTTTGCAACTTTCTGTTTTAAGACTGTAAGATCAGGATTCCTATGAATCGCCTTTAATGTCTCACTGTTAGCCGTCTGCACTCCTATTTCAAACTGCACAAGCCCCGGTCTAAAATTTTTAACATATTCTATCTCCTCATCCGTGAGAAGATCTGCTGACAGTTCAAAATGAAAATTCGTCACTCCATTGTCATGCTCATAAATATATTTCCATATTGCCATTGTATGTTCATGATTGCAATTAAATGTCCTGTCAACAAATTTTACCTGCGGCACTTTCATATCGAGGAAAAATTGCAATTCGTTTTCGACAAGCGCCATACTCCTAAACCTTACCTTTTTATCTACCGAAGAAAGACAATAACTACACCCATAAGGACACCCACGGCTTGTCTCATAATAGATTATTCTGTTTTTAAGAGTGTCAATGTCAAATCCTGCATCTTTTGTATATGGAAACGGAATATCATCCATAGACATATTCTCCCTCGGAGGATTTATGACTATATTATCTACACCGGATGCGACCGCATCTTCCCTGTAGACTATTCCCTTAATATCAGACAATCCCGGTATATTTAAACCAACCTTAATATTTCCCACCGTTTCCGCAAGATAATGATTTATAAGTTCGTAAAAACTCACCTCGCCCTCGCCGCTTATTATGCCTTTTATCCACGGATATTTTTTTAGCTGCATATCACAGTCATATGAAACCTCCGGACCTCCGAGCCATATAGGCACATCCGGCATTATTTTGTGGATTTCCTTAGAAATTCCGGCAACAATGTCAATATTCCATATATAACATGAAAAACCTATCATTTTAGGCTTTTCAAGGAATATATCACCCAATATAAAATCAATCTCCTGATTTATTGTGTATTCCTTTATCTGAAAATCACTATCATCTATCCCATGTTTCCTCGCATATGCCTGAATACAGTATATCCCAAGATTTGAATGTATATACTTGGCATTTATTCCAACAAGTAAAATCATATTTTAAACCTCTTAATTTCATTTATTCAGTGTCTTTTACTTACATTTAATATTTTTATTGCCATCCATACTGCCGCTAACGCGGCATAGTGCAAATATGTCTGCGGTATAATTATATCCTCACAATCAGCACAACATATCATTAGTTTCACAATTACTGCTCATACCACTTCTCATCTTTGCCAAGTGTCTTTGGTGCGCCCTCAAAAAACTTACACTCTCCCTCATTTTCACAGGAGCCTGCGAGTGCGTGTCTGCACACCATTCTTTTTTTATGATACCCGGCAACAGCACCATCTTCCTCATAACTCTCATACTCTACAGGCATCAGGCAATGATACTTGTCAACCGGACAAAATCCCTCTATCAGATATTTCTTATAATCCACGATACCGTCATCTCCAATCTTATTACATTATCAATTACTGTTCACATTTATGATGCGCTTGTAATGAGCATATTACTTTTATTTCACAAATCCTATCTGTCTAACTAAAAATCCAAAACTTTTACTACATAAGTCCCATCTGTTTTGCTTTATCGAGTGGATTTTTGAGTGCAAAATCCCACTCGTCTTTTCTGGCTTCATACTGCTCACATATCCATCCATAAACCTTATCAAGTCCGTCCTCGCTATACTCAAATTCTTTAACGGTATGAAAGTCAAGCGGTGTCTTTTCATAACAGAATGGCTCCGGCCACACATCTGCCTGAAGCACTTTTTCATCATCTTCTTTTGAAACTCCCTGAACCTGGTATCTCATCCCTTTGAAACTGCACTTTAATATTGCCTTTTTATTGTAAAAAGAACTTACATCATAAAAGGACTTCCTATTATTCATAGTCTATACCTCACTTTCCCCCAAAAATATATACAAAATATATAGCTGATAAATCGAAAAAAGCCTATCCAAAACGGATAGACTTCTTGGTAGCAGGGGTGGAAGGAATCGAACCCTCCTCTGGAGTTTTGGAGACTCTTATTCTACCGATGAACTACACCCCTGTATTAAGTGCTCGCTCACACGCGACTATTAGATAATAGCATACGCCTTTTACTATGTCAACAGTTTTTTGCAATTTTTTCAAATTTTTTTTAATACTTATAATCATTGTACCCTCTGAGTCTGCGGTAAAGTCCTGCCTTAGTAAGACACATATATGGAGATACAAAGAATATTCCAAGCAATCCCAGCGTAAACGAACTTAAAATATTCCATCCTATAAAAGACAGGTCGAGTACAAATATCTGCCACTTCTGACCGTAAGTCATCCTTCTACTCTCATCGAAAGCCTGCTGCATATCCATATCAGGATTTTCACTTAAAAGATATGGAATCATCGAATACTCATATGCCTTTATAATACCCGGTATGATAAAAAGCAGTCCCCACAAAACGGTAAATAATGACCTGAAAAACATTATTTTTACAATGTTCAGATAATTACTTTTAAATCCATATGAGATTTCTCCCATATCACATCTTGCCTCATAACTCCTGCTGAAAAATCTTTTTGTACCTACCTGGATTGGATTAAACACAAAAACAGATAACGCTATACCTATCAAAGCTGCAACAAGTGCAATGACTATACTGCCTATCACGACAGCAGTAATAGTCTTTACTATTGACGGCGTGATACTTCCTGTGATTTCATTTATCGAGTCCTTAAAATCATATGTTATATCCTTTTGGTCTGAAGAAAATGCGTCACCAATACTATTACTAATATCAGAAATATTATTACTGTTAGCATTATAATTAAGTTTCAAACCTCCTGAACCGCTTATATGTCCGGTCGTGACAAATGAAAGTATGATACCTCCAAGCACAAACAGCCAGTAATTAAGTTTTAACAGATTTTTTGCCTGTGTTTTTAATTCAACTCTTGACCACATAGCTTCTCCTCCTTTTTGTGAAAAATGATAAGATGCTCATTTACAGATGCAATGTATTGACGCATTGCAATCTTTTTTACCCTTTTATATCATATTACCATTTTTTTACTTTGATTACCATAACAATAATCAAATTTTTATATTTTCATGTAACAGTTCAGCCCCAAAAAAGATAAATCAATAATACATGAGCTTGCTCAATGTATTATTGACTTGTTTTTTGGGGCGGAATAGCCTTTCATTTATGAAATGAAGTAAACACAAGCTGCATAGCAGCGACTGACAGCTTGCTGGCAGGTTTACGAATGTAATAAATGAGGGGCTGAACTGTTATATTTTCATCTTTTCAGCGATAACTTTGCATCTCTTTTTGCAAAATGCAATTCCATAAAGCAAAATATCCCGCCTGTCATCATTTAACAGATATTCCTGATACCGCCTGTCTTTTATCTGTTCTAATGCTTTACTGCAAGCCGTTTCCATTTCTTTAAAGTCTTTTGTATATTTAAGTTCGGCTATGATACCTGCATCCGGGTCATCCGTTTCTACTATAATGTCAGCAAAGCCTTCTCCTGCTTCTGCATTTGACTTGACAAGCCAGTCATCGTTACCGGTAAGTATGCCTACCAGAAGATTGTGATATGAGCTTTCTTTTTCTTCTTTTCTTGCTTTTGTATCAAATACACTTATCGAATTGCTAAGCACCCTGTTAATGTATTTTTCTATTTCTAGCGTATTTCCATCCTCAAATGATTTCCAGAAAGCCTGCAGACGGTCAGTGTTAGAAAATATCGACTTTTTAAACCACTCATTAATCTGTAATTTAAATACTTCCCTTACTTCCCTGTTGGGTATCACAAGCTTGTAAGCACCGTCTTTTGTCAATCCTGTCTGTGTCAGATACCCTGTAGTAAACAAGACGCTCCACAGATTGTCAATGCTGTTGTCTATCTCATCATATGTAAGGTCTAAGCGTATATGCTTTTCTATCGACTCGCCTGCTATAAGCCTTTCTATCTCGTTTCTTGTTGTCTTTCCTGCCCTGTCAACAAATCTTTTCACCAGTTCATTTCCGCTGGTATTTATCCAATAAGCCTCCGGTCCGGCATTGGCATCGTCCTTTATCCTGTCCACATGGTTTATTACATCCCACGGGCAGTAAACATCTGCATTTCCAAAGTGATAACCGTCATACCACCGCTTTGTTTCCTCAAATCTGTTTTCAATATGATAATAAGCTAAAAGTTCTTTTACTTCTTTATCGGTAAAACCAAACTGCTCATCAAACCTTGTATCTGTGACAGACAGTATCTTAAAGTTGTTTAATCCCGTAAATATGCTTTCTTTTGATACACGCAGACAGCCTGTAAGTACTGCAAACTCCAATGCAAAATTTGTCTTAAGTGCCTTTCCAAACACGGCACGTATCAGAGCAACCATTTCCCTGTAATATCCATGTCCAAAAGCCTTATCCAAAGGTACATCATATTCATCTATCAATATTACTGTTTTCTTTCCGTAATGTTTATATAACAGCTCAGATAATGCTTGCAATGACGCATACAATATATCATCATCAATCACATACTTTCCATTTACTTTCTTTGTCAATGCCAGATAAACTTCTTTATCATTTTCACTTAATCTTTCACTCTGTTTTAAAAATCCAAACCTCTCTGCTTCTCTGCCTACCAGTTCAGCCATCTGATATTTTGCATTTTCAAAAGTCAATCCCTCAACATTTTTTAAAGACAAAAAAATCACGGGATACTTTCCCATATGTTCTTCACATAACTGCCTGTTTCCGGATATATATAGTCCATTAAATAATGTTTCGTCTGCTCCAATCTCAAAAAAACATTTGAGCATACTCATATTGAGCGTCTTTCCAAAACGGCGTGGACGCGTAAAAAGATTTACTTCACCCCAATTAACAAATAATTGTTCAATTAATTTTGTCTTGTCAATGTAGTAAAAAGTATTTCTGCGGATTTTCTCAAAATCATCTATTCCAACCGGCAATTTAAGTTTGTCTCCCATATCGCATCTCCATCTTTTTTATATAATCTATTTTTTATGAAACCACCTTTATTCGTGAATAAATTGTGCAAATATAATTCTTTTCACAATTCCCTTTTTATATAGTCTAGCAAAAAACAAAATGGCGGTCAAATGCATATCTATACATTTAACCGCCATTATAATTATTTGTTATACCATATCAGTTCAGCCGTTAATTTATTACATTCATAAACCTGCCGGTGAACTGTTACGGCATATTTACATACTCATTATCCAATATATGACCCCCAACAAAAAGCTGCTGAATATTCCGTAGAGGATTACCGGTCCCGATATGGTAAATATCTTACATCCCACACCAAATACATCCCCTTCTGCCTGATACTCTATTGCCGGAGATACAACTGAGTTTGCAAATCCCGTTATCGGAACAATACTTCCCGCCCCCGCAAACTGACCGAGTTTCTGATAAATATTAAAGCCCGTAAGTATTACACTTACCACAACAAGTGTCAGTGTGGTGAACATTCCTGCAAGTTCCTTATCATTTCCAAATGACATATATACATGGTTCAATATCTCACCTATAAGGCAGATTGCTCCACCTACAATAAATGCTTTAAGACAATTTAACCATCCGTTTGATTTTGGCGTCATGTTTTCCACATATTTATTATACATTTCTTTCTGTTTGTTTTTATCTTTCTCATTTAAAACTGCCCCAATACCGGGTTCATTACTGTTTTTTTCACTCATATTTAACCTCGTTTCTATGCTGCCGACATATTCTATGTTACCTGCAAAACCATTCATTAGTGCATATTGTGACATATAGTATCAAACATTCACCCAAATCCTCATAAATATTATCTAAAATCACAATATTACTTTCTGTTCCTGTAAAACGGACATTGACAATCCACTTTCGCTACTTGCGTTCAAAATACATTTGATATAATGTGCCGAGGAATTTTCCCGCTGCCATCATAAATATAAGAAGATAAATGCCATAACTTAAATTTATTCTCTGGCACAGCACCGGAAAAACCTTGACCGCTTCAGCGAGTGCCATTGAAAGGCATCCCACAAAAATTCCCGCAAATATGCCGAATATGACAAGCCCAACATCTCCTATCCTCATCGGAAAATGATATACGGATAAAAGACTTCCTATCGTCCCTCCAAGCACTATAACACTCTCAAGTTTATACACATGACCTGCAACTCCCATCCTTGCGGCAAGTCTCGGAACTATGCCAAGTGCCGTGATAAGAGCAAATGTTCCCGCTGCCACCGAAACACCTCCGGCAAAACCTATAATGGCAAGTGCCACTTCCTGTATTATCTCCATATCTCTCCTCTTATTTTCTTATAGTTTCCTCTCTATCCGCATCTTTTATGATAGCCTTGTTCATATCTTCCTCGTACTTTCGCATCTCAATATGAACAGGTGTCGGGTCATCATGCACCTTGTCACTTTTAAAATGATTATAAAAACACAATATCCCTATCGGTATTCCAATGCTATATGATATTTCAAGTATGCTTCCAGAGTTCTTGTCCACTCCCTTTACTATCTTATAAAAATCATCAAAAACATCACCTACACTTACATCCGTGTTAAATGTCATAATAGTAAATGCTGCTCCGAAAAAAACGATTATACAGGTTATGGCAAGCTTTGTGTACTCCCATGCCGGATTTGGTTTCACGGGCATCTTATATTCGACCACAAAATCCGGTTCACCTATGTTTACGATACTAAATGCCGGGCACTCCTTTTGTATCATATTTATCACTTTTGTAATAGAAAAAATAACTTTCTCGTTCTTGTCACCTTTTACCGTATGGAGAACAATATCACCGGCACGTTTTACCGCATCATTGTCAAGCGAGATAATATCGAGTACATCAGAAAGAATTATCCTCTTATTTGTAACCTGTTTGCTCTGTGACGCTTTTATATAGATCGTTTTATTTTCAACCTGACTCATATTTATCCCTCATTTCTGTTTTCAGCCTTCTTCTTGAACTTTTATAAAAAAACATCATTATCTTTTGCTCAGTAAAATATTTTTCAATAAGTCTGTCTAAATAATCCGTCCGTTTGTATATTCCGTGCGTGTATTTCTCTGTATCGTAAAATAACATACTGTTGTCATAAGTGCTATTCCTATAATAACGGCAATAAGCCATCCTCTGTTTCTCATCATTTTCACAAACCTCCAAAATATTTTTGTGATGTTATCTGTCACACTAAAGATGTGAACCTTAACTTCATGATAACAGTAGTATGGCTTATTATTTTTTGTTTATTCACAAAATGCCCCTTTTTGAATATTTATTTATATTGCACAAACATAAACAATGTCTCTTCTATTATAAGTTTAACAGGCATTTCAAAACTATAATAATCTTTACTTAAATTATCCTGCATCAACTCTTATGAATTTAATTCAATATACATACGCTTCAATATCTTCTTTTCAAGTCTGCTGACCTGAACCTGACTTATGCCAAGTTTGTCCGCTATCTGCGTCTGCGTCATTTCCTTAAAATATCTGTACTCAATTATCTTTTTCTCCCTGCCTTTTAATTTTTTTATAAGATTGTCGATAAGTATATGATTTATAACTTTTTCCTTTTCTCTGTCACTTACTGTTTCTTTTGCCACAATCTGGTCTACAAGCATAACCTCCCTGCCATCATCCCTGTAAACGCTCTTATAAATAGAATCAATCTCCGAATTTGCATCAAGTGCAAGTACAATATCCTCCTCCGTTATCTCCGTTGCAGCAGCAATCTCACTTATCTTTGCATTTCTGCCTTTTTCATAGCTTATCTTTTCTGCCGCTTTTTTTATCTTCCAGCCATTTTCCCGCAATGTCCTGCTGACCTTAATCATCCCATCATCCCGCAAAAACCTCTTTATCTCGCCCATTATCATCGGAACTGCATATGTTGAAAAACAGACATTAAAACTCATATCGAAATTGTCGATTGCCTTTATAAGTCCTATGCAGCCTATCTGAAATATATCTTCCGCATCATATCCCCTGCCCGTAAATCTTTTTACAACATTCCAGACAAGTCCCATGTTTTTCTTTACAAGTTCATTTCTTGCCTCCCTGTCTCCTGCTCTGGCTTTCTTTAGCAAACATTTCACTTCATCATGCATGCTATTTTGCTCCTACTTTCTTTTTCATATAAATCTTAGTTCCTTTTGATACCTCAGATTCCACTCTCATCTCATCCATAAACGCTTCCATAAAAGCAAACCCCATCCCCGAACGCTCCCATTCAGGTCTTGTCGTGTATAACGGTTCCATAGCTTTATCAATATCAGCTATTCCGACCCCGAAGTCTTCTATCTCTATTTCCACATCATTATTATGTATATTGCAAGTCATAAAAATACTTCCCGGTCCAGATTCATAGCCATGTATTATGGCATTTGTCACCGCTTCCGAAACAGCCGTCTTTACATCTGACAACTCCTCAAGAGTGGGATTAAGCCTTGTTATATATGCCGCAACTACAGTTCTTGCAAATGCCTCATTGCTCGAACAGCTCTCAAATTCTATTCTCATATAAAGCCTCCTGTATGGTATCATATTTTTCTATAATCTTATACAATCCTGATATTTTAAATATACGGTCAACAGCATTTCCCACATTTGTAACTGCCGCTTTTCCGCCGATAAACATAACCTTTTTATATCTTCCCATAATAAGTCCTATACCGGAACTGTCCATAAAACTTACATCTTTAAAATCAAAAACTATATTTTTAACATTCCCGGCTTCTATAAGCCTGTCGGAAGTCTCCCTTAAGTAAGTAACCGCATGGTGATCAAGTTCATCTTTAATATAAATAATCAGACTATCACCTTGAATTTCGTAATGCAGCATATACGCACTCCTCTCTTCTTATTTAATTTACTCTCGGTATCTTCTCAGAACGAATGCTTTCGAGAGCACGTTTTATTATATTTGTGCGACTAACACTATCTATAACCAATTTCGCAAATATATATTTTTTACAAAAATAAAAAGTCTGCCGTATGCAACATTTAAGTCACATAAACGACAGACCTCTGTCTTTGTCATACTTATCTCTCTTAATCATTTTGCAAATCAAAACAGATATACTTATATTTTAAAGACTAATAACCCATTTCTGTTAATTTCGCTTTAGAGAGAGCAACTCTGTCTGAATCAGGGAAATCATTGATAATAGTCTCATAATACTTCTTTGCCTTATCATATTTCTGCTGTTTCTGGAAACCTCTGCCTAAGAAATAAAGTGCCTTAACATTAGTCTCATCATATTTAACAGCCTCTTTCAATGTCTTTATGGCATTTCCATAATCACCACTGCTATAGAGCGTATATCCCTGCTGATATAATTTTTCCGACATAGTTGCAAATGTATTTTCTTTTATTCTCTTGTACACCTTTTTTGCATATTCACTTTTAAGTGTATTTTCATCAATCTTTAAAAGTTTTTTTGCAGCATTTTCGCTATCGTTTGCCAGATATGAACTTGCCGCACTATAAAGATCATCATATATGTCTAGTATGGTCTTTCCGTCTTCGGTATTTGCATCACCCTGAAGTTCCTTCAACTGGCTTTTCAAACCATCAATCTCCTTTTGCAAAGACTCATTCTTACTCTTTAAAGATGATGAATCGCTATCATCTGCTGCCTGCTGCTCACTGTACTGTTTAAAATTATTATTCGCACTGTTTGCATCTTTTGATTTCATATGTGGAATTATAAGGAAATACATAAGTGCAAGTCCTATGACCATTCCTACCACCACATTTATAAAAGGCATTATAGACGGTCGTTCCTCTTTATATGGAGTTATTGTCTTATATGCATCCGGATCAACCTTTGGTAAAGTTCTTCTTTCCGTTGGCTGTTCCTTAGATGGTTTCGGCTGTACTCTCTGACTCTCTCCTCTTAAATGGACATCCGACAACTCTTTCATATACCTGAGCGTAGTGGTATTAGTAACATCAATCTTACTTATATGTCTGAGAAGTTTTAATGCCTTTACCTTGTTATCCTTCTTTCCAGTCATCATATAGAGTAAAGCTAAAAGCTGGTGTGCTCTTATAAAGTTAGGATTAAGATTTACAACTTTCTTAAGCTGGATAACAGCCATATCTTCGTCACCGTGTTTTGCCGAATTCAATGCTGAATTATATTTCCTTATAGTCTGATTATATGTTTCAAGTCTGTTCGGATTTGACTGTATCTGTCTGATATAATCCTCCGCATCATTGTTTTCTGCCTGATAATGCCTGCTTATGACCCACTCGCTCAAAGCAGCAACTATCTCGCCCTCTTCTAAGTATATCAATCCTAAAAGATTTCTTGCATTTGTATTTAATTTGTTATACTGAAGACTAAGTTTCAGGGATGACACGGCACCTGACAGATCCCTGACCTTTGCCTGTGACAGTCCCTTATTATAATAAGTATTTGACAGGCTGACAACCTTACGGTAATTCTTCAGATCATGACCGCAATTATCACACCTTTTCTTGCTAAAAGCTACATTGGCATTGCATCTTGGACAATTCATTATTCTTCCACCCATCCTGCTGATTTATTTTTCTTTGTATTTCTTCCTGCTTTTTCATCCTTTAAAATACTCTGAAGTAAATCCGTCACATCAGTTGTATTATTTCCGTAAATAGCATCCTCTGCCTGATCTATCTCCAAACTAGGCTGAAATTTTGCCAATTCCGCTTCAAAATCCATATTACACTACCTCCCGATATTCATCAACTATTATCCGCCGCAACTTGCGACAATCTTTTTATGTATTGCATACTCACCATCTGCTTTTTCTTTGACAAACTTTTATAATGTCTTTTCATGACACAGACATCCAGAGTACAATTTTATTCCCCAATCTTATACACTATGATTCCTGCCCCCCGCCTTGCATACTCAACATGATGTTCTTCCTCAGTCACGACTGCTCTCACACCATTTATAACAACAACATTTCCCGGATAAATGACTTTTTCAATCGTAACCTTTGCAAGATTTGCTTTTCCCATCTTCTCAACAATATCCTGTTTCTTTTTTGTCAATTCACTTAATCTCGTATCTTTTTCTATCTTTGTACGCATAAGTGCCATCTTCTTATCCCCAAGATCCTTTCTATCGGACTTTTCCATAAGAATCTGTATCTGACCCAGTACATTTGTAATCTTGGCAAGTTCTCCATTCACCGCCGACATATCCTGTTCACACTTTGTCAGTTTTGCAAAAAGATCACCGTCAACACCTGCACTTATCGTAGTCTTTACCTCAGACATATTTCCGATAATAGTAGCATGAATATACCTGGTTGCAGATACCTTTCCGCCTATTATTATTCCATACTTTCCTGAGACAATGACATCCTGACCGCACTCAATATCAGAATTCATAATGGCATTTGCATTTACATCATTGACAGCTTTTATCTGCACCTGCTCAAAAAACTTTCCGGTAACATTCCCCCCTGCCTCAAGGTATCCCTTGCCGTTGCCCTGCATTCCGTTTTTAAGCACTATGTCTTTTTTCGCCTTAAGTACCGCTGACTCGACATAACCATCTACGATAATGCTTCCTCGTTCAGATATAACTTTAACTCCCGTAAGAACATTTCCACGAACATGAATGTCATTTTGAAATGTAACATCTCCTGTTGTAAAAGACACATCGCCCTCTATAATCAGCTCAGACTCTATCTGAAGTCTGTCATCACGATATGTTATCTTTCCATCGTACTTTGCATAGTACTCCTTTTTTTCATTGTCATAGATAAAACCTCTGCCATTTAGTCGTGCAAGTTCTTTACCTTTTTTAGCAATGATTGTCTCTCCTCTTACGGAAACACCATCTTCAGAAGGTATTGCCGGATGATATATAACAACTTTCTGGCCTTCTTCAACAGTAGGCACATCTCCATACTCAGAATAGTCCACAGAACCATCTTCTAAAATCTTAGGTTTCGTATCTATCTCAGTCTGAAATAAAAACTCATACCAGCCGTCAATCCCGTCAACTGCCTTTTTTCCCTCAGCAACCTTGACAGGTACATTGTAAATCCTTTCATCTATTATCTTCTGTAACTCTGCTTTGTCAATACCATTTACTATGCCTGCATTTTTAAGTCTCTTTGCAAGATCTTCAACCGTATAGTCTGATTTTGTCTTATCTGTTGTAATGATACAAAGGTACGCCTCAGATCCGTCATCTGAAAATGTAACCTCTCCTCCGCCAAGAACCTCTGCGTTTGCTTTATCTTCCATGATACCCTCCTCCCTTCCTTAATAACAGCGATAATTTGCTATAATACCGCTACTATAATAAAATTATATATTAGTTGCCTTATAAATGCAAGTATGGAATCGCTGTTCATGGCAGCACTGACAAGTATTTTTTGTCAGAAAAAGCCCCTATAAGCTGCAATCTTATAGTGACTTTTCTTTTGATACTTACATCACATTATTATAATGCAGCAAGTTCCTCTTCTACTTTGCTCATCATTGCCTGATATTTCTCAAGTTTTGATTTTTCCTCGTTTATCTTCGCTTCCGGTGCCTTACTCATAAATTTCTCATTGTTAAGCATTCCGTTTACTCTCTTAAGCTCTCCCTCAAGGCGTTTCTTTTCTTTTGCAAGACGCTCTTTTTCTTTTGCGAGGTCAACAAGGTCTGCAAGTGGCATATAGATTGTTGCTTTATCTATAACTACTGATACTGCATTGTCCTCGATGCCTGTCTTGTCAGACTGTACATGTACTTCTGACGCAGAGATAAGGTGCTGATATGAAGATACAAGTGATGTGAGTGTCTCTTTTGTCACATCGTCATCTGCCACGATATATACCTTAGCTTTTCTTGATGGTGCTACATTCATCTCACTTCTTCTGTTTCTTATTCCTCTTGTAAGTGCTTTCATAAGCTCTGCTTTATTCTCAGCAGCTTTATTGTCCCACTCATCCTTAAACTCAGGCCAGTTTGAAATCATGATAGACTCTTCCTCTGACTGGAGTGTGCAGAATATTTCTTCCGTGATAAACGGCATATATGGATGAAGTAATTTAAGTGAGTTAATAAGTACCGTCTTAAGAGTCCAGAATGCAGCATTTGCTGACTCCTTATCCTCATCCTTTGCAAAAAGTCTAGGCTTAACAAACTCGATATACCAGTCACAGAACTCTGTCCATACAAAGTCATTTATCTTCTGAACAGCTACACCAAGTTCATATTTTTCCATATTCTCAGTAACTTCTTTTGCAAGTGTGTTCACCGCTGACAATATCCACTTGTCCTCAACTTTGAGAGTGTCATACTCAGGTGTTGTAATCTCGTTGTCTCCAAGATGCATCATGATAAATCTTGAAGCGTTCCATACCTTATTTGCAAAGTTACGGCTTGCCTCAACTCTCTCCCAGTAGAAACGCATATCATTTCCCGGAGCGTTGTTTGTGACAAGTGTAAAGCGGAGTGCATCCGCACCGTATTTATCTATAACTTCAAGCGGGTCAATTCCATTTCCGAGCGATTTACTCATCTTTCTTCCCTGACTGTCTCTTACAAGTCCATGGATAAGAACTGTATCAAACGGTACTTTTCCCGTATGCTCAAGTCCTGAGAACATCATACGGATAACCCAGAAGAATATAATGTCATATCCTGTTACAAGAGTGCTTGTAGGATAGAAATAGTCCATCTCCTCTGTCTTTTCAGGCCAGCCAAGTGTGCTGAAAGGCCAGAGTGCTGATGAAAACCATGTATCAAGTGTATCAGGGTCCTGACGCATAGGTTTGCCGCATTTTGGACAAGTGCAGCCATCTTCCTTAGTAACAACAAGTTCTCCACAGTCATCACAGTAAAATGCGGGAATTCTGTGTCCCCACCAGAGCTGACGGGAAATACACCAGTCTCTTATTCCTTCTAACCAATGGTAATATGTCTTATCAAAATGAGGTGGAACAAACTTTGTATCACCTTTTTTTACGGCTTCGATAGCAGGTTTTGCAAGTTTTTCCATTGCAACGAACCACTGTTTTGAGACTCTTGGCTCTACTGTTGTATGACAGCGGTAGCAGGTTCCTACATTATGCTCATGGTCTTCTACTTTAAGAAGTGCTCCCTCTGCTTCAAGGTCTGCTACGATTGCTTTTCTCGCCTCATATCTGTCCATTCCTGCATATTTAGGATAGTCTGCAACTATCTTTGCATCATCAGTAAGTACATTTATAACTTCAAGATTGTGGCGAAGTCCAACTTCAAAGTCGTTAGGGTCATGTGCCGGTGTAATCTTAACAACACCCGTACCAAATTCCATATCTACATATTCGTCTGCAATAATAGGAATCTGACGGTGTACAATAGGAAGGTCGAGCATCTTTCCTATCATATCCTTGTATCTGTCATCTTTTGGATTTACTGCTACAGCTGTATCTCCGAGAAGTGTCTCAGGTCTTGTTGTTGCAAGGTCTATATAGCCTGTTCCGTCTGTAGTCTTGTAACGAAGATGCCAGAAATGTCCTGCCTGATCCTCATACTCAACCTCCGCATCTGATATAGATGTAAGGCAATGAGGACACCAGTTGATTATTCTCTCACCACGGTAAATAAGCCCTTTATTGTAAAGTTTTACGAAAACTTCCTTAACTGCCTTAGAACATCCCTCGTCCATCGTAAAACGCTCTCTGTCCCAGTCACATGAAGAACCAATCTTCTTAAGCTGTTCAACAATACGACCACCGTACTGCTTCTTCCAGTCCCATACATGCTCAAGGAACTTCTCTCGTCCAATGTCCTCTTTTTTAATTCCATCTTTAGCAAGTTTTTCAACAACCTTTGCCTCAGTTGCGATAGAAGCATGGTCGGTTCCAGGAACCCAGAGTGCTTCATATCCCTGCATACGCTTAAAACGGATGAGAATATCCTGCAAAGTATTGTCAAGGGCGTGTCCCATGTGGAGCTGTCCCGTGATATTAGGTGGCGGCATAACGATAGTAAACGGTTTCTTGTCCCTGTTTACTTCTGCATGAAAATATTTTTTCTCAAGCCACTTATCATAAGTTCTTTTCTCAATGTCGGCAGGGTTATAGTTTTTCTCTAATTCTTTTGCCATGATAATTTTTCCTTTCTAAAATAAAAGGCCCTCTACCCGTATAAATACGGATAAAGGGCGAATAATCAATACACGCGGTACCACCTTTTTTAATGTTTAAACCATCATCACTGCACATAATACATAGTAAAATAAATGCAGCTTATCTTTGTTTAAATATATCTCTGCATCTTTAACGGAATGACCCGATGAAAACTAATGACCGTTTTTCTCTGACTTTAAACCGCTGTCTTTTTCTCATATGATCGTGCATCACTGTCTCACACAATCATATCCACAACTTGTCAAAAAAACGGCTTTCATATCCACAACTCCAAAGCTACATTCCACATTTTCATGCCTGAACAGTCTTTCAGCCAGTGAACCGTTCTCTCTGATGGACTACGATGTGTACTCCTCTTTTTCCTAGTCTTTATCTTTCAACATGATACTAAATTGCGTGGTGGTATGTCAAGAGAAAAAAATTGTTTTCAATACATAAGTAACAGTTCAGCCCAAAAAAGATAAGTCAATAATACATGAGCTTGCTCAATGTATTATTGACTTGTTTTTTGGGGCGGAATAGCCTTTCATTTATGAAATGAAGTAAACACAAGCTGCATAGCAGCGACTGACAGCTTGCTGGCAGGTTTACGAATGTAATAAATGAGGGGCTGAACTGTTACATATATAAATCGGCGGATTTTGACAGTTTTGTGGGTAAATGATAAGAAACTGATGCTACCCAAAAATCCTGAGTCCTCTTTTATTTTTACCTTTTTCCTTAACCTTATCCTTTTTATCATCTTTTTTCTTCTCCTTTGTCTTAAGCTGCTTTATCTGGCTTGTCGCTGCTACCTCCTCCAAACTCTGTGACTGAATTTTTTGAAGTATCTCCTCTAGCAGTTTTGTCTGTTTTGCCGCCATCTCGTCTTTCTGCATCATTATATAATTTATCTCTTTCATAAGTTTTGTTGATACATTGTCCGATATTCTCTGCTCAGACTCTTTCTGCCCCTCCTCCACGACATTTGCAACCATTTTTCTGAGCATCAGCTCAAACCTTTTTATTTTTTCCTCGGAAGGTACGGCAACACTTCTTTGTTCCCCCTGTTTAAAAGCCGTTTGTCCAAGTTCGCCTTTCTGAATATTAAGTACCTGTCCGGCGGCCCCTGACATACTTTTGTTTTCCAACTGCACAACATTGTCCGTCTGCACAGACTGACTTCTTGAAATCATAAAACCGTTTACAGTTTTTGCTTTATTGGAGTTGTTTTCCTCCTCATCCTGAATTTTCTGGTTTAACTCCTCACGCAATTTATACTGCTCATTTGGATTCATTTTTCTTACATTATCAATATCATGTATAATAAGTTTGATTGATTTGAGCAAAAATCCCTGTTCCTTTAAATCCTTAACATCACGGAGTATCTTTATGTCCCTGTCCGTATAAAATCTATGCCCCTTTGAGTTTCTATGTATGTTTAATCCAAGTTCCTCCTCCCAGTATCTTAAAACATGGTTTTCAACTTCAACCTGCCTTGATGCATCTGAAATACTATATTTCTTCTCCATATATTCCCTCCATAATTTCCTCAAACAATTCAATTTCCTCACGGTCGAAAGCATCTTCATCAAAAGCTTCTTTCTGACAAGCGGCTCCCTCTTGTAGTTTATTTTTATCACTCATTTGCCCTGCATCAACACTCTGTAAAGAATTGTTCTCATTTGCCACTGCCGCTTCTGCCTCGTCTTGTTTTTTCTTTTCATCAGCAGCTTTTTGAGACTGAACCATACTTTTTAAAAGATGCGGTTTCATATTATTTTCAATATAATCATACAATTCCTGTCTTAACATCCTGTCCTTTCTTTTTAACTGCAAAAAAAGTTCAGAAATAAAAATTGCAAGAAGCACCATTCCTGACGCAATCGACATTTTTATATACCACTGCACTGACGCACTCTCATAATATCCCCCGATCATGTAAAATACATAGATTACCGTTGTGACTGCCGCACCATATATTCCGGTATTTTTCAGATTATACAGATTTATCCCAAGATACTTTACATCCTTCATCTGCATAAAAACAAAACTCTTTGTATCATTTATCTTAAGATTCATCTTATATGTAGTCTCATATTTAGAAATCGTGTTTTTCATCCATTTATTCTTAGTTGTAGAAATATGATGTACCTGATGCAAAAGTTCAGTATATATACACGCCACTATAGTCTTTGCTAAAATTGTGATACCACCTGCTCCAAGCATCAAAAGCACACCATCATAATGCTCCAGAAAAAACTTCATGTTCTTCCCTCCAGTCTTTTATTCTTTTTTGGTACCGAATATATAGTACGACCTTGTCCGCCCCTTTTCTACCCCTAATCATGCGTCATTTAGTATAGATTTTCGACAAAAGTTCAAAAGTAAGTATTTTTGTGCTATACTAATTTTAAAAGTCCGGCAGATATTCGCAAGCCACTCTGCCACTTTCATGATATTGTTAAATCAAATTTAAAGCGAGGTTTTTTATGACAGATTTGTTGAGCAGCATTTATGTTCAAAATGATTTTAAACCGATAATATTAAATACCCCCGGAATATTTCTAAACATAAAAGTCAGTGATGACGAAACGCTTGCCATCGTGACCGTCGATGAGACAAAGGGAAATCTATATTCAAGGGAACAATTTGAAAATATTTCAAGACAGATACGAACTTTTGCCACAAATAATAATAGTCTCAGATACCGTTTTTTGTATCTTCTGATAAGCGAAGATGACACCTGTATCAAACGACTTTTAACTGATAATGTAAGCTGCTGGCGCATAATCCCGTCACAAAAACAGCTTATGATATTTGAAACGGCTTGTGATGAATTTCTTACTTTAAGAAACCCCATTGAAAATATGCTTGCCACAAAGCCGTTAGATGTTTCCGCTTCTGACAATGAATCATCTTCCATACTGGACAAAGAAGTAAATGTTAAACTTGCCCCTGTAAATTTAGGAATTGTTGCAATAAATATTATTGTATTTATAATCATGTCAATAATCTCCACTCCGGGTTCAGAAGACATATCCGATAAATTTGCACTCGGCTGGGATCTTTTTTTCAATAAAAAAGAATACTACCGTATTTTTACATCAATGTTTGTGCACGCCGGTATCGACCATCTATACAACAATATGATAGTGCTTTTAGTTATCGGAAGCTATTTTGAACTTGCAGTCGGCAAAATAAATTATATTATTGTTTATTTTTCATCAGGTATTATTGCAGGCTTAACATCTATGCTTTATAATATGTCAAATAATGACTATGTGCAGTCAGTCGGAGCATCGGGTGCTATCTTTGGCATGACCGGCGGGATGATAGCCGTCATACTGATAAATTATTTCCATGCACACAGTCTTGACCTTATGAAGATTATTTTTGTGGCATTTTTAAGTCTTTATGGCGGTTTTACAAGTCAGGGAGTTGATAATGCCGCACATATCGGCGGAATAGTATCCGGCTTTTTAGTCGCATTTTTTTTATATTCTTTACGCATAAAACGCAAAAAATATAGTTAAGCGGATTTTGCAATCTGCTCTGCTACCTGCTCATAACACTATTAATTGCTATCCCAACATATCGGAAAATATTTTCCTGATAGTGTTAAATAAACAAAATAAATTGTTTTTCACATCATAACAACAAAGAAATGAGGGAACATATGACTACAATAAATATTTATTATGGCGGACGAGGTCTTATCGATGACCCGTCAATATATGTTATGGATAAACTTACAACCGTATTTGATGAACTTAATGTAAATGTCAAACGCTATAATCTTTACGAAGATAAGCACGGTATTTCCGTACTTCCAAAAACCTTAAAGGAAGCAGATGCCGTTATAATCACCGCATCTGTCGAATGGTTTGGTATTGGAGGTCTTTTGCAGCAGTTTCTTGATGCCTGCTGGCTTTACGGAGACAAAGATGCAATACGCAGACTCTATATGATGCCCGTTGTCCTTTCGACAACTTATGGTGAAAAAGAAGCTTACCAGACGCTCACTAAAGCATGGGAGATACTCGGCGGCACACCTTGTGACGGAATATGTGCATATGTAAGCAGTTCAGTTGATTTTGAAACCAACAATGACTATGGAATGTTGATAGAGAAAAAGGCTGAGAACTTTTACCGTACATTTACAAAAAAAATGGTAACTTTTCCATCGAGCAGCAATGCCGTTGTAGAGACTTCACAGGCTGTCAAACCTATGACTCTTACACCACAGGAAAGTGAAGAACTTTCGATGTATGTATCAGATGATAATTATGTTAAAAGGCAGAAAGAAGATATTGAAGAACTTACTCAGCTTTTCAAAAATCTTATGGATGATGATACAGACACTTCCACTTCAGATAAGGATACGGAACTTGATACTGCATCCTTATTTGCAAACATATTGAATAAAAACGGGGATGACGACAAATATATTAATGCATTTAGAACACATTTTAATCCTATTCCCGATACGGCAATCTCTTTTGCATTAAATATATCAGACCAAAGTCAGACATTGATACTTGATATGGACAATTCAAAATTAAACTGCTACTATGGAGAAAAGCCGGATGCAACAGCTACGCTTAAAGCAAATCATATTGTCATAGACAGAATTATTTCCGGAGAGATAACACTCCAGGAAGCATTTATGACAGGTTCCGTAACAGCAAAAGGCAATTTTAATATTCTTAAGTCATTTGACAGGATATTTAATTTTTAAAGTGATTGCAAAACTGATTATGTGCTGTGTTAATTATGCAGATATAGTATTTTTTATATTAGAGTAAAAATGTAGTGTGAAAAATAAATTTTTCACACACAAGTTTGTGTCTGTGCACACTTGACACAAACTTGATATGAAAAAAATGTGTGCAGAAATGAGGATTATTATGAACAAACATATTGATGACAACTGTATTTTTTGTAAACTTGCAAACGGTCAGATACCTACAAACTCAATCTACGAAGATGATGACTTTAAGGTAATTCTTGACGCCGCACCGGCTGCAAAGGGACACGCCATCATCCTGCCTAAAACACACGCAGCAAATCTTTTTGAACTGCCTGACGAATACGGCGAAAAAATATTTGCAATCGCTAAAAAATGTGGAAAAGCTATTAAAGAAACTTATGATTATGATGGATTAAATGTACTTCAGAATAATGGTGAGGCAGCAGGACAGACAGTCTTTCACCTCCATGTGCACCTCATACCAAGAATGAAAGACGACAACATCGACATTAAATGGGCACAAGGAGAATGTGCTGACGGCGAGAAAATTGCTGAGGAAATAAAAGCAAACTTAACAGATTAATATACGGACGCAGGTCTTTAATATATATTTTGCAGCGAAGACCGTTATAACATCGTCAGCACTTAATGAGCGTACTATGCTCATTTATGTGCTGCTACGATGTTATCCGAGCGAAAGCGTGTCTGAGCGTAAAATATATATAAAGACCTGCGTCCGTTTGTCATATCACAAACCCCTTAAGCCTTAAACCCTCTTACAGCTTCATTATCCATAAACACTTCATTGAGCGTTCCTTTTCCATAAGTGAGTCCGGCATATACTTTTTGGGAGTTCTGTACTACTGAACCTGATGTATCCTGTTTTGCTACTTCTTCAAATGACTTGCGAAGTTTTTCCATGTTTTCTTTTACATTGTCTATATTTACAGATTTTCTTTTGATTATTGAAGCAGTAAGCTGTCTGTTCACATATGTATATATACTGTACAGATTATGCGAAATCTCATATCCCATATCCAGACTTCCCCTTAATTCACTAACACAACCTTTTGCACTTTTAAGATAACTGTCTGCTTTCTGTAAATCTTCTGTTTTAAAACCATCCTCTGCCTGTTCTATACAATAATCAAACATTTCAAATAGTATCACTACAAGCTCACTTTTGTTTGCCTGTGATATGCGTGCAGTAAATTGTCTTTTTTCTTCACTTGTCAATTTTTACTTTCCTCGCTTCCTACATACCCTGAAGGAGACTCATTATCGTCTGTGGTCTGTTGTTTGCCTGTGAGAGCATTGATGTTGCTGCCTGCTGCAATACAGTAAGCTGAGTATATTCTGTCATCTCGCTTGCCATATCTGTATCAATGATTCTTGACATTGACTCCGTCATGTTTTCTCCAAACACATTTAAACTTGAAACTGTCGTCTCAAGACGATTCTGGTATGCACCAAGCTTAGCACGTGCCGTCGATATCTGTCTGATTGCCGTATCTGCAAGTGCTATTCCGTTAGAAGCACCATAATTTGTGCAGACATTTAATAAATCTTTTCCATTCTGATCCCTAAGTTTAAGTGCATCGCATGATACGGTAGGAAAATCCATGTCAAGTGTCTGATGCTCGTTTGCTCCAATCTGAATTGTCATATATCCCGCATCATATACTTTCATTCTTACAGTCTTATTGTTTGGTAATGCCTTATCACCTGACGGAAGTTCAACTGTCATCTCAACACCGTCCTCATCAATTATATTCAAAAGATTTCCTTTTGCCGTGTATCTTGCACTGTCTGTAAATCCTGTCTGACCTGCCGCAGCCTGTCCGAGTGTTACCTCAGCATTTGTTCCAACATTTTTCTGTTTTGTACCGTCTTCATACTTAATTTCAACATAATAATCATCTCCGGCAGCATTTGATGTGATTCTTCCGGATGTACTATAACTTAAGTTCATCTTCTGACAAGCTTCAATAATATCTTTTTCTATCTGTTCTTTCGGCTCGTCTTTTGTTATATTTATCGTTTCGCCATTTATTGAGAAAGAAGTATCTTTCGTTGCAGGAGTTGTTATCTTATTCCAAATACCTGAAACAGATGCAGCCGTTGCATTGCTTACAACCGTAAAACTGTATGTTCCAGCCGTTGCCTCCATTGACACCGATACTGCCTTCACTCCATCAACACTGCTTGACATCGTTCTTGATGCTGAACCATCAAAAAGGCTTCTTCCATTAAACTCAGTCGTACTTGAAATACGGTCTATCTCGTCCATAAGCTGGTCAACTTCTTTCTGAGCTGTCTCCCTATCCTCCAATGTATATGTATCATTTGCATTCTGTACACAAAGTTCACGCACACGCTGTAACACACTATGAATCTCTGATAATGCTCCATCTGCTGACTCCAGTATTGATACTCCGTCTTCCGCATTCTGTGCAGAACGGTCAAGTGCACGTATCTGTGTACGCATCTTGTTTGAAATTGCAAGTCCTGCTGAATCGTCAGCCGCTTTTGTAATCTTATATCCTGAACTTAACTTCTGCATACTTAAAGATAATCTGTTATCATTCTTTTTTAAATTTACATTTGCAAGCTGAGCTGATATATTGTGATTTATTTTCATGAAAATTCCCTTTCCTTTCTTTGATATAATCCGTTTTCTGTTTTACTGTTTTGACACTGACACCAAATGTGCCGTTATTATCTTTGCAGCCTTGTAAAGAGCTGATGTATCTGCATCGCTTTTACCTGCCATAAGACCGTCTGTCTGTGATACTCTGTTCATTCCATATGATATATTTTTAACTTCAAATCCGGCAGTTTCTAACGCTTTTGTAAGCTTATCCGATGATTCTTTCAAAAGTTCATAACCCTGCCTTTCACCCGCAAAAACATATCCCTTAACAGACTCTCCCGTAACTTTAACTTCTGCCGTAACATCACCGAGCAGCAAAACATCATCTTCATCAGAACTGTTTCCCCTGATACTTACCTTTACTTTACCATTGTCACCGTCACTTGGTATAATGGTGACATTCATATTTGTAATAGTATCCCCTGTTTTTATCGGAATATCATAACTTCTTCTCTCTGCCATAAGCATACTTAAATTTATTCCCTTAGAAAGACTTCTAAGACTGTCTAAATCCTCATATCTTATATCAGGCTGTTCATATGACCTGTTTAATATATCTTCCATATATTTTTCGGCTTGTTTGCACTTTTCCTGAATACTTTCCTCAGAATCAAGCACCTCTGACATACTGTCTGTCAATTCTTCAAACTCTGTCTGCTTCTCACTGTCGAGCACATCTTTACGCTTATAACTCTCTTTTAAAGGATTATACGAATTTTCGATATAATTCAATGCCGCCTCGATATTTTCCATTGTCGCAGGTATATCAAGATTTGCAAGCATATCTCTTATCTGACCTCTCTCAGCTTCAAGAGTTCTGACATTTTCTGCTTTCGCATCATAATATGCCTTTTCAATCTCCTTGTCACCGTCAGCCTCTTTAACCTGCTGTGCAAACATTTCAAGTGATGTATTAAGTACACTACCTATATCACCATTTGCAACCTCATCAAGTTTTGACGGTGAAATCTCATCGAGCGTATCTGAAACAAGAGTGTCAAAATATCTTCCCTTAATGCTTTCTTCCTCTGAAACATCAGTGTTTTGCACATCTGCCGAAGTCTGCTCTGACTGATTTTGAGCCTGTCTGTTTCTGCCTGAAAGTTCAGAACCATTCTCCTGATTTTCTGTATGTGCTGCACTAAAGCCCTCATTTATCTGTTCTGTTATTGATGAAGCCATAAAATTAAGCTCTTTAAGTCCGCCAAAATCATCATCTATCTTTGTGTCGATACCATGATTTTTCATTGTTCTTACCGCTGTCAAAAGATTTCCAAGCGTCATTTCCCTGTCAGACTGTAAGACTGCACCGATTGCTGCACCATCCGACTTTTCAATATTGTTTAAAAGCCTGTAGATACCAATATATCCATCTCTTTCCTGCTCTGAAATATCTCCTGACTTCTGTAGCTGCCAGAGATATTTACTGTATTTTTCCTCTGTACTTAAATCCTTCGTGGCATTTATATCCGAAAGTTTCTTATCAAGGTCACTTATCGAGGTGTCAAGCGGATTGTCACCCCGCCTTATCATTTCAAGGACAGTCGATGGTTTCATATTGTCGATAACCCTGTTTAAGACAGCGTCGTATTCCTTAACTGAAAGCACATTCTCCTCTGTTATCTCCATACCGTTATAGCCGAGAATCCTTACTGCCCTTTCATTTGCATTTGTATCTTCCATGCCAAGCTCTTTAAGAAGATTTGGAACACTCGCAAATGCTTTTTGGATTGAGTCACCATAAGAAGCATCTACCTGTGTAGAAACCATCTCATAAAGCTGTCCATACTGCTGCCTGCCGTAAGTCTCACTCGAAGCTGCCGCATGAAGTTCATTTAATGTGAGAAGATTTTGCTGTCTTACTGTTCTTCCGATAAGTGATGCCGGTGCATTTGCAATGTCTGCTTTCTGCTGCAAAGTCTCCTGCAAAAGGCTGAGTTCATCATCACTAACATCACCTGCCGCACCTGTCGTATAGACAGCGTTTTCTTCATTTCTTAATTCCTCCACTACCTGTTCGAGTGGTGCAGTATTTATATCTATTCCTTTTTGTCTCATATTCATAACAGACTGTGTAGTCATCTTAAGGCATATCTCTGCGACATATCTTTTTGCAATGACTTCTTCAACCTGCATATCGCTCATTCCCTCAACTACCGTAGTCGGAATATTATTAGAAGTAATATCAGCAATCCCTGAATTTGTCTTATTGCAGGCTGCAGCCTGTCTTAAAAGTTCAAGATTTAATACACCGTTACCTGAATAATTTTCATTTGCAAATGCAATATCACCGACCGCAGCTTTTACTGCCGTTGATATATCCGCATCCGTTATCGCCGCAAAATTATTTATAATGCTTCTCGCTATAACAAACTCTGATGTATCGAGTGATGCCTGCTCAGGCTCTGCCCCTGCCGCAACAGACTGAAGTATCTGTTCAAATGCCGTCTTTGCTGACATATCAGAACTTATATCATTTAATACGGACATTGTCTTAAGTGCATCTGCCGTGACCGGAAGGTCATTTGCAAAAAGCCACTTTGCATCTGCTGCAGCACTCTCCTTATCAAGCCCTGTTGCATCTATAAGCCTTTCAACCTGTGGCTCTATCTGTTCCCAGATTTCAGCGTCATAGACCTCTCCGTCAAAAGCATCACTTCCAGAATACTGACCATGATATATATTTTCTATCGTTGGTGTAAGCGAGTTACCTACAATATATGCCTTTGTATCGTCAGACATATTAAGTGCAGAAGAACTCATCTGAAGTGCAGACACTATCTTTGAAATATTTTCCGCCGTGACCGGAATACCTGAATTTTCCAAAATCTTTTTTAGACCGGCTTCTGCCTTTGCATCAAGAGAGCCTGTTGCCTGAATTTTTTTAAGTTCTTCCTCAAACTCATCAATATCTTTTTTGTTTTCTTCCCTGTTCTGCTCATTGTCAAGTTTCTGCTGTTTCATCTTTTCAACAGCTTTGTCAACATATTCTTCCTCGCATTTATCAACAGAACCCTCTGACTCCTCAACAGATTTGTAATCATCCCCTGTAAGAACCGCAAGATTTTTATTCATCTCAGTTTTGACTGCTGCCGCATCCTTACTTTCCGAACTGCCTGAAGTGCCCGTTCTGTAACCATAAGTGCCTGAATTTACACCCGAACTTACCATCGTATGACTGACAGCCACCGCTCCGGATGCCAAACCACCGTTTCCAACTTCTTTCAGCACGATATTATCTTTAGACACATCCATGATCTTAAATCTTCTAGTTTCGCCCTCCCTGGCATTCTGTACTGCGGTCTTTGGTACTGCCACCTCAACACCATTAAAGTTGATGGAAATCTGATTTGAAACTTTCGATACAACACCTTCAACAACCTGCCCCTTACTTCCTATCGCAAGCATAGAACCGTTTAAAACTCCTGCCCTGCCGCCGGACATATTTGCCGTCCTGTTGTATATGTCTCTTATATTCACATTCATCGATTTCTCACCTTTCATTTATGACTTATAAATAAAATATCTATACTTTTATTTCGGCTAAAGTGGTAAATTTCTTGAGAATAAAAACAATATCATACTTTTACTTTTTTTATAAAAACAAACATTTATTAACAAAGCGACCCAAAATTATCTCTCAATTCATTAAATTGACCTCTAAGGACAAAAAACAATACTTTCATTTTTAACACTTTTTATGATATAATACCAAACAACAAATCCTTTATTGTATTAATATACTTATAGGTAATTGCGAAACAAGTTTGAAATCTTGATTCCAATAGGGAAAAATCCAGCAGAGCTGGATTTTAAAGAGATGTTTATGCGAAATAGGATTTTATTGCATAAAAACAAAGCAGATAGAATTATCTGCCTGTAAAACAGGTGGGAAATATAGAAGATTATGCTATTAACGGCTTCAAGCTACGGATATACTGGTGTTTATGAATTTTATCAGCTACTATGACAGTGAGCAGCTGTGCAATCCCTGCAAGCAGTAAATCAGAATGAAGAGTTTCTTCATTCTGTGTCTTACGACCTGCAACACAAAAACTGTCTTTAAAGTGGTTAATGGCTTTTTCTACATTTACACGTATTTTGTATGTGGAATCCCATTCTTCCGTATCACGAACACATCCGGGGTAAGCACGAAGATTTTTTTCAGGGTAGATGTAAATCATTCTTCCGCAGGAAGAAGTTGTGCATGGGTTATCACAATAGCATACACGCTTGGATTTCTTAGTAGTACTGTTCCATTCCCATTTCATTTTTGGACAGACGAATTTCATAGTTGGAAGTCCGCAACGCAGATGGGATTTGCTTCCTTCACGCTTCATTGGAAGAAAGGGATCATGTGGACAACAGGGAATGCCTTTGTCATTGACAGTATAATCAACCCCTTCAATTTTCAGCTTGTTTTTCAGCGGAATACAGGCCTTTTCAAAGGATGTTTCCTGTAACAGGTATTTATAAATTTCAATGGAATCAAAAGCAGCATCACCCAGAAAAGTTTTTGGATTGATAAGAGGATGCTTTTTGAAGAAATCCATTAAGGTAGGAATCAGTGCTTTTGCATCTGCAAGGCTTTTATCTTCATCAGGAGAATCGGCTTTTTTTCTATAACGATTTCGGGGTGGGATGCAAGAAAGTCTTTGTTGTAAAAGCTTATATCTCTGACGATACCAAGTCCGTTTGTTATAATGCCAAATTTATAGGCATAGCAGAAATGTCCGTTCACATACATCTGCTGAATGGCAGGATTTGCGGCAGCATGAGAAGGCATGGAGCCATAGGCTGCTTTGTAAGGGTCGTAGGAATCATCCAGTCCTTTTGCCTTTTTAAATGCTTTGAGCTGCTTTATGATACGGTTGGCATATTTCGGGTTATTTTCAGTAACCCATGCTTCGATGCCTGATGTATCGAAAAGCAGCATGGAAGCTTTTTGGCTATCAATTTTTTGGCATATCGGTTCGGTCAGTTCAACCATATGATCGAACATGGATTGTAAGTCCAAAAGAAAATCCTGTTTGAAACGGGTAAATTTAGAGGCATCTGGAACAACATCAAAACCGCAGAAATCCCGTAATTCCTGAGAGTATTTTAAGAATACAATCAGAAGGGATGTGGTTGGAATCGAGAAAATAAGCAGTAATAACAGAGCTTTGAGCATCGGATAAAGAAGATGCTTATGTGGTCTGCCGGTGGCAGCATGAAAATGACAAACGAAAGATGTTGGGACAATTTCATCAAGATTTATGGTTTCATCGAGGATGGAAAGAAACTCATATTTGTTGTTATCAAATTTATTTTGGCAATCTGAAAAAATATCTGCCAAAGAAAGCTGTTTGTATGTTATCATATAAGTACGACTCCTTTACTGGTGGATATGGTTAGTAGTTTATAGTCAATTCTATTTTACCATAAATCAGTGAGGAGTTGTTTTATTTTGTAATGAAAAATATCCCGTATTTATGCGAGGCTTGATGTTTCGCAAACGCCTAAATATACTTAAATCGAAAGGAGAAAGATTTTATGAAGAAAAAATTATTATGTACACTTTTAACATTATGTATGTTAGTTGGCACACTAGCAGATAATTATCATTTTAATTTTGTAAAAGCAGATGAAATACAAAATTCAACTAATGTAAAAACAGGTGACACTATAAAATATGACGGTGACAGTTTTCAAGTAATATACGAAATAACCTCATTATGGAACGGTGCCTATAATGTAAGTGTCACCCTAAAAAACACAGGAACAAGTACAATTCACAATTGGGCATTACTTTATGATATGGAAACAAATAATATTACAAATATTTGGAATGCAACTATCGCAAATAATGAGAATGGATTGTATTTGATAAATAACAACAACTGGAATATGGATATAGCAGTAAATTCAAGTGTACAATTTGGATATACAGCATCATATACAGATAATTTAGTATCACTTCCAAAAACTTTCAAATTAACTACCTGCGAAACAGAAGTTCCAAAAAATAATTATGAAACATCATTTGCAATTACAAGTACAGGAGGTGGACAGTTGACTGCTAATATCACAATAAAAAATATTTCTAGTAAAACAATAACAGATTGGTCATTAAAATTTACATATAAAAATAAAATATATAATATGTGGGGTGCTTCCTTGGAGGAACAAGAACAGAAAGATAATGAATATATATATCAAGTTAGAAATCCAGGATGGACACAAAATCTTGATGCAAATTCAGAATATACATTTGGATTTCAAGCCAAAAGTGTCGATGAAGCAGCTATTCCCTATAATTTCGAAATGAAATGTTACGATAATTCTATTATATACGATACAGACACCGATGGTGACGGACTTGATGATGCAACAGAACTTATTTATGGAACCGATATAAATAATCCTGATACCGATGGTGACAGCTTAAATGACGGACTGGAAGTATATATATTAGGATATGATCCGACAAATATTGATACAGATGGCAATGGTATTTCTGATGCTTACGAAGATACGGATGAAGATGGTCTGACAAATATATATGAAGTATCGGCTGGTTTAAATCCTGGAGAAAATGATACGGACAGTGATGGTTTAAATGATGGCGAAGAAATAAATACATATAAAACAAATCCCTTGCTTGATGATACTGATGGTGACACCTTATTAGATGGTTCTGAAATAGCATTAAAATTTAATCCTTGCAAAAAAGATACAAATAACAATGGAATTACTGATGATAAAGAATTTGTACAGCAAAAGATATCAGAAAATATAAACGAAAATGCAAATGATGGTGCAATTACTAATGTAACATTGAAAATGAATGTCACAGGAGATGCGACAGAAAATACAGAAATTGAAAATGTATTTGGTGAAGATATTTTGTCAAGCAATGTTGAAGGATTAATAGGTGTCCCAATAAACATAAATTGTACTGGTAAACTTGATAAAGCCACTATTACATTTAATTATAATCCAGAAAAGCTAGGAAATACATCAGAAGATGATCTTGCAATATTGTGGTATGATGAGAAAAATGATAATTATGTAATTTATGATAAAGAAGCTGTATTAGATAAAACCACACATACCATAAGTTATACAACTAATCATTTCAGTACATATATGGTCGTCAACAAAAAAACATGGTATGCCGTCTGGCGTAATGAAATAAATTATAGAACAACAAACAGAAAGAAAAAATTTGTAGATGTTGTTTTAACTATTGATGCATCTGGAAGCATGAAAGGAAGTGAAATTGTAAATGCCAAGAAAGCTCTAAATGAGTTTACAGATGCCAAAAGAAACAAAGATCGATTAAGTGTAGTTAAATTTACTGGAGAAGCTGACATTATAGGTAAATTCAAAAAAAGTAAGACGAAAATCAAAAAAGATATTAATAAAATTAAAGCTGGCGGAAAAACTGATGTAGATAAAGGATTAAAGAAAGCAATAAAATTATACACAGAAAAAGAATATAAAAATGTCGGAAATAAAAAAGATATTCTATTAATATGTGATGGAGATTTGGAATATAATCAAGAAATTGTTAATTTAGCAAAGAAAAATAAGATTTCCATATATACAATTCTTATTGGAAAGAAAAACAAATCAGCATTGAAGAAAATTTCGACTAAAACAGGCGGAGCCTTTAAAAATGTTGAAAAAACAAGCGATTTATCAAATATTATGTTTAAAATGGAAGACAACATTATGGGTGCTATTGATAAAACTGATAGTGACAAAGATGGCATATTCGATGTATATGAAGAAAAGGGAATGTTTTGCTCAAACGGCAAAATAATAAAAACGAATAAAAATAAAAAAGATAGTGATGGTGATGGTCTAAGCGATTATTATGAATTTACATGCATTAAATATATTGGAACTCCATTAATGCCAGGCAATAAAACCATATATAATAAAAGGACAAAAGAATATATAGATGCCTCTTATTTTCCTTTTGTTAGGAGTAATCCTACAAAAAAGGACTCAGATAACGATGAGTATAATGATAAGATTGATAAAAAACCATTGCATAAAGCAACAAAATTAATAGGAATAAAAAATGACAGAGAATTTGTTCCAATCAATATAAGTTTAGGAGAAACATTATGGAATGAAAATTGGAATAACTTTGATTTATCATATGGGGGTGATCAAGGTTGGTGGTCTGGAAAAATTAACAATGAAGGTTGTGGTATTATTGCTGCTGCAAATATACTTTTTTATCAAAGTAGAAAAGGAAAAAAAATATCTGCTCCTTTTTCCAAAACTACATATAAAAAAACAGTAGATGAACTAAGCAATAATATTCCATTATTAAATGGTGCCGTAGCATTAACTATAAAGCGTGGACTTAAAGCATATTGGAGAATAAGAAAAACCGAAAAATTGTATAATATTGATATTGATGTAATGTTATTCTCCTCCGAAAAAAAATCAAACCAATTATTTAAAAAAATAAAGACGAACTTAAAAAAGAAAAATCCTGTAATTTTATCTGTAGGCGGAAACATTCGAGGTAATAAAACAAAACATGGACCTGAAATGTTTAAATTAGAAAAAAACTCCTTAATTAAATTTGAAGGAAGTCGACAATATTTTGATGAACATTATGTTACAATAACAGGAATTTTAACAAATGAACAAGACAATACATATAGATTACAAGTATCATCTTGGGGTGAAAAATATTATATAAAATACCATGATATATATCCATTTGTAAAAAATCATAGTTTACCTATGATGTGCGATGCTATTTTTGTCGCAAAAAATAAGTCCAGCTAATAAATGTCAATAGTTAGATGTGAAAAAAATTATTTTGTTTTTT
>OOCS01000017.1_pt1 | contig 192119 bp, 147 predicted proteins | sample 1671411 | NCBI WGS metagenome assembly OOCS01 (sample SAMN06348154, study PRJEB24527) | human gut metagenome | biome: human gut; feature: ankylosing spondylitis patient; material: feces | host: Homo sapiens | place: China | collected 2015-10 | reverse complement strand
TTGCTTCGCAATTCTCATTGGTTTTCCTCTACATTACGAGCATTTTCCTATAACACAAAAAAGGGCAAAACCAGCGTTTTGCCCTCCAAGAATTGCTTCGCAATTCTCATTGGTTTTCCTCTACATTACGAGCATTTTCCTATAACATAAAAAAGAGACTGTCGCAATAAGAAAATTACATACATGATATAGATGCTCTATTATAGTAACTACTTCTATATCATGTACGATTTTTCATTAATGCGACAGTCTCTTTAAAAATAACTCTGAACATAATATTTCTATCAATAAGTTTGTTTTCAAATATTATATTTGTTCTACACTATTAAGATTACTGTATGTTATTTTTGTTTTCTGCTTTATTGTGTGTCTGCTGCAGAGCCGTTTATCTCCTCTATAACACAAGTATGATGCTTTTTATCTTTTCCCTCCGCATCATAGCTTATCCCTACAAGAAGTATTTTGTCACTGTAGCCTGACAATGCACCGTGGTATCTGTTATCTTTTATCTGTTTAATCGCAGTGTCCGCCGATTTATTATACTTTAATTCCACTACCATTGCAGGTCTGAATCCCGCATTTGCCCTCGGAATAAACGCAAAATCAGCAAAGCCTTTTCCGGCAGGCATCTCACGGATTATATTGTAATAACCCGGTGCCGTAAAATATGCCATTGTAAGAACACAGCTAAGTGAGTTTTCATCATTATACTTTAAAACAGATGTGTAAGTATCATGAGCAAGTTCTATAAGTTCGGCAACTTTTTCTGCATTTCCATCTATAGTTTCAAAAAGCAGTTCATCACAAGTTGAAATCGCTTTTGCAATCTCTTTCCACCCACCTGTTTGCAATGCAAGTTCAAATGCAGTTGCCACCTCATAGTTTGGCACATATGCACTCTTTCTGTCCGCATCATATCCAAGATAACCCAAATGTATCAATGCCGTTAAAGCATCATCCTTTGACGCAATAGTTGAAAAATCATTTTGAAATGTATTTGGATTTACCATGACTTTTCCACCTGCAAGCATCTTCATAATATCATCCTTTAGTCCTGCATAATTCATCGTTATAAATGTATTTATTGATGCAAATGAAGATGTATTTCTCCAGTATGAATCAAAATCATTTCTCTCTATCGCCATAGAAACAGAGTTTGGATTATACATATGAATACCGTCGATCAAATATCCGTTGTACCATGCTTTTGTACTCTCAAAATCCATATCAAACCGCTTGCATAATTCTTTAACCTCGTCTTCCGTAAACCCATAGTATTTTGTAATCGGACTTGATTTTAACATCGTATATTCACTGAAATTATTTAAAGCCGACTCATCTTTAATCTTCTTTATCGGCAAAATCCCCGTAATATATGCCAGTGCAAGAAAAGATTTTGACTCCTCCGATTTAAACAGCGAGTGTAAAAACTGTAAATACTCGTGTACCAACTCTTTGTTATCACTGTTTCTGATAACACAATCCCATTCATCAATTATTATAACAAACTGAGTATCTGTTATCTCATAAATCTCCTGTATCAGCAAATATAAATCTTGGCTGTAATCTAATGTATCATTATATTTTTTCTTAAAATCTTTACATACCCTCTCCTTAATTGATTCTACTAAATCTTCTTTGTGAAAATCCCAGACTGATGCTATATCCAGATGAATAACATTATACTTGTTCATATATTTTTTATAATCTGCACTTTCAGAAATCTTTGTCCCGTCAAAAAGCTCAGTCGAATCACACCCAAGACTATAATATGCGTCTATCATCCCAGCCGCATGGGACTTTCCAAATCGTCTTGCATGGCTTACCGCAAGACATTTATCCTCCGTTGACAGTCTATCATTAAGATACTCTATCAATTTTGTTTTATCTACATAAATCCTGCTGTTTTTTGCCTGCCTGAAACTCGCATTACTCGGATTAAAATATACACCCATCTTAATTCACCTCATTTCATCTATATAACATTGGTATCCGCAAAATCCTGTCCCAAACTCACCTACAGATTGACACATTGCTGTGTATTTTTCATTATCTTACAGATAACAACACTTAATACTTCCGACTTTACTTATCCCTAGTATATTTTTAATCCGAAACAATGTCAATCGCATTTTTAACACAAAATCGTGTCCTTCTCTTTTTTTGTTTATCCGAATAAAATTTTACGCTAACTTTCACCCCTGTCGCAATCAACTTATTATTGCAAGTGTACAGACGAACAGAAACGGTCACTCTTTAACTTATCTCTCCACAAGTTCATAAGGCTCTTTTTTCTCAATCATATATCCACCTGTCTCGTCGCCTGTCACCCCTTTCTTTTTTATTATCTCATCTGCCTTTGTCTTTTTTATCCCCCACTTGTAGTTTGAATCAAAATACTGCACATCCCCCCATTTTGCAAGTGGTACTATATAAAAGTCAAATAAATCTTTCTGTGAAGTTTTCTCATAAACCTGTATCTGTACCGTATAGCTGTCGATTTTTGTAATTCCCTTTATACGCTGTTTTTCTGCTATTGATTTTTTACCGACTTCATTAAGTACGATTTTTTTCACCTTTGCATTATAATTTTTTCCGGTCACCTTACTCAGTTTTTTATAATCCCAGCCGTATTGACCCGCAACCTGATTTATAACTTTTTTTGCATCTTTCTTTTTAGCCTTATATTTCGGTTCCAGTGAAAAAAAATAAACAAACAAATCCCGTGTCCTCGGATATTTGTCTGTTATGTAAGAATATGTTTCATCCCGGTAAAGAGAACTTGTCCATTCAAACGCATCTTTTATTTCGGAATATATTATTTTGTTTTTTATTTCTTTTTTTATTTTAGCTGACGGCTTCTTTAATTTTGAATTAAGTATCTTCTTTGCCTTATCACCGCCACTATATCCTGTCTGATAACTTAAAAGCCCCGCAATATTGCATTTGTAAACATTATCAGAAGACTCATACGAGCTGTCAGTTCTAAGATAATAATTAAACATCAGGTCATCAGCAGTTATCATTGTCCCAGCCGATGCTTTTATCCCCTCTTTCAGTCTTACCGTATATGTTGTCAGCTTTTTTCCTTTCTTCTTTTTATCTTTTTTATTATAACGGCTGTCACTTTCAATACTCTCAAAAAAATCCGAACCTGACTTTGCTTTTATCTTCTTTAATTCGTTATATATATTTATATAACACTTATCAAGAATATATCTGTCAGCCTTTGTAGAATAAATAAAAGGTGACAGATTTTTTGACACATCACCTTTTATGTGAAGTACCTTTCTGGTTCTCTCAGAATTGTTTTTGACCTTTACATCAGCCTGTTCTATCTGAGAATATGTAATCTTTTCACTATCATTTTCATTTTTATTTTTGCGGAATGATGTAATTATTATTATGACAAGACAAATGTAAAAAACAACGACAATTATATTTTTTTTCATAGTGTAGATATTATTCCTTTCGTTAATAATAAATATCAATATAATTAGAGTAAATCTACATCCGCGTAAAGTCAATTTAAACCATCATTCAATTTTCGACAGAGCTTATCTCCTCTATAACACAGGTGTGATGTTTTTTATCTTTTCCCCCCGCATCATAGCTTATCCCGACAAGAAGTATCTTGTCACCATAACCTGACAATGCACCATGATACCTGTTTTCTTTTATCTGCTTAATTGCCGTGTCCGCAGACTTATTATATTTTAATTCAACTACCATTGCCGGTCTAAATCCTGCATTAGACCTCGGAATAAACACAAAATCAGCAAATCCCTTTCCGGCAGGCATCTCACGGATTATATTGTAATATCCCGGTGCAGTAAAGTATGCCATTGTAAGAACACAGCTAAGTGAATTTTCATCATTGTACTTTAAAACAGATGTGTAAGTGTCATGAGCAAGTTCTATAAGTTCGGCAACTCTTTCTGCATTACCATCTATTGTTTCAAATAATAATTCATCACAAGTTGAAATCGCCGTTGCAATCTCGTTCCACCCACCTGTTTGCAATGCAAGTTCAAATGCCGTTGCCACCTCATAGTTTGGCACATATGCACTCTTTCTATCAGCATCATATCCGAGATAACCCAAATGTATCAATGCCGTTAAAGCATCATCTTTTGATGCGATAGTTGAAAAATCATTTTGAAATGTATTTGGATTTACCCTGACTTTTCCTCCTGCGAGCATCTTCATAATATCATCCTTAAGCCCTGCATAATTCATCGTTATAAATGTATTAATCGATGCAAAGGAAGATGTATTTCTCCAGTATGAATCATAATCCTTATCCATCATAGACTGCACAACAGAATTTGGATTATACATATGAACACCATCTATCAAATATCCATTATACCACGCCTTTACTGCATCAAAATCCATATCATACTCTTTGCATAATCCCTTCACTTCTTCCTCAGTAAAGCCGTAATATTTACCAATAGGTTTCGATTTTAACATGGTATATTCACGAAAATTGTTTAAAGCAGACTCATCCTTGATTTTCTTAATCGGTAAAATTCCCGTAATATATGCCAATGCAAGAAACACTTTTGACTCCTCCGATTTAAACAGTGAGTGGAGAAATTGCAGATACTTATGTACCAGCTCTTTGTCGTCACTGTTTCTGATAACACAATCCCACTCATCAATAATTATCACAAAGGGAGTATTTGTCTTCTGATATATTACCATTAAATTATAGTTCAAACTATCATGATAATTCAGTTCATCATTAAAAGACTCTTTAAAATCTTTATAAATATACTCTGTTACTTTTTCCACAATATTTTCTTTATAAAAATCAAAAAATGAAGAAATATCTAAATGTATCACATTATATTTGTTCATATATTTCTTATAATCAGCACTTTCAGAAATCTTTGTCCCCTCAAAAATCTCTGTCGAGTCACAGCCAAGACTATAGTAGGCATCAATCATCCCTGCCGCATGGGACTTACCAAAACGTCTTGCATGGCTTACCGCAAGACATTTACTGTTTGTCCCCAACATACCGTTTAAATATTCCAGAAGCCCCGTTTTATCTATATATATCCTACTGTTTTTATCGCAGGCAAAACTCTCATTGCCCGGATTAAAATATATGCCCATCTAACACTCACCTCATTTCATATAACCTTTACATACCTTTAGTATATTTTTGTTATAAGACAATGTCAATCGCAATTTTAACTCACCGGTAACAGTTCAGTCATAAAAAGATAATTGACAATACAGTGAGCTTGTTCATTGTATGTCAAATTCTCTTTTTATGATAGAATAGCCTTTCATTTCTGAAATGAGGGCAAAGCCCTCGCGAGCACGCTCAGATGGAACAAATTTATTTGTTCCATCCTCACTTTGCTTTCGCGTAAATAACCAAAAGCTGCATAGCAGCGACTGACAGCTTGCTGGCAGGTTTATGAATTCAGAAAATGAAAGGCTGAACTGTTACACTCACCGCCACAGAATATCATGACTTTATTGCTTTTTCTGTTTTTTTATTATATAACACCACATCATTTCGATTCCTTTGCAGCTTCGTACCATATAACTGCATAAAGACCAGAATGTTTTCTGCTCATAATAACTCACTTCGATATTCCATTGGAATGAATATAAAAATAATGGTATATACTGCATCCAATCACTGCCAGTCTGACTTAATGGAGCTTTTTCATGCCATACACAGAAAATCCCCAAATGTTCATGTGAAACCGTACTGAAAAACAAGCGTTTCACACCGCCATCTTTTACGGCTGATGTGACATACGCAAGGACTTCTCTGGCTCCGAAAAGATTTGTAAGTACACGGCGTACACCCATATAATAATCACCAATCTTTTCATCTGACAGTGCAAAATCTTCATCTATTGAGAGCCTTTGTCCGTGTTTTGCAAGGCTTCCTTTTCTGCCACATCCTGTAACCTAAAGGTACAGCAAGATAAGAAATCCTGTTGTGTTTCCAAACCGGTACGCAGAGCATCAGGCTTACAAAACAATGACCATTTAAGTAATTAGAGCCATTGTGGGCAGCATGGTCAAAAAGTTTTAATACATTTTCAAATTTCGTGCCAAATTTTGTAACCATAGTATCGTCTATGCAAAGAAATACTGGCTGAGTTTTTAATAAATCCGTAATCAAGTGTAAAGCAGTCCGTGCAGTCACATTCATGAACCTGGAATAGTCAGCCTTAGCATAAGAACATAAGCACAAAATATTCCCACGGATAGCACATTTAAAAATACTATGCCATAATTAGAGTGTTTCAAAATTAGAAACGTTCACTCCAGTAATCTTGAAGTTTCTTATTCAATATTGGAGCCGTTTACTATAACATTACAAAAAGCGAGGAGAAAATATATGGCAGATAAAAAATTATACTATGATAAAATTTATGGTCTTGTCATGCAGTGCCGTAAGAGCGGTTTGTCAGATAAGCAATGGTGTATTAATAATGATATTGCACCAAGTACATTTTATTGGTGGATTAAAAAGCTCAGACAACAGGCCTGCTATGAGATACCGGAACACAGTTTCACTTGAATACATACCTGCAACTTTAAAAGTTGTGGAATATGTCAGTGTACATTATGGTTGTCCAAAATGTAAAATAGATGAGGAAAAACCAAATATTATACATGCTCCTGTTCCACCGGCACTACTCAGAAGCTATGCATCGCCATCAATTGTTGCCTGGGTGATTTACTCAAAATATGTTAATGGGATGCCATTGTACCGTCAGGAAAAAGACTGGCTGCAGTATGGTTTTGAACTTAGCCGTGCAACAATGGCTAACTGGGTTATAGAATGTACCGATAAGTATCTGCGTGTATTGTACGAATTTTACCACAGACTGCTGTTAAGCAGAGAGTTTGCTATGGCAGATGAAAGCCCTATACAGTTTTTGAAAGAGGAGGGACGCGAAGCAACGGCAAAATCATATATGTGGCTGTTTAGAAGCGGCGAAGATTATACACCACCGATAGTTTTGTATAAATATGTATCAACGCGCAGCGGAGATGTTGCAAAATAATTTCTGAAAGTTTTTAAATGATATCTTATGGCAGATGGTTATACAGGATATAACAAAGTGCAGGAGATAAAACGCTGCTGCTGTTTTGCACACATAAGAAGATATTTCTTTGATGCCATACCCAAAGGGAAAAATCGTGATATCAGTTGTCCGGCGGTGCAAGGCGTAGAGTATTGTGATAAGCTGTTTGCATATGAAAGACAGTTTAAAGAAAAAGGTTATTCATACAAACAGATAAAAAATGGTCGTCTCAAGAAAGAAAAACCGGTAATTGAGGCTTTTTTGTCATGGCTTGAAAAGCAGAAACCCATTAAAGGCAGTAAATTTGCCACAGCAGTTACATATGCATTAAATAGAAAAGAACATATGATGACATATCTCGAAGATTGTCGCTGCAGTCTGAGTAATAATTTAAGTGAACAGAAAATGAAATCATATGTTATAGGTAGAAAGGGATGGCTTTTCAGTGACAGTCCTGAAGGTGCAGAGGCAAGTGCCATATCATACAGCATAGCCGAAACAGCATTAGCGAATGGATTAAATGTATATAAATATATAACATATATATTAGAGAAACGACCTACTGAAGAAATGGCAGACATTGAATTAGAAAAGCTGTTACCATGGAATGATAAAGTTTTTGAAATGTGTAAAATCGAAAGATAGATAAAGACAAAAAAATAACTTAGCATAAAGAGTAAAATAATATTTATGCTAAGTTATTTCAGAATGTACGCCTAAGTTTTTTGCACTTACTTTACTCTTATTCCAACTATCTCAAATCTATCTTTTCTAATAATTGTTGAGCAATTCTCTGTGCTAAATCACGCTCCTTTTTGCTATAATCATTCTCTTTTTTTAACACTAACAACTACCTGCTTCTTCTTTTTTTCTTCAAAAGTTCCTGCTTTCAAACCTAATATAGATTCAATATCCCTTGGATAAATAGTTAATCCGTATTCAGATGAAAGTTCTTCTAAAAATTCACTCGGCGTAAATACATTTTGTTCAAACAATATTTTAACTGCTTGACGCAACAATGACGGTTCAGCTGTCACCAACTTATCATCTAATGGTTCTACTTTTCGTATTCCCTGCTTTTGCATATTCCTCATCAGCTTACTATAATCATCATTAGTAATAATTCCTAAATCTTTAGCTCTACGAACCATAGCCGCAATCGAAACTTTCCATCTCTTCTTCAATTCTACATAATATGCTAAATTTGTAGCATAAGGTTTTACCTCTTCTGCAAATTCCTTTTCTGGTAAAAGAAAAGCTGCAGCAAAAGAATGTGCTTCTTGTTCAATATCTTTAAAATCTTCCTTCTCTATACTTTCGAGGTCTTCCTTCCAATTATGAAGTAATATATGCCCTAATTCATGTGCTATATCAAAATGAATTCTAGCTGCTGTCTTCTTATTTTGTGAATATCCGATTAAATATGTTTCATCTTGTCCATATACTATCTTATGGCTGAATGCATCAACATCACCTGTAGAAGTTGCAAAGTCAGTTACAATTAGTCCATTTGCTTCAGCCAAATAAACAATATTTTCAATAGGCTTATTCCCAAGTTTCCAATGATTTCTTAATAACTCCGCAGCCTCTTGTGGAGTTGAATTTCTAGGAATATGCGGCAAGTTCAGCTTTTCAAACTCTAAATATTCATTCAACATATTAAAAATCACTGCAATAAAGTTTATTTTCTCCTCTTGTTCAACTCTATACTTCTTATTCGTTGTTAATAAAGATCTAAAATATGTTGTACTCTTTTCAACTTCAACTTTAACGTCCTCCAAAAAAAATTTAATTGGGAACTGTAATGTTTCGCTAAATTTCTGAATCGTAGTAAATTCCGGTCTATCCAATTTACCATTTTCATACATAGAAATAGTCTGTCGATTCACTCCTATCATATCAGACAACTGTTTAGCTGAATATCCTCGCCAAATCCTTGCTATTTTTAAACGTTCACCGTTAAAATGTTTAACACTTGTTATCTTTTCAAACGGAATTACATTTTCCATAATAACCGCTCCTTCAAAACTAATTATTTATACTTTCTGCTCTTTTGATTTTTCTTTCAATGCAACCAGTTTTCTCCGTCCTGCTTTCTTATGTGCCTTATCTTTTAATTTTATATTTGCAGTATGAGATTCATTTGCATCTACAACATTATCTACTACCACAGATTCTTTATGTATAATATACTTACTCCAATCTGCTTCTTCAACAATCTGTAATGAACTGTCCAATATACAACATCGCACGGCTGTCAATTCAGAGTTATATTCCTCAAATAATATTGTTCTATATCTCTTAACAGTCGATTCTCCAATAGCAAAACCTCTTATAATATCATCAACTATATGTTTAATTTCCTCTTCACTAAAATTCTGCTCTTCAAACAAAGACATTTGATACTCTGTATTCAAGTCAAAATTAAATGACTGCACAAGTGCATCAATGTAATGAGCTTTTTTACGAATCGAATGTTTCCTTTGAATTTCTTTAAAACGCTCTTCTCTCATTACAGTATAAATCGTTCCTGTGTCTCTGTCATACAATGGCACCATATTCCATGCACCGCGTTTAGCATATTCTGCTGTAAGATTTCCAGCTGAAAAATTTAAAATAAAATTACGATTAATTAAATCCCACTTTAGAAACTTTTTTCCATTAGATTTTCTTTCATTAAGATTTTCACGCCTTAGGCAACCTTTCACATCATCCCCAATAGCATCTGACAAGCACTTTATTATACTCTTTATCTTTTTGTCTTCTAAAATAAATGCTTTATCTTCCATTTACAATACCTCCTTAGTTATTTAATTTTAATCATTATAGGACTTTTCCAAAAAAATGTCAACTCTAAAAGCTATTTTAATTTTTATGGCCTTATATACAGCTCTAAATCATTTTTTTGTCCATTTTTATTTACACCTGAAATATAGCGCACAAAACACATTCATACCATCACCAGCCTATATTCATATAATATTTTTATAATATGTTTCATTAATATTGAGTATAGAAAAACAGGTAACATACAAATTTCGTACATCACCTGTTCACTATTGATTTATTCAGTTGCTCTTATACAAACATCTGCTGCAACAGACCTTTTTTCAGTTCTTCCCACGCAGCTAATGTTGCTTTCTGCTTCTCAATAACTTCATCTAATGATGAAAGACAATCAGCAATTTTCTGTTGTTCTGCAACACAAGGAAAATCAAAAACCAGACTTTGAATAATCTGAGCTGATAAATTTCCCTGTCCACCTTGAAGATATGTTCGCAAAATAGTTTCCTTGTTGTATCTCAAAATTTCAACAATAAATTTTCTATTAAAATCATTCAACGGTCTAATACATAAAATAGCCTGATTGATAGCACCTTTGATTTTAGAAATATCAACTTCACCACTTGTAGCACCATAAAGTGCATATAAAATGTCACCAATATCTACCATTTTCGCAGATGATTCATTCAATCCATCATTCGTAATACGCAACTCTGTTTTATCATCATGAATTTCTCCTGAACGAATAAATGAAATTGTTCCATTATCATAATAACGTGCTTCTCCTGATTTCGGTGTTCCACCTGAAAATGTTTTACAAATATCTCCCAACTTCTTTTCTTCCCACTCAGGAAAATCACTTCCATCATCAGCTTTGAATCTTACTTCCTGACTGAACAGTTTCTGCATCACACCTTTTTTACATTCTTCCCATGCAGATACAGTTTCCTTTTGCTTCTCAATTACAGTATCAATCGTTGATAAGAACTCTGCAATTTTCTGTTGTTCTGCAAGTGATGGCATGTTTATTGTTATCTTTAACATTGAATCTTTCAATAATTTTTTTCTACTGGCTCCTGCTAACTGCGTCCATCTTCTTATGTCTTTGTGTTCTAATGACGCAAATAAGAAATAAGAATTTCCATTAGCTCTTAATACATGTGCATGATTATTTACCCAACTTTTCCCAGTAACGTACTGAGCGATTGATTTTGTCTGAAAATCATCAAACGCATCCCCATCTTCAAGCAATAATACAAGTTCTTCATCAAATAAATAATCATCTATATACCCTTGAATACCACCAGCACCATAATAAGGAATTACGCCCACTCGCTTCTTACGTTCTTCAGAATTTACAGGGACACGCTTGTTATCCAAACATTCTGCTACTTCATCAATCGTCTTTTCTTCCCACTCAGGAAACTGACTTCCATCATCAGCTTTGAATCTCAATTTAGGTTCAATCATTATGATTCCACTTCCTTTCCAGTATCTTTCACATCAAGTTTGATTTGTCTACTGCCCGGAATCAATGCTTCTGTATAGGTAAATGACCGAATCTTATAACTATACTTTCCACTGCCGGAATCATAAACAATTTTATATCTTCCTAAGCATCGAGAACAAACAATCACACGACTTATCTCTTTGTGTTTATCAAAAATATTAAACATATCACCTGTAACAGGTAATACATTCATTTTTGTCAATCCACCATTATCAAATTCCGCTGTGAAATGGTCATTTTCAATGCCTATATCTATTAAAAACCAAACTTCATCACATTTCTTTTTGTACTCGGACACCTTATTTGCGTGCTGTTCAAAAACGTCTTTCAGATTATTGATAAACACCTTATAATCAAATTTTGATGCAGCATCTAAACTTTTATTGATAGAAGTTTCAATATCCTTTGCAGATGCATCCGCATCAAATTCATCATTCAACAACTTTGCATGATGCTTTTCGTACATCTTTTTTCGTTGACCATCAAACTTCATACTTTCAGAATCTGTATGTTCATTCAAGATGGTATCTGCCCGAAAATGTTCAATTCCAATCTTATGACCATTCTTTGTCAAAACAAAATCTGGTCGTTCTCCATCATCAATCGTATATCCTTTCAGTTTACGATTGCTTTGGAGAAAGGCATCCAACGCATTTCTCTCTAATGATTTCTTTTCACCAGACACATACATTCACCTGCCTTTACAGTCCAAGCTGTCTCATAAAACTTTCAGCCTTATCAATCGCAGCTTTTGTTTCAGAATCCAGTGTCTTAATCTGAGCTTTTACAGCATCCAAGTCCACCGGTTCTTCTTCCTCGAATGTATCAACATATCTCGGAATGTTCAAATTGTAGCCGTTCTCAATAATCTCACTCATATCTGCCACATGAGCAAATTTATCTACATTTTCACGCTTTTCATATGCATCTACAATCTTGTCAATATGTTCCTGTTCCAAAACATTCTGATGCTTTCCAGCCTTAAATCCTTTCGATGCATCAATGAACAGAATATTTCCTGAATTGCCATTTCTCTTGCTTTTCAGCACCAATACACACACCGGGATTCCTGTTCCATGAAACAGATTTGCAGGCAAGCCGATAACAGCATCCAGACGGTTCAGGTCTTTGATTATATATTTTCTGATTGCTTCTTCTGCTCCACCACGGAACAATACACCGTGTGGTAACAATACAGCTACACGACCATCAGAATCATCCATGTGGTAAATCATATGTTCTACAAACGCAAGGTCAGCAGCAGATTTCGGTGCCAGCTTTCCAACTCCGCTGTATCGTGGGTCATCTTCAAATTTCTTATCAGCTGACCACTTCAAGCTATACGGTGGATTGCAGACCTGTACAGTCAGCTTCAAATCATCACCGTATTTATCATCTTTCAGCGTATCACCTTTATAAATATCAAAATTCTGCCAGTCTACACCATGCATAATCATGTTCATTCTTGACAGGTTGTATGTTGTAGCGTTCAGCTCCTGTCCGTAGAAATGACCAACTTTATGTGTGGTCAAATGCTTCTGGACTTCTAACAGCATGGATGCAGAACCGCAGGTACAGTCACCGACAGTCTTTGCTTCGTCCAGTCCAAGGGATGCAAGTGTAGCACAAAGTCTACTCGGTCCGGCAGGTGTGAAGAACTCTCCACCTTTCTTCCCGGCATCTGAAGCAAACAGACCAATCAGAATCATATATGCTGTACCCAGTACATCAAACTGAGAATCCTGTAAGTCAAAATCAATGTCTGAAACCTTGACCATAACACGACCAATCATATCGGTACGGTCTGCCACTGTCTCTCCAAGACGTGCATCCTGTAAACGCATATCATTGAACAATCCATCAAATGCTTTGTTAGATTCATGACCCATTGTAGAACCTACAAGGTCATTGATTGCTTTTTCAAAATCTTCTACACTGAACTTATCAGCATCATTCTCAAATTTTGTAATCTTACGAATCAGGTTACGGAACAGGTTTTCCGGCTTGATGACATATCCCAGTTTGGATAAAGACCAGTCTTCTACAACAGGTCTGTAATCATCATCCGCAAATGCTTCTTCGTATGTTACACCGTCATTTTCAAGTATTTCTGCCATGTACATTTCTGTACGTTCTGACAGATAACGATAGAAAATAACTCCAAGAATATAATTCTTGAACTCGCTGGCATCCATCTGTCCCCGTAATTCATTGGCAATCGCCCAGAGCTTTTGAGAAAGCTCATTTGCCTGTGCCTGATATGTATTTGTATCTGCCATAATTATTCTCCCTCTGCTTTATATTTGTTATAGGTCTCTGTTACAAATGTCTTCACTGATTTTGTCAGCTTCGTCATTTTCAAAAGACCCAGCTTGTATGCTGTCAATCTCTTACGAATATCATCATCTGAAATCGTACCGTGGAATACATATTCCGTAAACAGTTCTGATACAATCATGTAATCAATCTTGTTATCATACGCAAATTCTTCCATGTCAGCCTTCATCTGCTCTTTCTCGAACTGAGTAAATGCTTCCATTACATCTGCATCCTCTGGCAAATCATAGAATCTGGTCAAAATGAACTGTCTCATGACCTCTTTCTTCAATCGCAAAGATTCATTGTCAGAACGCTCAATCTCACGCAAAATCAAATCAACATCCTGCTGCTTTTCTTCCTCTGTCTTGTCGTGAGTATTCGCATTTTTCAGCAGATTCAGGATATACACGACATTGATACGGTCAGTACGGACAAGCTCAATATCGAAATCCACATCTACTGGTACAGGTACTTTCGGATTTGGATTGTGTGTCTGGTCTTTGTAATACAGATACCAGCTCTTGAATCCTTCGTATTCATTCTCATCCATCACAACTGCAAGGTCATCCCAGTCAAACTTAGAAAATGTCTTCAAAGTGGCAAGGGTCTTTGCCATTGAACGGAACGCAATGATGAACATACGGATTTCATTTTCTGACTTGAGCTGACCAGCTGCATCCACATCCGCTGTAATCTTTCTCAATACAGGCTCCTGATTTACCCACTGATTCAGATAATACTCATAATTTTCAAGCAGATATTCATTCGGGTCTCCGTCCCCGGAGAATAATGTCAGTGCATCATCCTGCCACTGCTTGATATTTCTGTATGATACAATCTGTCCAAACTGCTTTGTCACCTTATCTACACGATTTGTACGGCTATATGCCTGTACAAGTGAATGCCAGATAAGATTCTTGTCCAGATACAGCGTATTCAATGGCTTTGCATCGAATCCGGTCAGGAACATATTGACTACCAAGAGAATATCAACCTGCGGTAAATCCTTCTGTTTCAATCTCTTTGCAATATCTTTTCTGTATGCATCAAATGTATCAATCGTAAATGCTGTATTGTATAAAGCATTGTAATCCTGCATACAGCGGTCAAGAAGTTCCTGTGAATGTTCATCTGCACCATCATCCATATCTTCATTTGCCTGATAGGAAAAGATTGCAGCCACCTTCAGCTTCTTATCATCTGGTTCCGCATCATTCAACTTCTTGAACTCATCATAATACTTTCCAAGGGTCTGAATCTTATCCACTGCGAACAATGCTGTATAAATATCCTTGCCCTGTGGATGTACATGCTGCTCATGATGTTCAAAAATATGCTTTGCAATGCCAGCAATACGCTCATCATCATGGTACAGAGGTTCCATGTCGATTTTATGACGCTTGCAGTATTCCGGGTCATCCAGCTGTTCCGGGTCAATACCCTTTACAGCAAGATTCCTTGCAAAGATGGTACGCTGATACTCTACTGAGAATCTAAGCACGTTACCGTCTGCAATCGCATCTTTAATCATGTATTTATGCAAGCATGAATCCAGCTTATCTCCTGCATGGAAAATATCCGCTGTGGTACGACCATCCGCACCCTTGTTTTTCTCAAAAATCGGTGTTCCAGTAAATCCGATATAATTTGCTCTTTCAAAATGCTTTTCAATCTGACCATGCATCTTTCCGAACTGGGAACGATGACACTCATCAATAATAAATACAACCTTCTTATCCTTGTATGCATCCATTACAGCTGCATATTTCGGATTTTTGACGGCATTTGCCATCTTCTGAATCGTTGTAACAATCATCTTTTTCTCAGATGATTTCAGCATATTGATAAGTACAGCAGTGCTGTCCGTATTGTCTACACAGTTTTTTTCAAAACTGTTATATTCATCAACGGTCTGGTCATCCAGGTCTTTTCTGTCAATCAGGAATACAACCAAATCTACCATTGATTCATCACGCAAAAGCTGTGCCAGCTTGAATGATGTCAATGTCTTTCCTGAACCTGTACAGGCAAATACATAACCATCCTGATTTACTTCCAGTACACGCTTCTTTGCAGCCTTTACAGCGTAAATCTGATATGGTCTCATGACCATCAATACAGGCTCCGTGGTCTTAATGACCATGTATTTATCCATCATCTCTGTAATAGCTGATTTGCGGAAAAATTCATCTGTGAATGTGTTCAGTTCATTGATACGTGTATTCTTTTCATCTGTCCAGAAGAATACAAGAGATTTCAAGATTGGATTATACTGACCATCTATCATCTCATTTTCATTACAGAAATACTTCGTCTGTACAGAATTGCTGACCACAAACAGCTGCAAATATCTGAAAATACCCTTGAAAGAAAACTTTCTGTATCTGTTAATCTGGTTGATTGCTTCGTTGATTTCCACGCCGGGGCGTTTCAATTCAATCTGTACAAGCGGCAAACCGTTGATAAGGACGGTCACATCATAACGATTCTTATACACTACATCGTCTTTGTGTGTCTTGTCCATTGTGACCTGATGTGTTACCTGATAGATATTTCTATCTGTATCACCTGAAAAGAAATCAATATACACTGATTCTCCATTATCCAGCTGTAACACATATTTATCACGAAGAATCTTTGCTGATTCATACACAGAATGATTATCTACATGAATCATAATGCGGTTGAACTCAGCATCTGAAAATGATGCATCATGTCCCTTTTCCGCCAGCTTCTTTGCATTGAACTTTGCAAGCTGTTCACGGAAATTGACAAGCACATCATCATAGTTATCTAATTTTATGAATTTATATCCGATACCTTCCAAACGGTCTATGAAAATATCTTCAACTTCGTATTCAGAAATATGTGCCATACTATATTTTATTCCTCCTTTAATATATTGAACACCTAGCAGAATAATTTTTTATTTTTCTGATGTGCTTCTTCTTTTGCTATATTAAATATATTTTTACTTCTTATTTCAACTTTTCTATATAATAATATTACTTCTTCCCCAAATTTTATTTAACAAAATCTCCGTCAATCAAAATAAACCTCATTTTATTTAATATTCACCACTTTACAACTTTATAAATGGCACCCATGTTTCCTAAATGCTTGTTTTATAGCACTTATCACGGATTTTGATTTTATTTGGGTTTCGATATTTTGCACGAAACCAGTGAAAAATATCTGCTTACGGATGCCCTCACTTATGACAAAACGAAATTCCTGCACACTTTTATCTTTGTAGTCAGCAAATTCATTGTCGACATAAGGCAGCAGTTTCATTACACAATAACTGATGTTGATAAGATTTACCATAATTTCGATTCCTTTGCAGCTTCGTACCATATAACTGCATAAAGACCAGAATATTTTCTGCTCAAGTTCAGACTCACTATACATAGTCATCTGTGGAATGTTTAAAAAATCAAGCGTATAAGTATTTTTTATTACATCTTCCGGTGTCTGGTATGTTATCCCTTCTTTAGCAAGTGCTAAAATTCCCTCTTTATTTTTACTAGATGCCAGCCTAAGAAATAATGCTGCATCTTTTTCGCACCTCAAAGTTCTGACATCCCATTTTTCTTTTATACACTCATTTTCATAAAATTGTCTTTCTAATTCATCATCAATAGTAATTAATTCACAAATTTATGTAAAACACACCATATACTTATTCTATCAACTGTCTAATTTTATAAATACTTCATTATATTATTTATTCCAAAATTATACTATACATTATTTAGCATTTCAATTAGATTTTATATTTAACATCTAATTATTGTAACAATTCAGCCTGTTACTAATTATTTTTGTTTTAGTTCCACTTTTCCACTACCACTCAATCATTTCTGTCCACACACTACAGTGCAGACAGGAATGATTCAATTTTCGACAGCAAATATCTCGCCATCTACTATCTTAACTACCCTCTTTGCCGCCTTTGCGACCTCAAGGTCATGTGTTATCATAACTATCGTGTTTCCCATATCATTAAGTTTTCTGAATAATTTAAGAACTTCCTTACCGCTTTTACTGTCTAACGCACCCGTCGGCTCATCTGCAAGAAGAATCGCAGGCTCTCCGACTAATGCTCTTGCGATTGCTACTCTTTGCTTCTGACCACCCGAAAGTTCATTTGGTTTATGATTTATTCTTTCCTTAAGACCGAGCATTTCTATCGTATCCATGCACATCTCCTGTGCTTCTTCATGCTCATATCCTCTCATAAGGAGCGGCATTATGACATTCTGAATAACCGTATATGTAGGTATCAGATGATAGTTCTGAAAAATAAAACCTATCTTTTCATTTCTGATACTTGTAAGTTTTTTCTCTTTCATCGAATGTATCGCAAGTCCGTCAAGATAATACTCACCCTCGTCAAAAAGGTCCATGCAGCCAATAACATTCATCAGTGTAGACTTGCCTGAACCCGACGGACCAAGAATCGCAACAAACTCACCCTCATCCACGGTAAAATTAATATCTTTCAAAACATGGAGAGACTCTCTCCCCATATCATAAATTTTATTAACATTAACAATCTCTATCTTATGCTCATTATGCTGCTTAACATCGCTCTTTTTATCAATATCTTTATCCGCCTTTTTCTTTCTGAACTTTATCATAAAAATCTTCCTTCCTAATTATCACGAAACAATCCACACACCTACAACAACCTTTTCCCCACTTGAATCTTTCTCCATTATCATTTTAATAATGTCTCCGTTTGAAAGTCTTGAAAATGTTGTTGTTTTCCCAAGTGATGTTATCACATCTGTTCCGACAGGTATCGTCGTACTGCCTGTTTCGTCCGTGAGCGTATAAATCTTCTTGCTGCTTTTATCCGAAGATTTACTGCTGTCAGATTTTTTATCTGAACTGTCAGAAGAACTCTGACTGCTGTTTTTATCTGATGAATTATTCCGGCGATCTTCGAACTGCGAACTTTCTCCGTTCATATCGGCTGCTTCTCCACTCTGCGAATTTCCTCCATTCGTATCGGGTGCTCCTCCGCCCTGCGGCATCTCTCCACCATTCATATCGGGTGCTCCTCCGCCCTGTGAACTACCTCCGTTCATATCTGGTACTCCGCTTGCAGACGGCATCCTGCCTTTCTTTGAATTTGAGTCAGATGCACTCTGCTCTTTCACAACGGTGTATTCTATCTCATTGCCATATATCGCCGTTATCTTGCAGGCAACAATCTCCTGATTAGATTTCAGCTTAACTGAGCTTATATCATTGGTTGTCTCCTCCGTTTTCTTAGAACATCCCGACAACACAAGGCACATACCAAGAAACACCGCAAGAACTTTTCTACACCTTTTTACATTAAGATACATTTTTCACCCTCCTTAAACTCTTACTCCTCATTTAATGCCTCAACAGGTACAAGTTTTGAAGCCTTTAATGCAGGATAAAATCCAAATACAGTTCCCGTAAATACCGCAAATACTACGGCAAGTGCTGCTCCGAATACAGAAAGTTCTACTCTTACATCAAAATGCTCTACAACAGGCGTTATGCCAAAACTTAGTAAAACACCGAGTATTCCTCCAAGTATGCTTATAAAGCACGCTTCAAGCAAAAATTCTATAAGTATGTCTTTTTTGGTACAACCGATGGCTTTTAATATACCGATTTCTTTTGTTCTTTCTTTTACCGATACGAACAATACATTCATGATACCTATACCGCCTACGATAAATACTGTAGCCGCCATTGCAATGAGGAGTGTTGTCAGTGTGTTGTTTGATTCTGACGCAGCATCCATCTTACTTCCGGCATCAGTTATCGTAAATTCTGCATTTGGATAATTTTCCGCGAGAACCGACTGTATATTTTCCATTACAGTGTCCACTTTATCAACATCTGATGCGATTACTGTTATCGTCGGGTCTGCATCCGTTCCAACGATATATTTTACTCCGGTGCTGTATGGTATAAATATGGAATCATCAGGACTTATTCCTGAAGAAACAGTTCCTACCTCCGATATTACACCGTTTACTACATATGCTCTGTCGTCTATGTAAATAGTGCTGTCATATGCGTCTTTTACACTTCCAAATATCTCTTTTGCAACAGAATAACCGAGTACGCACACTTTCTCTTTGTTTGTCTCGTCTGATGACTCGATAAAACTCCCTGCTGCCATCGTCAGATTACTCATGCCTGCATAATTATTTTTCACTCCTGCTATCGTATAGCTTTCAGCGTCATCGAGCTCTCCTCCATCTACATCGGATTTTGTAGTATAAGATATCGTTATGTCTGAAATTCCCGGAAGAAATGTTTTTAAATCGTCCATATCGTCTTCAGACAAAGTAATCTTTTCCTGATTTATCTTTGAGCTTTCACTGCTTTTACCGCCCTGCATAAATCCACCAAAGCCACCCGGCATCGGTGGCATTCCCTGACCGCCGCCAAAACCACCCTGTCCCCTATTTCCCGACTCAGAGTTTCCATTTGATGATTTCCCTGACGAGCCTGATTTTGATGAACTCTTAGAATTTGACGATGAACTGTCTGACGACTGCTCATATGAAATATCTATAGCACCTGCGTTCAAATTTTTGAACTGATCCGCCACATCCATCTGACCGCCCCTGCCTATTGCTATAACCATGACTATCGTTGCCGCTCCCACTACTATACCTATAGAAGTAAGCACCACCTTAAATTTATTCTGAATAAGATTTATCCAGACAAGTCTTAATATCTCGCTTAGTTTCATTCGCTCACCCGGCTTTCTATAAGAACTGTATCACCTTCGCTTAATCCGCTTTCGATCTGAACATTATGTCCGTCTGAAAATCCTGTTTTTACCTGTGTCTTTGTCGTACTTGCGTCACTGTTTTTCTTTGTTACATATGACTTTGTTCCCTCTGTCTCAACAGCCTTATTTGAAATATAAAGAACATCCTTTACCTCTTTTGTAACAAATGTAACATCAGCACTCATTCCTGCATAAATACTTGAAACATCACCTGTCATTGTGACTACGACCGGATAACTCACCGTACTTGTTCCCGATGAAGTGGTTGATATTGATGTGACTTTTCCGTGGAATGTCTTACCTTCATATGCAGAAAGACTTATATTTACTGTATCTCCGACTTCTATCTCCGAAATATCGTCCTGTGCGACAGACACTGAAGTTGTGACCGCATCCGAATTCATATATGTAGCTATGTCGGTATCAGTGCTTAATGTCTCTCCGTCCTCATATCCGACAGATGTTACCGTGCCTGAACATTCAGCTTTTATCACCCCTGTTCCTGCATACTTTTCAAAAATTTTTAATGCTTTCTGTGCATCCTTTAATGTCTCCTGTGCGTCTTTTACATCATCGTCAATTCCATCCATCGCAACATTATAAAGAGTCTTTGCATTTGAATATTGAAGCATTGCCGCATCATATGTCTTTTTTGCACTTACTTTTCCTGTTTTCCTGGCTTTTTTAGCAGATTTAAGCTGTGATTTCAGGTTTTTGAGGTTTGATTTATATTCCGATAACTGCTGCTGATATGAGGCTAACTGCTGCTGCATTATCGTTACAGTGTTTGAACTGCTCTGACTGCCCGTTGAGCCTGCAGTTGTACCTGTTCCTGAAGTTCCTCCGTTTTTATCATCTCCCATACCTGTACCGTTCATGTTTCCTGTATTATTTCCGGCATTACTGCCTGTATTCTGATTTATCGATGTACTTTTATATACGGTTGTACTCCCGCCTGCTTTTTTAATCTTTTTCTTTAGATTTTTAATCTTTGAAGGAAGTGTCTTAATACCTGAAACTGCCGTATTATAGTTATTCTGTGCTGTCACAACCGCACCGTCAAGGCTTTGCAATGTAGCTTTATATGTTGTCTTTGCACTCTTGCCTGCCGCAATCCTTTCTTTATATTCATACTCCGCCGTAAGTTTATCAGAGTCTCTGTCTACTTTTGCTTCTTTTAATGTAAGTTTTGCCGAACTTACCGCCGCCTTATAAAGTTTTCTCACATTTGAAACACTCTTTGTCGTGAGTTTTAAAATTGTGTCACCTTTTTTTACATTCTGACCCGATGTGATACACACTTTTTTTATAACAAGGTCTGAGTCCGATACGCTCTCATTTCCTGATGATGAAGATGTTGTCTTTGTTGTGGAAGAACTGCTGTCTGAACCCGACTGTCCGCCTGCCATTCCCATTGCACCCCCCATGTTCTGCATCCCCTGTGCATCACTTTTATTTGAACTGTCCGAAGATGAAGAACCTGAACTGCTTGTTCCTGATGAAGATGATGAGCTGCTTGTTCCCGCCGAAGATGTGTCAAGCTCATATGACTGTGTGATAGAACCAATCTCCATTGTTCCACTCTCAGTTATCCCCACTGTGAGGTTTCCTTTTTTCGCCGTGTTCTCTTTAGTTACTGTCGCTGTCTTTGTATCGTCTTTTTTATTATTCACATTAAAAACCACAATAACAGTTATGCACCCAATAAGGATTATGGAAATTATAGCTTTCTTTATCTTTTTCTTATGCGACTTAGATTTTACCGCTGCCTGTTTTTTTTCTTTATCTGCCATTTTTATTTTCCTTTCTGTTCATTTTCTTCATTATTCTGATTAAAGATAACCTGCGTTGCAGCACCGCTTGATAACATTTTCTGCGAATTATCAATGGAAACAGTTACCGTATATGTTACTTTTGATACACTCTCCGATGATGAAGATGTTTCAATAGCTGCAACTTTTCCCGTTACTGTCTGCGGCATATTCTGAACACTTACCGAAGCCTCATCGCCTACTGAAATTTTTCCTATATCCGTCTGGTCAACAGTCACATCAATACTGAGTGTATTTTCATTACTGTAACCTGCTATCGCTGTCATACTGTTTAACATATCTCCGCTTTCATATGACATTTCAGATAAAGTTCCCGACATCTGTGCCACAACATTATTTCCTGATATAAGTTTGTTAAATGCTGCTACTCTTGCTTTCGCATTTGTATAATTGTCTTTTGCTTTCTGTAATGTATCTTTTGCCGATTTTATAGCCGCATTATAGACTGTGTCTGCATTTTTATAGGCTTTCACACTCTCGTCATATGTCTTTTTGGCACTTACTTTTCCTGTTGTCTCCTCTGATAAAGCCTGATTGTATGTTGAACTGTAATTGTTCAGGTTAAGTTTTGCATTTTTATAGTCAGTTCCATATGACGAAATATTATTTTTAAGTGTGCTTATGCTCTTTGACAACTGAGTTTTTTTCGTATTGTATTGCTCGTATGTCTTTTCTGTTGATGTTGATGATTTCAAAGCCTTGCTATATGCCGTATTCTTTGACTCCATATCTTTTTTTGCCGATGCAAGATTTTGCTCAATATTTGTTGTCAACTGTGAAATATCACTTTTATTTTCACGACTGAAATCTCCAATATATCTCGATACTGTACTTAGTTCATCATATTTTTGTTTTGCCTGTTCATATGATTTTTGCTTTGTGGCAAGAACTTTTGCTTTGTTCTCCACCTGTTTTTTTGCCTTTTTGAATTTTTTATTTACACTGCTCAACTGTTTCTGTTTTGCAGCAAGAGTCTTTTTTGAATTTTTAATCTTCCCAGGATATGTACTTATTATCTTTTTACTTTTATCAAGCTGTCTCTTTGCTTCTTTTACCGTTCCCGTATATTCCGATAAACTATCTTTATAATCGATAAGTGCTGATGAATACGCTGACAATCTATCCTGATAATCACTTTTTGCATCATAAACCGCTTCTTCATAATCAAGTTTTGCCGATGCATATTTCTTTTTATAAGTTTTTACCGCTTTATAAAGAATTTTTCTTGTATCTGAAACACTGTCTTTGGTAAGTTTTATAAGTGCATCTCCTTTTTTTACCTCATCACCTGAGCTTTTCAAAACACTTTCCACTTCCAATGCTCCTGTTTTACTTGTACCCTTAAGATTTAGATTGTATAACTGATAGTCCGTTCCTCCCGATGTCATTCCCTCTGCCTGCAATATATTACTATTCTGCGTCTTTGCCGAAGCAATGTTTTTATTATATGAATTATTTGTCTGTTCCGATTGTTCAGATGAATTATTTTTTAAAATCCGATTTCCACCATATACTCCCACACCTGCTATAACAAGCACTACTGCCATCGTCAATGCAATCTTTCTTTTTCGGTGCATCATTTTTTCTCCTGTCTGCTTACGCTGATTTTTCTTTATTGTTCCAGCATATTCTTGCCAAAGATATTCACAATACGCTTTATATTTTATAATCAAAATATTACAGTAAATTTGTGAAAATCAAGTGGAAAAGTTGTGTGCAAAATGTGAAACGGAATATTTTTAAATATCTGTCATAAGATGATGTAAGAGGAGAATTTCCCCTCTTTTAAGAAAGTCCGCTCGCCTTTAACACGATAAAAGTGCAGCAAAACATTAACATAATAAATCTGAAAGGCAGGTTATCGCTAAATGAATAAAACTTCCACAACCAATATACGAAAAAGGACAATGCCACGCATATGTAAAACTGTTATCATATTCTTTTTTATAGGTATGCTTATCGGTACTCTTGTCGGAAAGCTTTTTAATCCAATCATCCTGCCTGTGTTAAAAACAATTTACAGCGAAACCATAAGTGCCCTGCCATCAATGGACATACCGTCAGACCAGATAGTCCTCTCATCCTTTAGCAGAAACATCAAATTTGTAATGCTGCTTTTTATTTTCTCAATGACAGACCTCTGGCGTTATTACTGCCTTGTTTTTTCGGTTTATACAGGCTTTTCAAACGGACTCCTGCTTTATTTTAATCTTTCACTTTACGATTTTGCCGGAATAGCAAACTATACCTGCTGCATTATGCCGCAATATCTTGTCTTTGTCCCTGCATTTTTGTTTATAATAATGAAGCTTCACAGAATAAACTGCTTAGATGAAACAAAACAAAAAGGGAAACTGTTATTAAAACAATTTCCCTTATTTCTGCTCAGTATTTTACTTATACTTATCGGAAGTCTCGCCGAGGGCTGCATAAATCCACTGCTTTTGATGCATCTTGCAAACTGATTATACATACTGTCAATGCAGGCAACAGACTTCTAATCTTTAAAAATTCAAATAAACTAAATCCGTTTTAATTGCTGCTTAAGCTCCTCAACAGAACCGTCATTTTTTATGACTCTGTCACTTCTGCTTATATAAAACTCATCAGGTTTCTGGCTTCTCATCACCGCATCGCACTTTCCGTCAGAATAGCCCCTGCTTTCCTTAAGCCTTGCTATCCTTATTTCTCTCGGAACATACACATACCATACCTCATCACAGTATTTATCGCACTCCGTCTCGAACAATATGGCACTCTCAAGAATTATACTGCCGCCTTTTTCCTTTCTCTGTTCAATATAGTTCTCAATATATTCCTTTACTTTAGGATGCACGATATTATTCAAATCCTGTATCGCACTTTTGTCATTAAACACTATATCCGCAAGTTTCTTTCTGTCAATCTCCCCCGTGTCAGAAAGAATATCCTTACCAAATCTTTCCACCACGGCTTCAAAGGCACTACCACCCTTATCCGTGACAATATGACCAATATCATCCGTCAATATAAGCTCAGCACCCGTTTCTTCCTTTAAAAACTGTGCCACAAGTGACTTACCACTACCGACACCACCTGTCAAACCAATAACTTTCATCTCAATCCTCTCAATATCATAATAACCACACTAAGCCTTTGCAAAACTTACATAAACTGTAATTAGATTGTGCAACTATAACAAAATAATGTTAGCTGACATTTTGTCACCGTCAGCACTTAAGAGTGGTCTTTTCACTCTTTATGTGCTGCTACGAGTGACATCATAGCGAAAGCGTGCCAGCGGTATTATTTGTTATAGTTGCACAATCAACACAACCTGCAGCAGTTTTGCAAATGTTAGTGTGCCTCAAACCAATCATCCCCCTGCTCCACTTCCGCAATAAGAGGAACTTTAAGTTCAGCCGCCGACTGCATATTTGAAATAAGTATCTCTTTCACCTTTTCAATCTCATCAACACTTGTCTCTACCAGCAGTTCATCGTGCACCTGAAGAACTATCCTTGATTTAAGTTTTTCTTCTTTTAATTTTCTTGCAACTTTTATCATCGCTATCTTTATTATGTCTGCCGCTGTTCCCTGTATAGGCGAGTTCATTGCAATTCTCTCACCAAATGAACGCTGCATAAAGTTTGATGATTTTATTTCAGGCACTGGTCTTCGCCTGCCAAATTTTGTGTAAGAATATCCTGTTTCTTTTGCTTCTTCTACTTTCTCGTCAAGAAATGCCTTTATCGCCGGATATGTGGCAAAGTATTTCTTTATTATCTCGTCCGCTTCTTTTCTCGTTGTGCCAAGATCCTGTGAGAGACCGAATGCACTTATCCCGTAAACTATTCCGAAGTTTACTGCCTTTGCATTTCTTCGCTGAAGATCGGTGACCTCGTCAAACGGTGTGTGGAATACTTTTGATGCGGTACTTCTGTGTATATCATCACCGTTCTTATATGCCTGTATAAGATGTTCATCCTCCGACATATCAGCTAAAACTCTCAATTCTATCTGTGAGTAATCTGCATCAAGGAATACAAATCCGTCTTTTGCCTTAAATACTTTCCTGAATTCACGCCCCATCTCCATTCTGATAGGAATATTCTGGAGATTTGGCTCTGTCGAACTTATTCTTCCCGTTGCTGTTATCATCTGGTTAAATTTGCCGTGAATTCTCTTATCGTTCTCGATAAATACAGCAAGTCCCTCTGCATATGTTGACTTTAATTTTGTAAACTGCCTGTAATCAAGTATCTTTGATATAATAGGGTCTTCTTTCTTTAGTTTTTCAAGAATATCCGCTGATGTTGAGTAGCCTGTCTTTGTCTTTTTTGCAAATGGCAGTTTCATTTTTTCAAACAATATCACACCAAGCTGTTTAGGTGAATTTATGTTAAACTCCTCACCTGCAAGGTCATATATATCACTTTCAAGTTCAATTATCTTTCTGTCAAGTTTTTTTGCAAGCTGTTCAAGAACGGCTATGTCTGCCTTGACTCCGACTCTCTCCATCTGATATAAGAAATATGCCGTCGGCATCTCCACTTCACGGTAAAGTTTTATCATGCCTGTTTTTTCGAGTGTGCTTTCAAGATTTTTATATCCAGCCACAGCCACATACGAAAGTTCTCCCGTATATTCCAAAAGATTGTTTATTACAACATTCTTTTCCTCGTCCGCACTCTCCCTAAGATAATCGTCATCTATCTCCGATACGATTTCTGAAAGTCTGCTTTTTCCAAATCTCTCACTATATGACGGTATCGTCATATCAAGATAATCCCTTGCTATATCGTCAGCACCGTAACTGTCTTTAAGCGGATTTATAAGATATGCAGCTATACTTACATCTGATATTTTATTAAACAGCCTGTCTAAATCCGAATCATCAAACGCCATCTGTAAAGGTGCTTCCCTATCCTCTGAAAGATTTTCTGCAACTGCCGTAAGATGCAGTTCGTTCTTCCAGTCTATCAATGCGATATGAGGTATTTTCTTTTGAATTTTTTTATAAGTTTCTATCAGAAAATCTCCGTCTGTCTCATCATTTTTTAATATGCTTACGGTTTCATACTCACCATTTTTTTCGTAGCTTAAACTAAGTCCCAAAAACAAATATTCATTTGTGCTGTCACTCTCATCTTCAAGAGAAACTGCTGATATATCATCAAATACAAATGCCATCTGTCCGCCGCTTTTTTTCTTATTTTTCTTTTTCGTAACACCTGAATTTGACCACTCATCGCCAAAAAATGATACTCCAACAACCTCAGGTGCATCCTTTATAAGCTCGTCAGCAAATCTCTTTACCTCTATTTTTTTCTTCAAATATTTAAAATTCTTTGGTCTTTCAACCGCTTTATTCATTGCCTCAGAATCGAATTTTTTTACAAGTGATTTTAGTTCTAGTTTCTTTATCCACTCAAATGCCTCAGATGTAAATATATTTTCAAGTTTTGCATCTTTGATACTGTAATCAAGTTCGCAGTCTGTCTTTATCGTCGCAAGTTTTTTGCTTAAGAAAGCCATATCCTTTCCTGCTCTCAAAAGCTCCCTCGCCCTCTTTGGCTCTACTTCCTCGATATGCTCATAAGCCTCCTCGACACTCGGAAATGCCTTAAGTATCTTTACTGCCGTTTTTTCACCGACACCTGCAACTCCCGGTATATTGTCAGCCGTATCTCCCATAAGACCTTTCATATCTATTATCTGAACCGGCGTGACACCGTATTTTTCTATTACATCCTCTGTATGATATTCTTCAACCTCAGAACCGCCTTTTTTTGTCTTTGGAATACTTATCTTGATATTTTTTGTAGCAAGCTGCAAAAGATCTCTGTCTCCTGATACAAGAGTAACTTCTTTTCCTTCTGCTTCTGCCATCTTTGCGATAGTTCCGAGTATATCATCCGCTTCAAATCCCTGTCTTTTTACAATAGTGATACCCATCGCTTCAAGCACATCCTGTATAACAGGCACCTGCTGTCTTAACTCCTCAGGCATAGGTTTCCTCGTGCCTTTGTACTCCTTAAACATCTCATGTCTGAATGTAGGCTTTTTCACATCAAAAGCAACCGTCAGATATTCTGGTTTTTCCGTATCAAGTATCTTAAACATGATATTTAAAAATCCATAAACCGCATTTGTATGCATCCCTTCTGAATTTGTCAGATCAGGCACTCCATAAAATGCCCTGTTTAATATACTATGCCCATCTATTAAAACTATTTTTTCACTCATCTGTTAAATTTCCCTTTCGATTTTTGGTAACTGTCCACACATATATGACTGCCTATCTTTGCTGTAAAAATTCATATTTATAATATATACCAAAGTGTCATTATCAGTAAATAAGAATAACACTTATACATACAAATATAAAAAGAAGAACCTTTTCAAACAATACAAACCGGTATCTTAAAATATAAGATTTTGCATCATCTATCCTATCCTGTGAATCTATCTGCGTTTTGCCCCTGAGATTATCGCTGTCAAGAAGTTTCATTCCCATTATCAATGTATAATATACATCATATTCTTCACGGCACTCCTCACAGTTCTCAATATGACTTATAAACTGTTCCATTTCTTTTATGTCCATGTTATCATTTATAAAATCAATGATACCGGACTGCACCTGTTTACAGTCCATCTTCTTTTTTCTATCTATCCTGAACCCATGTAATGTGACTTCCATCGTTATCCTTTCTTACAATTATCTTTGATGGTATCTGCTCTTTAAGTTCTGATACATGCGAGATTACTCCGACCAGCCTGCTGCTGCCTGCAAGGTCTAAAAGTATCTTTACTGCTTTGTCCCTCACATCATCACTCAGCGAGCCAAATCCCTCATCAATAAACATTGTATCAATCTGCGTTTTGCCTGAATTATTCTGCACAATATCTGACATTCCGAGTGCCATTGCAAGCGAAGCCATAAATGTCTCACCTCCCGACAAAGAGTGGGCATCTCTTACCTTTCCGGTAACCGGACTGTAAACATCAAGTTCAAGTCCTGTCTCACCTGCCGTAGTAAGCGAAATATCTCTGCACTTTAATAAAAGTCCGTTTGATGTCATAACCGCAAGTCTTTTGTTTGCGTAAGAAATTACCATATTAAAATATTGTCTGAGCACAAAAGTCTGGAAATGAATTTTTTTACTGTTCGCCACATTATTAAGAGAAGATATTATTTTATATTTTTCATTGAGTTTTCCTCTCTGTTCCATAAGTTTTGAAACTTTATCTCTCACTGAATTGTTCGTACCAAGCTTTGAGACCGTAATCTCATTTTCATTTGCAAGCCTTTCTGCTTCGATTTCCATTTCTGCTTTTTGCTGTAACATAACATCTGTGTCAATCTCTTTTTCGCCGTCAAGCATATCATCAAGGACACTGATAAGCGAACTGACTTTGCTCACTTCTTCTTTGTATTCCTGTATCTGTCTGTCGAATATCTCAATACTTTCTATATGAACAAGACTTTCATTGTATGCTTCTTCGTTTTCAAATTCTTTTTCTTTAAGCACTTTAATAAAATCGTCATACTCAGTTTCAAGATTTTTCCTGTCTGTTTCGAGCTGATTTTTGTTCTCTTTTATCGTACCATTAAGATTACTTTTTGTTCTGTCGGATTTTAAAATATTTTCATCAAGTTCCCTTTTTCTTTTCTCCAGAACTTCTATTTTATTTCTGATATTTTCAAGTTCTTTTAAGGCGGTATCCGAACTTTCATAGGAGAGTTCTTTTTTTAACATCTCCATTTCTGCACTTAAACTTCCAACGCTCACAGACTGTTTATTCAACATTTCTGCGTTATCAGATATATTTTCTTCCATTTCCTTAAGCTTTGCTTCTGTTTCTTTTTCAGCTTTCTCACGCTTTAGCTTTTCTTCTTTTTTGCTATATAAATCTTCTATCGTCTGCTCGTTTTCTGTCAAAGACTTTTTAATTTCTTTTATTTTTGTTTTTACATTCTCCTCCAGCTTGTCAGTTTTATTTTCACCGAAACTTGTATATTCCTTGTCTTTTATATTTTCCTGTTGTCTTATATTCTCATGCTCTTTTATATCAGTATCAGTTTTATCTTTTATACTAGCATTGTAGCCCTTTTTATCTTTTAAAGAAGTATCCGCTTTATCTCCTAAATAATAACAAATCTCATAATACCTCTTTACCTCGGCAAAAGCCACATCTTTTTTTCGCTTATTATCTTCAAATATTTTCTGTGAATTATTTTTTTCTTTTTCACATTCATTTTCTTTTGACTTTGCTCCGTCAAGTTCTTCTTTCGTGACCGTATCTTTTGTCATTGCCGCAGGTTGTGTATGATTAGTCGAACCACAGACCGGACAAGGCATACCGTCTTTTAGTCCCGCCGCAAGTATTGCAGCCTGAGCCGCCACATATCTGTCACTTGTGTTCTCATATGTTTTTCTGGCTTCTTTCCATGCCAGATATTTATCCGCATATTCTTTTTCTGCACTATCCAGTCTGCTGTTTTCTTTTTTATATGAAGCTATCGCTTTTTTTAATGCTTCAAATTCTTTAAGATTTCTCTTTTCATTCTCATCTGCCGCTATATATTTTTGCAATTCCAGTTCAATATCTTTAAGCTGCAAAAGTATTTTTTTATTTTCTTCACTTTTTATGAGAGCTGCTTTTTTTTCATCATTTAATAAATCTGATTTTTCTTTTAATTCTTTTAACTTTTTTTCTTCTAAAATATATAACTTATTTTTTTCATCATATACTTTGTATTTTTCCATCTCATTTTCAAGCCTGTTTTTTTCTTTTAACAGCTTTTCATTGTCAGTTAAATAACTCTTTTCAAAACTTTCCTTTTCTGATAAAAGTTTTTTATGGCTCTGCTCTAACAAAACAAACTTTGACTTATTCTGTTCTAACTGTTTCTCTCTTAATTCTATTGTATTTTTTGTTTTAATATAAACTGACTGCACCTGCCTTACTTCGCCTGCCGCCTTTGCCTTTTTTAATATCACAGCTTTATTATCATATGTTTCTTTTTGCTCCATCAGAGACTCATACCGCAAAACTGCTTCTTTTCTCTGTCCAAACTTACTGTTTATCTTATCTGCATCCGATATTCTCTTTACAAGCTTTACAATGTCAGCATTTTTTTTATCAATTATCTTTTTTTCTTCATTTTTCTTTATCTCAAGTTCTTTTATCTCTTGTTCAAGCACATCAAGCAGAAGCCCCGGTTCTGTATCTCTCTTTTCAAAGGCTTCTCTCCACGCATCAGTATTCCCGTTTTCCTCACTTACATAAGCTGTATTAAAATTTTCCTCCAGCAAAAGATTGTTATCTTTTATCTGTGCATATATCTTTTTAAATCTGTCGTTTATTACTCTCTCAATCTTCTCATATATATCCATAGAAAAAATACTTTTAAATATCTCTTTTCTGTTCTTTGTATTTTCCATGATAAGCTCACGAAACTGTCCCTGTGCAATCATCACTATCTTTCCAAACTGCTTATAGTCAAGTCCAACTATGCTCTGGATTTTTTCATCTGTCTCCTTATTCTTTCCATTAAAGACTTCTCCATCAGGCAGAGTAAGGACAACATCAGATGTAACACCGCTTTTTCTAAAATTGGTCGTTCTTTTTACGACATAGACACCTTTATTTTCCCCATGTGTATATTCAAATGTAAACTCCACAAATGTTTTCTGCTTGTCCTTAGCATACTCACTTCTCATCATTTTTGTTTCTCTGTCACCACCGCCCATCTTATTGTAAAGAGCATACATTATTCCATCAAAAATAGTAGTCTTACCTGAACCCGTATCACCCGATACAAGAAAAAGACCTCCCTTTATTTTTGAAAAATCAATAATCTCCTCTCCTCCGTAAGAGCCAAATGCTGACATAACAAGTTTTAATGGTTTCATTTACTCTTCCCCCACTTCACTAAGTATTTCCCTGAATAGTTCACTCTCTGCATCATTCATTTTCCTGTCCGTAAGCTGTTCAAAAAAAGTATCAAACGCATCATATGGTGACATTTCTTTTAATTCACCTACATCCTCAAGCATTATCTTTCTTGTCTCAGAATTATCAACGACCACTTCTAATATGTAGTCAAAATACGCACCCAGTTTTTTCTTTACATCAGGAATTATTTCTTCATCCCTCAAAGTAATGCTCACATAATCATTTTTAAGTTCTTCATCAGCCGAAGCTATTATATCATCAAAATATCCCGTAAGTTTCTTTACATCTCTTATCTGTGTCAGCGGAAGTTTTGTTATCTCAATCTCTTTATTTTTTTCTTCCATATCCACCATTACAATGTTCTTATTATGATTTCTCTCACTCACCGAAAATTTAATCGGTGTTCCACTGTATCTGTTTTTCTCACTGCCCACAAACTGTCCGCCGTGAATATGTCCGAGTGCTGCATACTCAAAATCATCAAATGCCGATACATCGACAGCATCAAGTCCGCCCACTATAGCCGGAGTCTGCTCCGACTCACAAAGTTCAGGCTCTTTGTGACCTGACACAAAAAACTGATGTGCAAGAATAATATTCCTCTCATTTTTATCTATGTCTGTATTTTCAACAAGCTTTTTTATTATTGCGTCTTCCCCTGCTGCCGCCTCCTCAGGCATTGAATTTTTAAACAGTGCAGGCTTCAAAAACGGCAGCATATAGATATTTACATTTCCATATTCATCCGCAAATGTAACTTTTTCTATCTTTTCATTTTCCCCGGTCTGAGGAACCGTTGATATATATATATCATGCTTTTTAAGAAAATCTTTTCCAAAACTCAGCCTTTTTGCATTATCATGATTTCCTGAAATAATAAAAACCTTTCTTCCGGAAAGTTTATTTAAAAGTTCATCAAGCAGCGTCATTGCATCTGCTGATGGCACTGACCTGTCGTAAACATCACCTGCAATAAGAACCGCATCGGGATTGTATTTATCGCAGTAATCTCCAAGCTGCTCTATAAAATTTCTGTGTTCCTCCGTAAGGTCATAACCATACAGAAGTTTACCAAAATGTAAATCCGAAATATGAAAAAATCTCATTTTACTCCTCATTTCTATCACATATCTTAGGCGTTTGCGAAACTATCATAAAACTTGATTAAATTGTGCAGATATAACAAATAGTGTTAGTCGGCATTTTTGTCGTCGTCAGCACTTAATCAGCGTTTTTTGCTGATTTATGTACTGCTACGAACGACAACATAGCGAGAGCGTGCCGACGATATTATTTGTTATATCTGTGCAATTAACATAACATATAATTAGTTTCACAAATGCCTATATCACATATCTATTCATTATCTGTCCCCTGCACTTCTTCTATCACACAGGTATGATGCTTTTTGTCTTTTCCCTCCGCATCATAGCTTATCCCTACAAGAAGTATTTTGTCGCTATAGCCTGACAATGCACCGTGGTATCTGTTTTCTTTTATCTGTTTAATTGCCGTGTCTGCCGATTTATTATATTTTAATTCTACTACCATTGCCGGTCTGACCCCCGCATTTGCTCTAGGAATAAACACAAAATCTGCAAATCCTTTTCCGGCAGGCATTTCACGGACAATATTATAATATCCCGGTGCTGTAAAATATGCCATTGTAAGAACACAGCTAAGCGAATTTTCATCATTGTACTTTAATACTGATGTGTAAGCATCATGAGCAAGCTCTATAAGTTCGGCAACTCTTTCTGCATTTCCATCTATAGTTTCAAAAAGCAGTTCATCGCAAGTTGAAATCGCTTTTGCAATCTCTTTCCACCCACCTGTTTGCAATGCAAGTTCAAATGCAGTTGCCACCTCATAGTTTGGCACATATGCACTCTTTCTGTCCGCATCATATCCAAGATAACCCAAATGTATCAATGCCGTTAAAGCATCATCCTTTGACGCAATAGTTGAAAAATCATTTTGAAATGTATTTGGATTTACCATGACTTTTCCACCTGCAAGCATCTTCATAATATCATCCTTTAGTCCTGCATAATTCATCGTTATAAATGTATTTATTGATGCAAATGAAGATGTATTTCTCCAGTATGAATCAAAATCATTTCTCTCTATTGCCATAGAAACAGAGTTTGGATTATACATATGAATACCGTCAATCAAATATCCGTTGTACCATGCTTTCATACTGTCAAAATCCATATCAAACCGCTTGCATAATTCTTTAACCTCATCTTCCGTAAAACCATAATATTTTGTAATCGGACTTGATTTTAACATTGTATATTCACTGAAATTATTTAAAGCTGACTCATCTTTAATCTTTTTTATCGGTAAAATTCCCGTAATATATGCCAATGCGAGAAAAGATTTTGACTCCTCCGATTTAAACAGCGAGTGTAAAAACTGTAAATACTCGTGTACCAACTCTTTGTCATCGCTGTTTCTGATAACGCAATCCCACTCATCAATTATTATCACAAACTGAATTTCTGTTATCTCATAAATCTCCTGTATCAGCAAATATAAATCTTCATTATAATCTAATGTATCGCCATATTCTTTCTTAAAATCCTTACATATTCTCTTTTTAATTGTGTCCGCCAAATCTTCTTTATGAAAATCCCAGACTGATGAAATATCTAAATGGATAACATTATATTTGTTCATGTATTTCCTATAGTATGCACTATCCGCAATTGCTGTGTCATCAAAAAGATTTGACGAATCACAGCCAAGACTATAATACGCATCTATCATTCCAGCCGCATGAGATTTGCCGAACCGTCTTGCATGACTTACAGCAACGCATCTGCCACTCGTCCCCAGCAGACCGTTAAGATATTCCAAAAGTCCTGTTTTATCCACATATATCCTGCTGTTTTTGTCACCTGTAAAGCTCCCATTCTTTGGATTAAAATATACACCCATTATATATCACCTCATAATTTCCGTTATGTTATTTTATATGATATTTAATCAAAAGATATTTTTTCCAAAAAATAATGTTATGGATTTTTATCTGCTTTTGACTATTACATCATATATGAAAACAGTTTGCTGTCTGCCTTTAACCCTTGCATCTTTTATTCCAAGTATAACACATATCACAAAACCTTAAAAGAACAAAGTCGGTTAAAAAAGACCCTGCACAGCATTTCCACCATGCAAGGTCTTTTATATATATTTTGATTTTACTTCCAGCTCAGTTTAATCTGTAAATAATGATGTTGAATAATATCTGTCACCACTGTCCGGTAATAATACTACAATATTCTTTCCTTTGTTTTCTGCTCTTTTAGCATACTCGATTGCTGCTGCAATTGCTGCTCCTGATGAGATACCTACGAGGATACCTTCCTCTTTTGCAATCGTCTTGCTATATTTAAATGCATCATCATCCTTTATAGGCAAAACTTCGTTATAGACTTCTGTGCTAAGTGTCTTTGGAACAAATCCTGCACCTATTCCCTGAATCTTATGTGCTCCTGCATGTCCCTGTGAAAGTACAGGTGATGCTTCAGGCTCAACTGCTATAACTTCAATTTCAGAATTTTTAGCTTTTAGATACTGACCTACTCCGGTAAGAGTTCCACCTGTTCCCACACCTGCTACAAATGCATCTACTTTTCCATCCGTGTCATTCCAGATTTCAGGACCTGTTGTCTTTTTGTGTGCAGCAGGGTTTGCAGGGTTCTCAAACTGTCCCGGTATAAAGCTGTTTTCTATCTCTTTTGCAAGTTCCTCCGCCTTTGCAATAGCACCTTTCATTCCCTTTGTTCCGTCTGTAAGTACAAGTTCAGCACCATATGCCTTTATAATATTTCTACGCTCGATACTCATTGTCTCCGGAAGTACAATGATGATTCTGTATCCCTTTGCTGCTGCGATTGCTGCAAGTCCGATACCCGTATTTCCCGATGTCGGCTCAATGATAGTTGAACCCTCTTTTAAAAGACCTTTTTCCTCTGCGTCTTCTATCATCTCTTTTGCTATTCTGTCCTTAACGCTTCCTGACGGATTAAAATACTCAAGTTTTGCAAGAATTTTTGCTTCAAGATTAAATGCCTTTTCAATATGTGTGAGTTCTACAAGCGGTGTGTTTCCGATAAGTCCAAGTGCACCTTTATATATATTTGCCATAATAATAATCCTCCTGTTTATGTTATATCTATATTCTAACACTTAATGAATCGTCTGAATATAACTTTTATTTTACTTTACAATGTTTTTTATTTACTGAACTGCCTTAAATGCTTCATCAAGATCTTCGATAATATCGTCAATGTTCTCTGTTCCGATTGAAAGTCTTATAGTATTTGGCTTGATACCCTGGTCTGCAAGTTCCTCTTCGTTAAGCTCTGCATGGGTTGTTGATGCAGGGTGGATAACAAGTGATTTAACATCTGCTACATTTGCAAGGAGTGAGAAAAGTTCAAGGTTATCGATAAATTCTTTTGCTTTGTCTGCATCTCCCTTAATCTCAAATGTAAAGATAGAGCCACCGCCATTAGGAAAATATTTTTTATAAAGACGCTGCTGCTCAGGGTCTTTGGATACTGACGGATGATGAATAGCCTCTACAAGTGGCTGTTTCTTAAGGTAATCTATTACTTTAAGTGCATTCTCTATGTGTCTCTCCACACGAAGTGACAATGTCTCAAGCCCCTGAAGGAATATCCATGAATGTATAGGCGAGATAGTAGCTCCTGTATCACGAAGAAGGATAGCTCTGATTCTTGTAACAAAAGCTGCCGGACCTGCTGCATCAGCAAAACTTATTCCATGATAACTTGGGTTTGGCTCTGTAAGCTGTGGAAATTTACCTGATGCTTTCCAGTCAAACTTTCCTCCGTCAATAATAACACCACCGATAGTCGTTCCGTGACCACCGATAAACTTAGTAGCTGAATGAACTACAATGTCTGCTCCATACTCGATAGGACGAAGAAGGTACGGTGTTGCAAATGTGCTGTCGATAACAAGTGGAATCTTGTGTGCATGTGCTATCTTGGCAATTGCTTCTATATCTGTGACTTCTGAATTTGGATTTCCAAGAGCCTCTATGTAAAGAGCTTTTGTATTGTCCTTTATAGCAGCTTCAAAAGCTGATGGATCAAGCGGATCAACGAATGTTGTCTCAATATTGTAATCTACAAGTGTATGTGCAAGAAGGTTGTATGTTCCTCCGTAGATATTCTTTGCTGCAACAATATGGTCTCCTGCAAGTGCAAGGTTCTGAATAGTGTATGTAACTGCTGCCGCACCCGAACCAACTGCAAGTGCTGCAACACCACCTTCAAGTGCTGCTATTCTTTTCTCGAAAACATCCTCTGTAGGATTTGTAAGTCTTCCATAAATATTACCTGCATCCTTAAGACCAAATCTGTCAGCGGCATGCTGTGAATTGTGGAATACATAAGATGATGTCTGGTAAATAGGAACTGCTCTTGCATCTGTAACTGCATCTGCTGTTTCCTGACCAACATGTAACTGTAATGTTTCAAATTTAAAATTTCTATCTGCTCTTGATTTCTTACTCATATATCTGTCCTCCATATATCAATTCTATTCTTTGTTTGTGCCTGTATTCTTTATTTCCAATCAATAAGTATCTTTCACTCTCAGCTTTTGACTATCAGCTTGACTTTCAGCAAAAAAATATCTTTGCTCTCAGCTTTTAGTTCTTTCATCACTTTCGCTCGGTCTTTTTTTAATATATATCAGCGGCAACAGTAATCATGCCACCATTTAAAGCTGCACATTCGACTGTCTTTCATTGTGTAGTCAACTAAAAATCGTCTGTTTATCATTTAACTCCCTCCATACTCTACTTGTCATATATTTCATATTACCTTGGTATGATTTGCTGACAAAAATTATAATACTCTCTTATTCCTACTTTGTCAATAGGAAATATATATTTTTTTTACTAATGTGTAACAGTTCAGCCATAAAAAGATAATTGGCAATACAATGAGCTTGTTCATTGTATTGTTAAGTACCTTTTTATGGTAGAATAGCCTTTCATTTCTGAAATGAGTAAACATAAGCTGCAAAGCAGCGACTGACAGCTCGCTGGCAGGTTTATGAATGTAAGAAATGCAAGGCTTAACTGTTACACTAATATCTAGTTATCCATCCGCCGGCAGCTATCACATCCCCATCATAAAATACAATAGCCTGTCCCGGTGTGACTGCCCTCTGCTTCTCATCAAACACACATTTTAATCTTCCGTCTTTCTCTGGGTAAACAATACATGGCGAACCCTGGTGTGCATATCGTATCTTTCCGATAAACCTCGTCGGCTCTGTTATGTTCTCAACCGACATATAGTTTATGTTTTCGACATATACCGTATCTGAAAATACACTCTTTCCGTCACCTAAAACTATCTCTCTCGTGTCAGGACATATTTTATTTATATAATAAGGCTGTGTAGATGGAAGTCCAAGTCCTTTTCTCTGCCCTATGGTATAGTGTTCTATTCCCTTGTGGACTCCGAGAACATTTCCGTTTTCATCCACAAAATTTCCGGGAACTGTCTTTTTTCCTGTCTCTCTCTCAATAAAACCTGCATAATCATGGTCAGGTACAAAGCATATATCCTGACTGTCACTCTTGTGTGCGACTTCAAGACCTATTTTTTCTGCAATCTCTCTTATCTGGTCTTTATTATATTCACCAACCGGCATAAGCGTTCTTCTAAGCTGCTCCTGACTGAGATTAAAAAGCACATATGTCTGGTCTTTCTTCTTTGTCGCAGACATTTTGATGGTATATCTGCCATTGTCAAGTTTCACTATTCTTGCATAGTGGCCTGTAGCAATATAATCAGCACCTATCTCCATCGAACGCTGTAAAAGTGACTGCCATTTAACATACTTGTTGCAGGCTATACAAGGATTAGGCGTATGTCCCTTTTTATATTCATCGACAAAATAATCTATAACATATTTCTGGAAATCATCCCTGAAATTCATTACATAATAAGGTATGTCAAGCTGTGCAGCCACACGCCTTGCATCCTCCACTGCTGACATTCCGCAGCAGCCTCCCTCATGCTCAACTGTACAGGCATCTTCCTGCTGCCATATCTGCATCGTAACTCCGATAACATCATATCCCTGTTCTTTCAATAAATAAGCCGCAACCGATGAGTCAACACCGCCCGACATTCCAACAACAACTTTCTTCTTCATATATCCAAAACCTTTCTTAAAACTCATTCAGTCAGACAGATATTCACAATCCACTCTGCTCATTTCACAATTTCCACAAAACAATAATAGCCGTACCATAAAAGATAAATGTACCTTTTTATCATACACTATCTTTTACAATACGACCACTACTTTTAGTCAGCAACTCTCTAGTATTCTTCCTCAGGAGCTTCCTCTTTTTCACTTATATCATTTACAGGCTTTTCAAGTCCTTCAATCTTAATACCATTCTTCTCTGCATAATCCCAGAGTGCTGCATGTATAGCTTCCTCTGCAAGAAGTGAACAATGAACCTTAACAGGTGGAAGTCCGTCGAGTGCTTCCATAACAGCTTTATTTGTAACCTGTAAAGCCTCCTGAACTGTCTTTCCTTTTACAAGCTCAGTTGCCATACTGCTTGTTGCAACTGCCGCACCACATCCAAATGTCTTAAACTTTACATCTTGTATAATTCCATTATCATCAATATCAAGGTACATTCTCATAATGTCACCGCATTTTGCGTTACCAACTGTACCTACACCGCTTGCGTCTTCTATCTCTCCGACATTTCTTGGATTGTTGAAATGATCCATAACTTTTTCACTGTACATAGTAAGCCTCCATTCTGTGTTTTTATCTATTTATTATTCTTTACAAAATCCTCATAAAGAGGCGACATACTTCTAAGTCTCTCGATAATTCCCTTAAGTTTGTCTACCGTAAAGTCAACTTCTTCCATTGTGTTTTTCTCTGATAAAGTAAGTCTCAATGAACCATGTGCTATTTCGTGCGGAAGTCCGATGGCAAGTAAAACATGTGAAGGATCAAGTGAACCTGATGTACATGCTGAACCGCTCGAACCACAGACACCGTTCTGGTCAAGTAAAATGAGCATCGACTCGCCCTCGATAAACCTAAAGCATACATTTACATTGTTTGGAAGTCTTTTAACTTTATCACCATTTAATTTAGCATAAGGGATTTCTTCCATAACTCTGCTTATAAGATGGTCTCTGAGCTTTGTCTCATATTCCATTCTCTCTTTCATATTGTCTCTTGCAAGCTCAACAGCTTTTCCTATTCCGACAATACCCGGAACATTGTGAGTACCTGCTCTTCTCTGTCTCTCCTGTGCTCCGCCGTGAACAAATGAACCGATTTTTACACCTTTTCTGATATACATGATACCGATTCCCTTAGGTCCGTTTATTTTGTGACCGCTTGCACTGAGCATATCTATATTCATCTCATCAACATTCATAGGAATATGACCGAATGCCTGAACCGCATCAGTATGGAACAATACACCATGATCTTTAGCAATCTTTCCTATCTCAGCTATAGGCTCTATCGTACCAATCTCATTATTTGCTGTCATGATTGAAACAAGTATCGTGTCAGGTCTTATCGCTTTTTCAACATCAGCAGGATTTACAAAGCCGTTCTCATCTACATCAAGATAAGTAACTTCAAATCCTTTTTTCTCAAGATATTCACAAGTGTGCAAAATAGCATGATGCTCTATCTTTGAAGTGATAATATGCTTGCCTTTGTTTGCGTAAGCATCGGCAGTTGCCTTTAATGCCCAGTTATCAGATTCACTTCCACCGCCGGTAAAATAAATCTCTTCCGTTCTTGCACCAAGAAAGTCTGCAATAGTCTTTCTTGCATCCTCAACAGCTTTCTTACTGTTTCCTGCAAAACTATATATACTTGATGGATTTCCATAAAACTCAGTAAAATATGGTTTCATAGCATCAAACACTTCAGGATATACCTGCGTGGTAGCCGCATTGTCCATATAAATACATTTACTCATATTTGTCCACTCCTTTGTCTATATAATAAATTTTATTTTCTAACGAAAACTCTTATCAACAAGGATTATTATAACATTGCTTTTTTCAATGTCAACATGATAATTACCGTATATATGCAATCTTATTGAAAACATTTATCAATAAACCTTTTTGACAGATTGAGTAGAAAAAAAACTTGAACATCAAAGTATAAACTCCAATGTACAAGTTTTAAACTCTCAATATGTAAATGCACCAGGAGGGATTTGAACCCTCACGAAGTCACCCCCGACGGATTTTGAGTCCGTTGCGTCTGCCGTTCCGCCACTAGTGCATATTGTGCTGTCACAACATTTGCTATCATATCATTAAACATCCGAAATGTCAACAATATTTTTTCTTTTTTCAACTCATCCCCGAATGATTTTATTGAAAAGAAACTGCCACATAGTCACAATCAAAAATGCGGCAGATTATTTTCAATAGGAATATTAATAATTATGTAGATATATTAACCAATAACTTTCTTAACAGCCTCTAAAACTCTATCTGCCTGGAATGGCTTAACAATAAAGTCTTTAGCTCCATTCTGAATAGCTTCAATAACCATTGCCTGCTGTCCCATTGCTGAACACATGATAACATTTGCTCCGGCATCAGCTTCTTTAATCTTCTTTAAAGCCTGAATACCATCCATCTCCGGCATAGTAATATCAAGTGTAACTAAATCAGGCTTTAACTCTGTATATTTCTGGATAGCGACAACACCATTTTCAGCCTCACCGACTACATTGTAACCACCTTTTGTTAAAATATCCTTTACCATCATGCGCATAAATGCGGCATCGTCAACAACTAAAATATTATTTCCCATGGTCATTCTCCCTTGCATAAATTAATAACAGATCTTATTTTATAACATAATCTGCCCAAAACTAACTTTTCTTTTGTCAGTCCTATAGACTACAATCTTGATAAGATTATATATCTTTTAATTCTTTGTGTCAAGTAAAATGGATTATCTAAAAGCATTTACTTTAAAAATACTTATGACTTCCCCATAAATTACTTCTTTTAAGATCAAGATATTCGCTATATGCTTTTTCCAGTATCTGCTTTTCATTTGAAAATTTGAGCATATGATATGCTTCATGATACTTATAATATCCTGAGTCTACAAAATATTCCTCCTTCTGAGGTTTACTGTGATAACTGTCTGCCATCATAAGATACCAGTGTACATCTTTTACTACTGTGTCATTTGGTGTGTTAAAGGTATATTGGCTCTTGCCAACATATTTGATAATACTGGCAGCCACATTCGTTTCTTCTTTCACTTCCCTTAAAGCAGTTTCCTTATATTCCTCGCCTGCTTCGACTGTCCCCTTTGGAAGAACCCAGCCATCATAACGATGTTTATAATTCTTGTAGAGCAATAAGATTTTTCCTCTAAAAATCACCACGCCGCCACAGCTCGTTGCTTCGATCATTGCAATTCCTCCTTGGTGTGCGTGTACATATTGTGTATATTATACCCTTTTTAACATACTTTTGCAACAAATTTTCAAAATCCCGCAATTTATAACTAATTCCCCAGATACTCACTAAACATCGCTTTTGCTATTGGCACTGCATACCTGTTTCCTGTTCCTGCTGCCTCGACCACTATACTCACCGCTATCTTAGGCTTATCTGCCGGTGCAAATCCCACAAACCATGCATGCGAGTTTCCCTTTGAATTAAATTCAGCAGATCCTGTCTTTCCGGCAGCCTTATAAGAAAATCCGTTAAGTGCCGTTCCTGTTCCCTCACTGACAACGGCTTTCATCAGTTTCTTTACCGTTCCTGCTGTTTTTTTGTCTATTATATTTCCTATTTTTTTAGGTGAATAGCTTTTAACCGTCTTTCCGGCATCATTTTCCGTATGATCGACTATATACGGTGTCATCATTTTTCCATCATTTGCTATCGTACTGCTTATAAGTACATTCTCAAGAGGTGTTATTCCCGTCTTTCCCTGACCTATAGATGTCTGCATTACCTCATATTTATCTGACTTTCTGTTAAGTACAAAACTGCTTTTCTTATAATCAAAGTTTACTGAAAGACTCTTGTTAAAATTAAATTTTTCGCATAATTCCCTGAATTTATCCACATTAAGTTTTAAGCCTATATCTGCGAATGAACAGTTACATGATTTTGCAAATGCCCGTCTTAAATCTACTTCCCCGTGTCTTTCCCCGGCATAACACCTTATCCTGTTACCATAAAATGAATCTGAGCCTTTACACACATATCTGTATTTTTTATAGATGTCCTGATTTTCAAGAATATATTCAGTTGCAGTCATTATCTTAAATGTAGAGCCCGGAGGATATAACCCTTGAGTTGCCCTGTTTAGTAATGCCGACTCCGTACTGTTCCCGGATATTAGTTTACTCCAGTCCTTAGAAACATTGTTTGGGTCATAGTCGGGTTTTGAAACCATAGCAAGAATCTTTCCTGTTGACGGTTCCATCGCAACGACTGCTCCCTTATAACTTCCAAGTGCATTATACGCCGTTTTCTGAAGTTTGTAGTCAAGTGTGGTTATAACATTATCCCCAGGCTTTTTTTCTCCCTTGAAATCTGAAAAAAGCTGTTCGGCTGGATTTGCATGGGAAGTAAGCAGCGGATAACACTGACTTAATTCCACTCCCGTCATACTGTTTGTAATTCTTCCGACGGCATGGCAGAACATATTTTTATATGGATAATATCTTGTATCATTTCCATGTTTGTCTGTTATCGTCTTTGCAAGTACCTTTCCGTCAGCAGATACTATATCGCCACGCTTTACTTTTTTGGCAAGTACCTCCTGCCTTTTATTATATGAATTATTTATTATATCCGCACTGTCACGCACCATAAATCTTGTAATATACAAAACCATTGCAAGAAATAGTGCAACAAAGCAATAGGTTACTACCAATATCTGACGGTTTCCCATTTTTCTTTCTCTGTTTTGAACATCCTGTTGACGCATATCGGAGTCATGTCCGCTCCCCCCTGCCCCCCTGATGCTTCGTCCTATTCTTACGCTTCTGCCGGCTCTCTTTAAATCCGTGTTCCGATTTTTCCCTGAATTTTTTTCTCTACTCCTGTCATTATGACTCCGCCTCATCATCATCCCCCCTTTTATTGTTTATAACATATAATCCCTGTATTATAGCAAACAGTATCAGTGTACTTGTGACTGAACTTCCTCCGTAACTTACAAGCGGCAGGGTAACTCCGGTAGATGGAATAAACTTTGTAACTCCGCCTATTGTAAGAAATACCTGAAACATATATTCAACACTTAAGCCGAGTGCAGTAAGCTTATAAAATCTATTTTCTATCTTCAAAGAAATATTTATAAACATTATAAAGCAGCTTATCTCCACAAGTATAATGCATATACCAAAAAAAACTCCCATCTCCTCGCATATAGCAGAAAAGATAAAATCTGTTTTTGAAACGGGTATCTTTTCCGGTGTCCCCTCGCAAAATCCCATTCCAAACCATCCGCCGGTACCTATCGCAAATAATGACTGTGTTACCTGGTAACCTTTATTTGCAACATCGCTCCAGGGGTCTTTCCATGCTGAAACTCTTACCCTTACATGGTAAAACAGCTTGTACGCAAGAACTGCTCCTGCTGCCAATGCCCCTGTTCCAAGAACAAGATAACTCTCTTTTCTTGTCGATACATATAATATAACAAGATAAGTTATATAAAATATGAGTGCACCGCCTAAATCTTTTTCTGCTATGAGTATAAGCACATGAATTGCCGCTGGTATAGAGACTTTTACTACATCTGCAAAATTTCTCACTCTCGACAAAAAAGCTGCCGCAAAAAATACAAATATTATTTTCACAAATTCTGACGGCTGAAGTGCAAAACTTCCGATTATTATCCAGTTTCTTGCCCCATATTTTTCCTTTCCTATCACAAACACAAGTGACAGCATTGCTATACCTATCAGGGCATATACAACTCCAAATTTGTCGAAATAAGGAAATTTTTCTATAATAAATGGTATAAACAAAGCCACAACCCCTATAGCCGCAACAAATATCATCTGTCTGATTATGTCCACCGTGCTGAGTCTTTCTATCATTATGAAACCGATAGTCAGAAGCATCATCATATTATTTAAAACAAGCTTTGACATTCCCTTATACACAAAAGGATAAGCCTTGCACATAAATACCAGCATTAAAAACTGGCACACATAAAATATCAATATATTTTTGTCAAGACTGTTTAAGAACAATACAAATGTTGCTATAAAATGTATTGCAAACATCATTTTCTGCTGCCTTGCATAAACTCTTTGTTCTCTCTCTTTATTTCTCCCGATAAAAACCGTAAAACAATGCCATGTATATATTGCAAACAATATAATTATTATATATTTTGATGTTTCAACAAGTATAGAATGAAGTACACCGATAATGTTCATGTCACCAAACAGATTTATCAGCTTTTCTGCTGCCTGTTGTTTATTCATTAAATCCCCCCAGTTATTCTACGCCATTTGTAATATGACCTTCATCATATATGCCGTTGTATTTTCCTGAAAGCACAGTCTTTACCTCTTCTATGCTTTCAAATGTAAAATCATATCTGAACTTTGATATGCCTTTATCTTTAAGCTTGTCTTCATATTCTTTAAGATACAATGGTGTCTTTTGATATATTATATTATAACAATATTTACAATAATTTATTGCCATAAACTCTCTCGATTTTCTGTCTGTAAGAATAATTTTTTCATTTATTCCTTTTTTCTCTGAAAAAGCACATTTTTTTGTGTTATATCTGACACACTGTGCAGATACCATAAGAGGAATATGTGTATATAATATAAACTCACATCCGGCTTTTTTGGCAATGCCGTCCATCTCATACTCCGTCAGTTCAAACGGCATCGTAAATTTAGTTATGCCGTTTTCTTTCCAAAAATCATATGCACTTTTGTTCATGACATACATCTGTGCATCACACACAATTTTTTCAGAAGAAATCATACATTTTTCCGTCAGAAATGTGTATTCCTCAAAGTTTTTGATTACAAATCCATCACATTTTTCAAGATATGAACTATCTTTCCCTGTTAAGACTGCACTTTCCCTTTCCCAGACATTCTTTCTGAATATCTGCGGCATCACTATAAATGCTTTCTTTTTGTTTTTGTGTATCTCATCTATGGCATGATTTATCTCATTATCGTCTAAAATCTCCATGCGAAGATAAATCTTTGTGATATTTTTATCTTTAAAATCTAAAACGGCTGACAACTGTTCCATGTTCATGACAGATACAATATACTCCGTCGTTTTGCCCAGCTCTTTTTCAGACTCTCCAGTTAAATATTCTTTAACTTTCTCTCCCTCATCACATGGCATGACACTTCTCCTATGTTTTTCTAAAATCTTTTTTTTAAGACCGTCAAGTGCCTCACGACGCATCTTTTTCAACATTCCTACCGGGATAAAAAGACCATCATCCATTGTCACATCAAGTGTTGAAAACTCAAATTCCGTATTGCCTGTCTGCATGATACTCTTTTTTACACTCTTTTCATCTGCCGGATTTTTAAGTGCATTCTGACACACATCACCGCTCACGGAATACACTATATCTTTAAGTATCACCTGCAATACGGCATTTTCACCTGTATGTGCTTCAAATTTTCCTGTTATTATGACCTTTTTTTCTTTATCTATATATTTTTCTCTTATATCGTCAAGAAGAACTGCTTTTTTTGTTCTGTAAACTTCATCACCGGCAAAAATACGGCTGCCTTTTTTAAATCTCGCTTCAACCTGCATACCTGCTTTTAAATGAGTTCCTACCGTATATTCATACTCCTGTCTCATATTTTTATCGCAGAACTCCACAACATCCTGCGGATATATATCTTTATCAAGTTTGTATCTGAGCGAACCTTTCCCCACGGAAATGACCTTTCCCACTAATACTCCGCCATGTTTTGGTCTTTTTGCCGATAACATCACCCCGCTGTCATATTTTTTCTTTTCAAACGGAACACCGCTTCTTCCTTCAAGATACCCCTGGGTAAATCCACCTCTATTATAAATCTCTTTGAGATGGCAAATGTCATTTTCAAATTCAGCTCTATTTGTTTTAATGTAATCTCTATATCCGTCTTTCCCAAGTTCAACATAAAGGTCTGTATATTTTCTGAACATTGCCGTAACAAATGCAGTATATTCCGGTCGTTTCATCCTGCCCTCTATTTTAAAGGAGTCAATACCGCACTCTATCATTTCTGCTATATAAGGAAGATTTGAAAGCTCCATCGGACTTAACACATACTCACCAATGCCACACTTTTTGCCGTCAACAAGATACTGCTGTCTGCAAGGCTGGGCACATCTTCCCCTGTTTCCGCTTCTGCCGCCTAACATACTGCTAAAAAGACACTGACCTGAATAGCAGTAACAAAGTGCTCCGTGAACAAACACTTCCATTTCAAGAGATGTGTCTTTTCTCATCTGAACAAGTTCTTCCATAGAAAGTTCCCTCGCAGGAACCATCCTCGTAACACCATATTTTTTTAACAGTTTGTCCGAGACTCCCATCGTAAGTGTCATCTGTGTACTTGCATGGATTTCAATATCAGGAAACCATTCATGTATATTTTTTAAAACTCCTATATCCTGTACTATCACGGCATCAAGCCCTGCTTCATAATATGGTTTCAAAAACGGATAGAGTTCATCCATTTCCCTGTCCTTTAACAATGTATTGACCGTCATATATATCTTAACTCCGTGTAAGTGACAATATTCTATGGCACTTAACATTTCATCTTTTTCGGGGTTGTCGGCATATGCCCTCGCACCAAATCTGCTGCCACCGATATATATAGCATCACACCCGGCTGCTACTGCCGCCTTAAGGCTCTCCATAGAACCTGCCGGTGCAAGTATCTCCGGAACTTTTATCTTATCTTTCAAATCCACATCCTCCATAAATATCTTATATACCTTTTATTTTGTGTAAAGCAATGGGGACTGAATACAGTCCCCATTATTTATTATCTGTGTTTATTTCTTCCTAACTCCGTTTCAAGCCTAATAACCTGATCCTTAGCTGCCTGTCTTTCTTCTGCCAGTTTTTTAATCTGCTCATTCGCTTTGTCAAGCTCCGACTGCATTGTGAGCATTTCATGTTTTATATCAAATATTTCTTTTTCCATTTCTTCATTTTCTTTTTTTATATCATTTGAATCCTTTAATGCTTTATAATATTCATCTGACAGATTTATCGCAAGAAGAATATTTTTCATCTCAGTATCAAGTCGTAAATATCCATCCTGTTCTTTGAACTCAGCGATCTTATCATTAATATGATTTGCAATTTTCTGAAGATACTCACTGCTTTCATAACCACTGAGTGTATATTGTTTTCCATTTATTATAACTTCAACATCATTTTTCGTATTCATCTGCCACTCTTTCTCCTTTAACCGTAAGTTACCCTAAAACAGTAATACCATTTGTCCATGTATGTGTATCAGTCATATATCTGCATGGTAGTATGTATGCTGTATGCTATCTTATTCTTCTTCGTTTGAAGAACCTGACTGTCTTTCTGCCGTTTCGCCGCCCTGCTCACTCTCATGTACATCTGACTGATTCTGATCTACTACAAGCTCCGCCTTATTAGTTCTTACTGTTTCAAGATATTCTTTAAGAGACTTCTCAAGTACTTTTGAATTGTTTATAGTATTTGTGTATGCAGCCTGTATAGTTTTTTCTGCCATCGTAAGAAGATCTGATGTATAATAAATAGCTCCACTTCCTATTTCCTCTGCCTGCTTTCTCGCATCATTGAGGATTTCCTGTGCTCTTTGATTGGCTTCGTTTACCGTTTTTTCTGCCTGCTGGTATGCCTGCTGCATGATGTTATGTTCCTCTACAAGTGCCTTGTATTGCTCTTTTGCATCTGCAAGCATTGCCTGTGCCTTTGTATTTGCATCATCTAAAATAGCATCTCTCTGATTTAATATTTTTCTATATCTTTTTATCTCTGCCGGAATATCTCTGCGAAGATCGTCAAGCAGGTCATAAAGTTCATCTTTTGGAACTATAACCCTTGTAGCTGATAATCTCTGCATCTTACAACTTTCAACAAATGAATAAATATCCTCTATTTTCTGTTCAATCCTGCTCTCTCTGCTTTCCTGCATTTTAATTCCCCCGTCTTTTATCTTAATTTAGGTATTTAAGTGCTTCTTCTGGTACAAACCCACTTATGTCGGCATTATATCTCATCAGTTCCTTTACTGCACTTGAACTGACATATGAATATTCCGGCGATGTCGCAAGAAATATCGTATCTGCACTCTCATTTAATTTATAATTTGCCTGTGCAAGTGGAAGTTCATACTCAAAATCATTGGATGTTCTCAGACCTCTCACTATCACATCCGCATCACATCGGTCAACAAAATCCACTAAAAGCCCGTCAAAAGCTTCAACTTCAACATTTTTTAAATCTTTTGTTACCTCTTTTAAAAGTCTCACTCTCTCCTCAACGGTAAGCAGCGGCTTTTTTGAACTGTTTATAAGAACTCCAAGTATCAGCCTGTCAAACATCTTTGAAGCTCTCTTTATCAAATCTAAATGTCCTGATGTTACCGGGTCAAAACTCCCCGGAAATACTGCTGTTTTCATATCTTCCCTCTGTTTTTCAAACTGCATTCCGCTTTTTTATGCGAACAGCAGATTTTACTTTGCTCTAATGAATATATGACGATTTGTCTTATATTCTTTAACTCTTTCAACCTTACATGGCATATCATACATATATGATATATCAGTCTCAAGCGATGTCTCAATAATTATAAGAGTATTTTCATACACAAGTCCTGAGTCAAGCAAAATATTAAGAATCTTTGCTTCCGTATCGTGATTATACGGTGGATCCATAAATATAATATCAAATGTTCTCCCCTCGACATCTAATTTTTTCAATGCTGATACTGCTTCCATCTTTAAAACTCTTGCCGAATCTTCAAAGTGAGTTCTCTTAATATTTTCTTTTATACATCTTACGGCAGCCGCATCATTGTCTATCATAACCGCTTCTTTAGCACCACGGCTTAATGCTTCTATCGAAATACCACCGCTCCCGCTGAATATATCAAGAAAACGCACATCATAAAGCTCCTGCTGAAGCATATTAAACAATGTCTCTTTTATCCTGTCAGAAGTCGGTCTTGTATTTTTGCCTTCCGGTGTCACCAGATTAGTTCTTCTTGCTTTTCCTGCAATCACTCTCATTATTATCTCTCCATGCAATTATTATTATTTTAACACACTCTTTGCTAACGGTCAAACACATCATCTTCCTTTATCGTCATAAGATCATCTCTTGTCGGATTTTCAAGTTTTACAAGACGGTTTGCCTGATTTACCACAAATTTTTCAAACATATTTCTCATTCCACGTGCATTTCCAAAATCTTTCCACTGCTCTTTCCTCTTTTTTCTGAGAAGTTCAAGAACTTTTTGTTTTGCTGCATCATCTATCTTAAGTCCTGCTTTTTCCGCCATGACAGCAAGTATGCTTACAAGTTCCTCTTTCGTATAATCCGGAAAATTGATAAATTTGTTAAATCTTGATATAAGACCCGTATTGCTCTTAAGGAAATTTTCCATTTCATCGGTATATCCAGCAACGATTATGACAAGATCATCTCTGTTGTCCTCCATCAGCTTTACAAGTGCATCAACAGCTTCCGTTCCAAAATCATTTGGCATATCCGGATTTACAAGTGAATATGCCTCATCTATAAACAAAATACCGCCCATTGCTTCCTTGACAACATCATGTACTTTCATTGCAGTCTGACCTACATAACCTGCCACCAGACCTGATCTGTCAGTTTCTATCATTTTCCCGTCTGACAATATTCCAAGTTCCTTGTATATCTTTCCGACAAGCCTTGCAACGGTTGTCTTTCCTGTTCCCGGTCCACCGGTAAATACCATATGATATGACATATCCATAACGGGCATATTCATTTCTTCTCTGAGTTTTCTTATCTTGATAAGATTGACAAGTGACCTTATTTCTTCTTTTACTTCACTTAAGCCGACCATGTCATTAAGCTCATCAACTAAAGCCTTAATGCGTTTTTCCTGTTCTTCTTTCTGGATACGCTCTCTTTCAAGGATACGCTGCTTGACTTTCATAAATTCTTCTCTGGCAAGCCGCTGTTCCTCCTGCTGCTTCATTATCTTTAGCTTTTCGGCTTCAATATCAGTAAGAATATCACCGTTATTTGTTAGTATTCCCCTCTTTGCATTATCACTCTCCGGCTCATTCGTCATGATTTCATTTTTAGAACCATTGCTTTTTTTAACATTTTTCTTCAGCTCATTCAATGAAAGCTTTTTTATGTCTGTCTTTTTTTTATTTTCTTTCTGCGGCTCTGCTTCATCTTCTTTTTTTACTACGCTGCTGTCTTTCTTTTTATTTTTCTCCTCCTGAGCCTTTTTTTTCTCAATTTCTCTCTTTCCTGCAGCCTCCCTTTTCTTTTCAGCTTCTTTTTTTCTCTGTGCCTGTCTCTTTTTTTCGGCTTCTTTTCTCTTTCTTTCCTTTTCTTCTATCTCAGTCTGTTTTTTCCTGACCCACTCTACATCGCACCTTATAACTCCGGAGGTAAGCTTTCTCACAATATATTCAGAATGAATACTCCTGTCCCTGTTTACTATAAAATTGCTTATCTTGTCATAATATTTCTGGATAAACTCATTTATTTCATGGTCTTTGCCATCATTCATATATGCCATACACAAAAGAATGTTCAGAAATGAATCAAGAAAATACTCTGTCATTATCTCCTTACGCTCTTTATCATAAAGTCCACAAAGCTGCAGCAATACCGGAGGAAGTTCATAATACTGTCTGCTTTCGGTAATTGTCTTTTGCTCTATATTTCCATTTTCGGGTATGCCAAGCGGATTGGTCTTAGTGACCAACCTTATAAATTCTCTTTGCTGTCCTTCTACTGTATCTGTGCATTTAACCACAAAATTGATGAGCACTGACTGCACATACAGGTCAAGCACCTGCATACTCGTCTTTTTCATCACCTGTCTTGCCTGGTCCCAAAAACCATTTACCTCGAGTATCTCACAATACGATACGAGCTTTTCATAATTATTTTTACCAAGTTCAAACAGTTTCTCCGGTGTGTACTGTTCTTTGGTCATCAATTCACATTCCTCCAAAACTAAAATCAATGAACTGTCAAAATTATCTTTATTGCCTATATTACTATCTTTTTGCCATAATTGCAATCTTTTAACGATATTTCACATTCCTTTGCTGCTTCATTTGCCATTTTCATTATTTCGGCATCCTGATATATATCTGCAAGTGCAAAGTCAAGTTCTCCACTCTGCCTTATGCCGAAGAAATCCCCCGGTCCTCTGAGTTTAAGGTCCTGCTTTGCCACAAAAAAGCCGTCATTAGAGTCCTCTAATACCCTAAGTCTTTTCATTGTCTCCTTTGACGGATTTCCAGCCATAAATATACAATATGACTGGCTGTCTCCTCGTCCGACACGGCCTCTTAACTGATGAAGCTGTGCAAGTCCAAACCTCTCTGCATTTTCAATCATCATAACGGTAGCATTAGGCACATTTATTCCAACTTCTATTACGGTAGTCGAAACGAGTATATCTATCTCATGTGCCGCAAACTGTTCCATTATCTCATTTTTAAGTGACGCTTTCATTTTTCCGTGAAGTGCTTTTATCCTTATCGATGGTGCAAGCGTTGTCTCCAGCATATTGGTATAATCAGTTACATTTTCAGCCTCCATGTTCTCGCTTTCCTCGACCATAGGACATATTATATACACCTGATGTCCAGCTGCTATCTCTTTCTCCATAAACCTGTAAGCCTGAGGTCTGTAATTTGTTCCGACAACACAGTTTTTTATTGGAAGTCTTCCTTTCGGCATCACATTTATAACTGATACATCAAGGTCACCATATAAGATTATCGCAAGTGTCCTCGGAATAGGGGTCGCACTCATAACGAGCATATGAGGTTCCCTGCCTTTTGATGACAATGCCTCCCTCTGTCTCACACCAAATCGGTGCTGCTCATCAGTCACCACAAGTGCAAGGTCTTTAAATGACACTTTCTCCTGTATAAGTGCGTGTGTGCCTACTACTATATCAATCTCACCATCTTCTATTTTTTTATACTCTTTTTTCTTCTGAGCTGCTGTCATTGAGCCTATCAACATTCCTATTCTTATGCCAAACTCCCCAAGCACCTCGCAAAAAGACTGATAATGCTGTTTTGCGAGCACCTCCGTCGGAACCATTATCGCTCCCTGATACCCATTTTTCACTACAAGTGCAAGTGCGATAACTGCAACAATCGTCTTTCCGGAACCTACATCACCCTGTATAAGTCTGTTCATAACATAACCCGATTCCATATCATTTATAATGTCTGATACCGCTGCATCCTGTCCCTCGGTAAGAGTATATGAAAGTACGGCTTTTATTTCTTCAATAATATACATATCAGAAATTTCAAATATCGATTTTTCTTTGTTTCTCTCTTTTTTTAACCGGTTCATCATCGTAAAGAATGAAAAAAATTCATCAAACACAAGCCTTTTTCTTGCTTTTATGCACTCCTCCTTATCTTTTGGAAAATGAATACTCTGTATTGCCTTTTTCCACATGATAAGGTCATATTTTTTTCTTATTGCTGCCGGAAGTATATCTTTTTCAAAATCCGTGTTATCAAAACAGTTTTTTACGGCTTTTAATATTGTATTGTTTGTCATTCCAGCCGTGAGTGAATATATTGGAAACAGCTTATTTATGCTGTTTGCATATTCTTTCATGCTTATTATCTTTGGCTGCTGAAGCCTTAATATACCGTTTTTATTTACCGCTGTGCCCCTCAATATGTATTTTGTCCCCATATGAAGTGTTTTCATAAGAAACGGCATATTAAACCACACTACTCTCAAGAGTCCTGTGGAGTCCTTTATATCGCACTCTATTATTTTCAGATTGCCATGTCTTGATGCTCTGGGTTTTGACACTATACTTCCCTCGACTATCACTGTCCGCCCCTCTGCCACACCCGATATTGGCTCAATCTGTCTGAATATCTCATATTCTCTCGGATAATAGCAAAGAAGCTCTCCAACCGTAGATATTCCAAGTTTGTTGAAAAGCTTCTCACTTTTTTCTCCGATTCCCTTAATATTTATGATGCTGTCATTAAGTTCCATCGAATTTCTCCTGTATTTGTATTGTTTCATGATACCTGCTCTATGATATGTAACATTTTAGCCTTTTAATAAATAAAAGACTCTCCCGCCCTCAAAAATAATCTGCAATCCAATGAGCAAGCTCATGTATTACAGATTATTTTGCGGACTAAACTGTTACATATTACCATCACAGCGCATATCCGACTGCTCTACTCGACTGATACAAAGTATGAATATACAGGCTGTCCGCCATACTGTACTTCAAACTCTATGTCTTCGTACTCAGCTTCAAGGCTGTTTGCAAGTTTTTCAGCTTCTTCTTCACTCACATCTGCACCATAATAAATGCTTACAAGCTCTGCATCATCATCTATCATTTCGGCGATAAGTGCTTTTGTGGCATCATCGACATTTTTTTCCACGGCAACTATGGTCTTGTCAGTAAGTCCCATAAAGTCACCCTGCTTTATATCCTTGCCGTCCATATTTGTATCTCTTACCGCATATGTCACCTGGCCTGACTTTATATTAAGCATTTCGGTTGACATATTTTTCTCGTTTTCCCCGACACTCTTATTTCCGACAAAGTTTATCATTGCTGAAATTCCCTGTGGAATGTTCTTAGACGGAATGACTATTAAATTCTTGTCCTCCGTAAGCTGTTTTGCCTGTTCTGCCGCAAGGATTATATTACCATTGTTTGGAAGTACGAATATATTTTTTGCATTTACCTTGTCAACAGCTTCTAATATATCCTCGGTGCTTGGGTTCATTGTCTGACCGCCCTCGATGATATAGTCAACACCTAAGTCCTTAAATATGTCTGACAGTCCGTCACCTGCTGAAACAGCTATAAATCCTACTTCTTTTGCAGGCTCGCTGCTTTTTTCTTCCTGAGCCCGTGCCGCTTTTTCTGCATCTTTTATAACTTTTTCGTGATGTTCCTCACGCATATTATCTATCTTCATGCTTGTGAGCGAGCCGTAAGTAAGTGCTTTCTGAATGGCAAGTCCCGGATCATTTGTGTGAACATGGACTTTTACTATATCATCATCTGCCACAACAACAACGCAGTCACCTATCTTCTGAAGATACTCTTTTAACTGGTGTTCTACAACATCCTTTTCTCTCTCAAGCATGATTATAAACTCAGTACAATATCCAAATTTAATATCTTCCTCTGTTGCAGTGGTACTGGCTTTGACAACTCTTGATGTTCCGGAAACTTTTACGGTAAAGTCTGAGACTTTTCCCTTAAGAGCATCTATCGCACCTCTTAAAAATGTCATAAGTCCTTCTCCGCCTGAATCGACAACGCCTGCCTGTTTAAGAACCGGAAGCATATCAGGAGTCTTTAATAATGTCTCTTCCATGCAGGCAACAACTGCATCACAAAACTCAATTATATCTTCCGTGTCGGAATTTATGAGCATGTCCTGTGCTTTTTCGGCACCCGCCTTTGCAACTGTAAGGATAGTTCCCTCCTTAGGCTTCATAACTGCTTTGTAAGCTGTCTCAGCCGCGTGCTGTACTGCATTTCCGATAATATTTACATCAAGTGTATCATTTCCTTTTATTTCTTTTACGAAACCTCTGAATATCTGAGACATAATAACACCGGAGTTACCTCTTGCACCTCTTAATGAACCGCTCGATATTGCTTTTCCAAGCTCATCCATACCCGGCTTTTCAAGACTTGTGACCTCTTTAGCCGCAGACATTATCGTCATCGTCATATTTGTTCCCGTATCTCCATCAGGTACCGGAAATACATTAAGTTCATTTATATACTCTTTCTTTGCTTCTAATGCTTTTGCACCAGACAAAAACATTTTCTGTATCATCACTGCATCTATTGATTTTAAAGCCACTTTCTGTTCCTCCTTGTACCTGCTTAATCCTCATCAATAATACGAACACCTTCAACAATGACATTTATGGATTCAACATCCATACCGGTAAATTCTTCTATCTTGTATTTTACATTTTCAATAACATTCTGTGAAACCGCACGGATGCTTACTCCGTATGCCACGATAATGTGAAGTTCTATCTTTATCTTATTGTCAACTATTGATATATTTACTCCTCTGCCAGCACTTTCCCTTTTGAGAAGCTTTGTAACTCCGTCTTTGACATTTACAGATGCCATTCCGACAATACCGATGCACTCAGTTGTCGCAGCTCCTGCATATTTGGCAAGGACATCCTTATCTATGATAATTTCTCCCATATCCGTACTCATTTTACCTCTCATATACATTCCTCCTAGTCTTATATTTTATCAGCAGTCGTGTACTACATTTAATCTCGACATCATATAGTAATACTATACAATAATAGGAATTTATTTGCAACCATATGAAAAGAATGATAGGTTTTATATTTTTTTGGATTGCCATCGGTATGACAATAATGTTTTTTGTCACAAATGGGATACTCGCAATAATAATCATTATACTTTTGCTTATCCTCGGATATAATTTATTCTTCTGTTAAAAAATGTAAATTAAAATTTTTATATGAACATTAATTTGTCCATTTTAAAAATTTGTCCATAGTTTAAATAGTCAAAAAGAAAAGGGACCGGTTTATCCGATCCCCATTTATATCCGAGATGCACTTACGCACGCTCAACAGCTCCAGAACGTAAACATCCTGTACATACCGGCATCTTCTTTGTGCCGCCATTAACTTTAACTCTGACTGACTTAATGTTTGGCTTCCACATTTTATTACTTCTTCTGTGTGAATGGCTCACCTTAATACCGAAATGAACACCCTTTCCACAAACTGCACATTTTGCCATCGTAAGCACCTCCTTATTTTAATCTATTGAATCCTGATTCATACTTACTTCTAATCAGTATTTATTAGCACAACACGACCATTCTAACAAACTTTATCACAAAATGCAAGCACTTTTTTATTTTTTATTCCTCTTCGACATAATCCGTTACCACATCTTCTATATCCTGTGCCTGTTTTTCTTCGCCCGAAGCAGCCTTATCTGCCTTATTTTTCTTAGTTTTGCCTTTTTTTGACGGTGCATATTTATCTATTACTCCCGGTATCATATCGAGAATTTTTGTCATTCCATCCTGATTTTTGACATTTACAAGTTTTGTCTCTCCGTCTTTTATGACAAGAATGGCACTTGGCTGTATCTTTCCACCCATACCGCCGCCAGCGTTGTTCTTCCCGTCTGTTTTTCCCTTGTCAGCCGAATGTCCTGAAAATGCTCCTGCACCTGCACCGAATGTCACATCGACAAGTGGAAGAATGATAGTCCCATCATCAAATTTCACTGCATCTCCGACAACCGTTTTTGTTGTCAGAAAACCTTCAAGTCCCTTAAACAATGCCTGTACTGTTGAATTAAATCCGTTATCTGCCATTATAATACCTCCCTTATACTCTTATAACTTTTCTTAAACTCTTTTAGTTCTTCACAAAAATAAACTTTTATCAATATCTTAAGCAGGACAAATACTGTTACTCTGCCTTTTATTTCTATATCACTTTCAAATACCCGTTTTTCAAAATCAGGTGTGACACACGGCATTATTCCTGCCGCACCGCAGAATGCTGCTATAACTCCGAGCACCTGTCCCGTCACCGCCGGGTCATCAAAACCTATAGTCATATCAATTCTTAAAAGCTTTGGTTTTATATGTCTCCATAAATGTAACACATTATCCCTCACAACGCAAACAAAATCAAGACACTCCCTGCCAAAGACAAACTCCTTTACAAGAACGGCTTTTTCCTTACCGCTCCTTACGGCTGCAAATATTTTTTTTACGGCATCTGATACTTTCTTAAATGTATTTGCGATTTTTTTAGGAATCTGCATCAAACCTTTTAACTTTGATACGATATTTTTCCACAAACATTTTTTTTGCTTATCTTTATTTTTCTGCTTATTGTTCTTTTTATTTTGTTTAATGTCTTTTTTTAAGTCAACTTTCTGCACATCTTCCAGCTTTTCCTCTCCTGCATCTGCTCTGTCCGCATCATTTTTTATTAAAAAATCTTTACCGCCCTTTACAACACTATCTTTGCTTTCATTTTTTGCGGTAGTCTTATTACTCTTTCGAGTAGTCTTTTTATTTTTATGTTTTGCCCCCGCTTTTTGTTTACCTTTCCGCTCCTGTTTCTCTTTTATTTTTCCCGGCAGTATCTTTATCCCTGCTATCCTTAGTATATACGGTGTTTTACCATCCCTATACCAAAATCTCAATGAGATGAAATGAATAAGCCACGAAGCCTCACCCTCTGCTCTTATATCATTCCCATGATAACTGCCGCTAAAATCATATCTGACCGGAACGAATAGGACAAGCCCTGTGACAAGTAAAACAAGCAATAAAAGAAAGAGCAATATTTTTAATATCGTCAGTAATATTTTTCCTATTATCGCCAATATCGTAAAAAACATTGCTCTTTCCCCCTTTATCTAAAATATTCGGATACTGTTTTTGAATTAAACTCCCCTTTTTCACTTATTATGTCAGATACTATTCTTTCAACCAATCCTACCGCCCCGTTATAATCGGCTGCAAGACCTACTATTTCTATCCCAATTTCAGCCTGGTATTTGAACCAGAATTCCCTTGATGAATATATGTCAAGTGCATTTTCATTATTTGCCGGAAGTGATATACAAAAACATTCAGGTATAAGTTTTCCTCTTTCTATCCGTCGTCTGTACTTTATCGGCTCTCTGTGCACTTTTTCATCCATATATATCTTTTTGTTCCATATCACTGAAGAATTTTTGTTTTTCTGTCTTTTTATCATAGCTAAAATCCTTCCCGGGCAATAAATTAGAACATCATTTCCATAATAAGCTGTTTTGACGCATATTTCTCCGCCTCATCGTCACACTGTTCAAGCGACATTGTGACATACTCTGCTACCTCCTGCGGACTATTAAAAAATACCGGGAGCTTGTCTATCGTATTTGCCATAATTGCACGCCTTACCATACGGCTGCTTTTCTTTAAGTGCTCCTTTATCTCGACCGTAAGTTCATCTGATATTTTCAAAACATCATCTGCCGTCACTTTACTGTCATCTGCAGCTCCGTTTATCTCGGCAAAAATACTGTTTGAGCCAAGCTGTGACATCTGTTTTAAATAGTTAAATTCATCGGTCAGTGAAAGCTCCTTAATAACATCTTTCTGGGCGTCCATAGTCTCCTCAAGTATCGCACCTGCCATGTTCATTCCCTCAAAAAGCTGTTCCTGTATTCCCTCTATCTGTGGGAAGAACTCTCCAAGCCAGTAAAGTTTTGCCTCCTCATCAGATAAATCTTCTTTAGACAGATTCCAGACATCACTCTGTTTTTCCATAAACAATGAATTTATCCCCCTTATAACAACCTGCTGTGGAGTGTTTTTCTCTATTTTTTCAACATATTTTGACGATACAGTAATGATATAAAGCTCATTTATTATCTGTCCAAGCTGCATATACAAATCTGAAATATCGTTGAGTTTTACAGCATTGTTTGTTATCTTTTCGGCATAAATATCATACATTTCTTTTGTGATATTTTCGTAATCAAGCTTTGAGAGTTCATCAAGCACCGGAACAAACTCCGTAAAATACTTATCCATATCACCATTTTTGTAGAGCATAGCATTTGTTCTGAACATATATATGAAACTTTCAAGCGAACTCATATCGCTTCCGTCATATACAGATATTGCATTTCTTATTATATCTATATATCTCGACCTCGTCATACGCATCGGAAGCTGCCCTATTATCTCATGTATGCTGTCATTTATAGCAACATTGTCTTTTGAGCCAAAAATAAACTTTACAACATCCTGTGCAAATTCAGTATCATCGGGAAGTTTCTTCATCTCCTCAAATCTGTATTGAATCCTGTTCAATATGTACTCATACACAACAAAGCAATCAACATATGCAGTGAGCACCTGCATTTTGTCCATAACAATCTGTCTTAGTTTTAAAAGCCTTTCTGAAAGTCCTGACCTTTTTTCATCCGTTATGCCACTTTCATATATTTCATATATTATCTCATTGACTGCATCTGTTGTATCTTTTGCAGACTCTATATACGGATTTATCCCCTCCGTTATCATCTCATAATACATATAGTAATGCATCATAAGTTTTAAACCTGCATCCTCATTGTTCATATGCATACATTTATCCACATAGTCAGGAAGCATATTTCTAACATCTTTATTTTCATCCAATGCTTTTACGCACTGTTTTATCGACTTACTCATTCTAATCTCCATTTCCGTAACAATACTCATTTCTAAGTGGCACCGCAAATCTGAAATCTGCGGTTGCCGTAAAAACTGTGTCTGTGCATCTCAACTTTATGCAGACAACTTATGGTTCTTTACCATGTCTGAACAAGAACCCATGTACTGAACCACTTAAGGAATTTATTTGCATAATCCACCGTTATCGGATAACCCGACAATACCGGATAGAACAGTGCAAAAAGTCCTATCGCCACCGCCACATATACATACACGAATTTCTTCATCTTAGGCTTGTACCGGACTATATTATAAAAACTGTAACCGAGCATTACCGTGATAAACGGAACACTTGGAAAATAATGATATATAAATACAGTTCTTGTGACTAAGAGCCACGGTGCATACTGTGACATATATCCCAGTGTAAGAAATGCCGCCTTTTTATCCCTGTCTTTATATATAAGATAGAGCATATAAATAAACGCAGGTATTCCTGCCCACCATACAAGTGGATTTCCAAATGCACTTATCCCCTCTCTAAGATCGTTTGCTGTCACTCCCGAATAATACCACATCGGTCTATACATAATAGGCCACTGATACCATCTTGATGAATACGGATGTGAATCCTTTAAAGCACTGTGATAATTAAACATCGTTTTCTGAGCCTCGATAACCTTTGTTATAAGTCCCCTGTCCGTTCCGTCACTGAATGGTATATACGATAACACATATATTATAACAGGAATCACTACAAAGAATATACAGCAGAACCCTATCGTTTTCATAAACAATTTATAAAAATTGTCGGCTATATATTTATGTTCTATTCCGTCTGAACTGCCCTTTATATTCTTGTTTGCATACTGATATTCCCTGAATCTCTTGAACATCTGCACAAAGAATATCACACAAAGCCCTGCTGACGAATAAATTCCCGTCCATTTACTTGCCCAGCCAAGTCCCATTGCTATACCGCAAAGACCAAGCGGTATAAATGTCTTTTTAAGCGGTGTATCGTAGAAGCTTAATTTCGTGTAGCAATACATAAAATAATATGACAACATTATAAACAATGTTACGAACACATCTATTGTTGCGATTCGTGTCTGGACGAAGTGCATAAAGTCAAACGCAAATAACAATGTCGTTACTATACATATCCATGTCTCATTAAAAAACTTCTTTGCAAAGTTGTAGATTACCGGAAGCATGAGCACACCAAACAGTGTTCCCATAAATCTCCAGCCAAACGGACACATACCAAATATAAGTACACCAACAGCCATTATGACCTTGCCGAGTGGCGGATGTGTATTCTCATAACAATACAGATGATGTATCATCTCGTATGCCGTTCTCGCATGATAGATCTCGTCGAAATATGTTCCGTTAAGATTTGTCGCTCTGCCCTCAAATAAATCCTGTTCATCAAACAGCGCGGCATACTGACCTGAATTTACAGGTGTAAGTTTATTTCCATCAGCATCCGTGAGTACAAGCTCCATAATACTGTCCTCACCGTTGTTTGCCGACGGACTTATCCTGAAATATCTCGCCGTTACATTTATATCCTTTTCATTCCACTTAAATACTGAACCTGCATCCCACTCTGAGCCCTCACCGCACAGTGTTGTCCATGCTCCGTTCGGGTCACTTGTATATTCGATATAGTATGTAGGATTATTCTGGTATCCAAGAAAATCCCATAGTTTTGCGACAGTCACATCCTGTCCCATATCGAGAGTCACCGTGCCCTCTTTTACAACTGAATACGGTGTCTGCGGTGCGTTCATCTCACCGAGCCTTGCAAATGCTATGACTGCATAGACAAGAGTTATCACTCCCAGTGCGATAAAATCTCTTTTTGTCATTTTTGCAAGTATTCCCGATTTTTTGATAGGACTCTGTTTTACTTTGTCTGTCTTTTTCTCTTCTCTTTCTTTTTCAAGCTGTTCTGATACAGCCTTAATCTCCTGTCCCTCATTAGCAGGTGCAAAATATGTCTTTGCAGTCACATAGACCATATACGCAACTGTAAGAAGCAGACCTATCGAGATTGCAATAGGTATCGGTGCTTTAGGGTCAAAGTTATTAACATCATATATAAACAATACATATGCCGCATTGTAAAATACCACTGCACATATAAGCGAATAAAGTATATAAATCTCTTTTCTGAGCCTTACCGCAAAAGCTGCGATAAACATTACCATGGCAGGGAAAAGATACCTCTCGTGCATACGGACCGCAAATGCGAACACAACCGTTACGACAAATCCACCGATATAATAATATTTTCCTGAATTTTTTTTGCATCTGTAACTTATGATAAGTGCAACTATGACCGTAAGTATTATGGCTATAGTTCCCCATGTCTTATACTGGATACCAAGCAGCTTGTCATACTGGCTTGACCAGTTAAGTCCCAGCATATTCCAAAAATTGTATGCATTTATAGAAGCATATTCGTAAGAACCAAGCGTTCCCGTGTACTGCTTAAGTGCCTCTGAAAATCCGAACGGTATCATAAGTACACCTATCATCAGTATCGCTGCTACTCCAAGACCAAGATTTTTGAAAAACTTTTTCCAGTTAAAATCTTCAAGAAATACCTGGTCTATGATACCGCATATAAGAACCGGAGTGAAAAACAATGACTGCGGTTTTATAAGTATTCCTATCGCAAATACAAAATATGACAGTATAAGTTTTTTCTCACTAATAAGATAACACATAAGAAGCATAAACACGGTAAATACAGAATCAGTCTGTCCCCATACCGCACTGTCGAGAATAATCATAGGACACAAAAGATACAGTGCAGATACAAGAGCTGCACCTGTCTCTCTCATTCGTTTGCAGGCTATCTTATATATAAGCCAGCCCGTTACCATATCTGCGATTATGGCAGGCATTTTTGTGAGAACAATGCTTGCCGTGCTATCCCATGCCCATGAAAACAATGCCCTTATTGCTCCAACAACATAAAGTATATACATATATCCAGGTGGATAATCATGGAATGAATCCGACAAATAAAATTTCTTTAATCCGTCTGTAAACACACTCTGTGACCAGAGCAGGAAACAGTTCATATCAGTCTCATTTCCCTTATATATTGCCGCTGCTATAAGTCTTATGAGCAATGCAACTGCAAACAGAAATATAAATATCATAAATCCTGTTTTTGCATCAGCCGCACCATATGACACAGCAGACTCCTTTTTACCTGAGCCATTTTTCCCGCCATATGCGGCTTCCTTTCCTCTGATAAAGCTGCATACCGGCTTGTAGCATAAAAGCATTGCAATCAGTCCGGCTATCGCAACAAAATTAATAGCTGCCATTTTTTCTTCTCCTTACATAAATTTTTTTACATGCTGATGTGTAAATAAATGATCTGAACAATATTCATAATTGCCGTCACATTTTGAGCAAAATCTGAAATCAAGATTTTCATCATCAAGCTCTGTTCTTCCACAAACTGCACAGCGATGTCTTGGTCCTGCTTTCGGTGCACTCGCTTTTTTCTTGAAACTTCTTCGTCTGTGTATATCCTTAGGCGAAACTCTCCTATAATTTCTTGTGCTAAAAAAGAATATGAGAAAGTTTGCCATAGCGACTATTATCGCAATCCCCATTGAGATGTAAGCACCGCCTCCTGTGCTTTGTCCTGCCCTGAAATATATGATTCCATAATAAAAACTCTGGACTACCTGATAGAGCATATATGCTGCGTCAAGAAGTGCAAGCCACTTTACCTTTATCGGTATGACAAAGTACAGCAAAAACTGCATATCCGGATTTAATGCCGCAAAAGCAAAAAACATCGACCAGTAGATATACTGAAATCCCGAATAATAAATCGCACTGTGCAGCGGTGATATATACAATATAAGTGCAGCTATTATATTAAACAGATAGCCGCTTAAGAAATACATATTAAATCTGAATGTTCCCCATGCCTGCTCTAAAGATCGTCCAAACAAAAAGAACAACTGAACCTGTATCACAAAAAACAAAATACTGAGTAACATTCCCATTCCACTTGAAAAACCGTAAGGCTCAATAAGAAATGTAAACAGTCTCCATATCTGCCCTCTAAACACCGCTGACATATCAAGACAGAGATAATTATAATATATCCGGGGATTTATCATGCCGATGACTGCTCCCGCACAATACAGCACTATAACATATCTGATAAGATCAGGTATCGCATATCTTCCAAACTTTCTTTCAAGTTTATTAAGAAAATTGTTCATAAAATCAAAATATCCTTTCAAAATGTATATTCGGATGCCTATTGCAAAAAACATAAACTTTGCAATATATTAGTAAACATCATGCTTTGATTATAGTTATCGTTTATGCCTTTGTCAAACTATTCTTTCTATCAATAAAGCAGAGGAAACAACCTATATTGCCATCCACATCTTCGTTGTAAACAGCAAAATCCCCTGCTTTATAAATATATTTATTATTTTTGATTTTTATTCATTATTTTTCTTTCACAAAATACACAAGTCCCGGCAGGATATAGATGCCTTTTAAACCATTCTTATTTAAAAATTCATTCAGGTCACAATCAGATTTATTAAACACATCAAACAGCGTATCTCCCGGCTGTGCAACATATTTAACCCATTTATCATCATCTGAAGCCTTATTTTCGGACATTCCAGCAGACCTTGCATCCGTCCTTGTTCCCAAAACCTTATCCGGAAGATCCATACTCTCTGACATATCCATGCTCTCTGACATATCCATATTATCTGACATTCCCATATTTCGTCTGTTTTCTGACATTTCACCTGACATTTCTGTGCTCTGTCTTGTTCCTGTCATATCATCTAACATTCCCATATTTCGTCCTGTCCTTGTCATATTGTCTGACATTCCTGTGCTCTGTCTTGTTCCTGTCATATTGTCTGACATTCCTGTGCTCTGTCTTGTTCCTGTCATATTGTCTGGCATTCCTGTGCTCTGTCTTGTTCCTGCCATATTGTCTGGCATTTCTTTGTTTCGTCTCGTTTCTATCATACCATCTGATACATTAAGATTTCCTGTTATGTTATTTTCCACTCCCATACCGTTATTCATACTGCTGTCATTGTCCTCTGACATACCTCTGTTTCCACTGCTGCACGGCTTTTTGCAGCATTTTTTCTTCATCGGTATGCATATTGTATCCCCCACATTAAGTCTGTAAACATCTGCATAAGGGTTCGCATGGAGTATCATTGCAAGCGGCACATCATATTTTCTGCTTATTCCATATAATGTATCCCCCTGCTTTATGGTGTATGTCATTCCATCACAAGTATCATAATTCATAGAAAACCTCTGCGATATAATAAATATAATAAATATGCGTCATAAAACGACCGGCTTCTTCATATTTAATACAAATATCATATTTCATATTTCAAACTTTCTTTATATTATATTCATAAGGATTTAATTTTGACACAAAAAATTTAAGACGGCTGTCGGACACTGCCACTTGAAATAAGAAATAGTTTGTCATATAATAGCAGAATATGGCGACTTTTGGCTATGATATAGAAAGAGGTACACGATGAAATTAGATTTTAACACACTTGGTATTGATATTGGTTCAACTACTGTTAAGATTGCTATATTGAACAAAGACGGCGAGATAATCTTTTCAGATTATCAGAGACATTATGCCAACATTCAGGAAACTTTGGCTAAAATCATAGATGAAGCATATGAGGAGTTTGGAGATATACCTGTCTCACCTATGATAACCGGTTCAGGCGGACTTACTCTGTCTAAGCATATGGAAATTCCTTTTGTACAGGAAGTAGTAGCCGTCGCTACATCTTTAAAAGACTATGCACCAAGAACTGATGTTGCAATAGAGCTTGGTGGCGAGGATGCAAAGATAATCTATTTTACCGGCGGTATCGACCAACGTATGAACGGCATATGTGCAGGCGGTACAGGTTCATTTATCGACCAAATGGCTACTCTTTTAAAGACTGATGCCGCAGGTCTTAATGAATACGCTAAAAATTATAAGGCTATATATCCTATCGCCGCAAGATGCGGTGTATTTGCAAAAACAGATATTCAGCCTCTTATAAATGAAGGTGCAACTAAGGAAGACCTTTCCGCATCCATCTTTCAGGCGGTCGTAAACCAGACTATAAGCGGACTTGCCTGTGGTAAACCTATAAAAGGAAATGTTGCTTTCCTTGGTGGTCCACTTCATTTCCTTACTGAGCTTAAACAGGCATTTATAAGAACGCTCGGACTTGAGGGAGATGCCATAATCGCACCTGAGCACTCACATCTTTTCGCCGCATCCGGTGCTGCAATGAATGCCCATGCAGATGTGCAGTCCTCTCTCGGAGAGTTAAAAGAAAAACTTTCACATAAAATAGAACTTGAATTTGAAGTAACAAGAATGGAGCCTTTGTTTGCTTCTGAAAAAGAATACGAAGATTTCACTGAAAGACATAACAAACACAATGTGAGGAAAGGTGATTTTGCATCATATAAAGGTGACCTTTTCTTAGGTATAGATGCCGGTTCGACTACAACAAAAGTCGCAGTTATCGGCGACGATGGTTCATTATTATACTCATTTTATAGCAGCAACAACGGAAGTCCGTTAAAGACTGCATTAAAAGCAATGAAAGATATATACTCAAAAATGCCTGAGGGTGCAAGAATAGTACGCTCATGCTCAACCGGTTATGGTGAGGCACTTCTTAAATCAGCACTTCTTCTTGACGAGGGCGAAGTAGAAACTGTCGCACATTATACTGCTGCCGCATTCTTTGACCCTAATGTAGACTGTATTCTTGATATAGGCGGTCAGGATATGAAATGTATCAAGATAAAAAATAACTCGGTCGACAAAGTCCAGTTAAATGAAGCCTGCTCATCGGGTTGTGGCTCATTTATCGAAACTTTTGCAAAATCACTCAACTATGAGGTAGCTGACTTTGCAAAGATAGCTTTATTTGCCGAAAATCCTATTGACCTCGGTTCAAGATGCACGGTATTTATGAACTCAAAAGTCAAGCAGGCACAGAAAGAGGGAGCAAGTGTTGCCGACATTTCAGCCGGACTTGCATACTCCGTTATCAAAAATGCACTGCTTAAAGTTATCAAACTTACAGACCCTAAAGACCTCGGAAAACAGGTAGTCGTTCAGGGCGGTACTTTCTACAATGATGCCGTACTCAGAAGTTTTGAGCGTATATCAGGCTGTGAAGCGATAAGACCTGACATAGCAGGTATCATGGGTGCTTTCGGTGCAGCACTTATCGCAAAAGACAGATATACGGGACAGAAAAGCACAATGCTTTCATTTAAGGAAATAAATGAGCTTCGTTTTAAAACATCAATGACGAGATGTCAGGGATGTATAAACCATTGTCTGCTCACGGTAAATGAATTTACGGGTGACCGCAAGTTTATTTCAGGAAACCGCTGTGAGAAAGGACTCGGACTTGAAAAGAACAAAGAACAGATTCCAAATCTTTTTGAATATAAAAATGAGCGTGTATTCAGACATTACAAACCACTTAAAAAGGCTGATGCCCCTAGAGGAGTTGTCGGAATCCCACGCGTATTAAATATGTACGAAAATTATCCATTCTGGTTCACATTCTTCACAAAACTCGGTTACAGTGTAAAACTTTCTCCTGTATCAAGCAGAAAGATTTATGAACTCGGTATCGAGTCGATTCCAAGTGAGTCGGAATGTTATCCTGCAAAACTCGCACACGGTCATGTTACATGGCTTATAAGACAGGGACTTGAATACATATTCTACCCTTGTATTCCTTATGAGCGTGTCGAAGTGCCTGACGCAGGAAACCACTACAACTGCCCTATCGTCACATCCTACGGTGAAAATATAAAAAACAATATTGAGGAATTGCGTGATGATAAGATAAAATACCAGAATCCGTTTATCTCTCTTGAGAGTGAGGAAATACTTACAAAGCGTCTTGTGGATTTCTTCCGTAAAGAAAACGGTATCCCTGCCGCTGAGATAAAAGCAGCAGCACACGAGGGCTGGCTTGAAATGCAGGCTGTTCGTGAAGATATGACCAAAAAGGGAAAAGAGGTACTTCAATATCTCAAAGAAACAGGCAGACACGGCATCGTGCTCGCAGGCCGCCCATACCACAGCGACCCTGAGATAAACCATGGTATTCCTGACCTTATCACATCATACGGTGTTGCAGTTCTCACAGAGGACAGCATTTCAGAACTTTCCGAGGTTGACCGTCCTACTATCGTAATGGATCAGTGGATGTATCATTCAAGACTGTATAAGGCAGCTTCATTTGTTGCCAAAAATGACAATCTTGACCTTATACAGTTAAACTCATTTGGCTGCGGTCTTGATGCCGTTACAACAGACCAGGTGAACGACATTCTCACAAAACAAAATAAGATATACACTGTATTAAAGATAGATGAAGTAAACAACTTAGGTGCGGCAAGAATCCGTATCCGTTCACTCCTCGCCGCCGTAAAAGACAGGGAACGCAAAAAAATCGAGGCTAAGCGTGTTGACACTGCACACCACAGAGTTATATTCACGGAACAGATGAGAAAAGACTACACGATACTCGTACCTGATATGTCTCCTATCCACTTTGAGATACTCGAATCTGCACTTGCTTCCTGCGGTTACAATGTAGAGGTATTAAAGGCAGACAGCAAATGTATAGATTACGGTCTTAAATATGTAAACAATGATGCGTGCTATCCGTCACTTATCGTTGTAGGACAGTTTATGCAGGCACTTTTGTCAGGAAAATACGACCTTCACAAAGTTGCCCTTATCATCACGCAGACAGGTGGCGGCTGCCGTGCAACAAACTATATAGGATTTATCAGACGTGCACTCGAAAAAGCTGGAATGGGTTATATCCCTGTCATCTCAATGAGTGCCGGAATTGAGAAAAATCCAGGCTTAAAGGTAAATCTCGAAATGGCAAACAAGGCACTCCAGGCACTTATATACGGTGATGTGTTCATGCGTGTGCTCTACAAGACAAGACCTTACGAAAAAGTAAAAGGCTCTGCAAATGCACTCCATGAAAAATGGAAAAAGATTGCTATCGAGTCAGTTAAAAAGGCAAATAAGAAGCAATTTAAGAAAAACATCCAGAATATCGTTAAGGAATTTGATGAACTTGAACTTGTTGACATAAAGAAGCCAAAAGTAGGTATTGTAGGTGAGATACTTGTTAAATTCATGCCGCTTGCAAACAACTTTATAGTTGAGCTTCTCGAAGAAGAAGGTGCAGAAGCCGTATGCCCGGATCTTATCGACTTCTTTATGTATAGCTTATACAACGCAAACTTTAAGGCTGAATACCTCGGCAAGAAAAAATCAAGTGCGAAGATAAACAATTTCCTTATATGGTTTATCGAAAGATACCGTAAATGTGCAAATGACGCACTTGCCGCAAGCAAACGCTTCCACCCTACCGTTCCGATTCAGAAACTTGCAGAATACGCTTCACCTATCGTATCATGTGGTAATCAGACAGGTGAGGGATGGTTCCTTACGGGTGAGATGATAGAACTTATAAAATCAGGCGTTCCAAACATAGTCTGCACACAGCCGTTTGGCTGTCTGCCTAACCATGTCGTAGGTAAAGGTGTAATAAAGGAACTCCGTCACCAGTACCCTGACTCAAACATTGTAGCAGTTGACTACGATCCGGGAGCAAGCGAGGTAAACCAGCTTAACAGAATTAAACTTATGCTCTCAACTGCCGGAAAAAACCTGATTGCAGAATCAAAAGATAATGAAGAAACAGCTTAAAAACGGAGTTTTCTAATGAATATACTGATTTGCAGATGGGATATTTTCGTATATCCCGATATACTGGATACTATGAAAAATGAGGGACATCTTTGTGATGTCCTTGATTTTTCTGCAATAAAAATGAGTGATGAAGATATTGCATCTTTTTCCAAAGTGCTTGAAGATAAATTATGTGAAAAAACATCAGAAAAAGAAACAAAATATGATGCTGTTTTTTCAGTAAATTTTTTTTCATATATAGCTGAGGTCTGCCACAGACAAAACATCCGTTATATATGTTACAATGTAGACTCTCCTCTTTTAAATATGCAGCATCCGTCAGTAAATTACAAAACCAACTGTATATATACATTTGACAGCAGTGAAGAAAAACATTTTAACAATAAGGGAACAGATACCGTTCATTACCTGCCACTATGCACTAATACAAAGCGTGTGCAGGCACTTATTGAAAGCAGTCACCATATATCAGATTTAACAGACAATTACTTTATAAAACCAAAAATGTCTGAGTCGACTGCATACGAAAATGTTACTATAAAAAACACAAATTTAAAACAAACAGAAAATTATACAGTTACAAAGTCTGAATACACAAAAAGCTATAAATATAAGTACGATATTTCATTCGTGGGAAATCTCTACGATAAAAACCGCTATGACGAAATGGAGCATATACTCCCCGACTACCTCTGCGGCTACATGGATGCCGCTATCGAAGCACAATTAAATGTAAGTGGAGGTAATCTCTTAAAAAATATGCTCACACCTGAAATCATTGATATGCTCTTGAAATATACAGATATAAAAACGAGCACACAATCCCATGCGGATTTAAAATTCCACTTTGCAACAAGTGTACTCTCACACAAAGCAGCCGCTAAAATGCGTACAATGACACTTAACAGGCTTGCCATGAAATATCCTAAGAATGTCCATCTTTTCACAACAAGCGACACCTCTGCCCTCTTTCCCACGCTCATAACACATAAAGCCGTGGATTATCTTTTAAAAGCACCGCTTGTTTTTGCAAGTTCTAAAATAAATATAAACATGACAGCACCAAATATCGAAACCGGAATACCTTTAAGAGTATTTGATATACTCGGAGCGGGCGGCTTTCTCATTACTGACTGGAGAGAGGATTTAAAAGACTGTTTCACGATTGGAAAAGACCTTGAAGTTTACGACGGCATAGATGACCTTCTCGAAAAAACGGACTATTATCTGAAACATGAAGATAAACGGACAGCGATTGCAATGCATGGTCTTAAAACGGTGCAAAGCAGGCATGATTATAGTGTGAGGATTAGGGAGATTCTGGGGTAAGAAATACCATCAGGAATGCGTAAATTTATATTTACACATCTATTGATTTCACAACACACTTTTTGTATAATTCATTTAAATAATATATTTTTTGACATTTATTAGTTTAAGTGTTGCCACCATAAATAGTTATAGAAAGGACAGGTGAAATCTATGAAAAAACATCTATCAAAGTTACTTTCATTTTTCTTGTGCATGAGCTTTTTTGTGACAATTTCAAATAAAGCAAATGCAGCAGAAGAAATCATCCCGGTCAACATCTCAGTACAATATGGTCAGACGGAAGCCAGGACAATCCTTGACATGATAAATGAGATGAGAACGAGTGATGATGATGCCTGGTGTTGGGATGAAACCAATACCAAAAAAGAAGTATATTGGGGAGATGCTCTTACTTATGATTATGATTTGGAGAAACTTGCAATGAAGCGTGCAGCGGAACTTGTAATACGGTACGATCATGACAGACCAAATGGTGAATACTTTTCCAGCATTTATAAAGAAGAAAATGTCACTGATTGGCAATCTCCAGGAGAGAATATTGCAATAGGCTATCACTCAGCACAAGCAGTAAATACAGCATGGCGTGAAGATGGTGAAGATTATAACGGACAAGGACACCGCAGAAATATGTTAAGTTCTAAGTTTAACTGCGTTGGAATTGGCCATGTAAAATACGATGGCTGTGACTACTGGGTGGAAGAATTTGCATACAGACCTTCTGTCAATACAACTAAAACATCAGCAATTGACAACGAGCAGATTACGGCTATTTCATTAATTAAGAGCAAGATTAAAAATATTGAACTATGTTTTGATAAAGATTCATATATTCTTAAAACCGGGGAAACAATAACACCAAATATAAAAACTATGATTAATTATCTGGGAGGTAAAGCATTTGCGGCAGATATACCGGACATTTCTGTCACTGATTCTTCGATTGCCACTTATAGTGATGGGAAAATTTCAGGAGTCAAAGAGGGTACAACAACATTAACGGCATCGTTGTACGGATTGACAATAACAGATATGCCAACAATAACTGTACATGAATGTGATAATCATTGGAATGATGGTGAAATCACAACAGAACCGACCTGTATAAAAGAAGGCGTAAAAACTTTTACCTGTACCATCTGTGGCGATACTAAAACCGAAACGATAAGCAAGGCAGCAGACAAGCATCTTCACAACGAAATCCGTGATAAAAAGGACGCTACCTGTAAGGATGAAGGCTATACCGGCGATACTTATTGCACCGATTGCGGTAAGAAAATCTCATCAGGTCAGACGATTGCCAAAACCGACAATCACAACTGGAATACAGGTGAGATTACAACAAGCCCGACCTGTAAAGATACGGGTGTAAAAACTTTTACCTGCACTATCTGTGGCAATACTAAAACTGAAACAGTCAAAAAAACAACAAAACATCTGCATACCGAAATCCGTGATAAAAAGGACGCTACCTGTAAAGATGAGGGTTATACCGGTGATACTTATTGTACCGATTGCGGAAAGAAAATTTCATCAGGTCAGGCGGTTGCCAAAACAAACAATCACAGCTATGATGATGGAAAAATCACAACAGCACCGACCTGCACAAAGAAAGGCACAAAAACTTTTACCTGCACTGTCTGTGGCAATACTAAAACCGAAACAGTCAAGGCAACAGGACATCAGCATACTGAAATCCGCAACAAAAAGGATGCTACCTGTAAGGAAAAAGGTTATACCGGTGATACTTATTGTACCGATTGCGGAAAGAAAATTTCTTCCGGTAAATCGATTGCTAAAACTGAAACTCATAGCTACGATGACGGAAAGATTACAACAAAACCTACCTGCACAAAGAGAGGTACAAAGACATATACCTGCACCATATGTGGCAATACTAAAACTGAAACAGTCAAGGCAACAGGACACAGCTTTGGAGAATACAAGGTTGTAAAAAAACCAACAGCCACAAAAGACGGACTGAAATCCAGAACTTGCACTGTATGTGGAAAAGTAGAGTCTGTGAGAATAGCAAAGACAACCTCTGATAAACAGAATACAAATACTTCAGATAAACAGAATACAAATACTTCAGATAAAAATTCAAATCAAAACACAAATACACAGACAAGCCAAAAGACAAAGACCACGAAAAAGATAAAACTAAACCGCACTAAACTGACTTTGAAAAAGGGTAAAACTTTTAGATTGAAAGTTACTCTAACACCGATAAACAGTCGGGATAAGATTATTTACAAAACTTCAAATAAAAAGATTGTCACTGTCAGCAAAACCGGAAAAATCAAAGCCAAAAGAAAAGGAAAAGTCAACATTACGGTAATTTCAGGTAAAAAGAAAATCGTGTGCAAAGTAACAGTAAAATAAAAGACAAATGAATACATGTATCAATGGCATTTTAACACCCCTGCTTCTCATGATTGAGCGGCAGGGGTGATTTTTGTTTAATACTTTTAAGAATTGTATTATTGTTTAAATTTATTTGCAGATATAGGAAAAATATTTTCTTCCCTGCTCTTGTTCAGCACCAATTTACGCAACTGCCAAAAATGCCTTATGTGCCATTTTCTTAACAACTCCATTTTCTTCAGAAAAAATCTCATTTTATCAAAAAAGGCATTAAATAAAATGGTTTAAACATTAAATTATCTTCCATACCCACATCTTTCTGCGATATTAAATATGCCTTATTAACATTTTGAGAAAATTTCCTGCAAAACTCCTTTATCGACTCATGTTTTCCTGAACCCGATGACTTGATTTCAAATGCATTTAATTTACTTCCCTCAGAAGTCAGAAAGTCCACCTCATAATAATGTGTACTGCCATTTTTTTCCCAAGTATGATAATACAATTCCCTTCCCGATGCAGCAATCATCTGAGCTATAAGATTCTCATAGAGATACCCCAGATTTGCAGGTAATTTATCTGAAAGCATTTTTGCATATATATCATTTTCCGTTACCGGGCGGTCAATAAACATCAAAGTGACAAACAATCCGGTATCAGAAAGATATAATTTGTAACTGTCAAAATCTTTTGTATCAGTCAGACTTACTCTGGGGTCTGTTGAGTTATAACATGGTAAAACTGTTTTTGAATCTATCAATTCGTACAATAATTCTTCCGTTTTTATATTATTTTTCTTTCCGATTGCCGTCGTAATCCGATATTTTTTTACATCTTTTGAAAGTTGTGCGGGGATAGAATGATACATTGCCGATATTCTCCCTGATGTATCAATTTTTTTAAAATCTTCCTCATACAGAGAAATTATCTGTCTTTTAACCATATCAATTTTTGAAAAATTTTCCCCATTTATATATGCTTCTACTGCCTGCGGCATACCGCCCACTGCCATATATATTCTCAAATCTCTCATTAATTTACGGTTAGTTGCCTGTCCGATAGCCGTACCACAGTCAAAAATCTGTTGCAAAAGTTCATAACTGCAGCCCGCAGCATTACAAAATTCTTCATAATCCATAGGATAAACCTGTATCTTCATTTCCTCAGATGGAATTAAAATATCTTTTACATTTTTCCTGATTGAAATCAAAGAACCTGTTTCCAAATAACTGTATCTTCCATCAGATACAAGATGTTTTATCGCCTGCCTTGCCTTTGGAAAAAGCTGTACTTCATCAAAAATAATAAGAGAATCATGCTCATACAATGTTATTCCTGTTTCAGCCTGCAGTCTCAAAAAAAATATATTTAAATTTCCTATATCCTCAAAACAGTCTAATATATTATCTGTCACCTTTGAAAAATCTATCAATATATATGATTTATATTCATTTTTTGCAAAATTTTCGGCAATCGTCGATTTGCCGACTCGCCTTGCTCCCTCCAATAATACGGCATATTTATCTGAATAAAGTTTCTTCCACTCTAATAGTTTATTGTATGCTTTTCTTTTAAAATACATATCCGCCTCCATAATATAAGTGTGTCAGTAAGTCTAAAATATTTATTTGCACGAGCACAATCGCATTTTGGACTTTTGACACTTACATCATATTATATGTTATATACTTTTCTTCAAGATATTATACATCATATTTGTGACTTTCTTCAATATTATTTTCATCATATTTGTAACTTTATTCAAAATTATATTTGCTGTTTTTGTAACTTTCTTCAAAGTTATATTCGCTGTTTTTGTGACTTTCTTCAAAGTTGTATTTGCTGTTTTTGTGACTTTCTTCAATATTTTTCTCTTTTATTCAAAAAACATTCAACTTTTAGTTCTCATCTGAACTTACAGTTCGGACAATTCCACTTCGTTTCCATGCTCTTTTATTAATCTTATTAAATCATCTGCCTGCAAATAAATCGTAGCTGTATTATCATTTGGATGCACAGCTATCTTTTTACCTTCAAATTCTTTATCTAAATAAACATCTATCCTCTTTCTACCTGTATAAAACAATATTGGGAGCAAAGTTATTCTGCCCCCAACTAAAATCACTAATCAGCATATTTCCACGCACTTCTTATATTTTCTAACTTATATTTCTTAAAACAAGATACCTTACGACCCAAAATAATTACTGTCAAAGCCTGTTTTTTCAGGTTCTTTCTGTGCGTTTTTATTTACATCCGCATTGTTACTTTCCTGCCCTGCCACATTGTTATTATTTATGTCGCCATTGGCAATATTTACATTCTGCGTACCGGATGCTTTCTGATAAGAATCCCCCGTCCCTGTAAATGCCCCGTCACCGTTGCCGCCACTGTTTTCTCCATCTGCGTTACCGCTGAATATATCTTTTACATCCCTGTTTTTATCATATCCGTTTGGATTTCCAAATATATCGTCACCGGACATTCCCATCTGGCTCTCCATCTCTTTCCTAAGTTCTTCAAATTCAATCTCATTCTGGCTCGGCTGCTCGCTCTTTTCTATAAGTTTTCCTTTGCTGTCAAGGTGTTTGCCTACGATAAATATTGCAATGATAAGCACTATCGTTATCGCAAAACCGCCCTCCATTCCAAAACTTCCACCGTTTATAACAGATGCACCGCCCTCTGCTGATGTCGATGTAAAGATAGAACTTGTAATCTTATTTCCGCTGACGCTTATTCCGTAAAGATTGCCCTGAACAAAATTCCATACACTGTGGAATGCTCCAACTATCCATATGTTTTCACAATCTACAAATAATAGTGCCGCAAACAATCCATATAAGAAAAGATTAAACATTGCTAGACCGTCAACACCACTGTTCATGCCGTGAAGCATTGCAAAGAAAAAAGCACTAAATATAGCAGCGTTTATCACATGGTATCTCCTTGTCAATGACACGAATAAATAGCCTCTGCAAAGAACTTCCTCTGCCATTCCCTGAATCATATAACCTATAAAATAACCTATGATATAAATTACCGGGATATTTTGTGCTATGCCATCAAAAGTAATGCTTCTTGTGAAGATACAGATAAAGTATGCCACCGAAAATACAACAAGTGACAAAATCATTCCTTTAAAATAGCTTAAAATTGCACCTTTTTTCTTAAAACCGAGTGTGTTTAATTTTCTCTTTTCAACAAACCTGCAATACAGACATACTACTACTATTATCAACAATTCTGAAATAAGTGTTACTATAGTCATCCACTCAGGCATATTTGATACAAGCTGCATCATCTTGTTTATATCAGGCTGACCTGATGTTATCATATCTATATACTCATTATTTCCAAGCATATTTGCCATCATTGCAGGTACCTGAATAATACCGCCTGCCATAGAGCCGACAATAAATAATGCTATCGCAATACAGATTTCTGCAAATATTCCATGCCCTCTTTTTACTGCTGCCGCCTGCATAAATTTAGGTTTTCTGATTTCTTTCATAATGTTAAAACTTTTGTTCCTCTCTTTAAATTTACTTTTTTACTTTAACCTTCTTAACCGTTGACCACTTACCATACAAACGCTTTCCTTTTTTCAGCGTATAACCTCTTACTTTTATATAATAAGTTTTTTTCTTTTTTAGCCCTGACAAAGTGTAAGAACATTTCATTGTTGCTTTTGTCTTTGGTTTTCTAAAGCTTTTATAAATAGAATATTTAACCTGATAGACAAGTGCTTTACTCTGTTTTTTCCATGTAAGCTTTATCTTCTTTTTTGATACATTTTTTGCCTTTGTTATCTTAACTTTTCCCGGTGCAACAATTTTTTTATCAACAACAGTTATGCTTTTTTTAGTAGTTACGACCGTAGGCTTTGTGGTTGGTGCATTTGTCGCCGTCGTATCTGCTCCCGGTGTTGTCCTCGGTGTAAGCGTCGAAGCCGGATTTGTCGGCACCGGATTTGTTGTAGCAGGTATATATGTAACAGACGGTGAAGTTGACGGCACAGTCGTTTTGTCAGAATCAGCTGGTTCTTCCGTTGAAATAACTGTTGCTGTCGGATCTGGTGTAAATGTTGCTGATGGCGTAGCTGTAACTGTCTCCCCAGATGACACGCTTGAACCTGATGTCGCCATTATTTTATAGCTTCCGGTGCTTTCTGCCGCTTTTACACTCCAATCAGGTGCATACTGGGACAAAAGACCTAATATAATACAAAATGTCATAAACAATGCTGTTATTTTTTTATCCTTTTTTTTCATAACTGCCTCCGTAAATTCTTTTTTAGTTAGTCCCTCACGCATTTTGCATGATGCTTTATCTTAAACATTTCCTTCCATATGGCAGGATGGAAAAGTATAAGGAGCGGGAATAATTCAAGTCTTCCTGCAAGCATATCAAATATAAGTACCAGCTTTGACAATACATCAAAATGACCGAAATTGCAAGTCGGTCCCACAAGGGCAAGACCCGGACCTATATTATTCATTGTCGCCGCTACCGCCGTAAAGTTTGTTATAAGGTCTTTATCTTCAAATGACAATACAAATACCGATGCTGCAAATAATATAAAAAATGTTATAAAAAATACATTTACTGAGCGAACGACCTCGTGCTCTACCGGTTTTTTGTCAATCTGAATTTTCTTGATACATTTAGGATGTATATACGACTCTAAATCTTTTATAATTGTTTTTATGAGTATTATAAATCTCGATACTTTAATTCCTCCGCCTGTGCTTCCGGCACACGCACCGCAAAACATCAGAAATACGAGAACAGTTTTACAGGTCTGCGACCACTTGTTGAAATCAATGCTTGAAAATCCGGTTGTTGTGATAATTGAGGCAACCTGGAATGATGCCTGCGTAAGTGCCTCAAAAAAGGACTTTGTTGTATCTATGATATGACAGCATATAATTCCTACTGCCGCTATTATGATAAGAAAATAATATCTTACTTCCTCCATCTTAAATGCTTTTTTAAACTGTTTATATAAAATATAATAATATGCATTGAAATTTACGCCAAATAATATCATAAATATTGTAAGCACCCACTGTATATATGTCGAATAACTTGCTGCACTGTCATTTTTGATACCAAATCCACCTGTTCCTGCTGTTCCAAATGCCGTCGCAAGTGAGTCAAATAAAGGCATCTTTCCTATACATAAGAATATTATCTGAACAACCGTAAGTGTAATATAGATTATATACAATATCTGTGCGGTATGTTTTACTTTAGGCACGAGTTTGCCAACAGATGGACCCGGACTTTCAGCTCTCATAAGATTTATTCTTGAGCCGCCTCCAAGTGGTATTATTGCAAGCAGAAATACAAGTACACCCATTCCCCCGAGCCAGTGTGTAAAACTTCGCCACATAAGCGTGCAATGAGAAAGTGCCTCAACATCGCTTAATATGCTCGCTCCCGTTGTCGTAAAACCTGATACAGTCTCAAAAAGTGCATCTATAAGAGATGGTATCTCGCCTGTCAATATAAACGGAATACATCCAAAAAAACTCATAAATATCCAGCTCAGTGCCGTAGCCACGCAGCCCTCTTTAAGATAAAATACAGAACTGTTTGCCTTTTTGTGAGTCATAAGCATACCGAGTAAAAAAGTGACAATGCCAACACCTAGATAGACAAACCCTTCTTTTTCCATGTAACAAAGTGCAACAATGCACGGAAGCAGCATAAATGCTGCTTCCACCTTTAAAACACTGCCTAAAATATATCTTATAATCGACCTGTTCATTTTTTAATCTCCCCGAATTAAAAAATCTTAATTCTTATAAATATTTATACTTTTCAAAATCTGAAAAAACTTAACATACACCAAAAATCACTCTAAAATATCAAGAATAGTATTAAATCCGGTCTGCGTTGTGATTATCATAACGGTGTCATTTACCTGTATAAAGTCTTGCCCTGTCGGTATGATTATCCTGCCGTTTCTGTTTATAAATGAAATAAGCACTCCTTTTTTTATATTTAGATCCATAATTGCTTTATTTGTCACCGCTGAGGCTTCTTCCACTGAAAATTCTATAGCTTCTACTCTTGAATCACAAAGCTGGTAAAGTGTCTGGATATGATTGCTCTTTGAAGCATTTTTCGCCCTTACATAAGCTATTATCGCCTCTGATGTAATATATTGCGGATACATTATGCTTCCGAGGTCAAGATTGTTTATAACACTTTTAAAATTTGTTCTCGTTATCTTAGTGATAACTTTTGCATTTGAAACCTGCTTTGCATGAAGCGTGAGCATTATGTTCTCTTCATCTATTCCGGTAAGAGGTATAAATGATTCAACATTTTCTATACCCTCCTCAAAGAGCACTTCCTCGTCTGAACCGTCAGCGTTTATTATGACCGCTTTTGGCAGAAGGATACTTAGTTCCTCGCATCTTGCCTTGTTTTGCTCAATTATCTGCACTGAGATTCCCATACCAAGAAGCTGGTTTGCAAGATAATATGCAGCCTTTCCACCGCCTACTATCATCGTATTTTTAACCTGTTTAGTTTTTAATCCGAATTTCTGCATAAAACTCTTTACGGTCTTTCTGTGAGCCACAAATGACAAAATATCACCTTTCTGCATCACAAAATCTCCCCATGGGATATAAACTTCACCGGCTCTTTCTATCATACAGATAAGTACATTTGCAATACCTCTTTTTCCAAACTCCTGTATTGAAATGCCATCGAGCATACTTCCCTCTGTTATTTTCAATTTGATAAGTTCAGCCTGTCCGTGTGCAAATGAGTTTACCTCAAGTGCTGTCGGCAGACAAAGAATCCTTGTCGCTTCTATGGCGGCTTCAAGCTCCGGATTTATTATCATCGTAAGTCCTAACTTTTCCCTTAAATAGCTTGCCTCCGTACTATAATCAGGTGTTCTTACCCTTGCTACCGTATCACACTGGCTTACATGTTTTGCGACTGTGCAGCACAAAAGGTTAAGCTCATCAGAATCCGTGACTGCAATGAGCATATCAGCCGCTTCAATTCCTGCCTCCATCTGTACACTGTAACTTGCTCCATTTCCCGCAAGTCCCATAATATCGTACTGATTTGCTATCTCCATGACCTTTTCACGGCTTCTGTCTATAATGGTAATATCATGTCCCTCTTTGCTAAGTTGTCTTACAAGTGCATTTCCAACCTTTCCACATCCTACGATTATGATGCTGAGTCCTGATTTTACCGGTTTCTTAAATTTCATTATCTTCTTAACTCCTTTTTTAAGATAAACTTTTCAGTCGAATATCCGCAATCCGTTCTGCAATTTGCTCATAACATATGATAGACTTATCCTAGTACATAATATGCGTTTTGTCAAAGCCAAAAATAAGTTTTATGAATATTTCTGTCAATATCCATAAAACTTACCCTTTTTAATGCTTTTTATATTTCTTTTCTAATGTATCTATCTCTCCATATACTGTTTCCCTTACCTTTTCACTATCACACTCGATTCCGTTTTTTCCCATAATGAAAATCTTGAAAAAAAGTCCGAGACTTATCGATGCAAATATGTTTATAAGTGAGAGTATCTCATCATCACTTTCCACATTCAGACTGTTTTTATCTATATACTTAAACATTATTCCTTTGGGCGTTTTTGCTTCTTCTAACTTTCCTTTCATCCTTTCACTCACTATCATGTCAAACACCCACGGCTGTGAAAACATTCTTTTCATGCCATTCATTTTTTCGCTAAATCCTGCCGAGATTATACAGTCCATTGCCATTCTCATAAATGCAAATATATCACCGTTGCAGTCTTTTATGAAATTTTCAACAAAATCAAATGCTTCATTTTTATGCGTATCAACAATATATAGAAATATATCTTTTTTATCCTCAAAATACTGATAAAAACTTCCTCTTGGTATCGCCGCCTCTTTTATTATTCGGTTTATGGATGCCGCCTCGAATGAATTTTCAAGAAACTCACGCTCGGCAGTAGCCATTATCCTTTCTCTTTTTTCATCAGGCAGCCTGTAAAATGTTTCCTTTGGCATCTTTACTCTCCATCTGTCAGATAATCCTGTGCTTCATCAGGTATATCATCCATATCATCACTTCCTGTATCTATATCCTTTGGCTGTTTACGATATAGAATATCATACATTATAGGCACTATGTAAAGTGTCATAAATGTTGAATAGATAAGACCAAAGCATACGACTATCGCCATACCCTGCTGCATTGCATTTCCTGCATCCTGTGAGAATACCATAACACTCATTGACAGAATTGTCGTAAGTGCCGTCATAAGAATAGGACGCATACGAGTCTTACCTGTTCCTACAAGTGCCGCACGCTTCTCAACACCGCCAATCCTGAGTTTGTTTGCATAATCAACAAACACGATACCATTGTTTACGACTGTTCCCATAAGTATCATAAATCCCATCATAGACATTGCCGAGATTGACTGTCCGAATGCGAGAAGTCCTAACATACCACCCGTAAATGCAAGCGGTATCGTAAAGATAATGATAAATGGCGAGAGTAAACTCTGAAACTGTGCCACCATTACAAGGTATATGAGCAGAAGTCCGAGTGCAAGTGCCTGAACAAGCTGTGCCATCATATCATTTACCTGTGTTGACGAACCGCCTATCTCAGCAGTATATCCATCCGGCATCTTATACTTATCTATCTTTTTCTGAAGTTCTCTTGAGAGAAGTGCCGCATTCTCATTTTCGTCTACATCAGCCGAAACAGTTATCATCTGGGACTGATTTTCTCTTGAAAGAGTCTGTGCGGCCTTTCCCTCATCTTTCTTTGCAAATTTTGTAAGTTTGTAAGTTTTTTTCTTGTCATTACCGTTTGAGTCCTTTGTTGTCGCCGTAACTTCGGCTTTCATAAGATTTTCGTATGTAAGTTCATCTGTCTTATTTACAAGTTTTACATCTACATCCGTATCATCAACATTTAATGTTATTGAGGTTTTGTCTGTATTGATGCGTGCCGCAAGCTGCTGGTATATTCCTGCAACCGTAAGTCCTGCGTTTGCAACCTTGTTTTTGTCAAGTGTAAGATGTATCTCTTTGTCTGAGTCCTCAAGACCATTTTTTGCATTACTGCATCCGTCAATGCTGTTTAACATCTTCTTATAGTCATTGCTCAACTCGACAAGTTTATCCATATCGTCACCGTAGATATTGACTTCAAGCCCCTGACTCATCATACTTCCCATACCTCCGAGTGCTGATGATGAAACCGTAAGTTCCTTACACTTTATGTCTTTTGTGTTTTTCTCAATAGTCTTTCTTATCTTCTTAAACTGCTTTGTAGTCTTAATATCACTCTTTGTTATTACATTGAAAGTAAAACTTGTGTAATTGTCTGATGCCGCACCAAGCGAACCGGACATAGCACTTGCATTTCCGTCCGTAACACCGACTTTGTCAATTCCATCAACTTTCATTATAGCTGCCATAACCTTATCGGCAGTCTTATATGCACTCTTCTTGCTGGTTTTCTTGTCAACTTCAAGACTTACGGAAATCTGGTTACTCTCCATGCTGTCCATCATTACAAGTCCCATTCCTGAAAGTTTCCACACACATACCACTAGAAGCCCTATTGCAATGATAAGCGGTATTGCTTTATGTTTAAGGAAAAATTCAAGCGACTTTCCGTAGGCATCTTTTATTTTATCAAAAAGTTTGTGCTTAGGATTCTTTACTTTCTTAAGCATTATAGAGCCCATAGTAGGTACTACCGTTATCGCAACAAGAAGTGAAGCGATAAGTGAATATGATATTGTGAATGAGAACGGTATGAGCATCTGGCTTACAGTTCCTGATGTATATACCATAGGCAGAAATACACATATAGTTGTTATGGTCGATGCTATGATAGGTCCAAGCACCTGTTTTGTTCCCTGTACTGCTGCCCTCGGTGATGATAGACCTTTGCTTCTAAGTCGATAGATATTCTCCATAACTACAACCGAGTTGTCAACAAGCATACCTATTCCGAGACAAAGACCTGCAAGCGACATTACATTTATGTTTATTCCGGTGAAATACATTATAACAAGTGCAAAGAGTACACTGAACGGAATACTAAATGCCACGACTATAGTTGGTCTTACATCCTTAAGGAACAACGCAAGCACGATAATCGCAAGCACCGCACCCATAACGATACTGCTTAAAACACTTGAAATTATATTTTTTATAAAGTCACCCTGATTACTTAACGGTGTTATTGAAAGTCCTTTATATTTTCCCTCAAGTTCCTTAAATGAGTCTGTAAGTGCATTTGTTACATCACTTGTACTCGCCGTACTTGATTTGTATATAGCAAGCATAACTGAATCCTTACCGTTAATCTTTGCATACTGGTCACCCACATTGTCAACTGTAACAACATTTGCAACATCAGATATTCTTATTGAACCAACACCTTTTACTTTTGTAAGCACCATGTTTTTAATCTGTTTTGCATTCTCATAGTTTTCACCTATCTGTATAAGCCACTGGTCATCATTTTTGTCATCAATATATCCGGCAGGCATTGAAAAGTTCTGTGCCGTGATAAGCTGTGACAATGTATCAAGTGTAAGAAGCGAATCAAGATTTGCATTTTCAAGTGCTGCATCTTTTGATTCGTCAAGCTGCTTCTGTGCATCTTTAAGTTCCTTCTTTGCATTTGCTATCTCTTTTTTAGCCGCCTGCATCTGAGCCTGTGCTGAACCAAAGCCTGCTGATGCCTGATATCCTCCGGCAACTGCCTGCTCCTGTTTTTTATCCATGCCTTTCATCTTCTCATTAATCTTGTCAACCATTGCCTGTGCAACTTTAATCTCAGTCTTTAAGTTGGCAAGTTCCGTGTTTATCTGAGGCATCCTTACTTCAGCAATATCATAAACCTTTTTCATTGATGCAATAGTGAGTTTCTTTACAGAATCTCCCTGACCCATCTTTGTGAGCCAGCTCTTAAATTTGTTAAACTCATCCGGATGGTTTATAGCATCTTTGACATTTGCAGGAATCGTTATATTGCTCATCTTAGCTGCATCACCTAGTTTTTCGTTAAATGTCTTAAACATTCCATTTAACGATTTATATGTAGCAGGGATTTTTGCATCATTATAAGCTTTTTTCTCAGCCATAAGAGCCGTTTTATTTGCCTTAAGACTTGTGAGTGATGACTCATAAGATGCCTTCATTGCCTGAGCCTGATTCATTGCAACAGAAGCTTTTGCGAGTTTGCTCGTCGTGTTCTCCTGCTTGCTGCTTAAATTTCCCTCCTGCTCTTTTAACTTGACATTTCCCTCATCCAATTTCTTTTTAGCTTTGTCTATCTTCTTCTGTGCATCCCTCAATTTTTTATTTGTATGCATCAGAATATCCTCATTGACTTTATCAATCTTTTTCTGGTTTAAGCGTACCTCAATGGTATCATTTATATTTCCTGTCTCCGTGATACTTGCCACACCGTTCTGTCTCTTTAGATACGGAATGACAACTTTGTCGGTAAACGCTGTAACATCTTTAATATCCTTGCCGTCATAACCAACACTTACCGCCATCGTAGCCATCATATCGGCACTTATCTCCATAAGATTCGGCGTGCCGCAATCATCCGGAAGGTCAAGCGAATTAAGTGCCTTAGATACCCTTACAAGAGCGGCATCCATATCGGTATCATCCGAAAACTCAAGCATTGTCATGCCGTAGTTACTGCTTGATGTACTAGACACCTTATTAACACCACTTATCGTTCCAAGTGCATCCTCGACAGGCTTTGTCACATTGTCCTGCACCTTCTGAGGTGAAGCACCCATCTCCGTAGTAATAACTGCAAGATACGGCATCTCCATATCCGGCATAAGATTTGTCTGCATCTTACTGAGGCTGACACCACCAAATGTCAGAACTATAACAATAGCCACCAGCGTAAGATACGGCTTCTTAACAAACATTTTTGTCATGGTCTTTAACTTTCCTTTCTTAATAGGCTACAAAGCGAAACTGTTGTAAGCTGTGTTGATTGAGCAGATATAACATATAATAAAGTAAAATGACAGTTTCGCATATACTTTATAGCATATAAATTAAACACACTATATAGTCTACTTATTTAATCTGCCAATATGACAAGGTGTCATATTCAACAAACGCAATTATATATGACACCCTGTCATATGTCAATAAAAAAAGTGCTAGTTTATCCTAATTTAATAAACTACCACTTTTATTGATATTTTTTTATAATAGGTACTTAAGGTGCGTTTTTTTCACATTTATGTACCGCTACGCAGTTCTCCGAGGCGAGAGCCGTCTATTTGTCGTATAATATCCACCTCCCAGGCGTCCGTCCGCCAATCTAATCAATCATCTCCCCTATCTCCCTCTCCGTCTTTTTTATCTCCTGCTCAAATTCCCTCGCCGACATCCTGTATGCCCCCGAACCTATTACTATCATCTGCTCCAGTCCATCCGATGTTGCAACTGTTACATTGTGTTTTTTCCCTATCTCATGCGTTACTTTTTCTATATACATATCTGCCGTCTCCGCCTCTTTTGTATAGACCACATTTATATTGTGGTATTTTGATACTTCTCCGGGATTTCCCTTTACTTTGTAAGCATCAAATACAAGTATAAGTTCGCACCCCTTAAACCCCTGATAATTGCATAATATATCCATGAGTTTTGTTCTTGCCGCTTCAAGATTTTCTTTTGACAGGTCATTTAATTCTTTCCACGAGAAGATGATATTATAACCGTCTACGAGAAGATACTGTTTTCCTGATTTTTGGCTTTTTTCATGTCTTTTTAAATACTCCACACCTCCAGCATCATAAACTGACTCTTTCGGCTTTTTAGACCATTTTTTTCTCTCATAGCCAAATCTGCCCTCAGTGTCACTTCCACCACCTTTTCCAGATGCACTTTTTCCAAATGTTCTCTCGAATATGGCCTCTAGCTCCTTATCCTCCTCTATAGAACCTCCGGTACTCCCTTTAAATGCACCGCTGCGTATTTTTGCTGCCTTATATATCTCCTGATCAGATATAACACTGTCATTCTCATCCTCTCCCATATCTACGGCAGCTTCAAGATGCATATAATCTTTTACTTCATACCACGGCACATAAAATCCCGAACCGTGTGCACAGAACACCGAACCAGTCGGATTGTTTATATCAGCATCAGGATCATACATTTTTTCCGCCACTATCGCATCCTGGTCTTTGCACGGTCTGTAGCCTTTAAGCGTACAAGTGAGTCTGCCTTTTCCCGCCGTATATGAATTTACCTGCATCATATAACCGCTCATCTGTGCAACTGGAGCTATTCCCGTAAACTCAGAGTTTTCACCCTTTTGGAACGGTCCCTCAAATTTAGCACCCATTCTGTCAAGATCAGTCATTGCTCTGCCTACGCTGTCTGCCGGAACTTCAAGCCTGAATGAATAATAAGGCTCTAAAAGTACATTTTCCGCCTGCATAAGACCTTGTCTTATCGCCCTGTAGGTTGCCTGTCTGAAGTCACCGCCCTCCGTGTGCTTTTCATGTGCTCTCCCAGACATAAGCGTTATCTTAATATCAGTTATAGAAGAACCCGTAAGAACTCCCGGATGTTCCCTCTCGTCTATATGCGTCATTATAAGTCTCTGCCAGTTCTTATCAAGCTTATCCTCGCTCGCCTGCGTTTCAATCATTATGCCGCTGTCAGGCTCTCCGGGTTCAAGTTTCAAGTGAACTTCCGCATAATGTCTCAACGGTTCAAAGTGGCCTACGCCCTCAACCGTGCTTGCTATCGTTTCCTTATAGACTATGCTTCCCTCACCAAACTCAACTCTTGTATGAAATCTGTCCCATATGAGATTTTTGAGTACATCTATCTGAACCTCACCCATTATTCCCGTGTGGATTTCCTGAAGTTCTTCATTCCACACGACATGAAGTCCCGGTTCTTCCTGTTCAAGAGTTTTCATATCATCATAAAGTTTATGTATATCGTCATTTTCCTGCGGTGTGACCTTGTATGTCATAACGGGCTCTAATACAGGCATATCTGAGTTTGTTTCTATTCCGATGCCCATACCCGGATATGTCTTTTCAAATCCAGTCACCGCACATATCCGACCGGCTCTAACTTCATCAACAGACATGAATTTATTTCCTGAATATATCCTTAACTGATCTGCTTTTTCATCAAGCTGTTCAATATACATTTTTGACTTGAGCACACCACCCGTCACTTTCAGATAAGTTAGCCTTTTATTTTTGTCATCCCTCGAAACTTTATATACTTTTGCTCCAAATTCTTTGGGATATTCTTTTTTTAATGTGTATCTTTCTAGTCCGTCAAGAATTTCCCCGACACCATCAAGTTTCAGAGCTGAACCAAAATAACATGGAAAAAGTTTTCTCTCGGAAATAAGTTTTTTTATATCATCATCATCTATATTTCCGCCATCCATATATTTTTCAAGCACTTCCTCGTCACAGACCGCTATATTCTCAAAAAATGTGTCATTTTTTTCAGCCGAAAAATCCACACATTCACTTCCAAATCTCTCCGTGATACCTGACATTATATCTTCTTTATTGCAATCTCCAATATCCATCTTATTAACAAAGATAAAAACCGGGACATCATATCTTTGTAATAGTCTCCACACAGTCTCCGTATGACTCTGTACTCCGGCAGGTCCGCTTACAACAAGCACCGCATAATCAAGCACTTGCAAAGTTCTCTCCATCTCTGCCGAAAAATCCACATGTCCCGGTGTGTCAAGCAAGGCTATGTCAAGGTCTTTCCACCCAAACATAGCCTGCTTAGAAAATATTGTTATTCCTCTGTCCTTTTCCATAGAATATGTATCAAGAAAAGCATCCTTATGGTCAACCCTGCCGAGCTTTCTTATACTTCCGGAAAGATATAACATAGCCTCCGAAAGAGTTGTCTTGCCCGAATCAACATGGGCAAGCATCGCCAAAACAATATTATTTTCCAAAATATTCCTCCAATTTATCTCAATGTCCTTTTTAATTCAAACCTAACGCTTCTTTTGCAAGCATATCTGCCATATCATTATATTTATCATTTGAATGACCTTTTACTTTTATAAAACGGACATGGAGTTTATCTTTTATGCCGTCATAAAATGCTTTATAAGCCTTTGTCCCCTCTTTATTTGTCTTCCAATCACCGAGACACCATCTTGCAATCCCCTCATAGTCATGATAAATAGCTATATTGTCAAAACCATTTTCAATGGCATAACGCATAGCCGCCTCAGCACCCTTTATCTCCCCTGCAACATTTCTCATCGCTGCAAGCTCTTTATCATTCATTTTTTCGTTAAATGTGATTTCTTTTCCTTCATTTAAAATAACCACACCATACGAAAATTCTTTCGTAACAGAATTATAACTTCCGTCTACATATGCCACAAGTGCTTCAGATGTATCTTCACCTGCAATGCCATCATTCAAATATGCCGTCGCATCCTGCATACTTGTAAAACTTTTATACTTTGCTCCAGAATATCCGTCAACCTGTTTTTTACACTCAGCCCAGCTTGCAAATACTCCGGTACTTCTACCCTCTTTTACTGCATAAAACTTTCCAGCCATACACTACCTTTCTCTTTCTTTCCTTATGTAATATAAAATCTAAAACATTTTACCTGAAATTATCACTCATATGTTCAAGTTCTGCAACAAGCTCCATAGTATCTATAGTCTGCTCATCAAGAAGCCGCCTAAGATTTTTCTGTGTATCATACAAATCGATAACATTTTTCACCCTTTTTTGTACTATCTGCGGATAAAAAGGTTTTGTAATAAAATCACTCACACCATACTCAAATGCTTTCATTTCATTTTCATAATTTGCTTCTACTGTTACAATAATAACCGGTATTTCAGATATAAAGCCATAATCTGACATAAACTCAAGTACATCAAATCCGGATTTTTCAGGCATTATAAGATCTAACAATATCAGGGATATATTTAACTGCTGCTCATCGATTATATCAATAGCTCTCTGTCCGTTTTCAGCCTCAATTATATTGTAATCGTCTTCAAGATACCGTTTAAGTAATACTCTGTTGGTCAATGCATCATCGACTATTAAAATGGTCTTTGTTTCCATAATTTCTCCTATTTTCTCTGACACCGGATGATTTAGCTTTAATTTCTATCCATTTACTATATTATCATAAGTCTTTTTTTCAGCAATAAGTCTTTCGTAAGTCGGACTAAGTCCATCAATCATACCATTTCTCAAGGGCTCAACAAGTTCAACAACTATGTCAAGCATTGAATCAAGTCCCATGTTTGCAGCGAGTCCCTTCAAAGTATGTGCACTTTCAAAAGCAGCTTTTACATTTTTCTGCTCAAGAGCTTCGCCCAGTTCCCTAAAACTTGAATCACCTAACATCTCTATGAGGCACTTTTCATAAAAATCTTCATCACCTAAAAACCTCTCCAAAGTCGTATTCATATCACAACCGTATTTTGAAAGTTCATCCGTAATCCGGCTCATAACATCACCTTCCTTTATCTTTTTGTTCTAAGATACCCGGATATATAAATTATTCCGGGTATCCTTTCTTATGGTATATATAACTTTTACTGTGCGATAACTGCGTTTATTCTCTCGTTCATCTGCTCCTCGCCCATAATGTGTACAATAGACCAAAGGTCAGGTGTATTCGCACGGCCTGTAATAGCGATTCGCACTATCTCCGCTATGTCTGAGACATTTCCTTTATATTTTTCAGGATCAGCCTTGTATGCTTTCATATCAGATGCATAACCAAGCTTATCTGCTATCTCTTTAAGTTTGTTAAACCATTGCGAATTGTCATCATCGTGGCTGTAACTTGCCTGATACTCCCTAAGCACTTCATCAACCGTAGCCTTATCTGCCTTAAACTCATCTTTCTCCTGTTGCTGCTCAAGATCAAAGAAATAAGCTATCATCTCAAATACCTGTCTTGCATAAACAAGGTCTTTTCTTCTTCGTTTCATGCCAACACCCATGTAAAGTCTCAATATTGCAAGCATTTTTTCCTTGTCTGCAAACCATACCTTACACTTTTCAGGCTCATTTTCGCAAGCCCAGTCATATAAGAAATCATAAACTTCATCTTCTGAGAGCTTTGAAAGTTCATTCTTACAAATGTTGTGAAGCTTGTCCTTATCAAACAAAGCACCTGATTTACTCATATTGTCAACTGAGAACGGGAACTCATTTATATCCTTGTCAGGGAATTTGTCATGCCACTCCTCAAAGTTTGAATTGAGAAGAGTGAGAAGATAAACTTTCATACAATATGGATGATAACCGTCTTTTCTGTAGTAATCAAGTGAGAGTTCAGGGTCTTTTCTCTTTGAAAGCTTTCTCTTTCCACCTGTCTCCTCATCAAATTTCATAAGATGTGCCGTATGTCCGTACTTTGGCATCTTAAATCCGAGAAGATTGAAAAGCTCATAGTGTGTAGGCACTGATGCGAGCCACTCACCACCTCTGATTACCATGGTAGTTCTCATAAGATGGTCATCAACTGCGTGTGCAAAGTGATAAGTCGGAACTCCGTCCTGCTTTAATATGACAATGTCGTGTATATTCTCAGGAAGTTTTATCTCTCCTTTTATGCTGTCGACAAATGTAATCTCTTTGTCAGGCTGTCCCTGTGAGCGGAGTCTTACGACATAAGGCTTGCCATCTTTAATATTCTTTTCAATCTCTTCATATGAGAGATTGCGGCAGGTTGCATATTTTCCGTAATATCCTGTAAGCACCTTGTCTTTTTCCTGCTGCTCTCTTACTTTTGAAAGCTCGTCCTCTGTGCAGAAACAAGGATAAGCAAGCCCTTTTTTTACAAGTTCCTTGACATAAGTGTGATATATCTCAACTCTCTGTCTCTGGAAATAAGGTCCGTAAGCATTGCCCTCGGCTGAATCCTCAAAACCTGCTCCCTCATCAAATTCAATATCAAAATAGCGGAGTACATTTATGATAGTCTCGACTGCTCCCTCTACTTTTCTCTTTGCGTCAGTATCTTCTATACGAAGATAAAACACTCCTTTTTTTCTGTGTGCGATACGCTCATCGGCAAGTGCACTGTAAAGGTTGCCAAGATGAATAAATCCTGTAGGACTTGGTGCCATTCTCGTTACTTCTGCACCCTTTGGCAGTTTTCTATATGGAAATTTTTCCTCGTAATATTCCGGTGTCTTTAACTCCTCCGGAAATAATAAATCTGCTAATTTCTGATTGTCCATTTTATCTCTCCATTTCTAACTGTTTTAAAATATGCATTATATCTTTTCTCAGATATTTAACTTATATAATTTATATATAATCTATTTTACACATACGCAGGCGGTTTGTAAAGAACGACAGCAAAATCAATGTCCTTTTCTATTTTAGTTTATCCTAATAAAATTTTACGCAGCTTGCAAAATCATAAAGGCAGTGTTGTTTATGTTTCTCATCTATATTGACTTACGATATTTTTGTGGGGTCATACTCATTTTCTCTTTAAACACCCTGTAAAAATAACTCATATTTCTAAAACCACAGTCGTAAGCTATGTCCGTCACACTTTCCTCTGTCTCCCTCAGCCTTGAACACGCATATTCTATTCTTATCGCATTTATATACTCCGTCGGTGTCATATGATATGTTTCTTTAAAAATCCTCAAAAAATGTCTCTGCGAATAACCTGCTTTTTTTGAAAGTTCCTCCACCGATAAACCCTGTCTGAAATTTTTTTCAATCCATGTTATGACCTCGCCGAGCTGTAACGGCAGTATCTTTTTTTCATTTTCATCACTGCTTAACCTGTAAATCCTAGAAAGCGTCACCAGAATCTCCATAAATTTTGAAATCAGCAATGTTTTATATCCCTCTTTTTTTAATTTATACTCATTGTTCATAACAGCAATCTCTGCCTTTATTTTCTCAAATTCTTCTTTTTCAAGTGACATTCTTCCGGTGAAATGATGATTTTTCACAAGCCCCGGTTCAATATAAAACAACGCCTGAAACCCACTCATCCTGCTTATGTCGTATTTTCTCAGATTAAAATATTCCTCCCTGAACATTATATTGCATATCCTGAAATTATGCGTATCAAGATAACCGTGCTTCGTATCGCCGTGCACGATAAAAACCTCGCCCTTTTTAACGGTCATCTTCTCATCCTCAACGATATGGCAGGCTTCACCCGAAAGAACTATCGTAAGCTCCGAAAAATCCCTATGGCTGTGAACAGACAGACTGTCCTCGTGCCTGCCATACTGGATAAAAAACGGAAAATCACTGTCACTTGTAAACTCACTTAATTCATAAACCTTAAAATTCTCCACTCTAACTCCTCCTTGTGAGATTATCTTAATCTGTTATTAACTTGCACAAACTACAATAAGTTTCGCAGCTTTAAAATTTCATGTCCGATTTGTATATTTTTGTGTCATAATAATTGATGAAAACCTATATTTTAACTGCTATCTTATTTGTATAGTAAGTTTATCTTAAAAATAAAATTTTTACAAGATTTTTCACAAGCGTAACAGTTAAGCCATAAAAAGATAATCAATAATACAATGAGCTTGTTCATTGTATTATTGATTATCTTTTTATGGAAGAATAGCCTTTCATTTATTATATGAAATAAACAAAAGCTGCAAAGCAGCGACTGACAGCTTGCTGGCAGGTTTATGAATGTAATAAATAAAAGGCTGAACTGTTACTCACAAGCAAGATTTGTGTCTGTGCACACTTGACACAAATCTTATATGTGAAATATGACATATTTCACATTATGCACAAAAAATGTGTGCAGAAATGAGGTTTTTATGAAATACTTAAATCCAGTAGTAAGAGGTTTTTATCCTGATCCAAGTATCTGTGCCGCAAACGGAAAATACTACATGGTTTGCAGTTCAATGCACATTTTCCCCGGTGTTCCACTTTTTGAAAGCACTGACATGGTAAACTGGAAACAGATAGGTCACTGTCTCACAAGAGCTTCACAGATAGACCTTTACAGTGTCCGCAGTTCAGGCGGTGTCTTTGCCCCGACAATTAGATACAATAACGGCAGATTTTACATGGTTACGACTAATGACAGCTATCACCAGAATTTTTATGTATATACCGATGATATTTACGGAGAGTGGTCTGAACCTGTTATCGTAGACCAGGACGGCATCGACCCATCACTTTATTTTGAGGATGACACATGTTATTTTATAAGCAACGGAAATGACACAGACGGCAGAGGTTGTATCCAGATGTGCCAGATTGACATTGAGACGGGAAAGAAACTTTCAGAAAGCAAATTCCTCTGGCATGGAACAGGCGGCAGATTTCTTGAAGCACCACATATATATAAATTCGGTGAATATTACTATCTGCTTGAAGCCGAGGGCGGTACAGAGTACGGTCACATGGTAAATTATTCACGCAGTAAAAATATATGGGGTCCTTACACGCCATATCCAAATAACCCTGTTCTCACAAACAGAAACTTAGGCGGTTATCAGATACAGGCAGCAGGTCACGGTGATATACTTGAGGATAATGATGGAAACTGGTGGTTTGCACATCTTGCTTTCAGGCAGATACATATGTGGCAGACATACCACCATCTCGGCAGGGAGGTCTGCCTTGTTCCCGTAAAGTGGAGAGATGACGGCTGGTTTGAGATTGGTATAAACGGTACGACACCTATCGAAGTTGAACTTCCCGACAATATCAGCTTTGAACCTCAGAACTTTTCTTATAACAAAACTTTTGAAAATCTCGATGAAAAACTTGACTGGTGTTATATAAGAATACCACATATGGAAAATTATAAATTTGATAAAAACGGTCTTGAACTTAAAGGAACTGATATAACTATTGATGATGTTGCATCTCCGACTTTTGCAGGTATCAGACAGACTGAATTTGACCTCGATATTAACTGCGATGTAATACCGGGTGCTGAAAAATCAGGCATATCATTTTATATGGATGAAAAACATCATTATGAAGTAATTGTCGAAAAAAATGACTCAGGTATATTTGTGTATAGCAGACAGACTATCGGCTGTATATGGCAGGAAAGCAAACATCATAAGATAAATGCGGATAAAGTCACTCTGCATATAAAATCAGAAGCAATGCAATATCATTTCTTCTTTAAAGATGAAAATGGAAATGATGTTTTCATCAGTGATGCGGAAACACGCTATCTCTCATCAGAAGTTGCCGGAGGATTTACAGGAACTATTATCGGACTCTTTGCGGTCAATGAAAAAGGTGACGGAGTCAGCAGATTTGAGAAATTGTCAGTGAAACATGAGGCTTAAGATTTCCTTGATTTAAGTGTGACTAACGGACGGTTATTGGCTAACGGACGCAGAAAAGACAGTAAGTTTTTTTCTTCGGGGACACTTTCGTTTGAAGAACATCGTAGCAGTACATAAGCGGGTAAAATACACCCGCTAAGTGCTGACGATGTTCTAACACCCCTCAGATAATAAATCTTACTGTCTTTTCTGCTGTTTGTTGGCAATATGATATTTAGTTTTAATCATGACTAAAATATTATAGCTATTACTTGCTTTTCTATTGTTTATTAAATTCATATCTCAATTACTGAAGTTATCAAATACCGGTTTAGTTGTTAAAACTGCTGACAATGTTTTGAGGTCACTGCCATAGTTTTCTGATGGCAGCGGTGCTGTTTTTTTGTCATTATCTTTTTCTTTGTCTTCGTCTATTTTTATTTTCTTTCCTTTTGTTCTTTTTTCCTCCGCTTTTCTATTTGTGTCCGGCAATGCTGCATACTGTGGTGTTTTTCTTATATTCTGTGCTTCATAAGATATTGCCGCCTGTATATATTCTTTCATCGGGTCTTTATCAGACACACTCATGTTATTGCTTACAAGTGTCTGAAATTCTTCTTTTGACTTACAATGTTTTGCCTGTTCTGTAAATCTTTTTCGACACATCTCCACGCGGAGTGCTACCTTATACATCTCAGGGTCATGTATCTGAAGATAATTTTTCTCTGCCGTTGTCAGCCTGCGTCCCTGTTTTAACTTTCTGAGTATTTTGTTGTGATATTCTTTTTCGTCTTCTTCTGACATTTTGCTTGTCGGGTCTAAGATGTCATTTAATGCTTTTTTCCATATCTCAGCCGTGATATTTTGACCGTTTTCTGATTTTTCCGTTGTGTTTTTCTCATTTAACAAGTCATTCTTTAATTTTGCGACATTCTGAATATTTAAAGTTTGCATTTTTATCCTCCCTGCTTATACTAAAAATCTTCTTTAAATATATATCGTATCTGTTTTAAATTTTATGAGCCTGCTTCTGAGTTTGTTTCTCTGCCATACTTATTCTACTCTGCCTTAATCCGCTCTATCAGTATGTCATACTTTTTTCCCTATCCTAGTGCCACATCCAGCACCATCATAAGTGCAAAACCTACTGCCGTCCCTATCGTTCCTATATTACTATGTTCCCCGTTTTGTGCCTCCGGTATCAGTTCTTCTACTACCACATATAGCATTGCTCCTGCCGCAAATGAAAGAAAATATGGAAGTATCGGTGATATTTTTCCTGCAATAAGTATTGTTATAAAACCGCCTATCGGTTCTACAACTCCTGACATGACACCATAGAAAAACGCTTTCTTTTTTCCTATGCCCTCACCGCATAATGGCATTGATATTATCGCTCCCTCCGGAAAGTTCTGTATCGCAATGCCTACCGCAAGTGCAAGTGCCGCCGCCTTTGTGATACCGCTGCCCTCCATTGCCGCTCCCGCAAATGCTACACCGACTGACATTCCTTCCGGAATATTGTGAAGCGTGACAGCAAGAAGCATCATTGTCATTTTTGACGCCCCAAGTGACAATCCCTCTGGCTTATCACTCTCAAGATGAAGATGTGGTATAAGTGTATCAAGCAAAAGTAAAAAAACTATTCCAGCCATAAATCCTACAAGTGCCGGAACCCATTCTATGATATGTTGTTTTTCTGCCATTTCTATTGACGGTATCAGAAGCGACCAAACGGATGCCGCTATCATCACACCTGCCGCAAATCCCAGCAACAACTTTTCAAATTTTGGTGCTATCTGTTTTTTTAAGAAAAATACCATTGCCGCTCCAATCGAAGTTCCCAAAAAAGGAATCGCTAATATTATAAACTCATTCATTATCCTATATGCCCCTTTCCATTTCTAACTTAACTAGGTATTTGCGAAACTATCATAAATCTTGATTAAATTATGCAGATATAACATATAGTTAGTTTCACAAACACCTATCTGACTGAACAACAAAAAAGCATATATACTAAAATATATGCTTTTTATAATATCGTGTTACAGCAACAGTATAACATTATCTTTTATGTAAACAAGTGAAACTTGCATTGTTGAATAATTTTTTCATAAAAAAAAGCGTTTTGCTCCTGGTGCCACACTACTTTATGAACATTTTTCTATAACATAAAATAAAACTCCATGGCTATATCTGATAAAATATAACCATGGAGCATCATTTGCATAATATTAACACATATGTGTAAATATTAACATATTTTAATACCCACTTTAAAATTTAAATTTTGAGCATTATTGATTATTTCTGAGGACCTGCTGAAACTAATGCTTTTCCTGCATCATTTCCTTCGTATTTAGCGAAGTTCTTGATAAATCTTTCTGCAAGATCATCAGCTTTCTTTTCCCACTCAGAAGCATCTGCGTATGTGTCACGAGGATCAAGGATACCTGTGTCTACACCATTAAGCTCTGTAGGTACTTCAAAGTTGAATACAGGAATAGTCTTTGTTGGAGCATTGTTGATGTCTCCGTTAAGGATAGCATCAATGATTCCACGAGTATCTTTGATAGAGATACGCTTTCCTGTTCCGTTCCATCCTGTGTTTACGAGATAAGCCTTAGCTCCGCTCTTCTCCATCTTCTTAACAAGCTCTTCAGCATATTTTGTTGGATGAAGTTCAAGGAATGCCTGTCCGAAACAAGCTGAGAATGTAGGTGTTGGCTCTGTAATTCCACGCTCTGTACCTGCAAGCTTAGCTGTAAATCCTGAGAGGAAGTAATACTGTGTCTGCTCAGGTGAAAGAATAGATACCGGTGGGAGAACTCCAAATGCATCTGCTGAAAGGAAGATAACATTCTTTGCTGCTGGTGCAGAAGATATAGGACGAACAATGTTCTTGATATGATCGATAGGATAAGAAACACGAGTGTTCTCTGTTACGCTCTTATCATCGAAATCAATCTTACCATCTTTGTCAAGTGTAACATTCTCAAGAAGAGCATCTCTCTTGATAGCATTGTAGATGTCAGGCTCTGACTCTTTGTCAAGGTTGATAACCTTAGCGTAGCATCCACCTTCAAAGTTGAATACACCCTTGTCATCCCAGCCGTGCTCATCATCACCGATAAGAAGTCTCTTAGGGTCTGTAGAAAGTGTTGTCTTACCTGTTCCTGAAAGACCGAAGAAGATTGCTGTATTCTCACCGTTTAAGTCAGTATTTGCTGAGCAGTGCATAGAAGCCATTCCTTTAAGTGGAAGGAAGTAGTTCATCATAGAGAACATACCTTTCTTCATCTCTCCGCCGTACCATGTATTGATGATAACCTGCTCTTTGCTTGTGATGTTGAATGCTACACAAGTCTCTGAGTTAAGACCTAACTCTTTGTAATTCTCAACTTTAGCTTTTGAAGCATTGTAAACTACAAAATCAGGCTCGAAGTTCTCAAGTTCTTCTGCTGAAGGCTTGATGAACATATTTGTAACGAAATGTGCCTGCCATGCAACTTCAACGATGAAACGGATAGCCATACGAGTATCTTTGTTTGCTCCGCAGAAAGCATCTACTACGAAAAGTTTCTTGTTGCAAAGCTCTTTCTTAGCAATATCCTTAACAACTGCCCATGTATCTTCTGTCATTGGATGGTTGTCATTCTTGTACTCATCTGTTGTCCACCATACAGTGTCTTTTGAGTTCTCATCAACAACGATGTATTTGTCTTTAGGTGAACGACCTGTATAGATACCTGTCATTACGTTTACTGCACCGAGTTCACTTTCCTGACCAACTTCATATCCTTCAAGATCTGCTTTTGTCTCTTCCTTATATAATGTCTCATAAGAAGGGTTGTGTACGATCTCTGTAGTTCCTGTAATGCCATACTTACTTAAATCAATGTTTGCCATCTTTTTAACCTCTTTTCTTAAATTTTGCTTTAATCCATATAATGATATGGAGTTCAGACATATAAGCCTTATATCACAATATGGACTTTTCGCCTACATAAATAATTATATACAAATAGTCGAAAAAAGCAATATAATAGAGACTGTTTTTTTTATTGTACAATAAAAATTCATACTTTGTTTATTTATTTTACATCTTTTTACATTTAAATAAGTCCCCATCCCTGTCTTTTTCCAGGAAGCTCCTCTCCATTTACCCCATCAGCGTACTTAGTTATATATGCAATCAGCTTCTCCCCGTACATATTTTCATCATTTCTATTTACGATTCCCCACTCCATGATACACGCTGCATATCCCGAAACAAGCGGTGCCGCAAATGAAGTTCCCGTTTTTCTCACATACCCTCCTCCGTACCCTGCTGCCAAAACATCAACACCAGCCGCCACGACAAGAGGTACAAGTCTTCCGTCAGCAGTAAATCCTCGTCCCGAAAAAGCTGCCACACTTTCCGTTGTTTGATTATATGCCCCTACTGACAAAACTTTAAATGCCGTCGCCGGAATGGTTGCCGTTGTGTCTGATGACGGTCTTAAAAAGCCTGTTGACAGACCTATTGCTTCTATTGTGGGAAGCCACATATCCACAACTCCACATTTTATTTTACCCGATACCTCAAATTCAATACCCCATATACCGGGCAGCACATAATTTAAGTTTTTTCCTGCTCTAAACTGCACCTCTATAAGCTGTTTTCCATTGTATGGTGTCGGCATCACCATGACGCTGTCTATATTTTCACGCTCCGAATTTATACTCACGCTCTCCAAAATATTTATTCTCTTTCCTGATGGAGTATTTAAAAATATTTCAAATTCATCCTGAAAATATTTCCAGATAAAAAGCCGCATATCTCTTTCATTTTCGCCTATTGCAAACTCCGTCCTGCTATTTTCCGCACTTTTCACTATAGTCCTTACATGATGTCTTGACTCCCCCTCATTTCCTGCCGCAATAACTATCATATTTTTCCAGATACCGTTTATGTCAGCTATATAATTTTCAAACAATGTATTTCCGTCATGTGCTCCCTCGTTCGTGCCGTAGCTTAAGTTTATGACTATTGGTTTTTGCAATTCTATCGCTTTTCTGAGTGTATAATCTATCCCCTCCATTATATCTATAGTTCTTGTATATCCTGTATTTCCATCACCCACTCTTTTTAATTCCACAACGATAAGTTCAGCCCTATAAGCACTTCCTCTTATAATATTTCCCCTGCTGTCCGTTCCATCACCTGCCGCTATCGATGCTACCGCCGTCCCATGTCCACCCATACCATCGCTTGCGGGAACTATCTTCTGTGCAAATTGCCTGTTTTTTGTCTCTATCGCATTGTTTATGTCCGTGCTGTCATATTCCGCACCAAAACCATAACCTGACGGGCTTCTCCCCTCGGCTGCCTCACCCTCTATATTCTGATTCCATAGGTAACTTATCCTCGTCTTTCCATCACTGTCCCTAAATGCCGGATGAAAATAATCAATCCCACCTCGTGTTATATTTTAAATTCACAACTTTCCTGCCGCCACTGTTTTGCTCTTTGGTGCAACTGATAAATCATATATTATATTTTTTCAATAAAGACTGCATTGTCTGCAAATTTATATCTTGTGCTTTTTAATAATATTCCTTATTGTACTCTCATTCCATCTCTTTAGTTCAGCATCCTTTCCACCTTCTGTCATTATTTCACCGCTTTTCATAACTTCTCTACTTTTCAGATATTCACCAGGAGGATTTATCCTTTCCATATAAAGCATATCTGCTATCTCTTTTATGCTTCTTCCATCATCATACATTTTTAGTATCTGCCTGACTATTCGGTATGTCATTTCCTCTCTCCTTAAAACCCTTATATCATTTTCATATACTATCTTATAACCATATGGTGCTCTGCTGCCAAGATAATTACCCTCTCTTTTCTTAAGTTCTTTTGCATATTTTACTTTCACCCCTATATCGTATGCGTATAGTTCATTAACGAGATTTTTAAGATTTACAGCAAACTCCTTCTTTCCAAACATATCCGAAATCGAATCATAACCATCCGACACGGCTATAAAACGCACACCGAGCAGTGGAAATATTTTTTGCAAAAACTCACCCGTATCAATATGATTCCTGCCAAATCTTGACAGATCCTTAACTATCACACAGTCAATTTTCTTTGCAAGAATATCCTCATACATCCGCTTAAAACCCGGTCTGTCATAATTCATGCCACTCTTGCCAAAATCACTATAACACCCAATAATCTCAATATCATCCGTGACCTTTGCAAACTCTCTGCATATAAGGAACTGATTCTCAATCGACTCAGCCTTTCTCTCACTCCCCCTGACAGAAAGCCTTGCATAAATACCTGCTCTATAAATCTTCATTGCGCCCCCTATTTTATATATTTGTAAAACTTTCGTATATATGTAATTAAATTGTGCAACTATAACAAATAATGTAAGCAGTGCACTTCTGTCACCGTCAGCACTCAGTCAGCGTTTTTTGCTGACTTAGTACTGCTACGAGTGACAGGTAGCGAGAGCGTGCCTGCGGTATTATTTGTTATAGCTGCACAATTAACACAACCTAGATTTAGTTTTGCAAACAATTCACCTTTTCAAACAACTCCCTATCCACTATCGCAAGTTCACTCTTTTCACACCTTATCCTATCTCTCTCCTCCGTCTTAATCATTTTTTTTATCTTATAATTCAGCTTTTTACTTTTTGACTGCACAAGCACACCTGCATATATCTCATTTGTAAGTATTCTTTTTATCATCTGCGGATACCATTTCTTTTTAACACTTTCAGTTTTTTGGAGAGCAAATGGTGTTTTATAAGCACATTCCTTGCTTTTTCTATACTCAAACGGTGTCATTATATTCATTTCATTTAATCTGTCCGCTATCGCCTGCAATGACTTTTTATCTGCCCTTAGCATAAATATCATTTTTATTATGTCTGTTACTTTATCATCAGGTACAAGTTTCTTTTTGTCCTCAGAACTTTTCAGATAACCGTAAGGTGCAAATGCCCCAACATATTCCCCATTCCTCATGCACACCTCAAGACCGGTTCTTACTTTTAACGATATATCCCTTGAATACTCATCATTTACTATGCTTTTCATATACATATAAAACGGCGAATATAGTTCGTTGTCACAATGCTGTGAGTCATAGCCGTCAGCAACCGATATAAAACATACATTTTTTTTATTGAAATAAAACTTTATCATTCTTCCAACTTCTATATAATCTCTGCCAATTCTCGATAAATCTTTTACAATTATACAGTTTATAATTCCGTTTTCAATATCGCACAACAATCTTTTATACTGTGGTCTTTTGGCATCAAGTCCACTATAACCGTCATCTATATAGAAATCCTTTAAAATTATGTCTTTTCTCTTTTTAACATACTCTTCAATTATTTTCTTCTGATTGTATATGCTGTCACTGTAATATCTGTTTTCTTTTCTGTCAGCCTTGCTAAGTCTTATATACCCTGCAGCTTTATATACAATGTATTCATCAGGCACAACATTTTCATTATATATGGCAGTTTTATTATTCAATACATTTTTATCATACTCGGCATTTTTATTACACAAAGAATTTTTACTGTATTCACCTGTTTTATTATTACTAATATATTTTTTAACACAATCCCCCGAATCCACAATCCCCACAAGTACACCTTTGCCGCTAAGCCTGTTTTCCTGTATATTCCCCTGCATTATACCAGGTTCGTTTTGCGTATCTGACGCACTATTTTTTTCCGTGGCAGATATCTTTGTTATTTCTCCCGTTGGATAAACTCTCCTCGGTTCTTCAATATATATCACCTCAGGCACATTTCTTAACTCATCAAGATATGCGGCATCTATATCCACAACTGCATATTGTGCGAGCAGTTCAGACACCTTTACATCATCTGCTATCGCCCGCACACCATCAAGACTTCCATAATATTTGACTATTACTTTCACATCTGCCTCCAAAATATCTTACTTTTTTATACGCCAGTATATGATAACTTTTTCAGGCTCACTGACATATATCCTCTTTACAAATATATTCAGCAACATCTCTCTGTCTACATCTGTTTTTATATTTTGGCAAAGTTTTTCAAAAAGCTCAATCTCTCTGTTTCCTATCTGCCCTGCGGTCTTTTTTTCTCTGTCACCACAACATATCTCACCATAAAATACCACCTTAAGCCTGTCAAAAAAAAGCTGATACAACCTCCCGGTCATTATCAGCTTTTTTTCTTTTCCATTACATTTTCTGCAGCATAGCCAGCCTTTCTTTGCCCTGTCTGAACAAAGAGCATTTCCACATATCCCACATTTTGTAATACCGTGAAAAATATGTCTTGCATTGTTTTTTCTGTGACTTTTTCCATAATATCTCACTATATCATCGGACAGCATCGACTCATCAATGACTGCTATGTCGTTTTTATCATCTGACACCATTTTCCACTGCTCAGGCATTTGTTTTACCCGCCTTTTTAATGGAAGAGACTCGATTTCATATCTGTGCCACACATGAAATCCAAGATATGCTGGCTCATGCAATATCCTCCACACCTGTGATACTGTCATATCATATAATTTCGAGATTTCTTCGTATGTACTTCCCTCCTTACGCCTTTTATAGATATTTCTGATAAGTTCAGCCTTGTCTTTACGACACACTACTTTTGAATCTTTTATCTCATACCCAAACGGCAGTTTCGCTACGGCATACTCTCCCGAACTTTTCTTTGCTTCAAGTGAACACCTGACCTTCCTTGAAATATCACTGCAATAAAATTCATTAAACAGCGTCTTAAACGGATATATTATACCGGTGTTTTCATCACTCAGACTGTCATAGCCGTCAAGCACTGCAATAAACCTTATCTGCTTTAAAGGAAAATATTTTTCCCTCAGTTCAGATATAAGAAGATGATCCCTGCTAAGCCTTGAAAAATCTTTTACTATTACAGTATCTATTTTCTCAAGTTCCACCCATGCAAGCATCTTCATAAATGAAGGTCTTTTCCTGTCTGTTCCACTGTAACCGTCATCCGTAAACTCATGTATATCTTCCTGTTCGCCACAAATGGCATTATCAGAAACATAACTTCTTAAAAGAAACAACTGATTTTCAATAGTATTGCTTACCTTTTGCACTCTCTTATCCTTTTTTGATATACGGGCATATAAGGCTATCACTGTTTTCCTCCGCAATATGTTTCCTTATTATATATTATGTTTTTTAATTATTACTATTACTGTTATCAGATGAATTCTGAGCGTTTCCCAAATTATTGTTATCATCAGGCTTTCCCATCTTTCTATTATCCTCTCTGATAAGTACCTTAGTAACATTATCCCCATCAAATGCGAATCCGATTATACTTCCCTTTTTAATATCCGATACTGTTGCATCTGTTTTCGTCTGATCCATGCCTGACTTCTGAACAGTCACACTACTGCTTATTGTTACTGTTGATTTTTTACCTGTGCTCTTAAACCCCGGTATTCCACCACCTTTTTTCATATCAGGAGCACCACTCCCCTGTGGTTTTTCACCGTTCTTTGCGTCAGGTGCTCCGCTCCCCTGTGGTTTCTGTGGTTTTTCACCATTCTTTGCATCAGGTGCTCCGCTTCCCTGTGGTTTCTGCGGTTTCTCACCGTTCTTTGCATCAGGTGCACCACTTCCCTGTGGCATCTGCGGCTGACTACTGTCTTTTTCTAAGACCTCATAAGTTACTTTGCCGTTGCTTACTTTAGTAACCTTTCCATACACCGTATATTCACTTTCATCTGAATTTGCATTTGTATTATTGTTTGTACTATTGTCTGAATTTGATGAACTATCTGAACCTGTATTTGATGAGGCATCCTCATTTGATGATTCCTCTACTGAAGCAGAAGACTGGCTGCTCTCTGAATCTTTTGAATTTCCACATCCTGTTATCATTGACACAGTAAGCACAAAGCTCATCACTATTGTTAAAAATCTTTTTCTCATATATTTTTTCCACCTTTCTTGTTTTATGATGCAAAGAATCGCTATGCAAACATCTATTGCATATATGCAATGCCACCTGCTTTTGACTTTTACATCATTTTATAAGATGATTTTATATGAACATTTTTAACAAAAAGTGATGAATGTGTGTTTTTTCTGTGTTTTTGAAAGACTATTCTATCAATCTTTTATTTTCTTTCCTCTAATTCAACATATTCTTTATGGTGACCGACATATTTGTATGCAGGTCTTATAATCTTTTCTTTATTTACAAGCTCCTCAAGCCTGTGAGCACTCCAGCCTGAGATTCTTGAAAGTGCAAACAACGGAGTAAACAACTCCTCAGGTATTCCAAGCATTGTATAGATAAGTCCACTATAAAAATCAACATTGGCACATACCGGTTTTATAACATGTCTTCTCGCCATGATAAGTTCAGCCGCTATCCTCTCAACTGTATCGTGAAGTAAAAACTCATCCTGCATTCCCTTTTCATTTGCAAGTTTCTCTGCGAATCCTTTAAGTATCAGCTCTCTTGGATCTGAAATCGTATATACGGCATGTCCCATACCATAGATAAGTCCTGAACCGTCAAATGCTTCTCCCTTAAGAACTTTCTTTAAATATCCCTCAATCTGTGAATCATCTTTAATATCACTTACATTTTTCTTGAGGTCTGCAAACATCTGCTGAACTTTTAAGTTCGCACCACCGTGACGAGGTCCTTTTAGTGAAGCTATAGATGCCGCAACTGCCGAATATGTATCTGTTCCTGATGATGTAACAACATGGTTTGTAAATGTAGAGTTATTTCCACCACCATGCTCCGCATGAAGAACGAGTGCTGCATCAAGAACTCTAGCCTCAAGCTCTGTATATTTTCCGTCAGGCCTTAACATCTGAAGTATATTCTCTGCTGTTGAAAGCCCCTTTACAGGCGGTTTTATTACAAGACTATCTAAAAAGTTAAAGTGTCTGTATGCATGATAATTATATACTGCTATCAATGGAAGTTTTGCAATAAGCTGAAGCGACTGTCTGAGTACATTCGGAATCGAAATATCATCAGGGTTACTGTCATATGAATATAATGTAAGTACACTTTTCTGGAGTCCGTTCATAAGATTTGCACTAGGTGCTTTCATTATAACATCTCTTACAAACTGTCCTGACAACTCCTGAAGGCTTGCAACCACCTCTATAAAGACCTCTAACTGTTCTGCTGTAGGAAGTTTTCCAAAAAGAAGAAGATATGTTGTCTCCTCAAATGCAAACTTCTTTTTTATCCCCTCACCGACGAGTTTCTTGACATCGTACCCCTGATAAAAGAGTTTTCCGTCAGCAGGCTCTTTTACACCATTTACAATATCATAACCTGTAACATCCGAAATTTCAGTAAGACCTGTCAATACACCTTTACCAGAGCTGTCTCTAAGTCCTCTTTTAACATCATACTCCTGATATAAATTCAGATCTATCGCACCTGAAACCAAACAGTTTTCAACAAGACTGTCAAACTCAACTTCAAGCTGTTTACTTAAAGCCATCATAGATTCATTATCCATTATGGCACCTCCATTCACTTTTTCTCATCATTTTACCTCAAAATGATAGTAATCGTCAAGTTTTTCGTCTTGTAAATATTCATATATGATGTATATTTATACATCTAACTCAAATTTTATACATATTTACCATTATGAGGCATTTCGTGTTCGATATTCCAGACGAAGTTTGTCCGTAAGTAAGGCTATAAACTCTGAGTTTGTCGGTTTTGTTTTCTTGGAACATATCGTATTACTGAAAATCTCTTCAAGCACCTGTCTGTTTCCCCTCCTAAAGGCAACTTCTATTGCGTGCCTTATCGTCCTTTCCACGCTGCTGGATGTCGTCTTATACTTCTTTGCAATAGTCGGATAAAGACATTTTGTTATGTAATGAAGCATATTTTTGTCATAAAAAGAAAGCATTATGCCCTCTCTTATATACTGGTAGCCCTTTATATGTGCCGGTATTCCGATTTCCAGAAGCAGATTTGTCACATCAATCTCAAGATTTCCTGAACAAACATTGTTTATTGCCCTTGCCGGCTCATATTCTCTTGCATTTTTTCTAAATATATTTCCTAAACTGCCTTCACTCTCTCTTGTATATCGCTTACTTACGAGCTGCATTACCCTATTTATAAGCATCTGGTTTGATACCGGTTTCATCATATAATAATCAGCTCCAAATTTTATTGCCTGCTCTACCAGGTTTTCCATTCTCAAAGCTGTCTGGATAATGATTATCGGTTTCTTTTCGCAGATATTACGGCTTTCCTCTAAAATTCCTATTCCGTCTACCCCTGACAGAACCATATCCATAACCACGATATCCGCTTTTCCATCATTAATTACTTTAAGCACTTTATTTCCATCTCCTGTCGACAGAATAACTTTCATCCCCCTTGCTTCCATAGAGAGCTGTTTGCTCTCTCTTTCCTGTAGATTGCTGTCTGCTATTACTACTTTTAACTGCGTATTTCTCATTTTCCACTCCTTTTCGATATACTTTTCCTCTACCCACTTTTGTTCTCCCCACCTCTATCAAACAAAATATATGACTGTTTTACAAAAATAAACTTTTTATTCAGTCCTACTATATTATTATACTCACTAAAGTGGAACACTTATGTATTTAAAAAGGAATTGAAATGGAATTTTTAAATATATTTTGACAAAAGTGCCATTCTTTCTTCAGCCCAGCTATACTCTAACATATATTCTCCGAAAAACTTTTCTGCTGCCTTTTCATCACCATCTACAAGATCATAAAAATCGCATCGGAATTCTGAAGTATTTACCCTCTTTATTCCTCTTGCTGATACAAGTATATGCTCTATATTATTTTCTTTTAATTCTTTTTCAAGTGTTTTTCCTATCTTACTGCATAAATTCTGTGTGTATTGGTCATTCGGTCTTTCCTCCCATAAAGTCCCTATTATCTGATCTGTTGTAACTGTCCCACCACGCCTGTCGACAAGCAGTGCCAAAAGTTCTTTTGCTTTATGGCTTTTAAACATGATAGGCTCGTCATCCACAAAAACATCAAAATGTCCAAATGTTCTCACAAAAATTTTTTTCTTTCCTCTTTTTGAAAGAAGTCTCGCTGTTTCAACAGCATACTCAAGCTGTGCACTCGAAAAGGGTTTAACAAGATATGCCGCCGCATGAAGTTTTATTGCTTCATATGCATACTTTTCATAACCTGTTATGTATATTAACATTATTTTGGGATTTAGTCTTCTAAATATGTTTCCGAGATTTATCCCGTCTATCCCATGCATCTCTATGTCAAGTATGGCTATGTCTATTTTATTTTCTTTAACATACTCTACTGCCTCCTCTGCATTTTCAAACAGTCCCTCGACTTCAAGTTCAGGTATGTTCTTTGCCTCCTCCATAAAGGTCATTAATGCAATCTTCTCGTCATCTACTACAATAGTCTTCATATGCATTCCTCCATATCTTCAAGCAATATCCTGACTCTTGTTCCCATGCCTTTTTTACTCTCAATCACAAATTCAGAATGACACAGTTTCATTAGTCTGTATTTAGTATATGATAACCCTCCAAATTCTTCTAAAAATTTTGTATTTTGTTTTTCAAAACCTATACCATTATCTTCAATGTAAATCTCTGCACCATAATCCACAGCCTCTGCCGTTACTTTTACTTCAGCTTTTTTCCCCATATCATTTTTTAGTGGACGAACTCCGTGTTTTATTGAATTCTCCACAATAAACATAAGTGACATTGCCGGTATTTGATAATCTTTAATCTTTTCCGGCACTTCCTTTATATCTATATCAATGTATGAAAATCTTGCCATTTCAAGCCTTGTATATGCTTTTAGATGTCTTATCTCTTCCATAAGACTTACAGTACGGTTGTCATCACGAAGCGTATTCAAACGGTATTGCATATAATCTGACAGATCATTTATCATTGAACAGGTGTTTTCTGAACCCGTAATAACCGCACCTTTTATTGTATTTAAAGCATTAAAAACAAAATGTTGTCCAAGATTATCTAAAATATAATTTTTATTTTTTTCGTCATAATCAGTTTTTTCATTTATAACATTTTTTCCAATCGTATCTTCATCAAAAATCTCATCCTGCTCTTTTATCGTCTCACTTATAAGAGAAAACAATTCTTTATAATTTATGGGTTTTGTAACATAACCATTCATTCCTGAGTCTTTAGCTTTGTTTCTATCCTTTGCAAAGATATTGGCTGACAATGCATATATTGGAACTTTTTCTGCATCATTTCTGCTAAGAACCCTTATTTTTTTTGATACCTCATAACCATTCATGTCGTACATATTTATATCTAAAAATACAATTCTATACTCATTTTCCCCTGAATGTTTAAATCTCGCAATTCCTTCACTTCCGCTTAATGCAGTGTCAACTATAAGTCCTCTGTCCTCTAATATAGTTTTGACAACAAACAGATTTGTATCATTGTCATCAACTATAAGTATCTTTTCATTATTAAAATGTCCATACCCCTCAATTTCATCCTGCAATACATATTTCACATTATTCCCCCTTTTCATATAAATGTACTCTCTGTATCTTCTCAAAACGAAGAATTCCGAGAATACATATAACACTATTTTAATAAAAAAGCATCATAATGGTCAACAATTTTTTTATGCTATATAATTATCCGTATGCCATCTTTCGACAAAATAAAGCCCTTTCCATAAATATTCTGTATGCATCCTCCCTTGCCAGCAAGCTTTCGCCTCAACTCATAAATGGCATTATACAAATTAGATTTTGTCTTTTCGTCATATACTCCCCACATTTCTAAACAGATTTCCTCTGTAGATACTATCTCATCCCTGTTATATAATATTGATATAATATCTGCTTCACGCTTCTTTAAATTTATCTTCTCCTTATCGTATATAATCATAAGTTCTTTTGTATCTATTATCATTTCCCCTGCTTTTTCTATTTTATTTAATAATGCTCTTATTCTCTCAACTATAATAAAAATATTTCTCTTTCTCCATTGAAAATCCACACATCCCTGCCGGATATAATAAATCTCTTCATTATCATCGTTGCTGTCCGATATTACAAACACACTGACCTTTTCAAAAAATATTTTCTCATCGACTGTATTATTTTTTAAATATTCCCTCAGTTCTATTAATGAGCATACAAGCATTATGCTACTTCCGTCTTCCGTTAGTTTATCTTCAATTTCTGCTATACTTTCAACAACCACCGTCTGTATATTCCTATTTATTGCTTCATCTGTAAACTTTTCAGCCCATTTAGAATTGTGGTCGCATAAGACGATGTATCCTCCCATACAATAATTCCTCCTCCGGCACCGGTATATAATCGCCTTTGTCCTGTCCGATTTCAAAACCGCTGTCCACTACTTTTTTCTTTATCCTCTCAACATCATCTCCGGTGAAGTTTTTGAGATGAATTTTTTTATTGTAAACATTGTAATATTCTTTTATATCATCAGTGCAAAGTTCTACATTTATCTCTCCCGCACCTGCTTCTAAAGACTTTTTTCTGCCATCCTGCATTACATCATCAAGTATTGTATCTGCCGTTATCATTGCTCTTGGAAGCATAAGTCTCGCTATAGCCATAAGATATAATGTCATATCACCGTTGCCGCTTCTTTCATGTTCAAATCTTGTATGGATTGTCGGCATAAACGGAACTATATGAACTATCTGTGGGTCAAGCTGTTTTAAAAACAAAAGATCTTCAACAACATCCGCTACCATCTGATATGGAGACCCCACCATAAATCCTGTGCCGACCTGATACCCTATGCTCTTTAATTCCCATAGTGACTGTTTTCTTGTAAGCAGTGACATTTCAGGTGGATGCAGTTTTTTAAAATGATTTTCAGCCGCCGTCTCATGACTTAGTTCATATCTCACCGCACCCGCTTCAAACCATTTCCTGTATGTTTTTTCACTCCTTTGACCTAATGACAACCCTATCTGGCAATCACTAAATTTATCTTTAAGCATGGTTATAAAATCTGCCACTTTTGCTTCAGTGAAATTATAATCATCGCCCCCAACAAGCATAAAAGACCGGACGCCCCTGTCGTATCCTGCCTCACAGAATCCCAACAAATCTTTCTCGTCCAGTCTGTATCTTGGTATAAATATATTATCCCTTCTAAGACCACAATAATAACAGTTATTTTTACAATAATTTGTAAGTTCAACAATGCCTCTCAGATAAATACTCTTTCCATAAAATTTTTCTTTCACAAGTAATGCTTTCTCAAAAAGGTACTCTGTTGTTTCATTGTTTCTAAACTTGAGCAGTTCACTAAACTCATCTTTAGACAAGCTGTTATTTGCAGATAATTTATTCACTAAATCTGTCATGCAATTTCCCATTTAATATCATACTCCATAACATTTTTATTCTAATTTTATTTATAATATCAGATTATCACCTGATTTGTTAAAAGTAAAGAACTTTTATCAAATTTTATAACAATTGTAACAGTTCAGCCATAAAAAGATAAGTCAATAATACATGAGCTTGCTCAATGTATTATTGACTTGTTTTTTGGGGCGGAATAGCCTTTCATTTATGAAATGAAGTAAACTCAAGCTGCATAGCAGCGACTGACATAAGCATTATCATGCTTATATACATTCAAACTGTTTTACAATCCCTTTTATACATTCATTCAAATCAGGTTTTAACTGTTCAAGTGATACCGGCGATGAATATAATATCGCATTGTAACAGGTTGAATTTACAAGCTCAACTATCATAAACATCATCATATCTTCATTTCTGAACTGCCTTCCCGACTTTTCTATAAGTTCATGAAATATATCCATGCAGCTCTGGTTTTCATGCTGTCCTATGCGGATATTTGAAAACATCGCCCAGCTTAAGTTTTTTGAGATAAACCTCATCAAAGCCTGATTGTTGCTAAGCTGTTCAACAATATTATCAGCTATAAACAAAATACAGTCTTCAAGGTTTTTACAATCACTTTTTTCAAGCTCGACATTCGCATTCTCAAAAAGTTTGTCTGCCTTATGCGTGATAAGTCTGTCTCTTATGTCATACTTATCCTTAAAGTAAAGGTAAAATGTTCCCTTTGCCATTTTTGCATTTTTTACTATCTCTGAAATCGATGTATTGTTGATTCCTTTTTCCGTAAATAATTTGAATGCCGATGCAAGTAACGCATCCTGCTTATTTTTCTTTTTTTCTTCTATTTTACTCATCTGCATCACCTGCTTCTGCCGGTCTATTTATCATCATCTTTCTCTATTGATGCTGTTGACATTACGAACTTAACGCTTCCTTCCATTCCGTCTGAAATCTTTGAGAAACTCTTATAGTTATTTGATGCCTTTACTATCTTGTCAAGTCTGTCTCTGAAATCATCACCTGAATCAATAACCTCATTTACTGTTCCTGTAAGTTTTTCGATTCCATCCTCATTAAACTCTACGACGCCATCCTTAAGATCACCTGCTCCATCTGCAAGCTTGCCAATGGCATCTGATACATCACCTGTTTTTGATACAAGTGTTGAAACTCCGTCAAAGAGTTTAACTGCACCTGAAGCAAGTGATTTAGCACCGGTTCTTAATTTATTGCTGCTTGATGTAACTTTCTTTGAGTTCTTTGTGATTGTCTTTTCATTCTTGATAAGCTTATCTGCTGCCTTGTCAAGCTTTTTATTGTTTGATGTAAGCTTTGTTCCTGCTTTATACATCTTCTTTACACTCTCATCAAGTTTCTCAACACTAGGATTAAGCTGCTTGCTGTATGCTGTTGAAAGTGCACTTCCCGCATCTTTAAGCTGTGTGAGTTTATCACTTATTCCGTTAAGCTCTGAATCCTCTGATTTGGTATTTGTGCTTGATTCCATCTGCGTAAGTCCTGCATTTACCTTATCAAGTCCACCGTCTACTCCGTTAAGTCCTGTATCTACTGATGTAAGTCCTGCTGAGACAGTGTCAAGTCCTGTGCTTAGACTATCCATTCCTGCTGAGAGACTGTCAAGTCCTGCTGATGTCTTATCAAGTGTCGAATCCATCGTGTCAAGTCCTTTTACAAGAGCTGATGAGTCGGATGTTGAATCTTCTATTGTTTTTCCTACTGTCTGTGAAGCTTTTACATACTTCTCTATTGCTTCAATCTTTGCCTTGTCTGCGTCTGATGCTGTTGCCTTAAGTGTCTCTAACTCTGCGAGCATAGTATTTACGGTATCATCACTTACCGCGATGTTTTTAGCACCATCATTTATTGCTTTAACTCCTGATTTTACAGAAGATACACCGCCCTTTACGCCTGTTACAGCTTTCTTTAATGTGCTATCTGAGTCGCCTGAAATGCTGTCTTTAGCCCTTTTGACTCCGGCTTTAAGTCCGTTGTCTCCTGTTACACCTGTCTGTAATGCTGAAACTCCGGCTTTAATCTTTTTAACTCCTGCCTTAAGTCCTTCTTCGCCTGTCACACCGTTCTGAAGTGAGACAACTCCACTGTGAAGTGTATCTATTCCCTGCGCAAGTGTGTCAACGCTGTTAAGAGATGTGTTTACCGTAGTAACATATGTGTTAAGGTTCGTATCAAATGTCTTAGAACCCTCTGAAAGCTTTGAAGTTCCTGTCTTTTGGAGTGTTCCCACTGCATCTACTATCTTTTTCGTATTAGAAGAATAAGTTTTTACACTCTTTGAAAATGTCTTTGTTCCTGCAACATATGTGATAACTCCGTCAAGAAGTTTGTCAGTTCCTTTTGTGTAGGTCACGATACCGTTTTTAAGTGTGTTGCTTCCGCTCTTTGCTGAACTTACGCCACTCTTGAGTGTATCCATACCATCTGAGTAATCACCGAACTTATCATTCAATGTATCAAGATTTGTGCTGAGCTTATCTGAACCGTCGATAAGTTTCTGTGTTGCATCTGTAAGGTCATCAAGTTTGTCAGAAAGGTCATCCATATTTCCTATATCATCAAGATCCATGTCTGAGAAGAACTCAGATGTTGCAACTGTGTATGTTGATTTCATCTCAAAGTCAGTAACATCCGCCTTTATAGTAACCGTATCAGTCACTTTATCATTTATCTTGCTAAGGTCTATATCAACATCATCACCGAGGTCAAGATTGTCAAGGTCAAGGCTTTCTGAAAGTCCCGGCATACCATATGCCATTACTATATTGTTCTCACCCTCTGATACTACACTTCCGTTATCTATCGTCAAATTTTTGAAATTGTCAACAGGAAGTATCATACCTGTAACCATAACGAACGGTGTGTAGATATCTACATCTTTTTCACCAATCTTTTCTGTCTTTTTTGAAGTATTAGTATATTTAATCTTCATCTCAAGCTTTCCGCTTTTTCCAGCGAGATCCTTTGCTGCAATTTCCTTGCCGTCAAGTTTGTAGGTTATTGACATTCCGACAGGCATTTCTTTATCAGTTTTTCCCTGATAATAAATATCATCACTTTCGGTATTCCAGTTTACTGTATCTCCGTCCTGTGTGAATTTTTCATCACCCTTTGTATTTGTTATATCTTTAAGGTCTGAAGAATCTTTTACTTCACCCTTATTTGCTGCATTTTTAAGCCAGTCAGAAACTATAACATCTGTTTTCTTTCCATTTGCATCGAGTGTTGCATAAACAGTCTCCTGCTTTGAAACATCTTCTGAATCAAGTCCTGACTTTGAAGAAGTCTTAACATCTTCTTTTACTTTATCTACCTGTTTTGCAACTACTTTGTTTGTAAGAACAAACATATGAGATGCATACTCTACACTACCAACGAGCAGTCCTGCTGCTAAAAGTCCTGTAACACCGATTTTGGCAACTTTTTTAATATTTTTTCTCATGATACTGCCTCCTATATATTCTAATGCGTGTCATATTAATAAACGATTTTATATATTTATGCCGGGGACCTATATGTCTGCCCCATGCATCATTACTCTGTTCTATTTTGCCTCAAGTTTCTTTTGCGCATCATTCTTTGCAACTCCTGCTTTTATCATATCCCATGAACTTCTTATAATGATAGGATCAAATATCCAGAGCATTGCAGGAAGTATGCATATAACAACTATCATACTTATAATCGCACCTCTTGAAAGAAGATTACATATAGCACTTATCATATCAATAGCTGAATATGCCGTTACACCAAATGTTGCGGCGAAGAAACAGAAACCACTTGTAAGTATTGATTTAATTGAAGTTTCATGTGCTATCCTTATCGCATCTTTCTTACTGCATCCGTTTACCGTTCGTTCCTTATGGTATCTGTTTGTCATAAGTATCGCATAATCGACTGTCGCACCAAGCTGGATAGTACCGATAACGATACTTGCAACGAATGCCAGTGACGTATTTGTATAGTATGGAACCGCCATGTTGCAGGCAATCGCAAACTCAATAACCGATACAAGGATGATAGGTATTGAGATTGATTTGAATGTTACAAGTATGATTATAAATATAGCAGCTATAGATATATAATTAACAGTCTTTAAATCTATATCTGTAGTGTCCTGAAGATCCTTCATAAGAGGAGCTTCACCGATAACCATCGCATCTTTCTGATAGCCTTTTACAATTTTCTGCATCTCATCAAGCTGTGCATTTACTTTGTCGGTTGCCGAACTGTAATCTGAGCATACAAACTGTAATTCATATTTATCAGTTTTTAACATACTCTTTACATCTTCAGGTATCATCGTTTCAGGGAAGTTTGGTCCTACAAGTGAGTTAAGACCGATAACCCATTTAACACCGTCAACCTTTTCAATCTTCTTAATCATCTGGTTCTTGTCTTTTGCACTAAGACCGTCTTTTAGGAGAACCATATGAACATTACTCATATTAAAGTGTTCTTTAAGTTTGTCATTTGCTTCTGCACTAGGAATATTCTTTGGAAGTCCCTGGTCAATGTTGTAGTAAATCTTGTAATTGCTGTTTCCGTATATCGCAGGTCCGAGCAGTACAAGAAATACAACGATAGCAATTTTATAATGCTTTACAATAAAGTCAGAAACCTTTGTAAGTGGCGGAATAAGAGCCTTGTGTGTAGTCTTTTCTATTGCATTATCAAATGTAAGAATCATTGCCGGAAGAACTGTTACACAAGTTATAACACCGATTACAACACCTTTAGACATTACGATACCGATATTTGCACCGAGTTTAAATGTCATAAAGCACAGAGCCACGAAACCGGCTATTGTCGTAACAGAACTGCTTGATACTGACTTAAATGTGTTTGATATTGCATGAGCCATTGCTCTCTTTCTGTCATCTGGAAATCTCTTTTTATTCGCTTCATAACTCTCAAGAAGGAATATCGAGTAGTCCATCGTGACCGCAAGCTGAAGTACCGCCGCAAGTGCCTGTGTGATATATGATATTTCACCTAGAAAAATATTACTTCCAAGGTTGAACACTATTGCCATTCCTATATTTGCAAGGAATATAAACGGTGTAAGGAATGAATCCATCGTGATAAGAAGAACCACAAGTGATAAAACTGCTGCGATAACCACATATATCGGCATCTCCTGTAAAGCAAGGTTCTTTATATCAGTAACGATGCCTGACATTCCGCTTGCATAAACATCTTTTCCAACCGTCTTACGGATATTTGTGATGGCATCCATCGTATCGTCCGCTGATGTTGTATCATCAAACAAGGCTATCATCATAGTTGCATTTCCGTTGAAAAACGCTTCTTCAAGATTTTTAGGAAGCATCTCCGTCGGTACGCTTATATCAAGCATATCATCATACCAAAGTACATCTTTAACATGGTCGATACCCTCAATCTTTTTCTCAAGTGCTGCCGCCTGTTTATTCGACATATCCTCAACAACTATCATAGAAAAAGCACCCATTCCAAATTCATCAACAAGTGTATCCTGACCCGATACTGTTTCAAGAGTATTCGGAAGATAAGATAATACATCGTAGTTTACTCGTGTGCTTACATATCCAATCACAGATGGAACAAGCAAAACACACGCAATAAGCAGGATGATGTTCTTATGCCTTGTAATCCATTTTCCTAACATTTTTTCTCGTCCTTTCTTTATCCTGTCCGACTAACAGTAAACAAAGCAGCATACCGAATCGAACCTTAATTGACCGATTTTATCATTTAGTGACCATCGGTCATTTCTATAGTCCATATACTACAACAAAAATGACCAACAGTCAACATCAAATTTGACTATTGGTCATTTTTATCAAAAACACACAAAATTCACATATTTTATGGAATTATTATATCCATAACTCACAAAACAATCATATTTTGTAACAACAATACAAATATCAGACAATCATAATCTTCCATCAAGCTGCTAAAATACAGTTATCAAACAAAACAAACTTATTAACAACTTATCTAAATCTTTTTATCATCGCCAATAAAAGTAAATTGGAGTTTGACACCATAATAAATAATATTAATCGGTATTATGTCGTCGTCAGTACTTAAGGGTGGTATTCTCACCCTTTATGTACTGTTACGAACGACAGCATAACGAAAGCGTACCGATGTTATTATTTATTATGAGGCAAACTCCTCATAATGTGGTTTATTTAGCAAGCAAAAGCATAATCTCATTACTTCTGTTTACAAACTCCGTCATCTCCTCTGCCTTAAGCGGATGGTTCGCAAGTACGGCAAGGTCATAGAGCTGTTTGCAGAACATATCAACATTTTCTGCATCCTTATTATTAAGAATATACTGCACAAGTTTGTTTGATGAGTTGAGTACAAGTGTTGCAGAGTCTCCAAACATATCCATGTCCATTCCTGCTCCGCCTGCACTATACATCTTCATCATATCCTGCATACGGCGTGTCTCCTCTGAGAGTGTGAGCATTGATGAAACATTCTCATTTTTAAGTTTCTCTACTTTTACTTCAAGATTTTCCTTTCCGAGTGCTTTCTTAAAGATTTCGCTAAGTTCCTCGGTCTCTTTCTTGATAGTCTCCTCGTCCGCATCGTCCTTCATCGTATCATTAAGACCTGCATCTATACGCTTGAAGCTTACTTTTAAATCACCCTGCTCAAGCTGTGAAATAAATGCCTGGTCAATATTATGACTCAATATAACTGCATTTATATTCTGCTCCTTGAACATATTTACATACTGGCTCTGCTGCTGCATATCAGTTACATAGTAAACTGTCGTTGGTTCTTCCTCGTTTTCACCGTCTTTATTTTCTGATGCATCTGTGTTTTCCGTATTTTCAGCAGTATTTTCCTTTGTATCTCCGTCTTTTTCTTTGACTGCATCGACATATTCAGGAAGCGTGATATATTTATCATTTAAGTCCTTAAAGATGATATAATCTGACATCTTTTCTCTGAACTTACTGTCTTTTAAGCATCCGTATTTGATGAATGGGCTTATATCTTCCCAGTATTTCTCATAATTTTCTTTGTCTACTTTATACATTCCTGAAAGCTTGTCGGCAACTTTCTTTGTAATATAATCAGAAATCTTCTTTACAAAACCGTCATTTTGCAATGCACTTCTTGAAACATTGAGCGGAAGGTCAGGACAGTCGATAACACCCTTAAGAAGCATCAGGAACTCTGGAATAACTTCCTTGATATTATCAGCGATAAATACCTGATTATTGTAAAGTTTAATAACACCCTCAAGATTGTCATACTCCGTATTTACCTTAGGGAAGTATAAGATACCTTTAAGGTTGAACGGATAATCCATATTCAAATGAATCCAGAAAAGAGGCTCCTTGTAGTCATTAAAGACTGATCTATAAAATTCCTTGTATTCATCATCTGTGCAATCATTAGGATGTTTCATCCAAAGCGGAGTTGTCGTGCTGATAGAAACAGGTCTTTTATTTATCTTTACTTTTTCTTTGCGTGGTGATACCTCGACAACTTCTTTTTCTCCGTTCTCATTTTCTCTTTCCTCTGTCTTTGCTTCCTCGACAATGTTTTCAACTACAACATCATCTTCACGGAGTTCTTCCTTATCTATAGTCTCATACTCCTGCTCGGCTCCCTCTTTTGAAAGGAATATCTCTACAGGCATAAATGAACAGTATTTTGTAAGAACCTCTCTTACACGGTACTCATTTGCAAATTCTAAGCTGTCCTCTGAGAGGTAAAGTGTGATAGTCGTACCTATCTCTTTTTTGTCTCCCTCTGACATTTCAAAGTTGATTCCACCCTCTGACTCCCAGCGTACAGGTGTTGCTCCCTCTTTCCATGACAATGTGTCGATAGTAACTCTGTCGGCTACCATAAATGCTGAATAAAAACCAAGTCCAAAGTGTCCTATTATCTGCTCCTCATTTGCCTTGTCCTTATATTTTTCAAGGAAGTCAGTAGCACCTGAAAATGCGACCTGATTTATGTACTCGTCAACCTCATCCTCAGTCATACCAAGACCGGTATCAGTGAATGAAAGACTCTTTCCTTCAGTATCAACAACAACCTGAATACTTGGCTTGTAATCATCAGGAAGTGTGTATTCTCCCATAATATCAAGCTTTTTAAGCTTTGTAATCGCATCACATCCGTTTGATACAAGCTCACGGATAAATATATCATGGTCTGAATAAAGCCATTTCTTTATAATAGGAAACATATTTTCTGATTCAATTGATAAACTGCCTTTTCTGCTCTGCATAATAAAATCTCTCCTTTACTTTTATATTCACTATAATCAGCCCTTTTCCACAGGACTTTTATCTACGATTTATTTCGTCAGCAATCATTGTCATCGACTGCTAACAGCTTTCACAAAGAGTATAATAATACGATATTAAAAAAATGTCAAGAAAAAATTAGCACTCTTTTGAAAAGAGTGCTAATTTATGTTTTTCTGATTAAAGACGGCTTGTTCCCCGCCTGATTATTATCCTATGCAATATAAACATAAAATTTTCCTAATTGTCTTAAAATAGCGTTGTAACTTCTCCTACAACTTTTTCTCCACAATTCCCCTTAGAATCATATGCAGTAACCGCATACTCGTAAGTAGTACCTGAATTTGCAAAAATATCGTTGTAAGACTGTGCCGTATTTGTGTTGAGCATTGCTATATAAGTCCATGTCTTAGTGCCTTTAACTCGTCTATAAACATTACAGTAAGATGTATATGAATTTGCCATCCAGCTTATCTTTACACCATCCATTGTTGCCTGAAGTCCAGTTATCGCTGCCATTGAATTTTTAGAATATACTGTAAGTTTCTTTTTCCGGCTTCCTACCGTAAATTGAAGCTTTGCGTTAAACACCTGATTTTCCTTAAATTTAACAAGCCATTTATCATATGATATGGCACCGCTCTTGGCATTCACCTTAAGTTTCTTTGTTTTCCATGTTGGAAATATCTTTGCAACAACATTCATATTTTTTACTGCAGTTCGGTTTATCTTGCTTATATCTGTATATCCGTCCTGGCTTACAAGTTTTATTTTAACTTTGGTTGACGGTTTCTTTACATATCCGAGTACATAACATATATTGTTTGCCGCATCTCTTCCAAGTTCATTATACGCAAGCTGTGTATAATGTATTGTACTGTGTATTTGATTTAATGATGTAGGCAGTTTCAATGATTTACTTCTTGTCTTATTATATGAAGTATATTTCGCATTGGTTTTATACTTATTTTTGAAATAACTTTTTACTGTATTATCCGTAAGCCACACTTCTGACAACTGGCTTGCGAGAAAAATGTCCTTATATGCCGCTTTACCTGAATTACACATATAATACTGTGCTTTTCTAGGACCTGTCAGCTCAAGGTCAGCAAGTGATGTCGGTTTTCTGTGCGATCTTACCATAAGTATTCCGCCAAACTCAAGTTTCTTATTTACATACTTATAATCTTTCGCACTGCTTCCCTTAAGCTGTTTCTTTAATGCTCTGTGCATTTTCATATAATATGTGAGATATTTTCCGGCTTTCATCTTAAAATCCTGTTCTCCCTGAAGCCAGAAATATCCTTTATGGCTGAGCTTATAATGTCCGGCTTTTATCTCATTATTAAGGGTACGCTCACAGGCTTTATAAAGTGCTACAGCCTGCCAGAAATTATTATCTTTTCCCGCTTTCGGCTGCCATGTAGTAATAGAACTTCCGCCATGTGCCGCATTTACAACCCATACTTTTTCCTTTAATTTATTTGTCCACTGGTTTGCCAATGCACTGTCAATACCTGATTTTGCCTTTGCCCCGCTTGCAGAAGTAAGATTATTTGTCCTGCACCACTCATAATCCGAACTGTTATCGGTAAGAGATTTTGGAACAAACTTCGATGCATTTGCGACTGAAAGTGCCGGTGATGTTTTACTCCAATTTGCAACTCTTTTATAATGAGAACGACATGACGGACCATATGTATTATAAACTTTTCCTGCACTGTTTAATATGGCATTATTTGTATATTCTGCATTCGTTTTATCATCACTATGGCTTCCCTCCATATTACTCTGACCTATAAGTAACAAAAGACTTATCTTTGCCGGCCTGACTAATACTCCATAAGTTGTTCCATCCTTAAGCTCAACTACAGCTTTTCCACAACCTACCGCAAATATCTTTTTATGGTTGCTGTTTGCCACACTAACAATTTTTCTGTCTTTTTGTCCTGTTGTAGCATTAGTCGATACAACATTTTCTGTAGCTATTCTTCTTATCTCTTTATTAAAGGTATGCCTGTCATCATATTTTAATGTAATTTTCTTTTTTGTCTTGGCATAACTCACTAATGGAGGAAGTGTTGTGTTCTCCGGTTCTGCCGTCGGTTCCGGACTCGCTGTATTCTCCGGATTTTCAGTTTCCGAAGGTTTCTTCGTCTGTACCACTATATCATTATCGGTATCTGCTGATGCCTTTTGGTTATTCAAGATATATCCTGCCACTCCGAATAACATACATATTGCTGCTATTAAAATAATCTGTTTTTTTAATTTCATAATAATATTTAATCCCTATCCCTTTATTTCTTAATTATCATAAATACTGAGGCTGAAATGATATTATCAGCCTCAGCTTGAGTTTAATCTTAGTATATATTTATGTCATTTTTTTGCAAATCATATGACTTTATTTTGCCACTATGTTTTAGTGTTTGCCCCGTGCGGTACAAACACTAAAGATTACAGCCTGTTTTAAATGCATCTTCGATGCATGAGGCTGTAATCTGACAAAAATTTAATTCTTTGGCGTATAGCCTGACAGCAAGTGTCAGGCTTACGGATTTATTTTGCCACTATGTTTACAATTCTTCCCGGTACATAAATTTCTTTGATGATGTTCTTTCCGTCAAGTCTGTCGCCAAGTGCTTCTTTTGCTCTCGCAAGTACATCGTCTTTGGCATCGTCTTTTCCGATTGAAAGTGTTACTTTTGTCTTTCCGTTTATCTGAACGGCTATCTCTACGGTTGACTCTACAGTCTTTGCTTCTTCATACTCAGGCCATGACTGCTCGTAAAGTCTGCCCTCACCTCCTATTATCTCCCAGATTTCTTCTGTTATATGAGGTGCTACAGGATTGAGAAGTGTGATGAGCGTCTTGTACTCGCCAAGTGTAATACTGTTCTTCTTATAAAAGTCATTTATAAGTGCCATCATTGCGGCTATAGCAGTATTGTACTTGAGGTTTTCAAAGTCACTGCTTACTTTCTTTATTGTCTGATGCATCTTTGTCTCAAGGTCTTTTGAATAACCGTCATTGTCTTTATCAAGCATTGTCTGAAGTTTCCATACTCTGTCGAGGAAACGGCGGCATCCTTTTACACCATCATCTGACCAAGATGCACTGAGGTCAAATGCTCCGATGAACATCTCGTAAGTACGAAGTGTATCTGCTCCGTATTCTTTTACAATATCGTCAGGATTGATTACATTTCCGCGTGATTTACTCATCTTCTCGCCGTTTTCACCAAGGATCATACCATGAGATGTTCTCTTCTGGTATGGTTCAGGAGTAGGCACAACACCCTCATCATAGAGGAATTTATGCCAGAAACGGGAGTAGAGAAGATGGAGTGTAGTATGCTCCATACCACCGTTGTACCAGTCAACAGGAAGCCAGTATTTAAGTGCTTCAGGGCTTGCAAGTGCCTCTGTATTTGTCGGGTCAGTATATCTCAAGAAATACCATGATGAACCCGCCCACTGTGGCATTGTATCTGTTTCTCTCTTTGCAGGACCTCCACAGCAAGGGCAAGTTGTATTCACCCAGTCTGTCATTGCCGCAAGCGGTGACTCTCCATTGTCAGTAGGCATATAGCTGTCTACCTCAGGAAGTAAAAGAGGAAGTTCACTCTCATCAAGAGGTACATAACCGCATTTATCACAATGTACGATTGGAATAGGCTCGCCCCAGTATCTCTGTCTTGAGAATACCCAGTCACGGAGTTTATAATTTACCTTGCGGTTACCAATCTTTTTCTCTGTAAGGAAATCTTTTACTTTCTCCTTAGCTTCTTCTACTGTAAGTCCTGTAAGGAAACCTGAATTTATCATCTTTCCTGTTGCCACATCAGTAAATGCAGCCGCATCTATATCCACAGGTCCCTCACTTCCCTCAACAACCTGAATCATAGGAAGTGAGAATTTCTTTGCAAATTCCCAGTCACGGTCATCGTGTGCAGGAACTGCCATGATAGCACCTGTTCCGTATGTCATAAGTACATAATCAGAAATCCAGATAGGAATTTCCGTATCATTTATAGGATTTATAGCTGTAAGTCCATCAAGAACAACACCGGTCTTGTCTTTTGCAAGTTCTGTACGCTCAAAGTCAGACTTTCTTGATGCCATCTCTCTGTATTCCACAATGGCATCCCAGTTTTTAATCTTATCCTTATACTTGTCAATGATAGGATGCTCAGGTGAAACGACCATGTAAGTCGCACCAAAAAGTGTGTCAGGTCTTGTAGTATAAACACGAAGTTTATCCTCTTTATCTTTAATTCTGAAATCAACCTCCGCACCCTCTGAACGGCCAATCCAGTTTCTCTGTGAAGTCTTTACTCGCTCGATATAATCTACATCGTTAAGTCCCTCTAAGAGTTTGTCAGCATAATTTGTAATCTTAAGCATCCACTCACTCTTAACCTTGCGGACTACCGGAGAACCACATCTCTCGCATACACCGTTTACAACTTCCTCATTTGCAAGTCCTACCTTACATGATGTACACCAGTTGATAGGCATTTCTTTTTTATATGCAAGTCCTGCATTAAAGAGTTTGAGAAAAATCCACTGTGTCCATTTGTAATAATCAGGGTCAGTCGTGTTTATCTCTCTGTCCCAGTCAAAAGAATAACCGAGTGAATGAAGCTGCTCTTTAAATCTTGCAACATTCTTCTTAGTAACCTCTTTTGGATGAACTTTATTCTTGATAGCATAGTTTTCAGTAGGAAGACCAAATGCATCCCATCCCATAGGATATAATACATTGTATCCCTGCATTCTGCGTTTTCTTGCTACTATATCAAGAGCCGTATATGGACGAGGATGTCCTACATGAAGTCCCTGTCCTGACGGATAAGGGAACTCAACAAGTGCATAAAACTTTGGCTTTGTATAATCATTTTCTGTCTTAAAAGCCTTTTCGTCGTCCCATATCTTCTGCCATTTTTTCTCCACCGTATGGTGGTTATACATATCTGCCATTTTATCCTCCATTTCTATTTCATGTACTCCCGGAATCATACTACAAAAGTAAAAATATAAACATAGCCATACTGCACACACAACCAATGACTGCACCTGCGATAACATCTTTAGGAAAATGTACTCCCATGATAACCCTGATAATTGCAAGAAACAGTCCCATTATAAGAATTATTGTTCCTAATATCTTATTTATAACCCATATCGAACCGCCTATGACAAATATCGAGAATACATGGCGGCTCGGAAAAGAAAGACCATTTGTATCTTTCTTTATAAGAGGTTTAAAGCCGTACAGTTCATATGGTCTTTTAGCATTTATCTTTTCCCTTAACTTGCTCAGCAAAACAAAGAACAGTGCCGGAACTATGATAAGTCCTGCGACAAGTTTATATTCCCTGCTCACAACAAGCCAGCCTATCTCGACAAAATATAAAAATGCAGTAAGAACCGTAAGTATCTTTCCAAATATATCTATAACTATCGGGACTGCTTTTTTTCTGCCAAGCAGTCCTATTATCTTTTCATATGTCTCTTTTTTCAAAACATCCTCCGGACTCATACTCATATAACAATCTTAATCATTATTGCTGCTCACACACTGCGATGTGACGTTAGCCATATAACATTTAACTGCCATTACTGTTCACACACTGCGATACGACTATCATCATTATAACAACTGCAAATTGTTACCAGAGTAATATCATGCTTACTGTTCCTGCTCCGATTTTGCAATTTCAAGACTGAGTTCCTCAAGCTGCTTGTCATCGACAACATTAGGGGCATCTGTCATAAGACATGACGCATCCTTAATCTTAGGGAATGCAATAACATCTCTGATGCTGTCCTCGTGTGCCATTATCATGACAAGTCTGTCAAGACCATAGGCCAGTCCTGCGTGTGGCGGTACTCCATACTTAAACGCATCGAGAAGGAAACCGAACTGCTCGTGTGCTTTCTCATCAGTAAATCCAAGTGCACGAAGCATCTTCTCCTGAACATCATCCTGATGGATACGAATAGAACCTCCACCAATCTCTGTTCCGTTAAGAACAATGTCATATGCTCTCGCACGAACTTTTTCAGGATTTGACTCAAGGTACTGAATATCATCCTCGAACGGCATAGTGAACGGATGGTGCATTGCAAGGTATCTTCCCTGTTCTTCTGAATACTCAAACTCAGGGAACTCTGTAACCCAGAGGAATTTGTAAACATTCTTGTCAAGAAGGTCAAGATTTTTTGCAATCTCAAGTCTTAAGTTTCCAAGTACATCCCATACTATCTTATTCTTGTCGGCTGCAAATAAGAGAAGGTCACCTGGTTCACCCTCCATCGCATCAACAAGAGCCTTAAGCTCATCATCAGTCATAAATTTAGCAAATGATGACTTGTATGTTCCATCCTCATTTATTGCAAGGTATGCAAGACCTTTTGCACCGAAGTCCTTTGCAAACTTAACAAGTGCGTCAATCTTCTTACGAGGCATACCGCCCTGTCCCTTTGCATTGATACCACGGACTGAACCTCCGTTTTCAAGTGCTCCGGTAAATACGCCAAAACCACATCCCTTAACTACTTCTGAGACATCCTTTAACTCCATTCCGAAGCGGAGGTCAGGCTTGTCTGAACCAAATCTGTCCATTGCCTCCTGCCATGTCATTCTCTGAATAGGAAGCTCTATATCAACATCAAGAATTTCCTTGAAAAGTTTCTGTAAAAGTCTTTCATTTACATCCATAACATCATCTTCATCTACAAATGAAAGCTCCATGTCAACCTGTGTAAACTCAGGCTGTCTGTCTGCTCTAAGGTCCTCATCCCTGAAACATCTTGCAAGCTGGAAATATCTGTCATAGCCAGAACACATAAGAAGCTGCTTAAAAAGCTGTGGTGACTGTGGCAGTGCATAAAATGTTCCCGGATGCACACGGCTTGGCACAAGATAATCTCTTGCACCCTCAGGTGTAGACTTTGTGAGCATAGGTGTCTCTATCTCTAAAAATCCCTCATCGGCAAGAAACTGACGAATCAATGTTGCAACCTTACTTCTCATAATGAGATTTCTCTGAAGATCAGGTCTTCTAAGGTCGAGATAACGGTATTTTAATCTGAGTTCCTCTTTTGTCTTGCTGTCCGCTTCGATAGGGAACGGTGGTGTATCTGACTCAGAAAGAACACGCAGTTCTTCTGCACGAAGCTCGATGGCACCTGTGGCAAGATTTTCATTAACCGCACCTGAACGTGCCGTAACCTTACCTTTAACAGCTATGACAAACTCACTTCTAAGCTTCTCTGCCTTTGCGAAATCAGCTTCATTTATCTCTCCATCTTCAAAGATAACCTGTAATATTCCTGAACGGTCACGCATATCAACAAAGATGATACCACCTTTATTTCTCTGCTTCTGAACCCATCCCATCATAGTGACTTCTTCACCAATATTTTTTTCACTTAACTCGGCACATCTGCAAGTACGCTTCATGCCTCTCATTGATTCAGCCATTTTGTCTTGTCCTCCAATATCTGTAACTCTTAATTGTCTAATAAAACTCTCTAATCTAGCAGTATAACAGATTTTTTACTGTTTGTGAAGTGGCGAGAAATGGATTTTTTAATACAAAAGACTTCTCGTAAATCCTACAAGTTCCTCCCTATATCCGTTTACATAAGCTTCCCACATTGGTGTATCGTACTAATCAACGAACTACTTCACGAGCATTTTTCTATACATTCAAAAAGCCCATTCGATTTACAAATGAGCAAAAACTTTTTAAAATAATAACACTTCTTTCTCAAACATACCCAGTGTTTCCATTTGCAATCCATCTGACATCTCCTGAAGTCTTTTTGTCTCCGGAAAATCATCGGCATGGAATACACGCTGAAACGCAAGAAATACTTCCATATCATAGTCCTCTACTTCATCTATCATTATCGCCATTGCCGTTTTAGGATCAAATGCCTTTCTATAACTTCTGTCTGTTATAAGAGCCGAAAATACATCACAGGTTCTAAGTATCCTAGACATTTCAGGGATATTTTTTCCCTTAAGACCATCTGGATACCCGGAGCCATCATAATTCTCATGGTGATGATATACTGCTTCTATTATATTTTCAGGGTAATCTTCACCTTTTAATATATCTCTGCTGTATGTCGAGTGCATCCTCACATACTTCATTTTCTCAATAACAAGTGTATCATCCTTTTCATCAGAATACACATATCTGTTTACCCTTAACTTCCCTATATCATGCAAGACTCCTGCAACTGCAATATCATCACGGAATTGTTTGTCTTTTCCCAGTTCTTTTGAAATAAGAACAGCCATATTGCTCACCTCAAGTGCATGGTGCATTTCTGAGCAGACTGTTTCTTTTATCTGTTTAGGAATTTTTTTATTCTCCAAAATCCTATCAAAATAGTTTTCCATAGTAATCTTCATTTCTGCACACATTTTTTGTGCATATCAAGTTTGTGTCAAGTGTGCACAGACACAAATCTTGTGTGTAAAAAATTAGATTTTTCACACTAAAACTCCATTTAGTTTCTTGTCATTATGATATTTATTATCTAAACCTCAATTACTCCTCTGAAAATAACTGCCTTTTTCTTTCTATCATCTCATCAACCCTCGATATATAAGATGTAATATCCTTAACATTCTCGCAACGCTTTACTTTCTCATCGGCAAGCATTTTCTTAGTGCTCGCTCCTGCTCCCGCTGCAAGTATTCCCTGCTTTTCCTCCATTATAAGAATATTGTATATACACTCTTTTCCTTTTCTCGCATATCCAATATTTTCCTGACCGCTGCTGCCAAAGTGTCCTGCCGAGTTTTTCTGGCGGTACATATAGTAAGGTTCATATCCCTCACTCTTTGCAAATTTCTGGCCTATATCGAGCATCTTTTCCATAACAGCCGCCTTGTCATTTTCAGATAATATTCCATCTGCCTTGCCGCTGTTTTTCTTTTCTTCTTCATCAAGTACACTGCGAAGCCTTGAAGCCCTTTTTACAACAAGTGAATGTATAGTCAGACTGTCAGGATTTAATTCTTTTATCCGGTGCAGGGTATCTCTGAAATCATCTTCATTCTCCCCCGGAAGCCCGATTATGAGATCCATGTTTATGTTGTCAAATCCAACCTGTCTGGCAAGCCTAAAAGCTTCTATTGTCTGCTCCACCGTATGTTTTCTTCCAATAAGGTCTAATGTCTTTTGCTGCATCGTCTGTGGATTTACTGATATTCTTCTGACACCATGATTATACATTACTTCAAGTTTTTCTCTTGTAATGCTGTCAGGTCTGCCTGCCTCTATCGTAAATTCATATCCAAGTTCCATAGGAAAGTTTTCTTTTATGCAGCTTATAAGTCTGTCTAGCTGCATTGCCGTGAGCGTGGTCGGTGTTCCGCCGCCAACATATATACTTGTCACATTTCTATCTTTATAAATGTTCGCAAGATACTTTATCTCTCTTTCTAACGCATCAAGATATTTTTCCGCAAGATGACCGAATTTTTCATATGGATATGATGTAAATGAACAGTAAAGACAAGTAGTAGGACAGAACGGGATACCTATATAGAGACTGTAACCGGTTTTGTAATCACATTTTTCAAGAATTTCTGCTTCCTTTTTTGCAATTTCAAGACCAAGCTCAATTTTTTCCTCACTACAGCAGTAAGTATCTCTAAGTTCTTTTCTTACTTCATCCTCTATTTTTCCAGACAATAGCTCATTCATGGCTATCTTTGCAGGTCTTACCCCTGTCATTGTCCCCCATAAAGGTATTACTCTCTTTAATAAGTGACCGTCTGATATATCATTGAGTTTTTCAGCCGGTATATCTCTAAGCTGCTCAAAAATGAGCTTTTTCAGTACATTTTTATAATATGTTCTGTACGGATGTGTCGTCTTATCTTTATTTTTATGCCAGTCTTTTTCACCTGTTACCTCTTCCGTTTTCTTTAAGTCGTAATCTCCACAGATAACTTCTACAGCTATCTGTTTCATTGAAAGACTGATATTTACCGTGAGTAAAATATCATCCGCAAACTCATACTCACTTCTTTCCTCACCGCAGATAACCACAGCACTTCTCTGTCCCGGAAAAAAACTGTTTATAAGAGCCTGTATCTCATAGTCAAAATCACGCTCTGACAAATTTATCTCTATCATAATAACACCCTATTCCACGGCAAAAGGATTGAGCATCTTCTCATCCTTAATATTTGTCATCATTCCATGTCCCGTATAAACTCTTACATAATCAGGAAGTACAAAAAGTTTCTCTCTTATAGAACGCACTATCTCACCCATGCTTCCTCCCGGAAAATCTGTTCTTCCGACCGACTGCTGAAAAAGTGTATCTCCTGAGAACAATATTCCACTACCTGTAAAGTAGTAACACATTCCGCCTTTTGTATGACCCGGTGTCAGCAGACATCTTACTTTCTCTCCAAGTAATTCTATCTCCTGACCGTCATTTAAAAACTCATCAGCTTTTACTGTATATCCGCTGCCAAACTGTGATGAGAGGTTTATATCAGGATTTTCGAGTGTTTCTTTTTCCGCTGCTGCGGCATAAACCTTTATGCCATATCTGTTTCTTATCTCATCGACTGCACCGATATGGTCAAAATGACCATGTGTAAGAAGTATCGCAACCGGTTTTAACTCTTTCTTTTCTATAAAGTCTGCTATATTCCCTGCTTCTTCGCCAGGGTCAACTATAACACATTCTCTTGTATCTGTATTACTCAAAAAATAACAGTTTGTCTGAACCGGTCCTACAACCTTAAAATCACATTTTAACTGACTCATCATTATCTCCATTCCACTTATAAAATATATTTCCAAAGCTGCGGCCGTCTACCACACCCTGAAATAAACAGTACATATCAAAAAACTTGATACAATCCGCTACGCCTGTGTTCTCTGTATATCTTTTATTCCTTCTATCTGTCTTATCTTCTTTGTAACTTCATGTAACGCTTCAACTCCACAGATTGCAAAACCTACATTTATCGTTGCTATTCCCTGTTTGCTCGTTCTTATGTTCATCGACTTTACATCTATCTTCAACTCTGTAAATACTTTTGTTATCTCCAGTAAAAGTCCCATTCTGTCATTTGCATAGATGATTATCTCAGCATCATAAAGCTCATTGTCCTTGCCCTCAGGACTTACCTGCCATTCTGCTTCTATTATACGATGCCTGTCCGCCTCTGAAAGATTCATCATATTTATACAGTCAGTTCTGTGTATCGAAACACCTCGTCCTCTTGTGACAAATCCGATTATCTCATCACCCGGAACCGGATTGCAGCACTTAGAGAATCTTACTGATACATCATCTATTCCCGCAACAACTATACCATTTTTAGAACGAACCGATGCCGCTTTATTTTGCTGTGCTCCAGCAGTTGCCGTACTTCCATTTACAGCTTCCAGTATATCCTTATCAGTAGGTGATGTAGGATTTTTCTTTCTGTAATCACTCTGAAGCTTGTTTATAACCTGACCTTCCTTTAAACCACCATGTCCTACCGCTGCAAGAACTGAATCCCAATCCTTAAATCCATATTTCTTCTTGCAGGTATCTGTATATTCAGGTTTTATAAGCTCATACAGGTTTATTCCCTGTGCTTTACAGTAATTTGCAAGCAGCTCTTTCCCTTTTATTATATTTTCTTCTTTGTACTGCGAGCGGAACCACTGGTTTATCTTATTTTTAGCCTGTGTACTCTTTACAATAGAGAGCCAGTCACGACTTGGTCCTCTTGAGTTTTGCGAAGTGATTATCTCCACTCTGTCACCATTTTGTAATTTATACTCAATAGGCACAAGATTTCCATTTACCCTTGCACCAACCATCTTGTTTCCTACAGCACTGTGAACCGCATACGCAAAATCAATAGGTGTAGAATCTGCCGGAAGATTTTTAACATCACCATCTTTGGTAAAACAGTAAACATGGTCTGAGAAAAGATCCAGGTCACTCTTTAAAAGACTTAAAAATTCCTTATTGTCAGACATATCTCTCTGCCACTCAAGAATTCTTCTGAGCCATGCGAGTTTTTCCTCCTCGCTGTCGGCAGTATTGTGTCCGTACTGGTTTTCCTTATATTTCCAATGTGCAGCAATACCGTACTCAGCAGTTCTATGCATCTCATAGGTTCTTATCTGTATCTCAAAAGGCTGACCCTGCGGTCCGATAAGAGTTGTATGAAGTGACTGATAATTATTTGGTTTCGGCATAGCTATATAATCTTTAAAATGCCCTGGAATAGGCTTATATATCTCATGTATGACACCAAGAGCCGTATAACATTCTCTCTCAGTATCTACGATTATCCTCACGGCAAAAAGGTCATATATCTGTTCAAGTTTTTTGTTCTGCGTTATCATCTTTTTGTAGATGCTGAAATAATGCTTTGCCCTGCCATCGATAGTTGCTTCTATACCGGCCTCTTTGATATGTTTATCTACCTCGGAAACTATCTGCTTGATAAATTCCTCTCTCCTGCCCCTGCCCTTATCTATCCTCTCAACAAGGTCATTATATACATCCGGCTCAAGATATTTGAAAGCAAGATCATCAAGTTCAACTTTAACTTTAGAAATACCAAGTCTGTCTGCGATAGGTGCATAGATATCGAGTGTCTCCCTTGATTTTTCCTTCTGCTTTTCAGGCGTCTGATATTGCATTGTTCTCTGATTGTGAAGTCTGTCTGCAAGTTTTATAAGGATAACTCTTATATCCTTTGCCATTGCAAGAAACATCTTTCTTAAGTTCTCTGCCTGAACTTCTACCTTGTCGGCAACATAGTTTAACTGTGTAAGCTTTGTAACTCCATCGACAAGAAGTGCAACCTCGTCACCAAACTCAGCCGCTATCTCCTCACTTGTCATAACCGTATCTTCAACAACATCGTGAAGCATACCTGCAACTATAGTCTCCTTATCAAGCTCCAGTTCGGCAAGTATGATACAGACACACACCGGATGGATGATATATGGCTCACCCGATTTTCTAAGCTGTCCGTCATGTGCTTTATATGCTATCTTATATGCTTTTTCAATCTGTGATATATCTCCTGACGGATGATATCTCTTTATCATGGCTATCAATTTGTCATAAAGAATCTGCGGATCCGTAAAATCTTCCGGTATCATACTGGTTTTTAATTCCCCATTATCTATCTTCAGCTCCATACTCTTTTTATCAGTCTTATCCATATGCTGCCTCCATCCTGTGTAATATAATTTAAACATTCACAAAGCATTTGATTTCTATTCCTGTGAATAACTCCATGCTGCCTTAATCTGCTTTATAATCCTTCCGATACTCCACCGCTTCTTTGAATTGGCGATACTATTCGGATCATTTATAAGAAGCTTTCCTTTAGAATCAATTCCTTTTATTACTATAAAATGTCCCTGGGTCGTAAAATCCCCCGGTGACATACTGCATATCATAGGTCTTTTCTGTTTAAGTTCTGCTTTTATTGAAGCAGCATTTAACGAAACTTTCTTTACTGAAAGTTCAAAGTCCTTTGCCCCCTCCGTCATAAGTGTCCATGATGTTCCTGTATCATCATTATAATAATTATTATTTGAACAATATTCCGCTATATCCGCCGGTGTCATTGCCGTATCTTTTGTTATCCCTGCATAGACCATTGCAAGGCAGGTAGGACCACAGCCATTAACTGCAATCATCGAGTTCCCGTATTTTACATATCCCCATCTGGTATCCCACTGCTGTAATAAAGGTATCCCTTTTTTTAACTCATTTGCACTTATCCTTCCATTTGCTTCAATGTCCTTATCATGCTTAGGGTAGCCTGCCACAAACTCTATAGTTTCGTGATTTTTTATCGCAAGATTTAATAGTTCCTTAGGATATTTTGATATGTTCATAAGTATATCTTCAACACCGTCATATCTGCCCTTTAACCTCACAAGGCTGTTATATAGTTTTTCATACCCCTTTGGCACATTTGCAGGTACATCTGCTTCATCATCTGCCGGCTTTGCAGTCGCTTTCTTCTTTTTCACCTCAGGTGTCTGTTTATTTTCTGCTTTTGGTTCATAAGTCTGCTCCGCCATTTTCGGAGTTTCCTTACTGCTCTTTTTTGAACTGCCATGTCCGCCTGTAAGTCCTCTTACTAAAGAAAAAACGCCAAACAAGGCAAAAAGCATAACTATAAGAAGCACAGCTCTTGCTATCATAACCTGCCTTCTTCTTTTTCTTCTTCGTATTCTTCTCTCTAGGTATCTTCTGTACTCTATCTCCTCACGCGTCACTCTATCAAAGCCCCTCTCTGGTTGTCTGTCACACCACGGATGTGAACATTAACCCTCACTTACTTACCCTACATATCAAATTCCATAAGCTTTGCCATAAGCTCATCAAATTCATCTGAAGTGATATTCTCATTCTCAAACTCATCTGTTATAAGTTCCTCTATCTCATCCCATTCATAGCAGCTCTTATTGTCAGCCAATTTATCAATCTCTTTATTCCACTTTCTATAAAAACTGCTCTTATCTTCCTTACCCATATATTTCCTCCGTATCCGTTTCGCTAATCAGACCTTTGTGAAACTGTCTTTATCCTTGATAAATTGCACAAATATAACAAATAATGTTTCACAATAACCTGTGTTTAGATAATAATACATTATACACCCATGTCCGTCAAATTTTCAAACCATTTCATTAAGATAAAACTTATTTTTTTGTAACATATGCTCCCCAAACTGCGAAATCGTCATTTTTTTGTACTTATCATTTCTATTTTCATCACAAAAATCACTTTGTGTATCATTTTTCTCACTGTACTCTGTCACCATACTTTTTCTTCCAAGGTGTATATTCCACTTTCCATTATTTTCTTCTATAAAATCATCTTCTATTTCAACATACATATTCTCTTCACACTCAGTTGTGAACATTTTAACAAAACTTTTTATATTGATTACCCTCGCCATAAGAAGCTCAAATGTCTGTCTTTTTAATATTTTTTGACCCCCTTTAACATTTCTTTCATCATTAAGGATTTTATCGACAAAATATGACTCATCAAATTTAAGCTTTGATATACCTTTTTTCTGCATATCACCTTTGCGGTATGAATATTCAAAAAGTGCATCAATATATTTTTCTGTACCGTCTCTCTCATCAAATATCACTGTCTCAACAGTCTCCGGATTATCTTCACATATATACATCACATACCCCGTGATTTTACCGGCTTTCACAAAAACAGCCAGCTCACCGCCACAGGCTTTCATCTCTCTGTTTTTCTGTTCAAAATAAAACTCATCTCTCTTTACATAACAGTCAAATATTTCTGACATTATCTTTTCAGACCTGATTATAAATTCCGACTTCTGTTTTTCTGACAATTCAGCATACCCGATAACCTCAATTTCATTTGATGACATTTCAGCATAAACAGCAGCTTTTATTTCATTTTGTGCTATTTTGTCATACCCTGCCGCCAACAATTTATTGTCAATATTTTTTCTTTCACCATTCCTCGAAACAATCTCAAATGAATTTACCGTATAAACATTTGTAAAATCATATGGGAGATAGATTTTTTCATCAGCCGGCATAAGATAAACAAACGGTGCATCCTTTTCATAAAGATATCTGAAACTCTCTCTTAAGAGTGCATCCATATATCCCCTGTGCCTGTATGCCTTGTCGGTACAAACTCCCACAATATAATATATTGTTTTTTCACTGCCGAAAAGCTGCATACGGTACGGATTCAGATGCAGCATACTCTCTTCACCGTAAATAATCGTCGTGCTCTCTTTCCATCTGTCTGAAAAATAAAACGATATATATTCTGTGCTGTCATCAAAATTATTTTTCCACAACCTCCTGCATACTTCCTCCAGTTTTTTTGTACGCTCACAAGGCTTTATAATTTTCACCTTGGCTTTATCATATCTACTCATGCTTTTTTCCAATCTCCCTGTTTACCATCATATCTAAAAGAATATTTCCAACCGGTCCCTGTCCTGCCTTACAATAGAACATATTTTTCACTCGTTCCCTGTCTTTTCTTCCGTAATCTCCACCGTTTTCAATGACTCCTTTTATCTGTTCAAAAAGTTCGTCAAAATTCTCCGCTTTCTCTCCCGGCGTTACATCCTCATATTCAAAATACATTTCCCTGTCTTTTTCAAGATAATGCTTATAATCATAGCAATAAAACAGTATAGGTCTGTCAAGCAGCAGATAATCAATATAAATACTTGAATAGTCTGTTATCAGTGCTTTTGATTCGATTGTAAGTATCTGTGTGTCTATATCCTCTCTTGTAATATCAATAATATGAGGATATTTTTCAAGATTTTCAATTTCCTCCCTGTGATAAAAATGTTTCTTTATAACAAGATAATAATCTTTCCCTGCAAGGTATTTTTCAAGTTTATCCAGTTCAAAAATCTTTTCAATATGAATAGGTTCTTTTCCTTCATTTCTATGTGTCGGGCAATAAAGTATTATATTTTTACCCGGAAAATAAGGCTTCGGTTTTTTCTCATCAAAAAAAATATCACTTCGTGGCTGCCCCAGACATATTATCTGGTCTTTTCTTCTTCTAAACGCACTCTGATAAATAGGCACAAACATCTCACTTGTCGCAACAAAGTACATTTTTCCAAGCGGTATATAAATAAGACTGTCTCTTAACTTCTGTTTCGGACTGTCCCAGTTTTTTTCATATTTGTTGTCATAAACTACCTTTTTAAGCGGTACACCATGCCAAAGGTCGATTATTATCGCATTTCCGAGGAATGTATGTTCAAGGTCACTTATACCATTCGAGATAACTGCATATCCTGCACGAAGCTGAACTTTTCTTGCTTCTTTTGTTCCCCACAGGCAAGCCTCATATCCCATTTTTCTTATTTCATCAACAATAGTTTTGTCTTTTGTTATCCATACTGCCCTTATATCATCCCTGTCTGATGCCTCTATAAACAACTGTTTTGAGTTGTCTGCAAACCTCTCCCCAAGCCATGCTCCAAATACACACAGCTTGTAATCTCTGGGCATGAGCATTGTAAGAAACATAACAATATACTTAAATACCACTTTAACTGCTTTTAATACTTTTATCATCACTACCCCCAGATAACCTGCATTATTTTTCTTATAGTTCCATTTTTCCAGATGTGATTTTTCTTATAGAACATAATACGATACAATTTCGCTCTGCTGCCAAGAGAAGCATATCCGCTCATAAGCTCATATTCTTCACAATACTTTTCTGCAGCTAATTCTTTTCTGTATATCTCCACAAAAAATTTCACCTGATTTCTTGATGTTTCCATAGCTTCTTTATAACTTTTTCTGCCATTTGCAAGCCTTTTTAAAAGATATACCGGATTATTATTATTTTTAGCACCGACACTGTTGCCTGAATGCTGCCTGTAACTAAGCAGCGGCTTCTTTATAACTTCTATCTTTCCAAAAACCGATGCATATAATGCTGCAAGATAGTCGTGCATGATTATATATTCAGAAGACGCATATTCTGATATTCCGGCTATAAGTTTTTTGTTACACATCATCGTACATCCTGTCACATGATTTTGTATAAGTATCTGTGGCAGTTTTGAATCTGCATTTATATGTGACATTTCAAACATTGAATCTGCATTTATATTTCCGTTTTCATCAATAACTTCCACATCACCATGAACAAGCAGAGGAAAGTCTCTGCCATATCTTTCCTCTGCCTGTTTCATCTTATTAAATGTAATTTCTATCTTGTCCTTTTTCCAAATATCATCCTGGTCGCAGAACATAACATAATCAGACTCTTTCGCATCATTTATCAAAAGAGCGAAATTATTTTTTGCGGAGCCGCTCGGTTTTTCATTTACTTTAAATATTACTTCCTGCTCAACTTCATCTGAAAACTTTTTAACTATCTCCGCCGTTTTGTCACTACTGCGGTCATCCCTTATGACAAGTCTCCATTCTGTATATGTCTGGTCTTTCAGCGACTCAAGCTGTTCTCTTATATATTCCTGTCCATTATAGACAGCCATTATAATAGTAATCACAATAAATCAATTCTCCATTTCCACATATGTCCTTTATCATATGACTTCCACACCATGTGTGCAGCGGGCAGCCACTTATGGTCTTTCCACGATAGAACCATATGCATCATAACCTGTTGTACGGTTTGCCCATTCCGTACTTAAAACCGGTTTGCCCTTAGATGTAAATCCTGTAACCCTGTAACCCGTAAACATTTCAACATGATATACACCTTTATATCTTCCGTTTTTTGCACCCGGCTTAAAAATAAGATCACCTGCTCTAAATTTCATCTTCTGTATCTGTCCCTCAGTCATTTTTCCACTTACTTTTTTGTGATGTATCATACACCACCTGCATATGTCAGCGGCAACAGGTGCATATGATCTGGCTCCAAAATAAGTTCCATACCTTGAGTAAGCACGCCATACAAGTGAACTGCAGTCATAATAACCTCTCTGCATTCTTTTTGGCTGACTATATGTTCCCTTTGCTATTGATTTTGCCTTTCTTATAACTCTATATGTCTTAGGAGTTACAACGGACACTGCACAGCCTACTTTTGCTCCTCCTATATTTGCAACTATGACTGATGTTCCAACTTTTCTCGCTTTTATCTTTCCTTTGCCATTTACCTTCACAACAGAAGATTTTAAAGATTTCCACTTAATTCCTTTTGATATTCCCTTTATTGATAACTTTGAGCTTTTTCCTTTTATCAATACAAGATATGTCCTGTTTATTTTTACCTTAATAACATTAATATAAACATTAAAAGTTGCACCATATATTGTAAATGTAACTGTTGTTTTTCCAGGTTTATATGCCCATATAGAAACAACATTATTTTTTAACTTTGCTGAAACTGACATTGAGGAATTTGATGACTTATAATCAAAGTCGATATTTTGATTTTCTCCGTCTAAAGCAATGTCACTTTTCAACTTAAAATCAAATTTTGTATTGTAATCATATGAAGACATATATTTAGTCTGGCTTGAAGACACAAGCTCGACATTTGACATATCAGGATATACAAAAACACTAAATGTAAGTCTGTCATAATATGTAGACTCATCATATGTATTATCCTCACCGTCGTCTGTATCTTCAGCACTGTCAGATATTATTCCTGTTCCCTTGATTGTAATATCCGCATACACATCAACTTTTCCTGAAGAAAGTGCCTCATACTGTGCACCAAGATTTTCTATATCAGTGACTTTCATAATATTTTCATCACTGACACTCCACTTGACCGATTCGACATCACCTTTTTCACTTGTATAATTGACAAGTGTAAATACACCTGAGTCATGTATCGAAACATTATAATCCTTAATATTCTCAACATCAAACTCAATATTTTTTTCTTCCGCTGCCGCTTTCCTGTAACTTCCCGCAAATGAAAGCAGACTTACGCACATTACAAACGCCAAAAATATGCAAAGTCCTTTTTTGCTCTTATTATAAACTTCATCCACTTTGTTCTTCAATGATCTTTCCTCCTATAAACTGTCTATTATCTTATCTGCTACCTGCGAAGGAGTACATCCGTCAGTCTCTATCACTATATCCGCAGCCGCATTATATTTTGGTGCCCGCTCCTCCATAAGTTTTTTTATGTATGGTATATTCATATTGCCATTTAAAAGTGGTCTGTTGGTACTGTCTTTCACATGAGAATATATTGTCTCCGGTGTTGCCGTAAGAAGTACCACTTTACCTATTTTTTTCATCTTCTCCACATTTACCTCTCTCATCGCCATACCTCCACCGCATGAAACGATACACGGTTCAAGTTCGGCCAACTTATCTATAATGCCTGTTTCTGTTTTTCTGAAATATTCTTCTCCCTCGTCAGCAAAAATCTCTGCAATACTTTTTTTCTCCTGTTTTACAATCATTGCATCCGTATCGTTTTCCTTAACCCCAAGTTTTTTACTTAGAATCCTTGAAGTGCTCGTCTTACCGACCCCCATAAAACCGATCATAAAAATATGTTCCTTCAATCTGTTCATCTGTTCTCTCCCTTTGTCTTTATATTGTAGCCATGCGTTTGCGAAACTATCATAAATCTTGATTAAATTGTGCAGATATAACAAATAGTGTTAGTCGGCATTTTTGTCGTCGTCAGCACTTTGTACTCTAAATGAATGCAATTTTCAAACTAAAAATAATGTATGCTTGCATACAATTATTTTTAATGAAAATTATATGAGTGAAACGAACAGCGAGAAAATTTTATTTTCGAGCTGTAGCATTCATTTATATGGCAGCGTTTTTTGCTGATTTATGTACTGCTACGAACGACAACATAGCGAGAGCGTGCCGACGATATTATTTGTTATATCTGTGCAATTGACACAACATATAGTTAGTTTCGCAATTACCTATTGTATCATAGGATATTTAAAATTGCCCTCAAATCATCAACATTTATCTGCCCCGGTGCACTTGCCTTTCCAAGACAGCCAAATGTCATGGCAGAACCAAAACTTTTCCCTGCCACTCTGCTGACTTTGCCATAGTCTCCCATAGACATTGTTATGACCGGCAATCCGACATTTTTACTTACAAAATCCTGCGTCGCTTCCATCAATGTAAATACATCATGCCTGTTTTGCGGCATACAGGCTAGTTTTGGTATCGAAACACCCTGGGATTTCATAAAACATAATCTTTTGATTATCTCATCATAAGACGGTGTCTTGTCAAAATCATGATACGAACCCACAACAACAACATTTTTTTTAAGAGACTTTACAATGTCCTTCGTGTTTTTTTCGTCCATAAAATATACTTCTATATCGACCATATCAATATCACCGCTCTCTGAAATAGCTATAAGCATATCTTTATATGCAGACTCTTCTATCTCTTTGTTTCCGCCCTCGTTCTTTGTACGGAATGTTGCAAGCAGCGGTTTCTTTCCAACGACGGTTCTCAGCAGACTCGCTGTCTGAAGAATTTTTGAAATATCAGAACTTTCATCATAAAAATCTATTCTCCACTCTATAAGGTCAACACCCTTACTTAATGCAAGTTTTTCTCCCTCCTCAAGTATATCCTCCTGTGTCACTTCCACCACAGGTGCACATATCTTTGGACTCCCCTCTCCTATCGTTATATCTCTAACTCTTATCATCGGTCATTTCCTTTCCTGCCGGATTTTATTCATCATCTTTAAGTGTATCTTTAACTCCTGCCGTAACAGCCACTACTGCTGCCACTACTACCACTACTGCTATAACAACGATTCCTATTACTCCTGCTATAAGTACCATATTACTCCTCATTTCTGCACACTTTTTTGTGCATAGTGCGAAAGTTTTTGACTTTCGCACATAAGATTTGTGTCAAGTGTGCGCAGACACAAATCTTGTGTGTGAAAAATCGGATTTTCCACACTAAAATCCTGCATATATGGATTTTTCACACTATCATCCTAAAGTAAAACGGATATTCACAACCTGCTCATAACGCTATTATAAAATAATATTAACTCCTTGTAAAGTTTACATACCCATATTGTCAAAAAAGGAGCACACCGGCATAAAGCGATGTACTCCTTTTATTTATAATCATGTCATATGTACTAATTTATATTATAAGATGCACGCATCATTATATTTCAAAAATTAGTTGTTGATGAGTTTGTCTCCCTCATTGTTCCAGCTATAAAGCTTACGGATTTCTTCTCCGACTTTCTCTGACTGATGCTCAGAAGCAAGTTTTCTCATAGCCTTGAAGTGAACCTGACGTCCTGCCGGTGACATATCGAGAAGGAATTCTTTTGCGAATGTACCATCCTGAATATCCTTAAGAACCTGTTTCATAGCTTTCTTTGTATCTTCTGTTACGATCTTAGGTCCTGTGATGTAATCGCCATACTCTGCTGTGTTAGAGATAGAATATCTCATTCCTGCGAAACCTGACTGGTAGATAAGATCTACGATAAGTTTCATCTCATGGATACACTCAAAGTATGCATTTCTTGGATCATATCCTGCTTCGCAAAGTGTCTCAAAACCAGCCTGCATAAGTGCACAAACACCACCACAAAGTACAGCCTGCTCACCGAAGAGGTCTGTCTCTGTCTCTGTACGGAATGTTGTCTCAAGAACACCAGCTCTTGCTCCACCGATACCAAGTGCATATGCAAGTGCCATGTCAAGTGCCTTACCTGTTGCATCCTGCTCTACTGCTACAAGACAAGGTGTTCCTTTTCCTGCCTGATACTCAGAACGTACTGTATGACCTGGTGCTTTAGGAGCGATCATTGTTACATCTACATCCTTTGGAGGTACGATACATCCAAAATGAATATTAAATCCATGAGCAAACATAAGCATATTTCCTGCTTCAAGGTTTGGCTCAATGTCGGCTTTATACATATCTGCCTGCTTCTCATCATTGATAAGAATCATGATAATGTCAGCCTTCTTTGCAGCTTCTGCTGCTGTATATACTTTAAAGCCCTGCTTTTCAGCCTTTGCCCAAGATTTTGAACCTTCATAAAGACCGATAATGACATCACAACCTGACTCCTTAAGGTTGAGTGCATGAGCATGACCCTGACTACCATATCCGATAATGGCGATTGTCTTGCCATCCAATAAAGATAAATTACAATCATCCTGATAAAAAATTCTTGCTTCTGCCATTTTATTTTCCTCCTGTGAAAATTAATTAATATATGTGAAGTACAGACTATCGCCTGCGCTATCGACAATTTTAATCTGCTTAATCGAAATCATCAAGCATTACCTCAGCACCTCTGCTTAGTCCTGCAATACCTGTTCTCACAAGTTCCTTGATCTCATAACCGTCAAGAAGTTTGATAAATGCATTAAGCTTTGTCTGATTTCCGGTAAGTTCTATCATCATAGTGTCAACTCCGACATCTACTATCTTACCTCTGAATGTATCAGCTATAGCTATTATCTCAGGTCTGTTTGATGCCTCTACACCAACTGTAATCAAAACCAGCTCCCTGCATACTGAATGTCCGCTCTTAAGTTCCTTGACACATCTTACATCCTCAAGCTTTGCAAGCTGTTTTTCAATCTGGTCAAGGATGTGGTCATCTCCCCTGACTACGACAGTCATGCGTGAATACTCAGCATTTTCTGTTTCACCAACCGTGAGACTGTCTATATTGTAACCACGTCTGCTGAACAATCCCGATATACGGCTAAGTACACCTGACGTGTTATCAACCAATATTGATAATACTTTCTTTTTCATAAGTTTCCTCCAAAACAGGATTTTAAATCGATAACAGTCCGTCAATATTTAATATTTATAATCGTGTAAATATTAAATGAACTTTATCTTAACTACCATGTTTCATTTTAGCAATATGACAATGGTTTGTCAATAAACTAAAAAATAAAAAAACATATTTATGTCATTCCACTTTTCTTTACTTTGAGCAAACCGCTTTTTACTTTACTTTTTTTAGTATTTTTCACTACATACTTAATTTTACCTGATGAATACTTTAATTGTGTTATATAGTATGAATTTCCGTATTTTTTAACGGGACTCCATATAAGTTTTGCATTTTTTTCTTTGTAGTTAAAAATATAAAGCCTGTTATAAGCCGTATAATAATACTTATTGCTGTTAAACTTTATAAAACAACTGCCTTTTACTTTTAACAGACATTTTGCTTTTCCGGAACTGATATGTGCCCTTTTATATATTCCTGAATTATTCATAAACACCCAGTAACTTCCCCTGTAATCAAATGCACTCGTCACTTTCTTAAAATAAGCCGTATCATAAATTTTGCTGTTCACACCAGATGAATCAAACCCTGAATATCCATGATTTCTCATATATTTATCACTCGCAAGAAAATACTTGTGATACACCACTCCATCCTGATTTTTGCCGTTGTCACTGTCAACAGAATCATCCCATGTAACATCAACATTATACCAGTTTGAACCTATCTTAATCTGATTCCACACATGATCCATATACTCCGAATCAACGAAATGCACTGAGAATCCCAGTTTTTCCATAACCGCAGCATATGCAAGTGAATAACCCTGGCAGTTTCCTTTATGTTTTACCAGGACACCATACTCGGTAAGTCTTGAATTATTTGAACCCTTATCCTCATATGAAGTATCCTTTGCTATCTGGTCATGAACAAAAAGAGCCTTGTCAACACTGTTCATCCCAGGCTTTATCTTAGAAGTTATCTTGTTTATCTCTTTATTTAGCTTTGCTGCAGCTTTTTTTATAGCAGCCTCTTTTACTGAACCGTTTGTTTTTTTATATTCTGATGCATAACCAAGTTCTATCTTTGTTATTTTTCCGGTTGTCCCTGTATATTCCAGAGAATAGCTGTGATTGTTATAAAATATCATTGTTGTCTTATTTACAACCTCAGTCATAATCTCTTTTATAGTGCTTTTATCACTGTCAACATAAAGTTCAAAAGAACTTACATCCACTTCTGTTTTATAATTTTTGTATGCCTGTATGACTTTTGTTTTCAACCTTTCATAATCCGTCTTTTCCATTGCCGATACTCTTTGCCCAAGAGCATCTGAAAAACACATGAGCATACATATAAGCATACAGCAGATGTATATACATCTGCTGTGTCTAAAACATATGTCTTTCTTCAACATAAACATATCTGTGATATATTTTTCTCTTTTCTCATTTAATATCTCTTTAGTTCTTATAGCAATACACCTGCCTAACCATTGATAATCCTGCGTGCAGAAATATACCATCTTTTAATCATCTGCAACACCTATAAGATGGTTGATAAACTGCTGCGCCGTACGGCCTGAAATACCGCCGTGGCTTAATTCCCACTTGTTTGCCTCAAGCCTTAACTCGTCCTCTGTAAGCTTAATCTCAGGATATTTCTTTGCAAGATTGATAACAATATCAAAATATTCCTGCTGTGATGGTCTGTAGTAACCAATCGTAACACCAAATCTTGCAACAAGCGATAACTTCTCCTGCATGGTATCTGAGCGGTGAAGTTCATCCTTCGACATATCGGAACGGTCGCTCCATGTCTCTCTTATAAGATGTCTTCTGTTTGAAGTTGCATATATAAGAATATTGTCAGGTTTCGTTTCAAGACCGCCCTCTATAACAGCTTTAAGATATTTATATTCAATCTCAAATTCCTCAAATGAGAGATCATCCATATAGATTATAAATCTATAATTTCTGTTCTTTATCTCAGAGATTATCGTCGAGAGATCTTTAAATTCATGCTTATAAACCTCTATCATTCTAAGTCCCTGACTGTAATATTTATTTAAGATAGCCTTGATACTCGTTGACTTTCCTGTACCTGCATCACCGAAAAGAAGAACATTGTTTGCTTTCTTTCCCTTTACGAATGCCTCAGTGTTTTCAATAAGTTTCTGTTTCTGTGACTCATATCCTATAAGGTCATCAAGTGACATATTTCCCGTTGTCGTGATAGGCTCTAATATCTCACCTGCCTGTCTCGTATTCTCATTGTGATTTACTCTGAATGCCTTATTAAGACCAAACTTTCCGACACCGTAAGTCCTGTAAAAATCTGTTACTATCTTATACATCTCAGACTCATCTTCTGCCTTTTCAATATCAGTGCTAAGCTGCTGGACTTTCTCGCTTACGCTCTTATTAAATATCTGCTCACTTTTAACGATTGCCTTGTAATTTAACACAACACTGAAACAGTCGATTCCAAGCTCTTTTTCAATAGCCGAAAAATCATAGTCAAAAAGCTGTTTGAATATGGCAAAATCTCCCTTTGCAAACTCGTTTACCGTACCCTCGTTCGCTCCAACTTTCTCAGAGACGAGAGTGAATGGATTTTCACTCATCGCAAGGAGAAATGCAAGGTAATTATGCCAGAGATTTTTGTCAAAACCATAGCGTGTTGAAAGGTCAAGAAGATTATGTATCTGGTCATATATCTCCGTAACAAGATCCTCTTTCACATACTGACCTGTTGAAAACCTCTGAAAAATGTCGGCAAGCTTAAATAAAATGCTGTCTTTTCCTATATTTCTGTAAATTACAAGTTTTGATGTCAAACGATACATCGAAAAATCGCCTCCAATTTTTAACTTCTGTTATTTATTTCTAAAACCAACTCTTAGCTGTATATCTTATGCAATTACGATTGCACAGATTTCTAACATCTAATCATAGTTACATTTTAATTTATAAATTTAATTTTTTTACATTCTCTCAGGTGCTTCAAGTCCTAAAAGATCGATAGCTGTTTCAAGAACTTTTCCAACCAATGCACTGAGTTTTATATATGAGTCTCTCTGCTTTTCATTTTCATTTGTCACTATCTTATTTTCATGATAGAACTTATTGAATGTATCTGAAAGTTCATATACGAACTGGCATATCTTGTGCGGTGCGTGCTCCTCAAATGCAGCGTTTACTGTCTCTGACCACTTTGTGAGGGCGAGCATCACATCTGTTTCAGATTTGCTGTCAGCAGGCTCAATAGCTGATTTTTCATCAACAGTTATATTCTGTGCTTTTACTTTTGCAAGAAGTGATTTTGTGCGGACTATCGTATATAAGATATATGGTCCTGTATTTCCCTCAAATGATGTAAATCTGTCAACATCGAATATATAATCTTTTGATGCCTGATTGCTTAAGTCACCGTATTTGATGGCTGCAAGGCTTATCTTAGCTGCCGCATCATCTATCATATCCTTGTCCATATCCCTGTCTTTCATCTTGTCAAGTACCTGTTCATTTACATCTTCAAGAAGTTTTTCAAGCCTTAACACTCCGCCGTCACGAGTCTTAAATGGTTTGCCGTCCTTGCCGTTCATAGTACCAAATCCTACGAACTCAAGTTTTACATCTTCACCGATTATCTTTGTCTTTCTCGCACATCTGAATACCTGCTCAAAGTAAAGTGACTGTCTCTTATCAACTACATAGATTATCTCATCAGGATCAAAAAGTCTGCGTCTCTCAACGATAGTCGCAAGGTCAGTTGTATTGTAAAGAGTTGCTCCGTTTGATTTAAGAATCATACAAGGTGGTATTTCTTTTGTGTCAGTCTCCTCTTTTACATCAACGACAAGTGCCCCCTGATCGATGTGTGCATATCCACCGTCTTTCATATCCTGCACCATCTGTGGAATATATGGCTGTGCATCAGACTCTTTCTTCCAGAGGTCAAACTCTACGTTTAACTTTGTATAAATCTTCTTTAAATCTGCAACAGACACATTGATAATGTGCTGCCAGAGTGCAAGATAACCTTTTCTTCCCGACTGGAGTTCGGCTGTTGCTGTCTGTGCTTCCTCTTTATACTCCGGATGCTCTTTTGAATAACCTGATGCATAAGGATATATCTCCTCGAGGTCAGACATTGTAAATGGAGGCTCTGTAGGATATTCCCCGTCAAAACTCTCATCAAAATATACAAGTTCAGGTTTGCGGTGTTTTAACTCTGTAATGATAAGACCTATCTGAAGTCCCCAGTCTCCAAGATGAACATCACCGATTACCTTATGTCCAAGATAACGCGCCGTTCTCTTTATGCTCTCACCGATAACTGCTGAGCGAAGATGCCCCACATGGAGTGGTTTTGCAACATTTGCTCCGCCGTAGTCGATAACTATTGTTTCCGGATTTTCGGCTTTATCAAGACCGAGTGTCTCTGATGCCGCCATCTTATTTATGTAATCAGCAAGAAATCTGTCACTTACACTCATATTTATAAATCCTGGTGCCTGTGCAGCTATCTCCTTAAAACTTTCACTGTCTTTTAAAAATTCAACAACTTCATTTGCCATCTGTATAGGAGCTTTGTGGTACTCTTTAGCTGCCGCAAGCGCTCCGTTACACTGATACTGGCAAAGATCAGGTCTATTTGAAACACCAACCTTTGCATATTTCTTATCATAGCCCGCTTTTTCAAAAGCAGCACTAAGTTCTTCCTGTAATATCTCGATTACTTTTTTCATTAAAATTTATTCCTCCAATCTGTCTATTTCATCAAAAAATCCCGCAAATGTCTTTTTACAGCACATAGGATTTAATATTGTCATTCCATCACCTGCAAGTCCGGTAACCGCAAATGACATTGCAACTCTGTGGTCATTATATGTCTCTATATTTGTATTTTTAGGTGTACCGGGATGTATCTTTACACCGTCAGGCAGTTCATTACATAATATCCCCATCTTAGCCAGTTCGTCAACAATAACTTTTATCCTGTCGGATTCCTGACCTCTTATATGTGCTATCCCCGTTATAGTAACTTCCGAGTCAGCAAAAGGTGCTATCGCCGCAAGCGTAAGAGCCTGGTCTGAAAAATCTGACATTTTAACTTCCATTCCCTTTAACTTACCGTCAGGTCCCTTAAGCCAGAGATTTTGTCTGCCATCACGCTCCCAGCTTACAGTGCATCCCATCTTTTCAAGCAGTTTTATAAACTTCATGTCACCCTGAAGCGACTCTTTACGCATACGCTTAACCATAGCCCACTTTCCTGTCGCCGCCGCAAGTGCATAAAAATAACACGCCGCCGATACATCAGGCTCTATATCATAATCCCTTGCAATATAATCTCCACCTCTTACACGGTAGCTGTCATTTTCAAGTTTTTCAACACCCCTATGCCCAAACTGTTTCATCATCTGCTCAGTCATCTCAACATATGACCTTGCCTCTCTCGTCCCTGTCATTTTAATAGTAACATCATCAAATGCAATCGGTAAGACCATCAAAAGTGCACTTAAAAACTGACTGCTCCTGTCTATGTTTAGAGCAACAGCCTTAGGCTCATTTATTCTTTCTATATTTAATAATTTTTTCTTAGGTTCATCTGCCTTATCATTATTTAATTTTACTTTTCCTGATATATCAGTCCTGTTTTTTTCAGGTTCATCCGAATATATCTCAGCTTTTTCTTTAACATCTCCGACAGGATTTCTTCCATATAAAATACCTCTTACTTTCATCGGGAAAGTATATTCTTCACCGAGCCATGTAAACTCTGCCCCAAGACTTTCAAGTGCCTCAAGCAGTTCACGCATAGGCCTTTTTCTCATCTGGTCTGACGAATCAAGCACATACTCACCATCCCCCATTGCCGTAAAAGCCGTAAGAAACCTTGCCGCAGTTCCTGCACTGCCCACATATATCCCGGCAGTTTTATTTGGAATATTTCCTCCATGCCCCTCTATTATGACAGTGCACCTTTTCTCATCAGCTTCAACTTTAAATCCCATACTTTCAAGTGCCTTTAAAAAGTGAACCGAGTCCTCACTAAACGCTGCTCCCTCAAGCCTCGATGTTCCGTCTGCCATCGCAGCGAGCAGAAGTGCCCTGTTTGTCATGCTTTTTGAACCTGGAACTTCTGCCACTATATCTTCTTTTAAATATTTTTTTACTTTGTAACTTGTCATTATCTTAATCCTTGTTTTTATGATGTTTAATGTATTGCATTATTAATATTTTCCAAATAAATTTTTAATCCTCACATCATTTTTATTTATTAGAAATTGCTATCTTATAGTGTACGATACAGCAAAGATTTAGTCAAATTATTTCTTTATAGCTATTATCTTACATAATTTCTCCACCGTTTTTTCTATATTACTCTCTTCGACACCGAGATAATTCATCACAAATATATGCTCTGTTCTGTTTTCTTTCAGATGGTAAAAGCCCGACAGCGGTGACATTTTTATCCCCTCTTTTGCTGCCCGTCTTACAAATTCTTCATCACTGTATTTCGTTTTTATCTCCATCAAAAACTGCAGCCCTGCATCCTCTTCATGCACTGTAACATATTTGTTAAGTTTACTTTTCTTTATAGCCAAAAACAGTTTTTTTCGCTTGTCCGAATAATATTTTCTCATTCTGTTTATATGCTTCTCAAAACACCCCTCGTCTATAAACTTTGCAAGCGTGTACTGTTCAAAATTTGACACTGTACATGAATAGAAAAACAGCGTTTTATAAAATTTATCCAACAATTTTTCCGGCAGTACCATATAACTAATTCTGACTGTTGACGAAAGTGTTTTTGTAAATGTATTTATGTAGATGACTTTCTCCGACACATCTATACTTTGCAATGCAGGTATTGGCTGTCCGTTCAGCCTAAGCTCACTGTCATAATCATCTTCTATTATATATCTTTCTTCATCCTGATTTGCCCATCCTAAAAGTTCATATCTCCTGCTTATCGGCATTACTATTCCTGTCGGGAAATGATGCGACGGTGTGATATGAAGTATGTCTATCTTTTTTTCACTTATCTGCGATGGAATAACACCGTACTCATCCATTCCTATATAATCCTGTTTTACACCGTGACACCTGTAAATTTTTGAAATCTTATCGTATCCGGGATCTTCAACACCGTATTTCTTGTCCATTCCAAGAAGCTGTATGATAAGACCATAAAGATACTCAGTACCCGCTCCGACTATTATCTGTTCGGGGGCAACTATCATTCCCCTGAACTCCTTAAGATGCTTTGCTATTGCCCTTCTAAGCTCCATAGCACCACCACTTGGTGGATTTGTCATAAGTGCATTTTGCTGTTCTGATAAAACCTGCCTTATCAGTTTTGTCCATATGGTAAAAGGAAACATATCGGAAATCATTTTGTTTTTTGTAAAATCCGCAATATATCTTCCCTCTGTCCGAGCCTGTGAAATTGCAAATTCCTCATCAATCCTGTCACACATTTTTTCTTTCACAAGATTTATATGCTCAACACCATTTTTAATAGAAGTCTTTTCCCTCTCATTTTCCATTGCACTACTGTCCCAGATATAACCACTTTTAATATCAGAAACATAATAGCCTTTTTTGGCAATCGAATATATATATCCCTCGGCAAGCAACTGGGCATATGCATTCTCAACTGTAATGACGCTTATACCCAGATTTTTTGCAAGACTTCTCTTTGACGGAAGTTTTTCATTTTTCTCCAAGACCCCTTTTTTTATATCATTTTTGATACATTTATATAAATGTTCATAAAGTGAATCTGAACCTATATCTGCAAATGAATATGTAAGCATATCTGTTAATCCTTTCAAACTGACCTTTTTGAATATGTTTATTTTGACGATTTTTTTATATCCAGATACTATTATAATCTTGTGTATGCTGAATGTAAAGAATATTACATAGTGATTCAAAACTATGCGTAACAGTTCAGCTTTCCATTTATTACATTTTCATACAAATTTAAAATAAACATTTACGAATTTTGGAGGAAAAACGATGAATAAAAGATATGAACTTAATAAAGAACTTGCACAGATGTTAAAAGGCGGAGTTATCATGGATGTAACTACTCCTGAGCAGGCAAAGATTGCACAGGAAGCCGGTGCTTGTGCTGTTATGGCACTTGAGAGAATCCCTGCTGACATAAGAGCAGCCGGTGGTGTTTCAAGAATGAGTGACCCAAAAATGATAAAAGGTATTCAGGAAGCAGTTTCAATCCCTGTAATGGCAAAATGCCGTATCGGTCACTTTGCAGAAGCCCAGGTACTTGAAGCCATTGAGATTGATTACATAGATGAAAGCGAAGTATTATCGCCAGCCGATGATGTTTACCATATCAACAAGAGAGATTTCAAAGTTCCTTTCGTATGTGGAGCAAAAGATCTCGGCGAGGCACTCAGAAGAATCAACGAAGGTGCATCTATGATTAGAACAAAAGGCGAACCGGGAACAGGTGACATTGTTCAGGCTGTAAGACATATGCGTATGATGAACAGTGCAATACGAAAGCTCACAAGCCTTAGAGAAGATGAACTTTTTGAAGCGGCAAAACAGTATCAGGTACCTTATGAACTTGTAGAGTATGTTCACGAGAACGGTAAACTTCCTGTTGTAAACTTCGCAGCCGGCGGCGTTGCTACTCCTGCTGATGCAGCACTTATGATGCAGCTTGGTGCTGAAGGTGTATTCGTAGGTTCCGGTATATTCAAATCAGGAAATCCTGCAAAAAGAGCCGCTGCTATCGTAAAGGCAGTAACAAACTATACAGATGCAAAACTTATAGCAGAACTTTCAGAGGACTTAGGAGAAGCAATGGTCGGTATCAATGAACAGGAAATTGCACTTCTTATGGCTGAAAGAGGTAAATAAGGAGAAAAAATCATATACGCAAATTTTTTCACTAAATAAATTTGAAAATCAGAAAAGAGGGATACGGCTATGAATATTGGAGTCTTAGCTTTACAGGGTGCTTTTATTGAGCATGAAAAGGTACTTGATAAACTTGGTGTTGATTATACGGAGCTTCGTCAGAAATCTGACCTTGATACCAAACTTGACGGTATCATTCTTCCCGGCGGTGAGAGTACGGTTCAGGGAAAACTTTTAAGAGAGCTGGATATGTTTGAGAATATAAAAGAACAGATTGAGGATGGTCTTCCCGTTCTCGCCACTTGTGCCGGTATGATTCTTCTTGCTAAGGATATTGAAGATGATGACACTAAACACCTCTCAACACTTCCTATCACAGTTAAAAGAAATGCTTACGGCAGACAGCTCGGAAGTTTTTATACGGAAAGTGATTATGAGGGACTTGGTGAAATCCCGATGACTTTTATACGCGCACCCTTTGTTGCCGAGGCAAAACCGGAAGTCGATGTAACGGCTGTTGTCAATGACAATATCGTAGGAGTTGAATATAAAAATCAAATTGCCATCTCTTTCCATCCTGAACTTGATGAGAGTACGAAAATTCATGAAAGATTTTTGAAAATGTGTGAAAGTCCCACTGTTGCACAAGCATAAATTTGAGATATAATGTAAAATCATCTATACTCAATAAATAAAATACACTTTATGTTGCAAATTAAAAAGCTGCTTGTTTTAATTTTAACAGGCAGCTTTTATTAAAACTGTAAAATTATTAAAATTCTCCCCACTCAAACCCATTTGTTTTTATGATACACAATCTCTCACTTAGTATATTTCTATACATATTATCTTAATACAAAAATATATACACCTGAAATAATTCCGCCCACAATTTTGATGTTAAAATATTACATCCATCTATAATCATGCATCCTGTTTTCTCAACTCCCTGACTTTCTGCATAAACACCGGCTTATTGGCAAATACAAAACTGCGCTTACTGTAATTATAATTTATCACATCAAGCATATCATCTTCCGTTCTCAATATGCAGTCATTTATATCTATGTAAATCTTTTCTCCTGAAAGGTCGTCTATATCAAATATATTATCACATATGACTATCTCTTTTACACCAGCCGCCGCTTTTTCGCACCACTTTATGTCATATCCCAAATTCTTTGCAAGAATTCTTACTCTCTCTGCCATTACGGAATGTTCATTTTCATTTATATAAAAACTGTCTGCACTTTCAAAAAGTTCCCTGAAAGGCTTCTCATTGAAATCAAGTTCAAATATTCTGTTTTCACCTGCTTTTCCGGTAATTCCATGAATGGCATCATCGTATGCGAGCATTACCGTTTTTGCCCGGTTGTATTCGCCATTGTGAAGTCCCTCATATACTATCTGGAACATTGAATTTAAAAATGTGTCTGTCATTCTGTCTAGGTCTTTTTCAGTTGTGTACTTTACAAAGAAATTTATCCAGTTTCTCCACGCATAATATGTAGGAAATGTGTTTACAGTTTCCTTTTTTGCCCCCATTGCATGAAGTGCTTTTGATGTTCCTACAGATGCCACTTTCATTCCTGACTTATTGCAAAGATAACACCACTCCGTATCATCCCAGTAAAGAAAATTTTCTTCAGGCATAAATCCAATCTTATCTATCGTGCTTCTTCTTATCATAAGCGAGCAGGCAGCTACACTGTCTACATAAAGATAATCAGGCATGGATCCATCCTCATACATATCAAGATGAGGTACATCCGTACAGAAATATTCAAAATCTATCGTCTGTCCGAACTGCTGAATATAATCAGGTGCTTCAAGATGATATATCTTTGATGCCGCCATACCCACTTCGTCATGCTCCTCAAGAAATTCATATAGATTTCCTATTGCATTTTCATCGAGCATCGCATCATTGTCAACACACATAAGATATTCATATCCCTCTTTGTATGCCGCACGAAGTCCTGTATTAAATCCGCCCGAACCACCAAGATTTTCTTTATTTACAATAAGTCTTACCTTATCACCGTATTTTTCCTTAATAGCCTCCGGTGCACCATCTGTTGACGCATTGTCAACCACATACAGATCATAATCAGTAAATTTATTTTCAAGGATACACTGAATACATTCAAGCACCTTGTCAACTTTATTAAAATTACATATTACTATACCTATTTTCTTCAATATTATATCCCCTTTCCGATTATTCCTTCCAGTTCATTAAATAACAAACTGTGATATGTGCCTATAGTACCTTTCCCTACACTTTTTATATCGGTCGAAACACCGGTATTCTTTGCTGTTTCTTTCCAGACTTTTCCTGCTGAGTATGCCGTATAAAAATACTTCTCACTTAATCCATGTTTTCTGTCATATTTACTTCCATTTATTCCAGTTTCTGTTTTATTGTCCGCTGTTTCTGCAAATTGAATTTTGCTCCTATCGCCCGCCGCAGATACATGAGACAAATATGCCCCCGCTGCAAACAATGCACAGAGAGCAGACAGCATACATCCCGTTCCGCTGACTTTTCTCATCCTGCTGTCCCCACCATCTATTTTTAACACATTTTCCCCATCGGAGATAATGTCAATATTTCCACTTATAAAAGCAACCGTATTATATTTACCGGCAAGAGCCATTGCTGCTCTTTCCTGTTCCTCCTCCGACAGTTTTATACTACTCTCCACTCCGTTTGATTTGATTTTTATATTTTCTTTATCTTCTGACAACCCTATTTTATTTTCAGAAAAATCACTCTTTAATCTTTCTTTAGTGCTAAAATCTGCTTCTTCTATGTTAAGTTTTTCAAAATCAAATAAATTCTTTGCTTCTCTGCCAAAATTTTTAAATTCAAGCAAAATCTTTGCCTCTTCCTGGTTACATCTTATTATGTCAGGGTGCACATTTGCAAGTATGTCCTTTGCACATTTTTTTCTATAATTACTTGCACCGACTCCGACAGGGTCAAATATCACCGGATGTCCGAGTTTATTTGCAAATTTTCCTGCCGCAATATATGCCGCTATCTTTTCATCAGACGGCACTCCCATATTTAAAAGCGTTGCCGATGTAATCTGCGTTATCTCCTCCATTTCCTTTATGTCCTGTGCCATTATCGCACTTCCACCTGCTGCAAGCAGCATATTTGCAACATCCTGCATAGTCACAACATTTGTAAGGCAGTGCACATTTGGAGCTGTGCTTTTTATATACCCGATATTTTCATTTACTATATTTTCCAGGGCTCGTTTGCTCTTTATGACACTGCTTTTGATACTGCCACTTTTTGTAGTATCATTCTTCGCCTCATCTTTCTTAAACTTTTCACCAAATTTATTTTTTTCATTATCTGAGTCTTTAGACTTTTCATCTATCATCATAATAAACTTCCTTATTTTTATACAATATGTTCATCACATCTACTCAAAAAACTCCGTCACTCCACTCTTTTTAAGTGCAGTCACAAGTACAAATGCAAGAATACTTCCTGCTACAGTTGATATAAGAAACGGAACAACATACACAAACATTCCTATATCCTGAAGTCCCATCGCATATTTTGCCACCGGATAAGCCGCTATTCCACCAAGCACACCTGTTCCAAATGCCTCGGCAACACAGGTAGGAAGCACCTTTTTTGAAAATTTATAGACAAGACCACAGCATAAAGCACCGACCATACTTCCCGGAAATGCAAGAAAACTTCCAAGCCCTAAGATATTTCTGAGCAAACTTGCCACAAAAGCAATACCAACACTGTAACCGGGTCCTAAAAGAACCGCCGACAAAATATTTATCATGTGCTGAACAGGTGCACACTTACTTGATGCAACAGGCACACTAAGCATACTTCCCACCACCGCAAGAGCCGTAAAAACACCTGCCATAGCTAGTTTCTTTGTTGTTTTTGATTTCATTTTTATCCTCTTTTCTTATTATATGTACTCTCGGTATCTCCTCAAAACGAGTCATTTATCCCTCAAAAAAACACTCCCAAAGCAATACTTTTTCGGGTTTAATACAAAATTTACTCATTTACACAAGTCTGGCAGTCACTGTCAAACCATTGAATAAATAACAACCTTTAGGGTATTCACTTTGAGAGTGTATATATTTACTTGTAAATATATTTTTAGACTGTAAACATAAATGTACTTAATGTATCATTGAGCCCGTACACCAATTATATTAAGCCATAAATTCTTTAACTTTTGCGTAGATACCTTCACTGTCAAGACCGTATTTCTTGATAAGTTCTACTGCAGGACCAGACTCGCCGTAAGTATCATTTACACCAATCTTAAGAACCTTAGTTGGTGCTTTTGCACTGAGACAATCACATACTGCACTTCCAAGTCCACCAATAACAGAGTGTTCCTCAATAGTAACAACTTTTCCTGTCTCCTTAGCAGCCGCAACTATGAGTTCCTCATCGAGAGGTTTGATAGTATGAATATTGATAACTTTCGCATCAATTCCATCTGCTGCAAGTTTTTCTGCTGCCGCAAGTGTCTCAGAAACCTCAAGTCCTGTTGCAACAAGTGTTACATCTTTTCCTTCGCGGAGAACAACACCTTTTCCAAGTTCAAATTTGTAATCAGGTCTGTCGTTTATTACAGGTACGGCAAGTCTTCCGAAACGGATATATACCGGACCTTCATGGTCAAGTGCTGCCTTTACTGCTGCTTTTGCTTCAACATCATCTGATGGATTCATAACTACCATTCCCGGAATTGTACGCATAAGTGCAAGGTCTTCACAACACTGATGTGTCGCACCGTCTTCACCTACTGAAATTCCTGCATGAGTTGCACCAATCTTTACATTGAGTTTCGGATATCCTACTGAGTTGCGAACCTGCTCAAAAGCACGTCCTGCTGCAAACATTGCAAATGAACTTACAAATGGGATTTTTCCTGTTGTTGCAAGTCCTGCCGCAATACCCATCATGTTACACTCAGCAATACCACAATCTATATGTCTTTCAGGATAAGCTTTCTTGAAGATACCTGTCTTTGTTGCTGCTGCTAAGTCAGCATCAAGTACAACAAGATTTGGATACTGCTCTGCAAGCTCTGTCAAAGCATTACCATAGCTTTCTCTTGTAGCAATTTTCTTTACTTCTGCCATTTTTTCCTCCTATCTGCTTATTTCAAGCCCTCACCGATTTTTTCAAGGTCAGCCATTGCCTGTGCATACTGCTCATCATTTGGAGCTGTACCATGCCAGCTTACATTGTTCTCCATGAAAGATACACCTTTACCTTTCACACTCTTCATAATGATAGCCGTAGGCATTCCTTTAGTTTCTCTTGCTTTCTTAAATGCATCTGCAATCTGTTCAAAATCGTGTGCATCAATCTCAATAACATTGAAATTAAATGCCTTAAACTTGTCTGTAATAGGATATGGTGAACAAACATCCTCAATCTTTCCGTCAATCTGAAGTCCGTTATTATCAACAATAACACAAAGATTATCAAGTTTTCTTGCTCCGGCAAACATAGAAGCCTCCCAGACCTGTCCTTCCTGAATCTCACCATCACCAAGAAGTGTATATACTCTGTATGATGCATCATCAAGCTTTGCTGAAAGAGCCATACCAACTGCTGCTGATATACCCTGTCCGAGTGAACCGCTTGACATATCAACGCCCGGAATATGCTTCATGTCAGGATGCCCCTGAAGATATGAACCTACATGACGGAGTGTCTTTAAATCTTCAACTGGGAAAAATCCTCTCTGTGCAAGTGTTGAATATAAACCTGGTGCGATATGACCTTTTGATAAAACGAAACGATCTCTGTCTGCTTTCTTAGGATCTTTAGGGTCGATATTCATCTCCTCAAAATATAAATATGTTAAGAGGTCTGCTGCAGATAAAGATCCACCCGGATGTCCTGATTTTGCGCTGTGTACTGCTGTAACAATGCCCTTGCGGACTTCATTTGCAGTTTTCTTTAATGCTAAAATATCCATGATATCTTCCTTTCTCTCAAAATTATTTTTATATGCCATACTCAATCTGTTATTACGGCACTTTCAAGTTTGTGCAAAGCACAAATCTTGTGCATGAAAATTTATTTTCATGCTTTATTCTCCAAAAACAGCTATGCTGTCATTTCCGGTATTCTCAGCTTACTATTTACCAAAGACAGCTATGTAGTCCTTCTGGAATTTTTCAATACCCTGATCTGTAAGAGGATGCTTTGTCATCTGTTCTATTACACTGTAAGGAACTGTTGCAATGTCTGCACCTGCAAGTGCACAGTCTGTTACATGGATAGGGTTACGAACGCTTGCTGCAATTATCTCTGTCTTAATCTCAGGATAGTTTGCAAAAATATCTGCAATGCTCTGGATAAGATCGATACCAGGTGTTGAAATATCATCAAGACGGCCGAGGAATGGTGAAACATAAGCTGCACCTGCTCTTGCTGCAAGAAGTGCCTGGTTTGCTGAGAAGATAAGTGTTACATTACATTTAATTCCCTCACTTGAAAGAACTTTTGTTGCCTTAAGACCTTCAACTGTCATAGGAATCTTAACGATCATGTTCTTGTGAAGTTTTGCAATTTCTCTTCCTTCTTTAATCATTCCCTCTGCATCTACTGTTGTAGCTTTAACCTCTCCACTGATAGGTCCGTCAACGATTTCAGCGATTTCTTTTAAAACTTCTTCCTGGCTCTTTCCACCCTCTTTTGCGATAAGTGACGGATTTGTTGTTACACCACAGATAACTCCCATATCATTGGCTTTCTTAATGTCCTCAATCTTTGCTGTGTCTACGAAAAATTTCATACTCTTATTTCCTCCTTAAAATATCATTGTTTATTTTTTTTTAAATTATTATATAAAACTCTAAACGAGTTTGTTAATGTGATTATACAACTTTTACTACCTAAGGTCAACGATATGATTAAATTCATTTGACAAAATTTTAATTTGCCGCATTTTCTCCTCAGCCGGCTTATAACCTTTAACATATATTTTACAGAAAAAATCAATAAAACCAGAAGTTTTTCCAGTCATTCTTATATACCCTGTAAGGTCTGCCGCCGGTTTTAAAGCCTTTTATCAGCTTTCCTGCCGAATCAGTTTCAATAAACTTTCCTTTATCACTGCAGCAATATATATATCTGCTGTCTCCTTTTATTATATTGCCATTATTTGATGTTTTTTCAAAAGCCTTTTTTTCCGAAACACGATAATTTTTTGCAGATTCATTTACCTTAAACTGGTAATAATATGACTTATCATTTGATTTCTTTGCATATTTTCCTGCATTATTGTTCAACATTGTTATCAGAGTGCCTGACGAATTGCTGGTAAGTGCATTTTGTCCATACTGTGATCTAAACGGATCAGGCTTTTTCTTTCCCTGATTTAAAATAGACTCTATACTGTCAGTATCGTCTGTTGCTGAAGGATCTGCAGTTGCCGACTCATCTGCATCATCTTTAGAATATTTCTTAAGAACTTTTTTCTTAAGATTTTTACATTTTGCCCATATGTCCTTATCGGCAATAATGTAATCAAGCTTTGGAAGCAGACTTCCCACATTGCTGACCTTAAATATACTTGACAGCGATTTTGAACTTATAATAAGTTTGTTCGTTCCGCAGACCTGAACTGAATTTATATCTATCCAGTTTGCCTTTTTACCGGATTTTTTATACATCTCTGAAAGAAAATTATCAAAATCAAGTGCAAGACTTACTTTTCCCGTCTCAAGCTCAAGGCTCATTATCCTGCTGTTTCTTGAAGTCTTTTTTCCGAGTGCACTAGCTATAAAATATATATTTCCATAACCGTCATAAGCAAACTCTCCATCCTGCTTATATCCGTTTACCTGATAAATTCTTGTAACCTGACCGAGATCATTTATCCTTGTAAATTTATTTGCTGAACACGGATAAACAATATTGTCATATATTATCTGCATATTTTTTGCCACATTAGCTTCAAGCGGCATCTCACTCCTTAAAACTCCTGAGTTGTCATACATTGCAATAACATTTTTTCTGACTTTCTTTGTAACTGTCTTTTTGACACGCTTTGTTACTTTTTTGCCATTCTTTGTAACTTTTTTTGTAACAATCTTTACTGATTTTTGTGCTGTCGTCCTTCCATTACCAAATACCGTATAAAGACCATTGCTTATTTCCTGTCTGCTTCTTCCATCACATGTTGAAATTCTTGTTTTCGCCTGTGTAGCACTCTTAGGTATATCTACCGCATATACTATACTTTTTGATAACTGGTCTTTTCTGTTGTACAGCTTTAATGTTATGTAATTTCTCATTCCCGGAACAAGACCTATAAGCTGATATTCATGCTCTGTTGATACATTGCCGCTGCCGTCTGCTATAAGTGTTCTCGTAAAATCAGGAATTTTGCGGTCTTTAACGGAAATCGTATATTTACAATAACATCTTCCATCCGTCTTAAAATACACATACATAGAACAATAATTTGTTCCATAAGGATTATATGCCCACAGTGCATCTTCAGGCGTATAATCTTTTGCTTTCTTTTTGATATTTGTGATATTCTCCTCAGCTCTTGCTGAATTGCTCTGATTATAAACATCTTTAATTGATTTATAATTTATCGTAACCACATTTTTATGTCGTCCTGACAGATAAAGATTGTTTATATCAAGCTGCTTTACATCATCTATTGCCTTTCCATGTTGATCGGCAAGCAGGTCTTTTTCTTCTTTTATCTTTGCCTTATCTTCGCCACTAAGTCCGTTTGATATGTCACTCATTTTCCATACGAATATTCCCATACCTGCAAGCATAACTATACTTGTGATCAATATCGTCATCAATTTTTTCTTCATCTTTGTATGCCCTCATTTCTCTAAAACTTAATTTCTGCCGGTCATGCTATAGCCGCAAATGGCAGCACCTAATCTAATACTAAGCAATCTTTATAAATCAACCTCTTCTTTTAATCTTTTATATATATCAGGATAATTTCTTTTTATATTGACTGGTTTCATATCCGCATCAAGCAGACAATGCTCACTTTTTCCCGTTGTGACAAGCTCCCCAGCCTCATTTGTAATATTGTACTCCACACTTAATTTCATACCATTATATTTTACAAGTCTTGAGCTTATAATTGCTTTATCTCCAAAATGAAGCGGTTTAATATATTTACACTCTACTCCAAGCACAGGCATTATAAGTCCCATATCCTCGACTTTTTTATAATCAAGTCCTATTTTCTTTAGATAATCTATTCTCGCTTCTTCAAAAAAGCGTATATAATTAGAATGATGTACTATCCCCATTCTGTCAGTCTCATAATAATTTATTGTGTGCTCATACACAGTACCCTTTTCATCCATAACTTACTGCCTCCCAAAATAATGGTTTTCTTTTGCACCCGCAGTGCTGACAATAACAAATAGTTGTTGCTTTACTTATCCATACCTATTATAATTATAACTTATTAAAAGTTGCTTTGCAATAACAAAGGACATACATTTATAAACTATTAACAAGTGTGCATTACCGATTATTGTTTTGTGACGGCTTTTCTAAAAAATTTACGGCTGTCTTTAACCAAAAACATAAACAATAATCACTCAGTACACGGAAATGAGGATTTTATGAATCTTATTACGGCAGAACATCTCACACATTCATATACCGAAAGGCTTTTACTCGATGATACTTCATTTAGTCTGGGAGAAAACGAAAAAGTCGGTATTATAGGAATAAACGGAACAGGCAAATCAACTCTGCTTAAAATACTCGCCGGAATTGTTGAGCCTGACAGTGGAAAGATAACGATGGGGCGAAACTTAAGAATAGGCTACCTTTCACAGAAACCTGAATTTGCAAACAAAATAACTGCTCTTGAAGCAGCACTTCCGCTAAAAAAGGATATAGCTGATTCTCCGGCAAATTACGAACCACAGGCAAAAAATATGATGAACAAACTCGGTTTTAAAAATCATACCCAGCCGATAGAGGAACTCTCCGGAGGCCAGCGCAAAAGAATTGCTCTTATCAGAACACTTCTCACACCGGCTGATATACTTATTCTTGATGAGCCAACAAACCACCTTGACAGTGCAATGAACGAATGGCTTGAGGATTATCTGAAAAAATACCGCGGTGCACTCATTATGATAACACATGACAGATATTTTCTTGATACTGTTGTAAACCGCATCGTTGAGATAGACAAAGGAAAACTCTACAGCTACGAATGTAATTATCTTGGATTTCTTGAGCGAAAGGCACAGAGAGAAGAAATCGCAAATGCAACCGAGAGAAAAAGACAAAGTCTGTTAAAAACCGAGATTGCATGGATGATGCGTGGTGCAAGAGCGCGTTCCACAAAACAGAAAGCTCACATACAGAGATATGAAAATCTTCGTGACATGAAAGCCCCTGCCACTGACAGCACCATAGAGATAAGTTCAGCTTCGTCAAGACTTGGAAAGACAACGATAGAACTTGAACATATCTCAAAATCATATGACAACATCCCTGTAATTTCCGATTTTACATATTTCTTTTTAAGAAATGACCGTGTAGGTATCATCGGTCCAAATGGCTGCGGCAAATCAACACTTATGAACATCATCACCGGAAATGTCACTCCTGATTCCGGTATCGTCACCATCGGTCAGACCGTAAAAATAGGCTATTTCTCGCAGGAAAATGAAGCGATGGACGAGTCTTTAAGAGTTATTGACTATGTAAGAGAGGGCGGCGAAGTGATACATACGAAAGACGGCACTGTATCAGCATCCGTAATGCTCGAAAGATTCTTATTCCCGCCCGACCAGCAGTATTCCATTATCGGCAAACTGTCGGGCGGTGAAAAAAGACGGTTATATCTTCTTAGAATACTTATGGAAGCACCTAATATACTTATACTCGACGAGCCTACTAACGACCTTGATATAGCTACTCTCACACGACTTGAAGATTATCTCGATTCTTTTGAGGGAATCGTAATCACGGTCTCGCATGACCGCTATTTCCTTGACAGGGTCGTTTCAAGGATATTCTGCTTTGAAAACGGCACGATAAAGCAGTATGAGGGCGGTTACACAGATTATCTCAATCACACAACACATAAACTTGATGTAACTGATGCAGGCATTTCTTCATCTGAGAAAAATTCACCTGATGACGATACAGCAGAGGAAACAGACAAACCTAAAGTGACAAAAGATAACTGGAAAGACGGTCAGACAAAAAAACTTAAAATGTCTTATAAAGAAGAAAAGGAATTTGAAACGATAGAAAACGATATTGCAACACTTGAACAGCAGATTGAAGATACTGACAATGAAATGTTAAAAGCTGCAAATGATTTTGTCAAACTCGGAGAATTATCAGCCAAAAAAGAGGAATTGCAAAAAGAGCTTGAACACAAAATGGATCGCTGGATGTATCTTGAAGAACTTGCAGATAAAATAGCCGGCAACGCGTGAACAACAGATGCCGTTTTTGCGGTAAAATAAAGCATTACAGTGTAAAAATGCGTTGACACTAATCATTTTATATGATAGATTTAATGTGTCGGCGGGTATATAATTCCTCTGACAGCCCAAGTCGTGCCGCCCACGGCATGACACAAATATTTTTTAAAGTTTTAGGAGGCAGTACAATGAAGGGTACAGTTAAGTGGTTTAACGCAAAAAAGGGTTTTGGTTTCATTTCAGATGAGACAGGCAAGGATGTATTTGTACATTACTCAGCACTTCAGATGGATGGTTTCAAAGTTCTTGACGAAGGTGAAGAAGTGGAATTTGACGTAGTAAACGGCGAAAAAGGACCACAGGCTTCAAATGTTGTAAAGATTGGCTAATTCATCTTTACATTTATTATAATCGAAGCATGGATCCATTCTTATTTTTATAGATAAACAAAATTTATTTTAATATTTTTGATTTTTTGACAAGATTATAATGAGACATTAAAAAGGAGCTGCCGCTGATGATGCGACAGTTCCTTTTTAATATTATGATGTTAGGTTCAAAACTATTTAAGTCTCATTCTATAGACAACCGGCTTATCACTCTTTACAAATGGAGCTTTTATTATCATTCTGTCATCTTCCCTGATAAACTCAGGCTGCTCATCATAACCGAGTACGGTAAATTCTTCAATGATACCGTGGAAGTCTTTGCTGTTTTCTCCCATGCTCTTTACGATTATGTCCTCTCCATTCTGCTTCATAGGGATTATGTAGATGCAGTCCGCCTTACAGGTAAATCTTATATCCTCAGATGTAAAGTCTTTTCTGCCCTCCTCCGAGAACATTCCCTCTACTACCTCGGTACTTCCCTCCTCCTGCACTCTCCACGGATGAGTTCCATATATTGCTTCACCGTTTACATCCATCCACTCTCCGATTTCTTCCATTATCTTTATTTCTTCATCACAGATGGTTCCATCTGCTTTCGGTCCTACATTGAGTAAGAGGCAGCCGTTCTTGCTGACAATATCAACAAGATCCTGCAAAATATCACTTGATTTCTTAAATCTGTTCTGCTCAGTATAACACCATGAATTAAATGCCATTGATGTGTCAGCCTGCCAGTAGAATGGCTTTGCTTCTGAAAAGTGACCTCTCTCCATATCAAGTATTCCCGTTCCCAGCATCATTGCATCATGCTTGTATGAAATACCTACTTTCATGTTCCATTCCTCTGCACGATTATAATAATATGCGGCAAATTTCTTTAAATACTCTTTTACTGAATCATGTTGTATCCACCAGTCAAAATAGACCATTGACGGCTTGTATTTTTCAACAAGCTCACAGTTTCTTGCAAGCCAGTCCTCAAGAAATTCCTTTGGAGGTGCAGGACTGAAAAGATCCTGATTGTCAGGTTCAGGCATTGCCGGCCAGTAAAAGTCACCAAGTTTCATAGGCTGTTTTATATCACTCTCAAACTCGCAGCCATGTCCCATAAAGAAAGCGTGCTCAACTCGATGATTTGACTCGCAGAAAACAAGTCCCTCATCCTGTATTGCCTCTTTAAGTTCTCCTAAGACATCCCTTCTCATAGCCTTTTTTACGCTTGTCCACTCACTTATCTCACTGTCATACATCTGAAATCCGTCGTGGTGCTCGGCAACAGGCATAATATATTTTGCCCCTGCTTTTTTGAACAATTTAACCCACTCTTTAGGGTCAAACTTTGGTGCAGTAAACATTGGTATAAAGTCCTTATATCCAAACTTTGTATGCTCACCGAAAGTTTCTCTGTGGTGTTTCCACTCCTCCATATCCTGAATATACATATTTCTTGAATACCATTCATTGTTGAAGGCAGGAACACTGAAGAGTCCCCAGTGGATAAAAATTCCAAACTTTGCATCCCTGAACCACTTTGGTGCTTCATATTCAGACAAGGAAACCCAGTCAGGCTTATAAGGTCCTTTTTCTATTACTTCGTCAACAATCTTTAAATATTTTTCCTGTATTGTCATTCAACTCCTCATTTCTGCACATGCTTTTTTGTGCCTATCAAGTTTGTGTCAAGTGTGCACAGACACTATTCCAAATATTATCTTACACCTTATACAGCCTGCCATACTACATAAATAATTCAAAATATTTTATATTAAATTTATTTGCTCTCTTCTTTAACTCGAATAAGGTTCATAATCTCCGGTTTCTCGCTCAGAAGTATCCTAACAAGTTCTCCCGGATGAGGGCAGCTCTCGACTTTCTCACCTTTTTCATTTTTCATGTCGAGCACTTTTACCATCACATTTTCACCCGATGGCTTCATTATCTCTATCTCATCACCAACACAGAATTTATTTTTCTGTTCAATAAGTGCATATCCTTCTTTATCAATATCCCTTATTATTCCTAAAAATACATATCCCCTTACATATGTGTTATTGTCATATATCTGAGTCTCATGAGTAGTAGGTCCATAGAAAAATCCTGTTGTGAACTGTCTGTAAGTACATTTTGAGATTTCTTCCATATAATATTCTTTCTTTGACTCATAAAGCTTTGGTGACTCAAAATAATCGTCAATCGCCTGACGATATGTTCTTGCAACATCTGCAACATATAATGCTGTTTTCATTCGTCCCTCTATCTTGAAACTGTCGATACCCGCATCTACAAGGTCAGGAATATGTTCTATCATGCAGAGGTCTTTTGAATTAAAGATATATGTTCCTCTCTCATTTTCTTCGATAGGGAGATACTCACCCGGTCTGCTCTCCTCAACAATATGATATTTCCATCTGCAAGGGTGTGTGCAGGCTCCGAGATTTGCATCCCTGCCCGTAAAATAATTGCTCAAAAGACATCTTCCCGAATATGAGATACACATTGCACCATGAACAAACGTTTCTATTTCTAAGTCATCAGGAATATTTGCTCTTATCTCCTTAATCTCTTTTACGGAAAGCTCTCTCGCCGAAACAACTCTCTTTGCACCTAATCTCTGCCAGAAAAGATAATCGGCATAATTTACATTATTTGCCTGTGTGCTTATGTGAATTTCAATCTCAGGACATACTTCCTTTGCTATGGTAAACACACCGGGGTCTGAAATTATAAGTGCATCAGGATTTATCTCTTTTAATTCCTCAAAATATTTTCTGACACCCTCAAGATCTCTGTTGTGTGCCGTGATATTTGCCGTTATAAATACTCTTTTTCCGTACTTGTGTGCAAATTCTATTCCGGCTTTTATATCCTCGTTTGAAAAATTCTTTGCCTTTGCCCTTAATCCATACATTTCTCCGCCGATATATACTGCATCTGCACCATACATAACGGCAACCTTTAAAACATCAAGACTGCTTGCAGGTACAAGCAGCTCCGGTTTTCCATTTGCTAACATATATTTTCCCTGCTAAAATTTATAGCTTTTCCTTTCTTTAAATCTTATGATGTTTGATTTTTTCTCAACTGATGCCAAAGATTATTTTTATCCCTGCATCATTTTGCCAGTTTCCATGTCTTATTCTTTTTTTCTGTCCGCCCGGATTACCTGTGACAAAGCCGCCCCATCACCAACAGGCAATACTACCGTCTTAAACCTTTCCGAATGTGTCAGAAAATAAAGATACTCTCTCATCCTGCCGTGTATCGTCCTGTCACGCTTTGTGATGGCATACCTTGACTGTATTATATCTCCATCCTGAAGTACATTGTCTGTCACTAAAAGTCCATCATCAGTAAGCATATCAAGAACCGGTTCAAGGAAATTAAGATACTGCCCCTTAGCTGCATCCATAAAAATAAAATCATATTTTCTTCCCTCAGCGGCAAGCTTTTTAAGAACATCAACCGCATCTCCCTCATACAAAGTTATCCTGTCATTCTTCCCGTATCTCTCAAAATTTTCTTTAGCACATTTAATCCTTATCGGAACTTTTTCTATCGTATCTATAATTGTATCTTCCGGCACATATTCACTCATAAACATACTTGAAAAACCGACTGCGGTACCTATCTCAAGCACGGCATTCGGTTTTTTCATTTCTAAAAGGAATGATATAAGTGACTGCATCGAACGCCTTATTATAGGCACTTCATCAGCTAATGCCGCTTTTTCAACTTCCTTTAAATATTTTGGTATGTCCCATGATATTGAATCAATATATGTCGATAATCTTTCATCGATGATCAAAATCTTTTCCTCTCTTTTTATTCACTTTGAGTAAGAATGTCAAGTATCTCCTCATATCCCATGCTCGTATTTAATGTATAAATTCCAGGTTTTAACTTAATCTCATCCTTGTCCATCAATCTTGTTCTAGCATAAAATGAATATTTATTTACTATGAGTCCTTTATTATAAAGAGTGTCCGCAACTTTATGCATAGATTCACCTTTTGACACGGAAAACTCTTTATCCGTCCCCGGTGCTTCCTCCACCACAACAGGCCCATATATCTCATAACCAAGATTGTAAAATGCCCTGCAGGCGTGAAAAAGTATAAAAATTATAATCAAAAATACAAGTATATTTACAAGAAGCAGTAAACCTCTGCATAAAAGCTTCAATGCCTGATCTGATTTTTTGTTTTTTTCCATACCTATCCCTCCAAAAAATCAGTCTCGATATTTATCTGTTCGAGATAACGCTCCTGAATTTCTCTTATCATCATACAATATTGATGTTCTGCTGCAAAATATTCATTTGAAAGCCCTATATTTAGCAGATCAGAAAAACGTTTCTGCAGCTCATTATTTTCCTGAATAAAATTTTCATTATCCGAAAGCTGCAGGGCGAGGCTCTGTCTTCTATAATCACATATTCTGCCATATAATTCCGGCTCATTTTTTACTTTATTTAAAAGTGTCTGATACTGATTATATTCTTTTGTTGACTTTATAGTATCTATCAATGTGTTTAAAGCATCCTCAATCTCTCTCATAAAACCTTTTCCTCCCCACAGCTCTAAAATCAGGCTACAATAAAAATGTTACCGTTCGCACCTATGATGCGGGCAATACAAAAATCTACTCAACTTCCATGATTATAGGTAATATCATTGGATTACGCTTCATCTTCTTCCAGAGATAATCACTAAGACTGTCTTTTATCTCTGTCTTTATCTTGCTCCAGTCTGAAACCTTATTGTCAAGGCATCTCTCAAGTGCCGCATAAACGATACTCTTTGCTTCATCCATAAGATACTCTGACTCCCTTACATAGACAAATCCTCTTGAAACAATATCTGGTCCTGCAAGAAGCTGGTTTGTATATTTTTCAAGTGTAAGCACGATAATGATAAGACCATTTTCTGAAAGATGCTGTCTGTCTCGTAAAACGATATTTCCAACATCGCCTACACCGAGTCCGTCAACCATGATTCCCTGTGCCTGTACTTTACCGATGAGTGTTGCTCTCTCCTGTGTGAGTTCAAGAACATCACCTGAAGATAAAACTATTGTATTTTCCTTTGGTATGCCCATCCCCTGTGCAAGCTCTGCATGAGCTTTAAGATGCTGATATTCACCGTGAACCGGAATAGCATACTTAGGTCTTGTAAGAGAATATATAAGTTTTATCTCCTCCTGCGAAGCATGACCCGATACATGAGTATCCTGTACGATTACTTTTGCACCTTTCTGTGCGAGTTCGTTTATAACCTTTGATACATTTTTTTCATTTCCCGGAATTGGTCGTGAACTGAATATAACAGTATCTCCCGGCTCTATGCTGACTTTACGGTGAAGATTTGCTGCCATTCTTGAAAGAGCCGCCATAGCCTCACCCTGACTTCCTGTTGTTATAAGTACAAGTTTTTCCGGCGGATAATTCTTCATCTGCTCCATTTCTATAATTATATTTTTAGGAACATCAAGATAGCCGAGCTCTGCCGCTGTTGAGATAACATTTACCATACTTCGTCCCTCAACGACAACTTTTCTTCCGTATTTTTCGGCTGAATTTATTATCTGCTGTACTCTGTCAACATTTGAAGCAAATGTCGCTACTATAATCCTGTGCTTTTCATTGTCTGCAAAAATATTATCAAATGTCTTTCCCACTGTCCTCTCCGACATTGTGTAACCCGGCTTCATTACATTTGTACTGTCACACATAAGTGCGAGTACACCTTTTTTACCAAGTTCCGCAAATCTCTGAAGATCTATAGTTTCTCCGTTTACAGGAGTATAATCTACCTTAAAGTCTCCGGTGTGAACTACTATTCCTGCCGGTGAGAATATCGCAAGTGCTGCTGCATCTGATATACTGTGGTTCGTTCTGATAAATTCTATTCTGAAACATCCGAGATTTATCGACTGACCGTACTTTACAACTTTTCTCTTAACCGGTTTTGGAAGAACATGCTCCTTTAACTTGTTTTCGATAAGTCCCATAGTCAGCTTTGTCGCATATACAGGTACATTTATCTCTTTAAGCACATAGGGAAGTGCACCTATATGATCCTCGTGTCCGTGTGTTATCACAAAACCTTTAACTTTATCTATATTTTCTTTAAGATATGTTATATCCGGTATAACAAGGTCTATACCAAGCATTTCATCTTCCGGAAATGATAACCCGCAGTCTACTACAACTATGCTGTCATCATACTCAAATGCCGTGATATTCATTCCGATCTGTTCAAGTCCGCCAAGCGGTATTATCTTAAGACCTTTGCCAAGTGGTGCATCTTCTTTTTTCTTTGCTCCCCTTGTCTGTGTTCTTTTTACTGCTGCCGGTTTATCATTAGTTGTCTTTCTTCTTGGTCTTCCCGGTCTTTTGACAACTTTTTCTTCAACTTCAATATTCTCATTTTGAGAATTTTCTGTCTCCGGATTTTTATTATTACTATTCAATCTTTTTCCCTGCCTTTCTGTACTAACCTTCAAAGTCCACATCATCTAATAATTCCGCAAAAACCTTTGAAAGTGCATTTATTTTTTCTTCATCTTCGACCATCTCGTAAAAACTGTCGTTTTCGTTTTCAGAAACTTCTCTAAATATATATGCATCCGCCTCATCTTCCTCACTGTCCGTTACAAGAAGATAATTTTCACCTGCTATCTTAGTTTCTTCTACCACAAAAAAAGGAACTTCCTCTCCCTCATCTGTTGTAAAATAAACAACTTTGCTTTCCTTGTTTTCTTCCATATTTAATTGTATCCTTTCATTAATTCCGTTCTAAACCGTCTAAATAACTCTGTAAGATCAATGATGCCGCCATCTTGTCAATATACTGCTTTCTGTTCTCTTTACGAACTCCTCCCTCAGCAAGTACATTGTCAGCCTGAACGGTCGTAAGCCTCTCATCCTGATAGATAACCTCAAGACCACTTCTTCTCTCCACCATCTCGCCAAACTCTCTCGTCTTTTCGCAGCGGTCACCCTCCTCATTATTGAGTTTTTTAGGCAGACCGATAACAACCTTATCAATATCATAATCTTTCATAAGGCTTTCGATTCTTGCAAGAGTCTGTCTGAGTTTAGCAGGTCGCTCGCGCCGTATCGTTTCGATAGGCTGTGCCGTAAGAAGCATCTCATCACTTATCGCAACACCAACCGTCTTTGCACCATAATCAAGACCCATTATTCTCATAAATTCACCCATTCAATCTTTCTATATATTCAATTTTATAAATTCGCACTCATTATCTGTTTTACGAAGCTTTGCAGAAACTTTTTAATATCTTGTACCTGTTATATGCACTTATACCTAACGAAGTTTCGCAGAAACTTTTTAATATTTTGTATCTGTTATATGCACTTATACTTAACGAAGTTTCGCAAAAACTTTTTAATATCTTGTACCTGTTATATGCACTTATACCTAACGAAGTTTCGCAGAAACTTTTTAATATTTTGTATCTGTTATATGCACTTATACTTAACGAAGTTTCGCAAAAACTTTTTAATATCTTGTACCTGTTATATGCACTTATACCTAACGAAGTTTCGCAGAAACTTTTTAATATCTTGTACCTGTTATATGCACTTATACTTAACGAAGTTTCGCAGAAACTTCTAATAACAACAACTTTACTTAAAGTTGTTGTTTATATAGTCCTCCAGCAAAAGCTCGATTATCTCATCTCTCTCTACACGCCTGATAAGACTTCTGGCACCCTTGTGGCTTGTGATATATGTCGGATCTCCACTCATGACATAACCGACTATCTGGTTTACAGGGTTGTACCCCTTTTCTGTAAGAGCTTCATATACTCTTGCTATAACATCTTTAACTTCTATTACCTGGTCTTTCTGTACTTTAAAATATTGTGTATTGTTTATTTCCTGCATAAAGGCAACTGCCCTCCATTTCTTTTCACGTTCAAAATATATATTTATATACTAATATATCCCGTAAAAAAAAACAACATAATTTTTTAAATGTTATCATTTATTTTTCCAAGAATTATATCATCATCATCTGCTTTTCCGATGATTTCAACATCAGTTATAGTATTGCATTTACTCTGTGCATCCTTGATTTCATCGGCATTTACGGCAATTCTTATATATCTCTCATTATATCCTATGATATATTTTTTACCGCCAATTTCTGTTATCTCCTCAAACAAAACTTTTTCATTTTTCTTAAGTGCCCTATCCATATATTCATTTTCCAGACGCTTTTCACATTTAAGAAGTCTATCACTTCTCAATGATTTTTCATGTTCGGTTATCTGTCCGTCCATCCTGTCTGCGACAGTCCCCTGTCTTCTTGAATACTTAAACACATGAATCTGTGCAAAACGCACCTCTTTGGCAAACTGAACAGTTTCTAAAAATTCTTCCTCTGTCTCCATCGGAAAACCTACTATTATATCAGTCGTTACTGCCGGATTTTCAAAATATTTTTCTAATATCTTTACACCGTCTAAATATTCCTGTGGTGAATAATGTCTGTTCATCCTCTTCAAAACGCTCTCACTTCCGCTTTGTAGTGAAAGATGAAAGTGAGGACAAATCGTTTTTATCTTAGAAAGTCTGCTTGCAAACCCGTCAGTGATTATCCTCGGTTCAAGCGAGCCAAGTCTTATCCTCTCCACACCCTCAACGCTGTCTATCGTTTCAAGTGCTTCAAGCAGCGGTTTACCGGCTTTTTCAAGAAATTCCCCTGTTTTTTTTCCATTTACTCCATATGACGAGAGATGTATTCCGGTTACAACTATCTCTTTATAACCTGCTGCCGCAAGCTTTGTAACCTCATCCCTTATATCCTCAAGAGACTTACTTCTCAATGGTCCTCTCACATATGGGATTATGCAGTATGTGCAATACTGATTGCAGCCATCCTGTATTTTAATATACGCTCTTGTGTGTTCCTCTTTAATTGCTGCTTCAGACATATTTTCATGAACTAAGCTGTTTAACTGTATATCTGCATGACAATTATTTTGAGCATCCTGTTCTAAAGTCTGACCGTTTATCTGATAGAATCTTTCTAAAACTATCTCTACAAGATTATCCTTGTCGCTATTTGATATAAAAAGGTCAACACTCTCATCCACTTCACCCTTTGCCCTTGCAGAATCAACATAACAGCCGGTGGCAACTACGACAGCTTCAGGATTTAAACGTTTTGCCCGGTGAAGCATTTTTCTGGATTTTCTGTCAGCTATATTAGTAACCGTGCAGGTATTTATTATATAGGCATCTGCTTCCTCATCAAAAGCTACAACGCTGTGACCTTTTTTTTCAAAATTAATCTTCATTTTTTCCGTTTCGTAAGAATTTACCTTACATCCTAATGTTAAAAAAGCTACACGCACTTTTTTCCTCCTGATATTTTATATGTAAACTATTTTTTACAGTTCAACCTCACATTTTTCTGTAAACTCTACTATATTTTTCACCTTATTTTTGTAACATATCACAAATTTTTTTGTTCTTTCCGTATTTATTGTCGTTCTAATGGTAACTATACACACACTACAGACCATTTTTTTGGCAACATTGTATATTGACTTTTCACTGTTCAATGTCTAGTATTATATGTGAACAAAATATAAGGGAGGTAGTTAGTATGAAAACCGTAAAGATTTCTTTAAACTCTATCGACAAAGTAAAGGCATTTGTAAATGATGTAACTAAATTCAACACAGATTTTGATTTAGTTTCAGGAAGATATGTTATCGATGCAAAATCTATCATGGGAATTTTCAGTCTTGACCTTTCAAAGGCTATCGACTTAAACATTCACGATGATGACAACATGGATGATATCCTTAAAACATTAGCACCTTACATCGTTGAGTAAAAGAGTTTGTCAACAATGACACAACAGTTTATACTAAACACCGGGAAGGCTACGCCTTCTCAATTTAAAATTTAAAATGTAATTTCAGAGAACACCTTATGATACATATTATTCATATCTTTGGTGTTCTCTTTTATCTGTTATTCTTTATAATTTTTCTTTATGAATTATATATTATTATTTTCCGATTTCGATTATCTCAATAGTATCAAGAGCTTCTTTTACCATCTCATCAATCTTCTCGGTAAGATTTTCCTCTGATTTGTTTATCGCTTTAAGATTTGGTTTTGTGACAGGATGTTTTGCAACAAATATCGTACAACAGTCTTCGTATGGCTGTATAGAAGTCTCATATGTTCCGATTTTCTCTGAAATGTCAACTATATCCTGCTTGTCAAATGCTATAAGCGGTCTGTAAACCGGTATGTCACAAACTTCATTTGTAGCTGCAAGACTCTGCATAGTCTGGCTTGCAACCTGACCTATGCTCTCTCCCGTAACAAGACCAAGACAGCCGTTTTCTTTGGCAAGATGCTGTGCTATCCTCATCATATATCTTCTCATTATGATAGTGAGTTCCTCATGAGGACACTGCTCATAAATATACATCTGAATGTCAGTGAAATTGACAACATGAAGTCTTATCTTTCCTGTATATCTTGAGACAAGTTTTGCAAGGTCTACAACTTTCTGTTTTGCTCTCTCACTTGTGTATGGTGGGGCATGGAAATATACCGCATCTATCCAGACACCTCTCTTAGAAATCATATATCCCGCAACGGGACTGTCGATTCCTCCTGATAGAAGAAGCATTGCTTTTCCTGCAGTTCCAAGAGGCATACCGCCTATTCCCTTATATACCTTTGAATAAATATAGGCTTTTTCTCTTATCTCCACCCATATATAAACATCAGGATTGTGCACATCTACCGAAAGTTCCGGAAAACGGTCAAGAAGATAGCCGCCCATCTCAACACACACCTCAGGTGATGTGTACGGATAATGCTTGTCACTTCTCTTTGATTTTACCTTAAATGAAAAATCGCATTTATCGTACTGTTTCTCTACGAAGTCTCCTACCGCCTTTGTCACATTGTCCCAGTTTTTGTCCTCGACAACCTCGACCGGACTTATTCCTGCAAGACCAAATACTCTTTGTAAAGTCTCGATAACTTCATCAAAATCAAAGTCGCCATCAGCCTGAACAAACACTCGTCCCGATTCTTTTTGAACCGTAAAATCACCGTCTATACCGGAAAGCCTTAATCTTATCTGATCACATAACGCATCTTCAAATTTATAACGGTTCTTTCCCTTAACGCCTATCTCCGCGTATTTTAATAAAAATCCCTGTGCCATCTTTTCCTCCATTTATTTACTGTTTAATAAATCTCTTAAGTATCGGAAGCTGTTTTTTTAGTACCTCCAATGCATACTCAACCTGTTCTTTTGTCGTTTCTACCGAAAAACTGAACCTTATCGTGGAATCGAGAAGTTCATCACTTACACCTATTGCTTTTAATGTGCCGCTAAGTTCGGGATGATTTGACGAACACGCCGAACCTGACGATACATAAACACCTTTTGCCGCAAGTGCATGAAGAAGAACCTCACTCTTTATCCCATAAAACGATGCACTTACGACATGAGGAGCAGTCTCTTTTATATCAATACCATCTATTCCATTTATAACAACACCACACGAGCCGTCAGCACATTTATTATCATCACCTATCTTGTAAAGACCGTCAATAAGCATCTTCTTTAATTCATAAAGTTTTTCTGTCTTTTCACTGTGCCCCCCATATATGAGCTTTGCCGCAAGTCCAAGTCCTGCTATCGCCGGAACATTCTCAGTTCCCGAACGCATACCTTTCTGCTGTCCCCCGCCAAAGATTATAGGTCTTATCTTTGTATTTTCTTTTATATATAAAAATCCGCTTCCCTTAGGTCCGTGAATTTTATGACCGCTTACTGACATAAGATCTATGCCCATTTTTTTAGGCACTATCTTATATTTGCCGTATGCCTGTATCGCATCCACATGAAAGAGCGTATTTTTATTTTTGCTTTTAATTATCTCAGATATTTTTTTTATATCCTCAACTGCACCCATCTCATTATTCACAAACATAATTGAAACAATAACCGTATCATCCCTTATGGCTTCTTTCAGTTCTTCCAAGTCAATATGACCGAGCCTGTCCACCTTAAGATAAGTCACCTCGTAACCCATCTCCTCAAGAAATGCAAGCGGCTCATGGATTGACGCGTGTTCTATTCTTGTCGTTATTATATGCTTTCCTGCCCTTTTATTTGCCATAACAGTGCCGATGAGAGCCATATTGTTTGACTCTGTTCCGCCCGATGTAAATACAATCTCTTTTGGCTGGCATTTAAGCGTTGCTGCTATATTTTCCTTTGCCTCATTTATATAATTTTCTGCCTCCATTCCCTTTGTATGCTTTGATGACGGGTTTCCAAAATCAGTCATCATAACTCTTTTAACTATGTCACAAACCTCCGGGAATGTCTGTGTTGTGGCAGCATTATCAAGATAAGCCTCCATTTGTCTTATTCCTCCGTACCTAGTCCTGCATCTCAAACATCATTATTGAAACGACCGCTATTCCGGCAGTTTCCGTCCTTAATATCCTCTTACCGAGAGATATAGGCTTTATCCCTCTTGATACAGCCTCTTCAACTTCGTCTTTTTCAAAACCGCCCTCTGGTCCAATAAAAATTCCAACTGATTTTTTCGTGCAGCCTTCTTTTACTATTTCTCTTGACTTTTCTATTCCGTCCTGTAACTCATATGGTATCATATTGTACTCTAAGCCACACGCAATGTCAAATGCCTCTTTGATACTTACAGGATTTGTCACTTCCGGAATAATCCCCCTGCCACTCTGTTTTGCGGCTGCTTCTGCTATCGTCTGCCAGCGTTTTGCCTTTTTGTCAGCTTTTTTATCATCAAGCTTCACAACGCATCTTTTCATTGCCACAGGAACTATCTTGGACACACCGAGTTCAACCGCCTTTTGAATGATAAACTCCATTTTGTCTTTCTTGGGAAGTCCCTGAAACAACACTATTTTACATGGAAGTTCGGTATCTGAATCCTGAACCTTCTCGATATTAAGCACTACCCTTTCAGAAGATATATCACTTATCCTTGAAACATAATCCGTTCCTTCTTTGTCACAGGCAATTATCCAGTCACCCTTCTCAAGCCTTAAAACATTTTTTATATGATTTACATCCGTCCCATCTATATAAACTTTATCATCTGTAATCTGCTCTTTGGATACATAAAAACGATACATATTTTTTCCTTTCATTACATAAAGATACATAGGTAATTGCGAAACTAAATATATGTTGTGTCAATTGCACAGCTATAACAAATAATATCGTCGGCACGCTTTCGCTATGTTGTCGTTCGTAGCAGTACATAAATCAGCAAAAAACGCTGATTAAGTGCTGACGACGACAAAAATGCCGACTAACACTATTTGTTATATCTGCACAATTTAATCAAGATTTATGACAGTTTCGCAAATACCTACATAAAGATACAGGCATGACAGAATTTTTATCCATACATGCCTGTATTTTTATTTTTACTTTGTTCTGCGATTTCCATTCATTTATATATTACAGTCCAGTGAACACCTGCTGTTTAAGAACAGTAACATAAGCTTTACATAAGACCGTTAAACCAGTTATTGCTGTTTGCAAATGTAGAATACGCACCACTGTAAGTATATGTAGCAGCATGCCCCATTGTAAATGCTGCACTATTAGCAAGTCCGAAACTTTCACCTGCCTTTGAAGATATGGTATCTCCGAGTGAACCAACACCACTGAACAATGTCTTTAACACATTTACATCTGTTTTTTTCAAGGTATCCTCATCAAGTGTAAGTTTATTGTCCTTTCCGATACTAATTCCGCTCTTTGAAAGAAGCACTGAATTTGCACTTGTATTATTTACCATGCTGACACTTCTTCTTAATATTCCTGTTGAGTCAACTTTTGAACTTGAATCAACATAATTGTTATATGCTTCTACAAATCCCTTTACCGCACTTGTGATGGCATCCCTGTCATAGTCCTTATTGCCATCCTTGTCCGTTTTCTTTTCGTATAATGAAGAGTCAGACAATTTTGATAATGACTCCTTTAACTTAATTGAATTTGTCTTTACCTCAAGTAAAGCCGACTTAGAATCAGAAGCCGATGATGTGCTGCTGCCCGATGCCGTACTGTCTGTTTTTTGTGAAGCATAATACGCTGTCAAAAGTTTCTTATATCCACCGGACTTTATCATGGCGTAATCGCCAAGTAATGAACTTGTATTGCCAAAAATTGATGATGCTGAATTCTGTGTGCTATTGCTGCTGTCGGCAAAGAACATACTGCCTGCACCATTTATTGAAAATATTGATGACATAATGATCACACTCCTTTTATTTTTTCCGCCTGATTATCTATATTTTATATCGTCTGTTTTTTAATAAACTTTATCTTTTTTTGCTTTTTGCTCTTTTTCTATTGTTTGACAACGCCCCGCCTTTATTACCTGCTCTATCACTTATTTTGGCATTTTTATTACCTCTGCCGTTTGTTCCATTTGATGCAGAATTTTTTCTGTTTCCATACATATTTTCCAAACCGTTATTTCGTCTGTCAGACTTTTTGCAGCCATTCGCTTTTTTACCTGGTCTGTCATTTTTTCCTGACTTTTCTCCCGACCTCAAACCGCTTCCTGACCTCGATTTTTTCTCCCACGCTTCTTCCCTCCATTTTTCCTTTCTCGGTCTTATAAGACATTTTTCATCAAAACCGATAAGATCCTCCCTGCCGGCTTTTATAAGTGCTTCTTTTACAAGATCATAATTCTTAGGATTTTTATACTGTATAAGTGCCCTCTGCATAGCCTTTTCGTGAGGATTTACAGGTGTGTAAACTTTTTTCATTGTTCTTGGGTCAACACCTGTATAATACATACAAGTTGATATTGTCGACGGTGTCGGATAAAAATCCTGTACCTGTTCAGGCATATAACCTAAATCCCTAAGATGAACCGCAAGCTCCACGGCTTCTTTAAGTGTAGAACCCGGATGTGATGACATAAGATAAGGCACGACAAACTGCTTTTTACCGACTTTTTTATTTATCCTGTCATATCTTCTCTTAAATGCTTCATACACGGCATTTTCAGGTTTTCCCATATTTCTAAGAACTTCATCGGATATATGCTCCGGTGCAACCCTTAACTGACCGCTTATATGGTACTCACAAAGTTCTTTTAAGAATGTATCATCACTGTCTGCCATTATATAATCAAACCTAAGACCTGAACGCACAAAAACTTTTTTTACTCCGTCAAGTTTTCTGAGTTTACGCAAAAGCTTAAGGTAATCGCTGTGGTCAACTTTAAGATTTGGACACGGTTTTGGAAAAAGACACTGCCTGTTCATACATACACCGTGCTCAACCTGTTTGTCACACGCTCTCCCCCTGAAATCAGCCGTCGGACCTCCGACATCATGTATATACCCTTTAAAATCCGGCTCTTTTATCATCTGCTTTGCTTCTGCTATTATCGATTCATGGCTTCTTGTTTGCAAAACCCTGCCCTGATGAAATGTAAGTGCACAAAAACTGCAGCCCCCAAAACACCCTCTGTTGCTTGTAAGACTAAACTTTATTTCAGACAAAGCAGGTACACCACCGTCTTTCTCATACATCGGGTGATATGCCCTCATATACGGCAATGCATACACATCATCCATTTCAAGCTGTGTAAGCGGTCTTGCCGGAGGATTTTGCACCACATAAAGATGGTCGTTATACTTTTCCACAAGTCTGCTCGCCGTAATAGAGTCTGTATTACAATACTGTATATAAAAACTTTTTGCATACTCAAGCTTATTATTCTGCATTGTCTCAAAATCAGGCAGCGTTTTTGCATCATAAACACTATCCAGATTTTTGGCTCTGTAAACAGTTCCGTTTACAAAAGTAATATCCGACACATCAATCCCGCTTTCAAGAGCATCTGCTATCTCGACAACTGAAAGTTCACCCATTCCGTATATACATATATCCGCCTGCGAATCGACAAGTATCGAATGTTTGAGTTTGTCAGACCAGTAATCATAATGAGCAAGTCTCCTAAGACTCGCCTCAATACCTCCAATAATAATAGGCACTTTCTTATAAACTTTTCTTATAAGATTGCAATAAACAATAGTCGCATAATCCGGTCTTTTTCCTATAACACCCCCCGGAGTATATGCATCCGAACTTCTCCTCTTTTTAGATACGGTATAATGATTAACCATCGAATCCATATTGCCTGCCGACACAAGAAAACCAAGTCTTGGCATACCAAACACTTTGATACTCTCCTCATCTTTCCAGTCAGGCTGTGCGATAAAACCTATCTTATATCCGTGACTCTCCAAAACCCTCGTAATAATAGCTGCACCAAAAGACGAATGATCCACATAGGCATCACCGCAGATGTAAACAAAATCAACCTGTTCCCAGCCACGCCTAAGCATATCCTCTCTGCAAACCGGCAAAAAATCTCTCTCATCATTATCGTAACTCATCTATAAAAACCTCATTTCTAATCTTTTAACATTGTAACCTTTCAGCCATAAAAAGATAATCGGCAATACAATGAACTTGTTTATTGTATGCCAAATTCTCTTTTTATTACTAAACAAAAACATTATAATTGACTAAAACATACCATGTGCTATATAATAAACACCGCTGAAATTGTCATAAATAACAACACAGGAAAGTTACTTTATAATCATTAAACACATTACAAATAACTACATAAACAACTTAACTAAAAATCTCACCACCTCAAATTATTATAACAATATCGAAAGGATTTGCATATGAGAAAATTATTATTTTTTGATGTAGACGGAACACTCGCAGACAGAGTCGGCAAAAAAAATGTAGTTCCACAGTCAGCGAAAGATGCAATTAAAAAGCTTCAGGAAAACGGCCACCTCTGTTTTGTAAATACAGGTCGTTCATTATCTGAAATAGATGTATATCTCAAAGAATTAAATATGGATGGTTTTGTGTGCGGATGCGGTACTTATATTTTATATAAGAATGAAGTCCTTTTTTCACAGACAGTACCCTTTGAAATCGGTAATGAACTTGTAAGCGACCTTGAAAAATACAACATTGAATGGCTTCTTGAGGGCGAGAAAACGCTTTATTACAGAAATAAACCTTACACAACACATATTGGTGATTTTAAAGATGAGCAAAAGCATCTTTACCCTTCTGCCTATAAAGAACTTGAACCATCAAAGGCTTCTGACCTTGTATTTGACAAATTCTGCATAGGTATTCACAAAAACAGTGATTTCAAGTCATTTGAAGCAAAATATTCAAAAATATTTACAATAATAGACCGTGGCAATAATTTCTATGAAATTGTTCCTGCCAACTGTTCAAAAGCAACCGGTATGGAATTTCTGATGAAGCATTTCAATGTAGATAAAAAAGATACTATTGCAATAGGTGACAGCACGAATGATCTTACCATGCTTGAATTTGCCGGCACCAGCATAGCCATGAAACACAGCAGTCCTATTGTTCTTGAAAAAGCTGATTATGTGACAGACGATGTATTTGACGATGGCATATATAATGCCATGAAACATTTTGAACTTATCTAATCATTGACACTTAAACCTAAAAGTCAGTAAAAAAGCCTGCGTTTTGCCATCCAAAAATTGCTTTGCAATTCTCGTTGGTTTCCCACTATGTTATTAGCATTTTCCTATAACTTAAAAAATCATATTATCAAAAAAGATACTTTGCTAAAAACACTATGCAAAGTATCTTTTTTAATAAGCAGATTTACCTTATCTTTTCAAGGACAGTCTTGTATATCATTATCAGATATGCATCTATAAAACAGAATTTATTTTCCAAAAATTCCAATAATTTATACAAAAATGCTGCTCCGAGAAATGCCACGCTAATGCAGGTGACATAATAGTCAAGATTAAGTGCAAGAAGCACTATATTCCCCACAACATACGCAGAAAGCACCCCCGTAAACTTTCTTGCAATTTGCAATGCTTTATAAAGTGTGCATGACAGATTTTCAAGTTTTTCCGTTGTAACTTTCTTTGGGTCTTTTGATAAAACCTCATACATATCTTTGTAAATCTTTTTACTTTCTATATCATTTTTTATATTGGCATAATTTTTCACTTCTTCATTAAAGAGGTCAACATAATGTTCATATCCTTTTTTTCCAAATTCCTTACGCAAACACTTTTTAAAGACATTCATCATTAATTCTCCGTCACATTATTTAATATTTCAAGGGCAGTATCGTACTCAAAATTCTGCACATTATCATACACATCATTTAAAATACTCTGCGTTTCAGCCGATGCACTTCCCATCATTTTTTCTAATAATTCAATAATATCTATATAGTTGAAATCCTCAATATATTCCTTTAGTCTTTCAATATTCTGCATAAATTCCGTTGCAGGCATAACTTCAATTTTACTTTTATTTATATCCTGCTCCTTATAAAAAATACATGCCTGTTCAAGTTCATCATGGAATTTTTTGACTTTGTCAAGATAACCATCCATCATCTCATGAACATAAGGATTTTCAAACTCTCTTGCTGCAAATTCCATACGTTTTGACTGCCCAGCAAGTTCATCTGCACCTATATTCAAAAATATACCTTTTAAGCTATGAAAATAAAGCGTCATTGTTTCCATCTGCTCAGTATTTCTTATCACATCAATCATATTATAATTTTCAATTATATTTCTGACACTGACTGCGAGCACTTTCATATAATTTTCAAGACTGCCTGCCATAAGTGAAAGACCCTCTTGATAATTGAGTCCCTCAACTGCATTTAAAAACATTGTCCTGTCCTTTTCTTCTTCCTCTTCAACTTCTATCGTGTCAATCTCAATTCCATTCGCCGAGAAAACTTCCTCTAAATTTTCTTTCCTGACCGGTTTTCTGAGTACATCTGAAGCACCTGCTGCCCGAAACATTTCCATAACCTGATTGTCTACTGTTGCGGATACTCCAAAATAGAGAGTATTGTCATTATCTCCTGCAACAAACTTTATCTGCCTTATACTTTCCACTCCATCCATATCAGGCATAAGATAATCCATCAGAACTATATCATAACTTTTAGAACATGACATTTCAATCGCTTCCATGCCGGACTCAGCGGTATCTGCATTTGCACCATATCTTTCGATCATAGCCTTAAGAACGAGTGTATTTGCACTATTGTCATCAACAACAAGAACATCTAATTCACTAAGCTTCTTCATCTATGTTCAACTATCCTCCCTGTGATAAATCTCATATCTATACAATAAAGTGTCAATAACAACTTTTGACACTTACATCATATAATAGAAAAACGAAATACTGTAGTAGTAGTATATTCATCTCCAGCCTTTAATACCGCATTTGGAAATCCTTTAGTATTTATGGCATTTGGAAAATTCTGTGACTCAAAGCACGCACCACAGAAATTAGCATAATTTATACCGTCTTTTGAATTTTCCGTCGTAAGTCCACCTGCCGTATAAAGCTGTAATCCCGGCTGATCCGTATATACTTCCATCATTCTGCCTGTCTCTTTGCAAACAAACTGTGCTGCCTTTGCAACATCACATACATCGTCTCCATTAAGTACAAAGTTATGATCATACTCGGTAACGGTCTTTTCGTCTTTGTCATACGCACCAAGACCTTCACGCACCGGCTTTCCGTTTCTAAAATCAAGTGCTGTACCTTCAACACTCTTAATCTCACCGGTAGGCACCAATATATCGTTTACCGGAGTATAATTATCAGCATAAATTGTAATCTCCTGGTCGAGAATATCCTTACACTTATGTCCGCCTTTTCCTAGATTGAAATACGAATGATTTGTCATATTTACGATGGTATCTTCATCACCAACTGCATAATAATCTATCATAAGTTCATTGTCATCATTTAATGTATATGTAATGGCAACTGTGAGATTTCCCGGAAATCCCTGCTCACCGTCAGGACTCAGTCTTGAAAATGTAATACTGTCACCATTCTCAACCACATCCGTCTCTGCATTATACATCATGCGGTTGTATCTCGTATTTCCTCCATGGAGACAGTTTGTGCTCTCATTCTTATCAAGCTTATACTCTTTTCCATTAAGGGTAAATATGGCATTTGACACTCTGTTTGCATATCTTCCCAGTGGTGCACCAAAACTTGGCATATTTACCTCATACTCAGCTACTGTATCATATCCGAGTACAATATCATCAATATTTCCATCCTTGTCCGGCATCATCAGATTGGTAATAACGCCACCCAGATCAATAAATGAAACTTCTATACCATTATTATTTTTCAAAGTATATTTTGTAACCTCGTCCCCATTTGCCGTAACTCCAAATTTTATTTTTGATATGCTCATATATCGTACCTCCTGAAATTTATACTGTTTACCTAATAGTGTTGAATTTTATATCGTTTTTTGTAAAAATAAGTCTATTTATATTATTATAGCAATTTCTTACATTTTTTACAACAGCCAAAACAAAACCCCGCAGCATAAAGCAGTCCGCCTCAATGCTACGGGGTTCATTATCTATATCTTTTTAATTTAACATGGCTTTTTATTACAATGTAATCTCAACGCTTGTTGTTCCGGCTTTAGCTTCTACAGTCTTTCCTTCTGCTGTTACAGTAAAGTTCTTATCTGTAGAGTTATAAGATACTGTTATGACATTTGCGTTACGCTCAGCTTTTATGTCTGTAAGTTTGTTTGACTCACTGTCATAGATAGTTGCTGTCGCACTCTTTCCATCTTCAAGACCGTAAATGACCGCATCAGCTTTTTCAAGATAATCATAAACTACTGTCATCTTGTCTTCTGCATCAAAATTACCATATGTGACAATGCTGTTTGGACGGGCAAGGATAGGTGTCTGGAAGTAGTCACACTGTCTCTTGTAATATTTTCCGCCCTCGTATGTTTCACCGCTCTGAATGTCTGTCCATGTTCCGCAGTCAGGTACATAGAATTCTGCAATTCCTTCTTCATTCATAACAGGTACGATACAGAGATTGTCACCGAGCATATACTGCTGGTCAAGATACTTGCAAGCTGTATCATCAGAGAATGCAACTATCATTGAACGCATCATAGGAACACCAACATTGTGTGTCTTGTTTGCCTGTGCCCAGAGGTAAGGCATAAGTCTTCCTTTAAGGACTGTATAGTGACGAAGTACATCACAAGCTTCTGTATCACCATCTTCATCGTAAACCCAAGGTACTCTGTAAGATGTTGAACCATGTAAACGGCTGTGTGTAGAGAGAAGTCCGAATGCACACCATCTCTTATAAACATCAGCAGGTGCAGTAGCTTCAAATCCACCCATATCGTGTGAGAAGAAACCGAATCCAGATGAGCAGAGTGAAAGTCCGCCACGGAGAGTCTCGGACATTGCTGAATACTCAGCGTAGCAGTCACCGCCCCAGTGAACAGGGAATTTCTGTCCGCCTACTGTTGCACTTCTCGCAAAGAGACAAGCCTTATCTTTTCCGTAGTAATCTTCAAGTGCTTCAAATACACACTTGTTGTAAAGGTATGTATAGTAGTTGTGCATCTTGATAGGATCCATTCCATTGTAATATTTGCACTTTGTAGGTATTCTCTCACCAAAGTCTGTCTTGATGTTATTTACACCCATATCAAAGAGTTTCTTAAGTAATCCCTTGAACCACTCACAAGCCTCAGGATTTGTAAAGTCAATGATAGCCATACCAGGCTGCCACATATCTGACTGGAATACGCTTCCGTCAAGGTTTTTGATGAAATATCCCTTTTCTTTTCCGATGTCAAAAAGTTTTGACTGCTGTCCGATGTATGAGTTAATCCATACGCAGACTTCAAGACCTTTTTCATTGTGAAGCTTGTCTAAAAGTCCCTTAGGATCCGGGAACATATCCTTATCCCACTCAAAGTTACACCACTCATACTCTTTCATCCAGAAGCAGTCGAAATGGAATACCTGAAGCGGAATCTTACGCTCTTTCATCCCATCGATAAAGCTCATAACTGTCTTTTCATCATAGCTTGTAGTAAATGATGTTGAAAGCCATAAACCAAATGTATATGCTGGTGGAAGTGCAGGCTTTCCTGTAAGTGTAGTATAGTTTTCAAGAACATGCTCAAGGTTTTCTCCACCAATGATAAAGTATTCAAGTTCCTCTCCAGGTACCGTAAATGTAACTTTTGATACTGTATCTGAGTTTACTTCAAATGAAACTTTGTCTGAGCTATTTACAAGTACACCATAGCTCTTTGATGAAATGTAGAATGGTACTGTCTTGTAACTCTGGTCTGAACAGGTACCACCATCGCAGTTCCATGTCTCAACTGTCTGACCGTTCTTTACAAATGGTGTGAACTTCTCACCGAAACCATAAATACACTCACCAATGTCTGTCTTTAACTGTTCTCTGAGATATGTTGTATGAGCATCCTGTGGATAGTTGAAGAACTCATCATCTTCCTGAAGGTTCATGCGTGCATTAGCCGTGAACTGACTCTCTGAAATGATAGATGTTGCTCTCCATGCACCGCCTGTAAGATGTCTGTCTTTGTAATAGAACTGAACATCCCAGTCATCACCGATTTTAATCTCAACTCTTGTATCACCTGAAGTAAGTGCAACCTTATCTTCTGTTCTCTCAATTACCGGAGTATAACCTGTATCCTCATTGAGCTCATAACGAGGACTATTGTCAAGCCCTCCCCTGTAATGGTCAATATGAACTTTAATGATGTTTTCTGAAGTAGAGCTGTATGTAATCTCAAGGTTTGGTCCTCCGAGAGTCATACCTCTGTTCATAACCGTATAAGGTGTTGCAAGAACCTTAATGGAATTTTCAGTAGTTTCAACTTTGTATGCCTGTGAAGCATAGTTTACATTATAACCTTTTTTACTTAACCAAAATCCGTCTGCTACTTTCATTAGAAATCTCCTTTCTTTTTTTCCCATTTACTTAACTTTGATTACATTATATAAGCACTTTTTTGGTTCGTCTATAATTATTAGTGCGATTTTTAACACTATTATGATAACATACACACTTATGTATCTATACAGAAAGTTTCGCTGTAACTTCACCGTACATATCAGTGATAATACCAGATATTTCTAATCAGTTCTCTGGGCTTTCATCTTTACTTTCATCTCATACATACGCTCATCTGCCCTTGAACAGACTCCGTCAGTTTTCGGCATATCAAATTCCTCACTGCCTGCTATTCCATAAGAAGTCTGCATAAAATACCTATTCCCGCCTTTATTATCCTCATCGATAAATTCAAGCATTTTGTTGATACATTTCTTTATTTTTATATCATTCATCGACTTTTTGATGATGACACAGAACTCATCTCCACCCATGCGGCAGACCGTGCCTATATCATCAAAAGCATTTTTTAATATCCCGGAAAATCTCGTGATAAGCATATCCCCTTCTTCATGACCATATCTGTCATTTGTTCTTTTCAGATAATTCAGATCAAGCCACACCACACAATACGCTTCACTTCCATTGTCAAGTTTTTCAAATTCTTCCATCGACTTCGCCCTGTTGTATAGTCCGGTCATGGAATCAGTATATGCCATCCTAAGCAACACTTGTCGTTCAACATCATCCTTAAAAACTTTCATATAATTCATAAGATAGCTGAATAATAATGCTAATATTATGTAAATATTTCCTACAGGCATAAGATATACAGGCAAATCTGACATACCACCCGGATTTTTTGAAAGAACAAATGAAAGCAGTGGTATCGTATTACTTATTATAAGTACCCATAACACAGATGCTCTCAACTTGTCATCAACATTGTTGAATATTCTCCTAAAATTAGCAATAAACAGGCTTAAAAGTCCCATTATCATAAATACCCGGTAATATCCTGACACCCGGTTTAAATGAAAATCATAGAAGAAATAAGCAATTACTGTTACAAATGTTGCCGCTATATCAACCATAACATATATTTTCATGTACCATCTGAATCTGCATCACCCTGACTTATGTCTCTCTAACCTTTAAATTTAAGTGCTTTTTTAAGCAGCTTTATATTTTCATTCATAAGCTCAATGTAAGACACACCGTTTTTTAACTGTTTTGCCGATACCATGTGACAGGTATTAAATACCTCTACTTTTGCCCCTGTCTTTTTTGCTATCTTCTCTGCCACATCTGACTTATCATTCTCACTTTTAAATATAACCGGAATTTTTTCTTCCTTTATTCTCTCTTCAAGATAAGATATTGTCTGCTTTTTAGGTTTCTGATATCCACCACAGACAGGATATGCCGCACTATAAGCAAGGCCAAGTTCGCTTGCCATGTATCTCATCGAAAATCCATCGGCAAATATAAGATGCTTAATTCCTGCATTTTCGGACACTTCTCTAAGCTCATAATCTACATCTTCAAGTTTCTTTATATATTTTTTAGCATTTTTCTTATAATAATCTGCATTTTCTTTATCGGCATCACAAAGCTTTTCCTCTATAATTGAAACAATCTTTTTTGCACATACCGGTGAAGTCCACAAATGTTCATCATATTCACGCTGTCCTGTCTGCTCCTTTATGTCGCCATCTTCATTCAGCGAACTCACAATATCTGACGCATTATCCATCATAGGAACTTTTTTAATTTTCTTTGCTTCTTTACTTTTTACTTTCAAAAGGCTGTCAACCCATTTTTCAGAAGTTCCACTATTGTAAATAAGAACATCCGCCTTTAATACATTTGACATATCCGTTGAATCCGGTTTAAATGAATGTAAATCCTGTCCAGCCGGAACTATCATCGAAAGCTCCACTTTGTCACCTGCTATATTCTTCACAAAATCATAATATGGGAATATTGTCGTCACCACCGATAATTTCCCACTTTTTTCATTATCCTTTTGTGAGCCTTTCTTGCAGCCTGCAAGTGAACATATGCAAATAAGCAAAAGCGTACAAACAAGTAATCTCTTTTTAAGTTTCATATCTTTCCTCCTGAGTTTTTCTTTTTTCTGTGTCTTGAGCATACGATAATAATACTGAGAAGAAATATTTCTTTGCAAAGTGCGGACACTCCAAGTCTGTTCTGCAGCTTCTTTCTCATACCATGCACGGGCATCATGGTCTTTGACCTGCAATAAAGCCGAGTAATGCGACCATGACAATAACCCAACAGATTTTCCAGACGGTGTCTGGAAAATTTCAGGATAAGTCTTATAAAAAGAATAAAAGCTATATAAATTTGATTTTGTATAACCTCTTCCATATTCAGCCGACAATTCTTTTGCCAGCTTTTTTATAACTTCAGCTCCATATTTTGCCCTGTCCTCACCCTGTAATTCTTCTTCTGCAATTCGATACCCAAGCAGCCAGTTTCTCTGTATCAGTGTTGTATTGACCGCCTGATATGCAGCTTTTTGTGAAGACTCAATAATCCCACACATATCATTTAAAATGTCATCAGTTTTAACAAAATTATCCATAAGACTATTTTGTCCTGTTTTTTGTAATTTATTATCCATAGCCACCGCTCCTTTGGATTTCGATTTCAATTAAAACACTATTTTCCAAAAGTTGTCAATCTCTACTACTAATCTCTCATCTATAATCATATTTTTAAAATAAGGCTACCGCAATCCCACTGGCTTTAGACGATGGGTTAAGGTAGCCTTATTTCAATCACCGGTACAATCTACAATAAATAATTAGTTTTTTATTGTGCTAAATCAATTTCCAGACTGTACCCTCTCTTGTATCTTTTATTTCAATTCCTTTAGAAAGAAGTTCATCTCTTATGGCATCTGCTGCCGCAAAATCCTTTTCTTTGCGTGCTGCATTTCTCTTTGCTATCATATCTTCAACCATTGCCTTAAGTCCGTCATCCGCTGTCTTTTCTTCCTGCTCTTTCAAAAGGTCAAGTGATAAAACACTATCAAAATCTTCTACAAGTGCTCTCTTTGTAGCATCATTTGTATCTGCCTTTAACACATCATAGAGAACAGTAACCGCCTGTGATGTATTAAGGTCATTTCCCATTGCATCAGCAAATTCATTCTGATACTTTTCAAATATCTCTTTGTCAACCTCACCCTCTTTAGAAAGTGATGATGTTCTCTTGACGAGTTTTTCGTAAGTCGTCTTTACATTGTCCATTACATCATAGCTGAACAAAAGCGGCTTGCGGTAATGTGACTGTAAGCAGAAAAGTCTGTAAACAAGCGGATTGTAGCCTTTTTCCTCAAGAAGTGATACGGTAAGGAACTCTCCTTTTGACTTGCTCATCTTTCCTGACTTGTCATTTAAGTGCTGGACATGGAACCAGTAATTGCACCATTTATGACCGATGTATGATTCACTCTGGGCTATCTCGTTTGTGTGATGTGGGAAAATATTATCGACACCGCCGCAGTGAATATCCAGATACTCGCCAAGATGTTTCATGCTTATGCACGAACACTCAATATGCCATCCCGGATAACCTACTCCCCACGGACTGTCCCACTTAAGTTCCTGTGAGTCAAACTTTGATTTTGTGAACCAGAGGACGAAATCCGTTTTGTTTTTCTTATTGTCATCCTCCTCTACATCGTCACGCACACCGACCTGAAGTTCCTCCTCATTCTGGTTTGACAAAACATAATACTCTTTGAGTTTTGATGTGTCAAAATAAACATTTCCTCCTGCCACATAAGCATATCCCTTTTCGATAAGCACTTCTATCATATGAATGAACTCAGGAATACAATTTGTCGCAGGTTCAACAACATCAGGTGTCTTAATGTTTAACTTGCCGCAGTCGCTGAAAAATGCGTCTCTGTAAAACTTTGCGATTTCCATGACTGTCTTATGCTCTCTTTTTGCACCCTTGAGCATCTTATCCTCACCGCTGTCCGCATCACTTGTCAAATGACCTACATCCGTGATGTTCATAACTCTCTTTACATCATATCCCGCATAACGCAGATATTTTTCAAGAATGTCCTCGACAAGATAACTCCTTAAATTTCCAATATGTGCAAAATGATATACCGTAGGACCACAGGTGTACATCTTGACCTTTCCCGGCTCATTTGGTACAAATTTATCAACTTTTTTCGTCAATGTATTATAAATATTGATGTCTCTCAACTTGCTTCCTCCATTTATCTGTTATATTTGTACTGTCAGCACAACATACATATTATAGCATTACGATTTTAATTACACACTATTTTTCTATGTTAAAAAAATGCATATATGTTTCTTTTCGTAACAGTCCAACCTTGCATTTCTTACATTCATAAACCTGCCGGCGAGCTGTCAGTCGCTGCTTTGCAGCTTTTATTTATGTAAAAAAAGATATAATTATTTTTTTCATTGTATATGGTACTAAATTTTCCCGCATTTATCAAGTCCGTTATTGAAATAAACAGCATAATGTGTAACAGTTCAGCCTTGCATTTCTTACATTCATAAACCTGCCAGCGAGCTGTCAGTCGCTGCT